>Ga0315542_1000708_pt1 | contig 21107 bp, 23 predicted proteins | sample SalMarSW160120MG_FD_202541 | JGI IMG/M metagenome (GOLD analysis project Ga0315542, IMG submission 202541) | Salt marsh sediment microbial communities from the Plum Island Ecosystem LTER, Massachusetts, United States - Salt Marsh Sediment SW1601-20 ... | reverse complement strand
AATTAACATTTTCGAAGCTTGAATCTAATACCAATAACGCAATATCCGTAGAATCTAAAAGGCTTTTCCATAAGGATCGAAAATTTTCTTGGCCTGCAAAGTCCCATAGAACTATACTACGATTCAACCCTAATTCTGAACCATCATAATTCGTGATGTCGACATTAATCGTTGGAATATATTCTAGATCAACATCAGTTCCACAAATTAGATGAAGTAAAGTTGTTTTACCTACGCCACCCATTCCGATGATTGAAACTTTTATTGCACCTAAAATGGTATCATCGATTACTTTCTCAAAAGAATTGAAAACAGAGCGATTTCCTGCCCATGACCCATCAGATATAATCTCACCATAATTTTCTATGAATTTATTTTTTATGGTGGTGATTTTTGAATTAATTGTTGTATCGTCATCATCCAAATCAGCACACACGACAATAATTATGTCATCAATTATGGTATAATAGTATTTAAATTCGTCTGTAGCTGTAGATCTTATCTCTTGTTGACTTATCTCTTTCATAAACCCTGAAAACGCACTTAGAAAACCAGCTAATAAATCTCTATCTACGTCCGAGCTCCCATAGTTCCTAAAAATGAGACTCTTTCCGTCCTTAGTTAAGAGGTTTAAATATTGTATAATTGTAATCACGCAATCGTTAAGATTTGTACTTACTTTCTTTTCTCAATAAAGCTTGAATTTAAATTTGAATATTATATTAATAAATAAAGAAGAATAATAAAAAAATTGTTATTTTCCACCCAGTTTATAATTTTCTCTCAGGTAATCTTACAAAATAAAAGTGAAAAAGTTCGCATGGTGGATAAAAACTATATTGATGACAAGTTTAGAGAACTTGAGGAAAAACTTTCTCAATTTTCTTCAATTTTAGAAAAATTTGGACTTGATTTAATTACAAAGTTGGGTCAAACTAATTTAAAACTTAACAAACTTACCGATAAGGTTAATGATTTAAGTCAAGCAACCCTGGATATAAAAAGCATGAAGCCTCAACTCAACACAGTAATAGAAAGCCAAAGGCAACTTCGAAAAGACTTAGAGCTTATTCAAAACCTTGTACAAAATGTAAAGACTATTTCTAAAGATGATGATAAAGAATTGGGAACAATAAAAAGAGAAAAAGTTGCTACAGATGTTAAATTAGGAATCATCAAGCAATTTAACGATTTGAAGGACCAAATAAGTTCAATTAGTGATCCACAAACTCTCGTAAAGCCGCTAGGAAAGATTAAGGAAGAGATTTTTGAATTTACAGGAGGACACAGGATAAATTATGAGATATCTCAAGTTATTAACAGGTTAAATAGCATTAAGTCATTCTCTGATCCTTTTGATAAAAATGATCCAGATTCAACTGCTTTTGATAAATACTTGCAAGAACGAATTACTTTCTGGATAAACAAGTTAGATGTGAAAGATTAGTACTAATCCTTGTCTAATTGTAAAAATGAGAAGAAAGCTCGTAGAATTGTTTAATTTATCATCAAAATCTAAAAATCTTCATCAACAAAGTCTATAAGTTGTTGGATTAGACACAAAGATTTTCTTCTTTTTCAATGCATTAATGAGATTTAAAAAGAAATTTCGAGAGTTAGCTTCTTTTTTTCCTCTGGAATGTCATTTAATGCATTAATAAAGCCCATATTAATGTTAGTAAGAACTGTGCTCATTATTTCATTTAATCGAATTTCTTTGTCATTTATTTGTAATTTAATTTCTGTCATATCAATACCATATTGTCTTAATTACTATTGAATAAAATTAAATAAGTATGCAAACAAAAGAAGATTCTCTTTTAAGTGTTTTGAATAATCATTCAGAAAAAATTTAGAGAGAAAAATGAAATTTATGAAGCTTTTGACTCATATACCAATTGCGCGATTTTATTGAACACGAATTTCACGTTCTCACCAGTTAATGCCGAAGTCTCTAAATATGGAGCGTTTAGTTTTTCACTTAAATGTTCAGCCATTGGTAGAATGATTTTTCTTTCATCGTTAAGATCAATTTTATTTCCTATTAAAATGCGAGGAATATGGCTTAATCCATACTTGACTGCTGTAGTATACCAATTATTTACATTACTGAACGTGCTAGAACGCGTGACATCAAATACTAAAATCATACCGTCCGCTCCATTGAAATATGGTCGATGAAGCATGTAAAATTGGGGTTGTCCAGCAACGTCCCAAAACATCAAGTTCACCGTGACGTTCTGCGTTTCTAAGGAGATTGGTTCTTTAACTATATTTACCCCAACCGTTGCCACGTAACGCTCCTCAAACTTATTAGTAGAAAACTTGGTAAGTAAGCTAGTTTTCCCCACGGCGGGATCTCCAATAACAATTACTTTAAATATTGCCTCAGTTCGACCTTGGAAAACAATATCACTAGAGTCTTTACTCATTATAATCAGTGTTGAAATATTAATCTCGATTATTTATATTATATATTCGCTTTTTTTAAATCAATTGGTTTATACCTTATTAAAAGAGTGGCTTATTTAACTAATTTACTAACAAACAAAAAATTAATTAGTCCTTAAAGAGATAATTTTAGTTTGATTAACATTTAATTTGAAACTTAGAGGTTTAATCGTTATTGTGAGAAATGAACCAAATTTTATCACTCCAGAGAGAGACATACATTTTATGTCAGCGGGAAGTACTCCCCTAACTATCAGACTCCTTTTAACTTATATTGTCTATCAAGTTGGACAGATTATCAAATTCCTTAATCATATAGAAAAGGAAAATGATTGGGATGTAGGCCAACAAGTTTATTAGAATCGAGATAAACTTCAATATAATGGCCATCGGAGAGATGTTGAATAAAAAAATTCATTAACATTTTACCGCTTAAATACATTTCTGATCCAGCATCATCAAAGAAGACATCATCCTCATATTGGTTAAACTCGTGAATACAATTTTCTTCATTATTAAAAATATAGGCTTCATAAATTTGTGAGGTCGTAAATGGTAATTTTTTCTTGAATTCTTGATATTTCAGATGAAGCTTTACCATACATATCCTTTCAATTCGACTGCCGAATTTTTCCTCAAGTCTACTGCCTTTTATTACTTCTAATAAAACTTTGCAAGCCCTCTCCCTATAATAATAGATTACTCCTCCGGTATGCATCTGAAATGGAAAATCAATTTTTTCTAGTGTGTCTACAACTTTAGCACATATTGTCTCAATTCGAAGGTAGAAATTATTCATTAGTTCAGATCCGTGAATAACTCTTAGTACTTCTGCAAAGGCATATATTCTATCATAATCGTTTTCCATATTTTCTACAGTATTTAAAATGACTTGAAAATTATTCTTTAACAATTCCGTGTTATGAATCACATCTAATAGATCAGCAAATGTACGGAAATAATCATCGTCATATCTGATATCTTCCGCTAAACTTAAAGCCTTCGAAAAATATCGCTTCAGTAAATCTCCCTGCCGCATTGCTATCAATAATTCCCTAAAAGCTTCCGCTTTATCCACATTATTACTCATTTTCTCTAATAGCTTAATTAATAGCGAAATCTTTGAATTTAATGTATTATCTTCCTTTATTCCCTCCAATACATCACGAAATTCCTCATCTTTTTTCGACATAACTTCCACTTTATCTAAAATCTAAAATTAATCTTTTTGTCTTACTATAATTTGAGATAGTATCTAATAAAAGATTTATCTTTGAAAGCTTTTCATATGGTTATAAGTAAAATTAAATTTTCAATGGTGAATTTATTCACATCGTCAAAATCTGATACTAAATAAAATAATTTTCTTTAAGATCCTTCATTAGTTTAACAAGTTCGGGAACCAACCAAAATGTATGATTATTATTGCATAATTAAATCCAAAAAGAGAATGTTTCCCATTAAAACCCTATTAAAGATATTGTCTATTCCCATAACTTCTGGTCCTTTTTGTGCAGTATTTTATATCGTAAATTTTGAGTTAGTTTATAATTTATCAATAAGTTTATTTACATCCTCCATCCGCTTCTCGTAATACTCTTTTAAATCTTTCTCAGAAACAAATGTAGGAATAACTTTTGCGGTGTACATATCAAAAAAGGTAGATAATTTAGTCTTGTGTTTGATGGTTTCGAAAAATTCTTCTCCCAATTCCATCAATTGCTTCAAAAATTCTGCCATATCACATATACCTCTAAGTATTTACAATCATGTTAACTGATCCCACTTTCCACATCTTGATCCCCATCTAGCAATTATTTTATTACCTTGTTCGGGAATTTGGACTTGTACAATTTCACAATTATTAGGACAATCCCCACAGTGAAAAGCAGAAGTTTTAAATTCAATATCAGATACTTCTAAACCTCGAAATATAGTTTCATTCCCATTTTCTAGATAATAATCCCTTACCAATATTGCCATCCCTAATGCCCCCATAAAAACATTATATTTCGGTACAATTACCCTACAGCCTAAATGGCGCTCAAAAGCCTCAACAATTCCTTTATTATATGAAACGCCTCCTTGAAATACAACAGGTTCTTCCAGTTCTTTTCCTTTTCCAACATTATTCATATAATTACGTACTAAGGAATCGCATAAGCCAGCAATAATATCTTCCTTGGAATAACCCGCGTTTTGTTTATGGATCATGTCTGATTCAGCAAATACAGTGCATCTTCCGGCAATGCTAACCGGATTTGTTGATCGAATAGCATAATCTCCAAATTCTTCTATTGGTATACATAACCTACCTGCTTGGTGATCAAGAAATGAACCTGTACCTGCGGCACAAACCGAATTCATTGCGAAATCAACTATTATTCCATCCCGCAAAATGATAATTTTCGAATCTTGCCCACCGATCTCTAAAATTGTGCGCACCTCGGGATACATTGATTGAGTAGCAACAGCATGAGCAATTATCTCTGTTTTCGCTAAATCACCACCAACGACCGCTTTAGTTAAATAACGTGCCGAACCCGTGGTTCCGCAACACTTTATGACATAATCTTGGAATTCTTCATTTTCTTGTATTTTTGTTCTCAATTCTGACATCCCCGCTTTTGCTGAATCTATCGGAGAACCTCGATTTCGTAAAAACACACTTGTCAAAACTTCCCCATTTATATTCATGAGTACAAATTTACAGGAAACTGAACCAATATCAATGCCTAAAAAAGCTTCTTTTTTCCTCTCATCACTTTTTACTTTATCTGAAACTTCAACCATTTACATTTTCACTCTGTTTGGATTAATTGAGCTATCTCATTATAAAAATTATCTCCAAAATATGGATAAATCTTCTGTTTGCTATTTGCCATAAATTCTGGAGTATTCTTAATTTCTTGGTCACGCCTGGCTTGCATTAAATCATAAAAGGCCTCTAATCGTGTTCGAAAACCCTCTTGACCACTTTGCTCGTCAAAAGAGAAATAAATTATTGGAAGATCGTAAATTTTCTTAAGCTTATTGGTTATAATTGTCCGAGCAGTCACTTCAGGCATGCACGTAAAAGGATAGGAATGAACGAACCCGTCAAACCCCGCATTTGCTTTATCTATGTATTCTCCAATAACCCAAACACATTCACCGCCAATATCCATTGGTACATAAGGTTTTGCTAAATGTTCAAGCCATTTTCGGTGAAAATTAAGATGAAATTTATGAATAACCCAATCATAAAGACTTAAATTCTGATGAATTTCAACACCCATCTCCCCTAATTTTCGCCTAATATCTAAATTTACATATGGCTCAAGGCTAATATGAATCTCACCTGAAAGTCCAACCCTTAAGGGTGTTCGTGTCTTATCAACATCAATGGTATTAAAATTTTTTTTGATCACATTTTTAAAATTCCGTAGTTCTGGTAAAGAGTTAGCTTCATCTAACTTCTGTAATAAATTGTTGACGACTTGAGTCGTAGCTCCTAAATTACGTTCATAAGCACGGAATAATCCTTCTGCTGTTTGAATATCTTGTATTAATTTTGTTTTTTTCAAGAAATACATTACTGCTTTAACAAATTTCGAGTACATAAACAAGTCTTTTCGACCATTTAAGTCTTGAAGCGTCTTGACCCAATGAAATTCCAAAAGATCAGCTTGATCTAAGGGAATTACATGTATGTTCTCATATCCCATGTCCTTTAAAATCCGTTCTTGAACACTTGCATAAAACCCAAAGCGACAAGGTCCACAATCGATTGCCATTACCAAAGTATCTGCTCCTTTCTTAATAGCACTAACAAAATCGCCAAGTGTTGCTTTAAAGGGAAAACATACAAACTCAGGGCTATATTTAACCCCAATTTTGATTGCCTCTCGATTTGTGGGATCGGGAAGGATTACATCTAGGTCCAACGCCGTAAACAACGTTTTAAAGGCAGGCCATGAATTACCTAAATTCGGAAAGGATATAAGCATAGTTTTTTTATTTTTTAAAGTGATTTAATATCTTAATTAATTGGATCTTTGATTTAATATCATAGCCTTAAATAAATAAATTATCCTTTAACTTTAAAACTTCAAACAATTGATATTTTTAGTAGTATTATTATGGGTTTTTTTTTAAGAAAACTATACATTTTCTCATTATTTTTGTAAAATGAACGAAATGCATAAGAATAATTAATTTTTATGTAGATTTTAGACTATAATTATTGGTAAAATTTAGAGAAATTACTTTTTGATTATTTAATGGAAAACATCAAAAAGTCTTGAAAAAGGAATAACTAATTTGATGTAAGTTAAGTCTATTAAGAACAAAATTGAAATATAATCCTTGTATTAATAGTTATCTCCTTTAAATAATTGAAATCAAATCTTTCTTAAACATCTTCTGAAAAGTTAGTTTTTGATTTCCATCTCGGTTCTAAACCAAGTTTCTTTCTTTTTCGACGGACCATTTCAACAAAACTCTCTATTCGAGTCATCATTCCTGCTTCTCCCGAATGTTCATCCATTATTATCTCCAGAAATGGTAATCCAACTACTTTCATATCGCGCATTATTAATTCAGAGATAAGACTATCTGGACCACATGCAAAGCTAATTAAAAAAATGACACCATCTATTTCATTTCGACCCTTAGTAAGAAAAAATCGAATGGCTTGCATTATTTCTTCTTCATGACGCCAATAATTCCTTAATTTCCCTCCGTTTGGATTTACTATAACTGGTTTTTTGAAGATATATTCTGGGAGGTTTTCAATAGTGAGTACTTCTACATTTTGATCTTGTAATTTTTTAATAAAATCTAAATTAATAAAAGTATCAAATAGGTTATAGGCGTGACCTAATAAGAGAAATCGAATTTCCCCCTTAAGTTGCTTTTTCGGGAGTTTAAAAGGTAAATTACGCTGAACTAAACGTAAAGCATAATTTACTGAACCTCCTTCACGGAGAAATCTGTGATATTCATAGAAGTATGATTGTGCTTTCCTATACGCCTTAAGAGATACAATGGGATTTTTACCAAGTTGTTTTCCAAGTTCTATGGCAGAAATTGCAATGGGAAATTCTTTTGCATTTACCTCAAAATTTAGTATCTTTGGCATTTTAGGTAGAATTTTAATTACATCAGGGAGTGAAATAAATTTAGGACAAAAATAGGAATCAGGATCTTCAGATACATATCTTGGGACAAAAAGAAAATCTAAATCAGAATATTTCTCGATTAAATTTATGACTTGTCCATAATATATTTTTACAGGGATACAAAGTTCACCAAAACCATGGGTGACCCCTAGATTTACTATTGTTTTATTTGTTGGAGAACTTACAATGATATCAACATCTAATTCTTCGAGTAATTTTTTCCAAAAAGGGTAGTAACGATAGAAATGGAGTGCTCTGGGGATACCAACCTTTATTTTCTTGTTTTTTATCGGGTTACTAAATACCATTTAATAGAAACCTCTAACCAATTGAATATCTAAAATAGTAACCAATCTACTATTTGCGTCATCATATTAGCAGCGAATCTTTGAGTTCATCTTAATTTTGCATTGGTTTAATACAATAGTGTTAATATTCCATTAACGAAAACCCAGCTTTAAAAATTTGTATTGTGAATCATTTTAAAAATATTTCCTTTTTTATTTGAAATCTACTCTTTTTTTCTTTTTCACGCGAGATAAAAGCAATTTTTTCTATCAAAAAGACGATTGGCTTCCAATTTTCCTGAATTTGATTGATAATTTTACTTAGATCGTCTTTAGAGCTTTTTAATTGTCCAATACTTAGATGAGGAGTATATTCTTTCACGTGTTTATTCACATCATCGCAATCTGGTACTATTTTCAGTAGTTTTTCTTGAAGTTCTTTTATTAGTTCGATAGGTTCTGGAGATAACCAGATTGTATGACTACTTTTTCCATGAGTGAAAGATTTGATCTCTTTCAAGGTGATATTAAATGAGGTAATATTTTTACACGTGTTTTTAAAATTGCCTAAGATTTTATTAAAAAGATGTTCTGGTCTAAATGGATATAGGAGGGTGATATGTGGCATCCATCTGTTTATTTGCCAATCATATAACTTTCTAATTTGTTGGATTAAAATCCATTCATCTTCTGGAGGAATAATCACGACTGCAGAAGTATAAACTTTACTCATAATATCAAGTTAGTTTTTCTTAAAGTACTCACTTTTGTTGAATATTCATTTCGATTCTTATTAGTTCTTTATGGTTTTAAATTAAAAACGTCATTCAAAATTTGAGGTATAAGATTTTTATTCAATAATGGGTATTAACATAATGATATGAATATTAAACAAAGGCATTTCATTCAGAAATCACAAATAAAAGACTTAAAAGAGGAAATTTTAAGCCAATATGACGAAGATTTTCTTGCTCAGATTATTCCAGATAAAGCGAAGATAGAATTCATAGAAACAGAAGCGGGAGATGTTCTATATGCGATAAATGATGATTTAAAGCTATGGAAGTCAGAAGAGGGTATCATACCTGTATTGACGTTACTCTTAGAGAATAAAGTAAAGTTAAAGAAAGTAGTCGTAGATATGGGGGCCATTCGATTTATTGCGAATGCTGCTGACATAATGAGGCCAGGAATTACAAATATTGACCCCTTAATAAAAAAGGGTGATATCATTGACATAGTAGACGAGACACATGATCGTTCAATAGCAGTAGGAAAAGCATTATATGATGCAAAAGAAATGGAAGCAAAGAAATCAGGGAAAGTGGTAAAAAATCTTCACACGATTCAAGATGACGTTTGGAAATTCGAAAAATCTTTTTCTTGAGGGATTAACTCACTTCTTCGAATAGAATATTCACAAGATCAGAATCATCAAATAAACTTTTTTCATTTTGTTCTTCATTTACGAGGATTTCCCAGGGTTCAATCTTATAGTCATTAAAAAGAGTTAATATCATCCTTAATCCATTTTCGCAAAAGTCATCATCTAACCCTTTTGCTTTCTGCATAAGATCTATGATCGATTTGAGCACCCACATAAACTTTTTTTGAGGATCATCCTCGGTATGTAGATATTCGTCAAATATATCGATATAAAAAGTGGATTCCATCATCATTTCAGACAAGTTGCGAGATCACATCCTATTATTTAACTCTGGGGGGTCTACCGAATTTTAATTTCCATTGGAAATCGACGGTACCAAACTGTCTTGTACTAACTGGTATCGAAGATTTTACTTTGTAACTTATATACTATAGCTAGGTTTTGTGATATAATATAGGGTAAAAAAACAGCATAATACGTGGATTATATACCCATAACATATGGTTCTAAAAAAGTACTTTACCCTATAATACTAGGATACTATTTCATGGGTTGGTATTACATATATCACGATAATCCGTGAAAAAAATAAAGGTTGTGTGTGAAAAAAATGAGCATGTATAGAAGTTATCTTTTAAAAAATCAGTTTTGGGCTAAGAAAGGGAATGAAAAGGGAGAGAATGAAGATATGAAAGTATTTATTAAACACGATTCAGAAATAGGAGGGATTTATGCGATATTAACCAGTGAGCATAAAGGAGTTAAAATAATTGTGAATGGAAAAGAGCATTTCTTTAATAATTTTGATAAACTTGATAGCTTTTTGAGTCGCTTAAAACAGAGGGAAAACGATTTCATAAAAATCCTTAGAAGAAAGAACATGTCCCAAAGATTAAGAACCCTGGATATTTAATTAGATTTCAATTATTATCTTATTTTTAATCAATTGAGATAGTTCATAATTGATTCGAGAAATTTTGTTTGAAAATAGAAATTATTTACCATATACTGGCTCAAGACCTGATTGAAAATGTCGCAATCTTAACTTTACTCCACGCGAAATCTTTACTTTAGGAATTTGTTCTTTATTTTTATATAGCTCAGTAATCGCAGCTACAGCATAATCAATGTGGGAGGATTCATAGACATTTCGTGGGACTGCGAATCGAACTAAGTTTAAAATGCCTTTTCGTTCCTCTTCGGTTTTATTATCCCATTCAAATGCAAAAGGTCCCAATTCAGCTCCTCTGATTCCATAATGTCTTACTAATTCTATGGTAAAACCAACTCCCCCAAATTCATCAAGGCTCATTTTCGTACCTTCAAAAAACTTATTCATATTTAGATAGACCGCATGACCTCCAGCGGGTAACACTACAGGAACACCATTTTTTGCTAATTTATAAGCGAATTCTCTAACAAGTCTAATCCGGTCATTTAAATAAGATTCTCGCATTACTTCATAAAGGCCTACTGCAAGTGCCATAATATCCCTTCCTGATAAACCGCCATAAGAATCATTCCCATAAGCAAGAATTTGGCGTTCTTTTAATCTGATCCCTACGTCTTTATTCTCAGAAAACTTTCTATGAAACAATCCTTTATCTTTGAAAAATAATCCTCCCCCCATATTTGCCAATCCATCTTTTTTGAAGCTAATGGTAAAGCCATCGGCATATGAGAAAATCTCCTTTACAATTTCGGGGATTGAGATTTTATTATAACCTTTTTCAAATTTCTTGATAAAAATAGCGTTTTCTGCAAATCTACAAGCATCAAAAAACAAGGGAATCTCATTATTTTTAGCTATATCATATACCTCTTTAATATTTTTCATTGAAACAGGTTGTCCCGCTGCTGTATTGTTTGTAACCGTTAAATATATTAATGGAATGCAGTCCACACCTCTATCATTGAGGAAATCTTCTAAATCCGTTACTTCCATGTTTCCTTTAAATGGATTAGTCTTATCCATATCATCAAGATTAAATTCTTCAAATAAACTATCTGAGAACATATTAACGGGATTCATGCCAGCAGCAGCGATATTGGCTTCAGTTGTATCAAAATGTCCATTGTTAGGGATGTACCAATCTTGTTTTATTTTTAATTCTTTTTTTATTTGTTGGAGTGTAGAAAATAGTAAATTTTCTGCACACCGCCCTTGAGGTACGATAAAACTATTTGGTCGTTCAAGCTGATAAATTCCTCCATTTACAAAGCCTCCTTTATATGAAGTGAGGTATAACTCATCCATTAGTCTGTTTACATTTGTTTCTCCAGATAATATGAGATCTACAGATTTCTTTGGATGATTTCCTCGTTCAAAAGTATCTCTAATAGCATCAAGAAGAACGTAATACCCTTTATTTCTACCATAAGATTCATCACCATGAAATAACGCTGACCACTGCAAATCTGTCATTGTTGTAGTTCCACTATCAGATAGAAAGTCAAGGACTAATAAGTCAGCGGGAAATGAGAACATACTATACTCAGTTTTTCTTAAGGCAATTTCACGCTGTTCCTTCGTGACATCCTTAATATTTCTTACAACTAAAGAGCGTTTAGAGGGAACTGGAGTTCCTAACTCGTGCATTGACTTCATAATTCTTTACTCAGTAATATAATAAAAAAGAGATTATATTGTTTATACTCTGTAAAAGCACTTAAGATATTAAAGTTTTACAGCTCGCTAAAATTAAGTGTTTTCCAATTGATTAAGTACTTTAATTCGATCTCAGCTTAGTAGGGTGAAATCGAGGGAATAAAAGCTGGAAAAATAGTTCATTTAAAATTTTAATAAAAATAGTTTTATTTCACTTTTAGTTGAGTTGCATGTTCAAGCATTATTCTGGCGATTCTATCAAATACTTCCTCTACGTTATCACCGCTCTTAGAAGAACATTCGAAATAGTTTGAAAAGTTCGCATTTTCGGCATATCTTATCGCATCATCTTTAGAAACTACTCTATTATCATTTAAATCGGTTTTACTTCCGACTAAAATTTTAGAGATAACTTGTCCGTGTTCTTTATTTGTATCATTAAATACCTCTAACCAATGATCTAAGTTATTGAACGTAGAATATCTAGTAATATCATACATGAAAATAGTCCCATTTGCACCCATTAAAATACCAGGTAATAGGAACCTAAATTTTTCTTCTCCAGCGAAATCCCACACTTGAAGCGATACTTTTTGATCATTAAAATTTAGCTTTTTAAGATAAAAATCGACTCCGATCGTCATTTTCCAATTAGCTTTAAATACGCCTTCTAGATATCTGCGTGTAAGAGAGGTTTTTCCTACACCTCCGTCTCCGATTATGCACAATTTGAATTTATATTCATTCATAATAATAAAAGTACGTTATATTGAATTAATATATGAAAATGATAAACCTAGCTATATCATGAAAGATTATGAATTTAAATCTTTATTATAAGTACAGTTATTTAAATAATGTTTAAAAATCAAAAGAATTTCTTAAAAATTATTTATTTCTTTCCTTTAACATTATTGCTCTTTCATTTAAGATATCTTTTATTTGCTGGCTATCTTGGGGGAACCATTTTATTGCCAAAGACCACAAAATTGCCCCTGGTAAAATACAAGCAATCAAAATTAAAATTGTAAGGCGATAATCATAGAAAGTGAACACGAGGATGAATCCACTCAATGTTGGACCAATACCACGACCAAAATTCTCTAAAAATTGGTTCCAAGAAACAATTTGACCTTGAGCTTCTGGAAGGTTGATTTGTTGGAGAACAGGACTTTGGTTTACGATATATAATGAAAAAATAGATCTTGAAAAGAAAAACATGGAACCCATAAGCCAAATTATTGGTAATGTCATCAAATATAAAACATCTTTTCCTTGCTCAACAGTTAAATGGGGCCAAGGGATAAAGAAAAAAAGTGCGAAACTCACTATTCCTCCAATGATGGCAACGATTATCATATATATTCTCATTTTTGAATTATTCATTGCTAACTTATCACTCAATCTCGCTAAGCCCAGTTGGCCAACTATTCCTCCTGTTAACCCGAAACAAATCATGAATATGCTCGTTGAAAATTCAGAAATGTTATGAGGATCGTTTTGAATTAAATTGAGTATCAAAAAATTTATGGATCCCATTAAAATCCAAGTAAATATACCTTCAATCAGAGCCGCCATGTTGGTCTTGCTTAACATCGTTCTTTTCATCATTTCTCGATTAATTTTGAAGTCGTATATAACATTCTCTTGCATTATATGCCCTAGTTCCTCTTGTTGAGCGCCTCTTGGGGGTTCATCAACACGAATAGCAAAGACAACGCCAAAGATTAATATCCCTGCTCCTACACTCCAGAAGAATTGTCTCCAAAATCCAATTTGAACTAGTAATGCTCCAAAGAGAAATCCTAAAGTCATGGTTAAAGACCTAATAAGTTCATACATTCCAAAAAATCGGGATCTCTGACCCTTGGGAACAATATCGTTAGTCAATGAAATTACGGCTGGCCAAGATAAGCCCGCAAATACTCCAAAAATAGAAACAAATGTAAGAAAGAACAACCATGTTTCAGTACCACCTTGTTCTATTCCAAATCCCAGCATTAATGCAGAAAATCCCCTAAACACTGATAATATAATGATTATTAATTTGCGAGAATATCTATCAATAAAATGACCAAATAGTAATCCTGAAATAGACGCAGACCATGAAAGTGAGGTTATGATAATGCCCATTTCTAATGCATGTTCGGGATCCCCCCATATGATTCTTGCGAGTGGAACAATAAGAAAAGTAATCCCGCCCCATAAGACACTTTGAAATCCATTAAGAAAGTAAATTGGCCATAAAATCTTATTAAATCTGATCCGTCCTTTCGGTTTCAAAAGATCGACTTCTTCCATGCCAAACCTCCCCACTTTCCAAATAAATATGGTGGGTAAAATGAGCATTGAAATTTTAAATTATCGTGCTTGCACAAATCATTGGAAATTGCACTAATGAATAAAATTTACTGAATATAATACACTTTTTAGTATGATTAGGTTTTTATAGAAGCAAGCTTTAAATAAAGATACTTAAGCATATCAATAGTGCTGAATCATGGTTTCAGATAAACAGTTAATTAAACGACTGCAAAATGGAGATATTAAAGGGATCATTTTCGATTTTGATGGGACACTTTTAGATATCAGCGAACCATTAAGAAATTCCATTGATGAAATTTATAGTGATAATAAAATTAATGCGGAAATTGATTCAACTATTCAAGAAATTGGCGCACTCATGGAAACAATTCAAGGGTATCCATTACCAAAAATCATACTTCAATCTCATGAGATGTTCAAACATATCACGTCTCTTCAATCACTTTCCTTTATGAAAAAGTTGGAAATAGCGACGAAAATTTTCTCGCGTTATCTAACCTATGCCAAAGAAGCACCTCTTTTTCCTGATACGGTTAATATATTAAAAAAACTGAAAAAGTCGTTTGATCTTTTTATCGTGTCTCACAATCAAACTAAAAACATCATGGAACATCTTGAAAAACATAAGATAAAAGGTTTTTTTAAAGGTATATATGGAACTGATTTGCTTCCCGCCTTAAAGCCAGATCCTGAATCATTAAATCCAATTTTTGAAAACTATAGATCAAAAAAAGCAAATGAATTCATAATGATTGGAGATATGCCCTCCGATATAGAAGCCGGGAATGAAGCAGGAATTTGGACTATTGCGGTTATGACTGGTGTAAGTAGTAGGGAAATACTTTCAAATTTCGAGCCTAACATGATAATTGATAATCTCAATCAGCTTATCGATATTATTGAAAAAAGAATAGTCGAAGATCCTAATTCTCAAGAGAGCATGAAAGTAAATTCCTAAATTCATTTTGGTGAAAAAGCTGAAGTAAGCCTTTAATAATTATTGAATTAGAAATTTCATTCCTAAATGATCAATCTCTTTTAAAAGTAATCTAGGTCTTTTTTCATGTTTCATACTCGATCGCATATTACAGTAGTCAATAGCTTTTTATATAAAAGGGTATTTTAGTAAATTTAATAGTAAAAAATAACGTTATTTCACGTGTATTATTAATTTTTATCCCTTATTTTAATATTTTAAAAGTGCTAAAAATGGTAGAACTCGAAAAACGCGATTATGAGGCGTATGAATCCTACGGGGAAGTCAACCACGAGAAGATCCTCGAGGAAAAAATGAAAGAAGACCTGCAATATGAAAAAGGTCATGAAAATTTTCTCTATAAATTACTAAAGAATAATCCTATAGATTTCTTGAATGACCAATATCGTGAAGTTATTCGACGATTAGATGTTGAATTCACGGAGCAGAGGCTTCAATGGTGGCTAGCCACGTTTTATATAAAATTTATTGGGCGTGTACTGTGGAATTTCAAATATTATTATCCTAAAGGAAATATGTTTCCTGATTATGGCCCAGGTATCGTTGTCAGCAATCATCAGAGCCACATTGACCCATTTTTCTGTGGTATGGCTTGCCATAGGAAAATCCGTTTTATGAGTAAATTAGACAATTTTAAAACCCCAATAGTGAGAAGTTTATTCACGAATCTTGGTGCTTTCAAACTAGATCGAGATAATCCCGCGTTAGGATGGAAGAAAGCAAAAGAGATATTAGATCAAGGTGAGTGGGTTGGAATTTTTCCAGAGGGTACTCGTTCAACAGAAGGAGAATTGGGCCAGTTCAAAACTGGTGCAGTGAGATTAGCAATTGAGACGGGAGTACCAATAGTACCAATGGCAATCATAGGTTCAGATAAAGCATTACCAAAAGGAGGCCTCATGATGAAGCCGACTCACGTTTTTGCTAGGGTTGGTGATCCTCTCTATTATGATAAATATGATACCAATAAAGTAAGTTATGAAGACATACGAAAACTTACCGAAGAGCTTCGCACTATTGTATTTGAGCTCCGTGAGGGGACCTATGGAAAGACCGAAGAAGAATTAGCAGAATCAGCGCAACAACCTGAAAAGAAAGAGTCATTTAATATTAAAAAGTGGTTTAAAGATTTTACGATGGGGGCATTATGGTCCATCGACGACATCTGGTATGGATTCTTACGATCTTTAGAAGAATTTGGTTTGAGGGAACAATTCCAAAAAGTAGTTTACACTATATCCGGTGAAATCGTGCATAACTGGAATCAAGTAATGATCCCCTATAAGGCGATTGATTTTGATAAATACCTTCCAAAAACAGGTTCAGCCGTATTATGCACAACCCATAATTCCGAATGGGATGTCATTCTTTTAGCTACGAGCATCATTTACAATGAACCACGCCGGGTTATCTATCAAATGTCCAAGCAATCCTTATTCAAGATTCCAATCGTAAATGCCTGGATTAGAAATCATCATGCGTTTCCTTTGAAGCGAGGTCAGCATGATGTCGATTCTTTTAACTTTGCAAGAGATCTCTTAGATAAAGGACAGTTGGTATGCATATATCCCGAAGGAACCACTAATCTTGGAGGGGGTCAGATACTAGAAGGCCATACAGGAGCAGTACGATTAGCAATTGAAAAACAAGTCCCGATTTGTTTAATTGGTATTACGGGTACAGAAGATACTTATCCTAAACATGCTAAAATGTTAAATTTTTATAAGGGAAGTATCTTAAAAGCCGGACCTCCCTTCATGGAACATAAGCAATATTGGGGAAAAACAATGCCCGAATATGACGAATTAAAACGTTTAACGGATAACATGATGGCTCAATTAAAGAGTTTACTCATGTATGATGTGAAAGACGTATAAAATATCAATTATAATTTTTTTATTCACTTTTTTGGTTATTTGTTGATAAAATAAAATTATGAAATGAAGATCTGAAACGTTTATAAGGATTATATTCATTGATTAAAAATAAAACGAAATTTTAGGTGCTAATCCATTCTGAATGATGAGAAGAATAAAATTGAATTTCTATCCACTGCGGAATTAGAAAAATATCAAAATAGGATGACTTGGGTAGTATCATCAGAAAATTTATCCGATCAAGAGCTCATTGACGCTATAAAACAGAAACTAAACATTGAAAAAAGTTCGAATTTCTCTGACCAAATCATCATTGAAAATGTGAGAAAAGTACAAGGGTGGCATAAAGATAGTGGGAATATAGCTTATGTTAAATTCAATTACACATTTCCTGAAAATGTAGTCCATAAAGGGTATATCATGGCAATCGAAGGTAAGCAATTCATACCGGGGACTGCAATAATAGAAACAAAAAATGGAAAAAAAGACATAATCATCGATCCAATATCGCCTGTTTCTAAAGTGTTTAAGGTAAAGAATGTAGCAGGAGATAAAGAATGGTATCATGCAGTAAGAAAATTGATTGTTACCATGGCAGATTTGTGGGAGTTGGAAAAACTCTTAGATGGAGAAGTACTAATAGTATCAGAAGGATCAATATGCAAATCATGTAAAGAGATCTTACATAAATTTGAAGAAGAATACCCGAATATTAGAAAATTATCAATTAGAGAAAAAGTACGAGAGTAATGCCTTTTTCTTTAGAAAATAGTTAATTAAGTAAAACCAGTGAAACATGCATGAAGTTTCAACTAGAAGGGTTTTTAACGATCTCATTTGCTTTTTTACTTATCTTTAGATACTTTTATCTCTTAATAGTTTGGACGGTTTTTTTCTTAATGCTAAGAAAAAATATACAACTAAACCAAAGTATCCGTAGGATTTAATAAGGAAGGCGAAAAGAAGTACTTTAAGGGGGAAATTTCTGTGAAATCCATCTATTTTTTAAAATAACAAGACTTAATTTTGAGAATCAATGATCCAGAGTGGATCGTTGACGTAATTGAGGTTAATAGATAGATAATTATTATTAAAATTCTTATGTTTGCATAATAACACTATTCTGTGTGTCTTTTGTATGATTAGATTTTTATTTAATTAAAAAAATAAGCATTTAATTAAAATAAATTAGGAAAGTAACTCGATATTTTTGGATGATCACTCATGAGTGGCACAGCGTCTGGAAATCAAGAAACTCCGGAAACGGAAGGCAAGGAAAAAGTAATCGATCAAGATACCATGCTTGATGTCTTGTATGGTGCAGTGAAAGGTATTAGCGGTTTAGGACTTACCATATTTTCTGATCTTAAGATTGAAGGAAAACAGAACATCCCATTGAGAGGGAAAGCTATTTTAACTACCATTAGCGATAATGCCTTACGAGATATGGCGATAATCAGCCAAGTCTCAGGAAGGAGAATTCACTTCATGGTTCATCATAAACTTATGAAACATCAAATATATGGACCTGTATTGAAATCTTTAGGGATGTTCCGTAGTACAATAGATAAAGACGATACCGAACCGATAGATAAGGTGTTTCAATACCTTAATGAAGAAGGAGATTTAGTAGCAATGACACCTGAATCTAAATTAGAACCCGATATCCAAATAAAAGCCATGGCAGGGATTTTAAAGTTTGCGGTTGCTGGAGATGCCCCAATTATCCCCTTAGCTATCTATACTGAAAAAAGCAAAATATTTGGAACATTTGATAGTCCAGGTTTGAGAGTAAAAGTTGGGACCCCATTGAAGGTAGAAAAAAGACTTACACGTGAAAAATATCGAGACCAAAGATATGAATTGGCTGAAGATATAATAAAGATTATCAACTCTCTTAAGCCAAAAAAAGAAGAATAATTAAAGAAGGTGAAAATGGAAAGATGGAAGATTTAACAAAAGATTTGCCCAAAATTGATGAATTTTTGGTGAATAAAAAAGAAGAACTGAGTGAAGGAGTAGGAGAAGTCGTTGGTGACTTATTTTATAAATCTATGAAAGATTTTTTTGAGTTTGGCTTTAAATTAGCAGAAGATTTAAGTAACGAATACTCAAAAGAATAGTTACTATAGCTATTAGAACTCTCATTTCTCTCTTGTTTTCGGGATTAAGGGTCCCAATATGAATACATTATTCTTTAAAATTTGAATTTAAAGTTTATAATCTCATCAAATAATGAATTAAGCAATCTCACTTGTGAATAAAATGTAGAAATGAAATATAAAATAAAAGGTAAAAAGTAGTTCTTTAATATCTAGTTCTGGTTGCTTGAATTCGAAGTTTCGCTTTAGTTCTTTCTTTATCATCCTGAAGGATTACGTATTCTGTTTTCTGAGGTAATCGTATTTCAAACGTTTGTTCAGCAATTACGGAATCTTTCTTTAAGTGATCTTTTTCCCTTAATTCAACTTTTACAGGTACAACAATGCTTTCATCAGCACGCACGGTTTTAAATTGACTCCATAAAGACATATCTGCTTTAGAAGTAAATTCTTGATTTTTCTGCAATTTGATTGTTCCTTTATTTGGCCAGCGGGCTTTAAAGAGTTTTTCGCCATCGGATTTAAAATAAAATTCACCCCGCCAACCAAATAAATCATAGTCCTTCAACGTCTTCAAGCTCATTAGGGATATATTAATCAAGTAACGCTCCTTTTCTTCGCCAACTTGATCCTGATCAAAGTTCTGGTCCTTAGCATACGTTTTTTTTCCCTTAGCGTAATATCTACGGCTCACAAATCATCACTCTTTTTCAATTCTAAACGCTTTCATTACAATAAAGATAGATTGTAGGTTTAAAAAAATTTGTAACATAGGATTAATAGGATTTTTTTATAAAAAGCTCTGATCGTGATCTTTAACATAATTACTTATGATCAAGAACATCTTTCTTTTTTCTTACTTTCTCTTAAAAATTTAGAAAAAAATGAAATATTTTTGTATCTATTTCCACTTCGTTAAGATCTCTTCTCGTTGAAATATAACTCGGTTAGCAAAAAACAGACCTATATCGATTAAAGCAATAATTCCCCCAATCAGTAGCAATGTGTTAGTATCGAGTGTAATTACACTAATTTCAGTAAGTAAATATAGTGCGAAGAATGGAATAATAATGAGGGCTGCTAATTGTTGGGCGGATCGAATATCATTCACGCGAGAAGAAACTAAGACGCTGAATTCTATACTCATGATGCTTGCTAATGGAGAATTCAAGAGAACTATAATAATGAAGTTCCAATTTGGGAAGTATAGATAACCAACTTTCGCGAAAGTAAAAATATCCATGAGTACCGTAAATACAACAGCACCAATAAATATCATGACTATTACAGGCAGGAATGCCGCTAAACTCTTCCCGAGTAAGATTTCATCGTCAGTCGTTGGAGTTGCCAATAAGGGTTCAAGAGTTTTTTCAGTTTTTTCCCCCACGAAACTGTAAGATCCAATGACCGTTGGAATTATGGCGGCAAGGACGAGGAAGAAGAAACTAAACGCATCAAAAATTGGAAACAGGACTTGTATTGGCACATTTCTGTTGTTTACAACATACCAGGCTATCATAGGTAGTCCAATTGAGAGACCTAACGGTAAAATCAATGCAGAATACAGGATCGTTTTCTTTTTACGAAAAAGCCAAAGATCCTTAGCGGTTATCGTCCAAACATTTTTACGATTCATTTTACTCTCTCCTCCGTACTTTTTTTAAATAAATATCTTCTAAGCTTGGAAGGAATTCGGAAATAGATTGAACTAGCCCTCCAGCATCCTGAATTGCCCGTATGATGGAAGGATTATCCTTGCGAGGGTCATTAACGTCGATAGTCATTTTATTGTTATCTACCAAAATCTGTTCAAATCCAAGTGATTTTATACTTTTGAGGATGTCATCAGTAACTGCATCCACCTCAACAACAGATTTCTTTCCCAACAAGGACTCCCGTAATTTTTCGGGG
>Ga0315542_1000707_pt1 | contig 21123 bp, 18 predicted proteins | sample SalMarSW160120MG_FD_202541 | JGI IMG/M metagenome (GOLD analysis project Ga0315542, IMG submission 202541) | Salt marsh sediment microbial communities from the Plum Island Ecosystem LTER, Massachusetts, United States - Salt Marsh Sediment SW1601-20 ... | reverse complement strand
ACTTGATGGGCGGGTCGTCCAATTCGGTCAGGGCCTTGCCCAGTTGTACCATGTTGACCCACCGGGTGCCGGGGGGGCAGAGATCGGGCCGGGCCAGGAAGGAGAGATCCGAGGGAGCGCCGCCCAGAGAACGGGTGATTCCCGCCCCCGGACGTGAGAAGGCTCCCACCAGTCCGGGCAGGAGGGCGATGGCGCGAAGGGCCATCGCCCCTCCGAGCTGCCTGCCGGGTCCCCAGCCTGTTCGGATGAAAGGCGCCCGGGCCCGGCCGTACCCCACGGCCAGGTTCTCGATCTCCCCGGATGTGATTCCGCAGATCCGGGCCGTCTCTTCCGGGGGATACTGGGCGGCCCGTTCCTTCAACTCCTCGAAGCCCCTGGTCCGCTTTTTGATAAAGGCATGATCCAGAAGGTCGCTGGCGATCAGAACGTTCATCATTCCCAGGGCCAGGGCCGCATCGGTCCCCGGCCTGATCATGAGGTGTACATCCGCCTTTTTGGCCGTTTCGGTCCGGTACGGGTCGATGACCGCCAGGCGGGCACCGTTCTTCCTGGCCTTTTGAAAGAAGGGCCAGGCGTGAAGGTTGGTGGTCAGCGTATTGGAGCCCCAGATGATGATGAAATCGGAATCGACCGAGGATTCGATGCTGGTGGAAGGTCCCCTGCCCAGGCTTGCCTCAAATCCCGCGGATGCGGCCGGGCCGCAGATGGTGGGAAGCATGCGGCTGGCACCGATCCTGTGGAAAAAGGCATGGCCCGCATGCCTTTGAATCAGCCCCATGTGGCCTGCGTAATAGTAAGGCAGGATGGCCTCCGGACCGAACCCGGCCGAGACCGTTGACATCCGGTCGGCTATCCGGTCCAATGCCTCGTCCCAGGAGATGGAAGAAAACAGGCCCGAACCCTTGGGCCCGGTTCGCTTCAGCGGGGTGAGAATACGTTCGTCGCTGTGGACATGCTCCGGGAAGTACCCGGCTTTCTTACAGATAAACCCCTGAGTAAAGGGGTGTTCGGGATCGCCCTTGACCGTCTTGATCCTGCCGTCCTCGACATCGACCAGAAGGCCGCAGGTATCGGGACAGTCCTTGGGGCAGACCGAATGTTTCAACATGGCAATTCCTCCGGAATGGACAGCGTCCGCCGCATGAGCCCAGTGCTGAAAAAAAACCAGCAAGGTCCGATGGCTGGTTTCGGAACCCGCATGTGAACAGGGTCATTCCACTGTTTCCTGGTACTTTTTTACCGCCTGCAAAAGAGTCTTTCTTGCATCCGCAATGGCTTTTGACCGCCAGGGTGTGCTGGAAGGGTAGTATCCTTCCAGGAATCTATGCTTAATAATCCTTTCGTCTTCTTTTGATTTATACCCAAAGTGTACACCCTGGTTTTCCAGGATGACATTATGCAGGGATTTGATAGCGCCCATGGTCGTCTGGCTGTCCATCGTCCCGAATTCAAACGTCATGTTCAGATAGTATTTTTCCGGTATGATCTGTCCGATATATGAGGTAAACTCTCCTGTAACCGTATAGAAGTCGGCTTCATCTCCCCAGTCTATCGGGATCCCTGCAAAGATGTTTTCAATTTTAGCCTTCTTTTTCTTATCCTTCATGGGGTTGGGAAAAAGATGCATGGTTCCTCTTTTGCCGTACCCTGTATGCAGGTCAATACAGAATACCATCTTGTAATTCCGGGCCATGTCCTGAATAAGCGGGGTGACGGCTTTTATTGAGGGTTCGAGTTCCCTGCCTCCGAAATAGACCCCCTTTGGATACTGGTACTGCCCCTGCAGTATGGCCTGCCGTAATGTTGCCATTCCATATCGTATAATTTTTCCGATAGCATCCAGCTGGAAGAAAATATTTCCAATGCTTTTTGGGTTTGCTTTTCCGGTTGGATTCAGCAGCCCATTCAAATCCGAATATCCGGAATTTACAGATTCATACAGCTTCTTATCAGTTGAACAGTTACGGTTCAGATCCACATTGTTTTCTGTAACCCTTCTCTTATATTTAAACCCATAGGGATTAATGGCATGAATCAAAAGCAGCCCCATATTATCCAGGCTGATTTTTTTCAGCAGCTCTTTCAAGAACATCTGCTGGACCGCACTGCCGACATATCCTTCTACTCCGTGTAAACCTGAGGTTACTATGAAAAGCCGCTCAGATGTCTTTTGCGCCGGGATATAACAATAGTCGATGGTTAAATCCGGATCTGCTTTACTCTCAATTTTCAGGTTTGAGATGCGTACATCATTATATATCCCCTTTATTTTCTCGGCTTGTGCAAGGAAACTCTTGCGGCAGTCATTATAGGAGTCCTGAAAATACTTCAAATCAGCCGGGTTTGCTTTCCGGGCAACCGGCTTCGGCTTGTACGTGTTGAACTGATAGGTAGTGACTCCAATAATACCCGCAATAACGACGATAAGCCCGACAAGTATTACTTTGAAGATCTTTTTCATTTCATCCTCGCTGCTCGCTTTAAGTTAGAGGTATAGTCATCAGGCCGGATTCCCTTTTCCGGATTCAAGACTTACTAGTACCTAAAATCTGTGATCTTTTCAAGCAATATGGAAGGGTGCGGTCCCCTGGATTCCGGATAAGCTTTGAGGGCTTTCCGGAATGACAACAGAAAGATGCCTCGCTAACGGCTGCGGGGTGGTCCATTTCGACAAGTTCGGCGTCGGATCCGGTTTTATCAAGAAGGCCGGAAAGAGATATGGCGGTACGGGCTTCAGGAAGGGTTGCCGGGGTTGCCCGGATGTTCAAAAGCATTGCAGCGCGTGGAGTATTTCGATATAAGCTGTCAATAAACTACTCTGCCGCAGCAAGCGGCGGGTCAGCAGATGCATTACACCCTTTTCTTCCCAGGTCTCGGGTGCACTTTTGGATCGCTTAATCGGGGTATTCCTGGTCGCGCTGTCGGCCGCATGCTTTGGAGTTAATCCTATCTTTGCGCGCATAGCCTTTGGGGCCGGCTCAAATCCCGCAACATTTCTCTTCATTCGCTACGCGCTTGCTTCGGCGGTAATGGTGGGAATATTGGCGGCGAAGCAGTTGAAATACCCCAAAGGGCGACTCCTTGTAATATTGATTCTGGTGGGGACAGTGGGATTAGGGGGAAGTACGTTTTGCTACTTTACTGCGTTGACGCTGGCTCCGGTGAGCCTGGTGGTTGTGATCACGTATATGTATCCTGCCCTGGTTTCGCTTTTTCCAGTTGTCTTTCTCAAAGAGTGCATGAGCTATGAGAAGATTACAGGGCTTTTTCTGACGCTCCTGGGCATCACCTTCACTGCTGCACCTTTCAGCAGGGGAGAGTATTCGGGCATTGTTCTTTCGATGATCACGGCCGTCGTTTACGCGCTCTTTTTGATATTTGGGAGTGCTGCTATTCACGAAGCGGGCCTTTTACCCGCTTCAACCGTGATTATCGTTTCAGCAACATTTGCTTACGGGGCGATGGTGGCAATACAGGGAGCCCAGTGGCCGACGGGACCAATAGGCTGGGGAGCAACAGTGGCAAGTGCTTTGATTTCAACTGTTTCCGGCCTTGTTTGCCTCCTTGCTGGTCTCAGGCGCATTGATACGGCCAATGCCGCCATGATTTCCACGTTTGAAGTCGTGGTTTCGATTACGCTGGCGGTGATTGTTCTGAAAGAGGCAATATCCTGGTCCAAAACCGTTGGAGCTGTTTTGATTATTTTTGTCGTCCTTTTCCTGGCAAAGAGCGAATACAAGAGGGCACGTATCGAGTTGTTCAACAGGGATCTGCAATGAAGATGCCAGGGATACTGTTATCGTGAAAATCGTGGATAACCCGCCATTGCTTCAGAATGATTGTTTGTCATCAAGGCCCTGTCGGAAATCGTCAGCGGGAAGCCAGCTTATTTTTTCAGCGATTATGCCGATATAGTAAGCAGTATTAAAACAAATCGTTCCAGAGAGAAATGGATTTGAAGATTTCTGGCGGCATCCGGGTCTTTTCTTCTTTGATGCCCTTTGGTGAGAGGAAGGATAGTTATGCAGCAGAACACTATGCCTGGGAAATTGAGTGCGGTTGAAGGAGATCTGCACGAGGGGAAATCATGGGTTCTGGAGGGGGCGGCCCAGGCCCTTCTCAACGCTTCTACAGAGACCGCTCTGCTCATAGACTCGAGAGGGAAAATCATGGCCGCCAATCGAGTCGCAGCCCGAAGAATGGGCAAGCGTGTGGATGAAATTGTCGGGTTGTCCCTGGAGGATATTCTTTCTCCTGATATTGCGGAATCAAGAACCGCCCGGATTGACAAAGTTCTTCATTCCGGCAAGCCTGTCCGTTTCCAGGATGGACGGGAAGGAAGACAGTACGATAACTATATCGCCCCTGTCCTTGATCAGGATGGGAAAATAACCGGGATCGCTCTTTTTGCAAAAGATACAACGGAAGCGAGGGAGGCTAAAGAGGCCGTACAGGAGCGGGAACGATACTTCAGGTCGTTGCTCGATAATATGCATGAGGACATCCTGGTCATTGACAGGAATCATCTCATAACGGATGTGAACGAGAGTTTCGTGACCAGTACGGGGCATAATCGCGAAGAAGTCATCGGACGGCATTGTTTCGAAATATCCCACGGCCATAACGAACCGTGCAAAAAACATGGAGAAGACTGCGGGCTTCATGAGGTATTCAATACTGGGAACCCCTGTAATCTGCTCCATAAGCATCTGAATGCCGACGGCTCGATTTCCTGGCTTGACTGCCTGCTCTCCCCCCTGTTGACCGAGGAGGGAGAGATAACGCATGTGATCGAGGCTATGAGGGATGTATCCGACGTGATGGAAACGAGGCAACGGCTGGAGGAATCGGAACGACATTATAAGACTCTCTTTAACAGTGCCAGTGAAGCCATCTGCATACATGATGCCGCCGGGCGGTTCCTTGAAGTAAACCAGGCAGCCTGTGATTGTCTGGGGTACGTCCCTGAAGAGTTCCTGAAAATGAAGATGTCGGATCTGGAGGCCCCCGGGTATGGGGTTGATGAATCGGAGAGAATGGATCAGCTGTTTCAATCGAAACAAGTGAGGTTCGAAACGGTGCACGTGGCCAAGGATGGCGCGCTGATCCCAATGGAGGTGAGCAGCCGGCTGATTGACTATTCCGGCAAGCCGGCAGTCCTCAGCATAGCTCTCAATATATCGGACCGCAAGCAGGCGGAGAAGGAAAAGGAGGAACTGGAGGTCTCATTGCGGCAGGCCCAGAAGATGGAGGCCATCGGCACCCTTGCAGGAGGGATCGCACACGACTTCAATAATATCCTGGGCGCCGTCATGGGCATTTCGGAGCTTGCCCTGCTTGATGTAGAAGAAGGGACCACTCTTTCCCGGCACCTCAAGCAAGTGCTGAAAGCCTGCGAGCGTGCACGGGATCTGACAAACCAGATCCTGGCCTTCAGCAGACAGCAGGAGGAGAAGGTTATCCTCTTCTCCATGAAGCCTATTGTCAAAGAGGCGCTGAAACTGCTGGGAAGTTCTCTGCCCAGCACCATTGTGATCAGGCACAGCATAGAAGCAGACCCGGGGCTCATCAAGGGAGACCCTACCCAGATCCACCAGGTCCTGATGAATCTCTGCACCAATGCGGCACACGCCATGCAGGAGAAGGGCGGCATCCTGGAGGTAAAGCTCCGTAAGGTGGAATTGCAGAGCGGGGAACTGCTGACGACGAGGCCGGACCTTCATGAAGGGCCCTATGTCTGCCTGAGCGTCAGTGATACGGGATACGGTATCACTCCTGAAGTCATAGACCGTATCTTTGATCCTTACTTCACCACGAAGGGAGTGGGTGAAGGTACGGGCCTGGGTCTTGCCGTGGTGCAGGGGATCGTGCGCAAGCATAAAGGCACGATTACGGTAGAGAGTGAGCCGGACAGGGGGGCGACATTCAGCATATACATTCCGAGAGTGGAAGAAGAGGATCAAGAGATCCGAGCGGAGAGTCCTGCCTCACTTCCCATGGGAAATGAACGGATTCTTTTTGTGGATGATGAGGAGCTACTGACACACGTGGGCAAAGGTATCCTGGAAGGCCTGGGGTATGAGGTGACCGCCAGAACCAGCAGTCGGGAGGCTCTGGAGCTTTTCAAGACAAAACCGGAATATTTTGACCTGGTGATCACTGACATGAACATGCCCAACCTGACGGGAGAGCGGCTCGCCGGAGAACTCATGAAGATCCGGCCTGGTATGCCCATCATCCTCTGCACAGGGTTCAGCCACGTCATGGGGCAAGAAAATGCCCGTCGGATGGGCATCCGTGCCTTTGTTATGAAGCCTGTGGTCCGGATGGACCTGGCAAAAACGGTCAGGCGTGTGCTGGATGGCAAGGAAAAATAGATCTGCCTCAGCGCTCCGGATCCTGGGTGAACTGGTCCACTATGAGAACGAAGAGGCTGAATACTACGACCTGGTCTACCTCGTCGCCGTGGATCACATCCGTCCGACCGAGGCCAAGAAGGATGCACTCATACCGCTCGTCTACGTGGCCATGACCCGAGCCAGGTACCGCCTAGTCATCCCCTACGTGGAGGAGATGGAACTCATATCCCGCCTGAAACGCTGCATCGCAAAGCAACCCTGAGATCGAGGAAATGATTCATGGAAAAATGTGAGACGATACATTGTCGAAGATCGTACTCCCTTGGGGAAGAATACGAGAGCATCAAGGGCCGTGCGGAAGAGTCCAAGTTCTTGGGGAAATACCTGAAGAAAGATCCGGATTATTCCGACGTGATAGCATTCGACGATGCCGACAGGAGTGTCAGATTTACTACCGAGCGGCTTATCCCGAAAAGGTCCACACATCGGCCTCATGTCATGCTCCCTTTTTCAAACCCCCATCTCGATTCCATCAAACAGGGCATGTTTCTTTCTGCAAGTACAAAAGGGCAAGAAAGCAGTTTCTGGCCTACCATGAGAGACGCGGGCTGGTTTGAGTTGCCGGAACCGAAATCCGGCCCGGAGGTACTGTGGGATTTTTTCCTGCATGTAAAATATCATTCTCCATTTGAACTCTCTTTCTATTGTTACTACGCCTTCCCTATGTTAAAGAGAAGATCGATTCCCACCGGAATGAGAGCGGGCAGTATCTGTTGACGGGCTCACAGAACCTCTTGCTGATGGAGAAAGCGACCGAGTCTCTGGCAGGTCGGGCCGACAGCTCACATGGGCCGCTTTTGGGCTTATTTGAGTCAAGGATACTTCACCATCCTCGCTGAAATACCTTCTTCACCCCATATACCTGTTCAAACGAGGCTGGTACCTTCCGGGCTAGGCAAGAATTTCTCCAGGAGGTGGGAAAAGGGTCATACCTATTTTATTCCTAACACCGGGTCGAATGCCCCGTGGCTTGCGGCGGGGTGGTTCATTACGTCCATCTCTTGATCCTTGTGAACTACCAGGCAAGTTGCGGTGCAAAGTTAGAAAAGTGAGCCATGCGCGACCGAACCACAGACTCAAGTAATCCCAAAGAAGCCCCCCGGCAGTGGCGACGGTTGCTTTTCAACCGCTGGGTGCTGACCGGAGTTGCAGCAATAGTCCTGTATGCTCTTCTTGGTTTCTTACTGACCCCCTGGCTGGTTAAGCGCTATGTGGAAGACTACGCGGTGGAAAGACTCAAGCGAAAGGTGTCGATTGCCGATGTGCGCGTCAATCCTTTCCTGTTCACCTTCGAGGTGAAGGGCTTTGCATTCCGCGAGGCGGATAATCGGCCCATTGTGGACCTCGGCCGCCTGTTTGTGGACTTCGAACTTTCGAGCCTTTTCCACTGGGCCTGGACATTTGCCGACATTCGAATCGAACGACCTTCGCTGTACATTGAAGTCCAGCCCAACGGTCGCCTCAATTTCGCAGATCTAGTGGACAGCCTTCCAAAGTCCGAGGGTTCTTCAAATGCAGCCCAACGGCCGCTGCGGCTGTTACTGCAACACGCTGCGATCGTTGACGGAAGCTTCACCTTCAGCGATCGTTCCGTTCGGACTCCCGCCACCGAGACCTTCTCACCTCTTAACCTCGAGCTCAAAGAAATATCAACCCTTCCGGATCGCAAAGCCCCATACAGCTTCAAAGCCAAACTACTCGAGGGCGGCACGGTCGGCTGGAGCGGCAAAGTGTCTTTGCGTCCGTTCTTTTCCGAAGGCGAGTTAAGCGTGGCCGGCTTCAGGCTGGCCACAGCATGGAAATTCGCTCAGGATAAGGTGCATCTTTCCGTTCCGGAGGGCGAGGCGGGTTTCAGCGCCCATTATCGATTCGGTTATCAGAAGCATGCTGCTTCTTTGGTTTTGCAGGATACCGATCTGGCGATAAAGGGACTTTCGCTTGCAGAAAAGGGCAAGAACACGCCTATTCTTGCCTTGGAAGCCATCAAAGCCGCAGGTATCCGTTTCGATCTTCAACAACGCGAGATTACGGTGCCGAACATCATTGTGCGTAACGGCAAAATCGCCGCATCAATGGATGAGAAAGGGATATTGAGCTGGCAAAAACTCATCGCACATCAGGAATCCGTAAGGGAGGCTCCGCCAGTTCCTGTGGCTTCAATCCCTGATCGACAACCATGGCGCTTGAAGACACAAGAGGTGAAAATGGAGAATGTGGCGGTGGATTATATTGATCACAGTCGCGCCAACTCTTTGGAAATGAGCATTGCCGCACTCAATATTCTGTTGAACGCATCAGCGGAAATCGGCAACGGTCCGGTTAAAGTCGACATAAACGGTTTGAGGGTAAATTTGAACGGTGCAGCGCTTTCTGAGACAGGACAAGGCACTCCCCTTTTTACCTTGGACAGACTTGCATTGGAGGACGGCCGTATTGATACCGGCAGTCGTGCGATTACTTTCACGGGCATGAAGGTCACCGGCGGCAAGGCAAGCGTCGTTCGCGGCAAAAACGGCCGGCTCCGGCTCGTCCAATTGCTGGCCCCCCGCGATCGAGGTATGAAAAAACGCGAAATCGCCGAGACCGGAGCGAAGGCACAGGCCGAAGAACACCCCTGGTCGTTTCGACTTAATGATTTTGAGTTAAACGGTTTCAGAATGGCGCTGAAGGACAGTACCTTTGTCCCGGATGTCGTTTATGATCTGAAAGATATCCGCGTATCGTTGAAAAATATCACCAACGATAAAAAGACGCCGATTGATTTTGATGCCGCACTGAAGGTAGTGCAGGGTGGAAGCGCCAGTATGCGCGGTCAGGTCAGTCAAAGCGGGGACCATGTCGATGCACGCGGAAAAATAAGCGGCATAAACCTCAAACCGCTGGCTCCGGCCGTAGGCCGGTTCACGTACCTCGCACTCGAGTCAGGGAACTTCTCAGCAGCGACCCATGTGGCCTATCATTCTACAAAATCCGGTCCACAGTTACGCGTCGACGGTTCCATGAGTCTGAAGAAGCTCAAGCTCAACGAAGCCGGCACCGGCGAAAGATTCCTCGATTGGAAAGCGATGTCCGGGAAAGGTATGAAATTCAGCCTGTCACCCCAACGGCTGCAGATCGAGGAAGTAAAGCTGCTGGAACCCGGCGTCAAGGTAGTGGTTTTCAAAGACCGCAGTATAAATCTCGCCAAGGTGCTTAAGGGGCCGGATACTGGTGGCCCAGAGACCAAAGCGCATCCGGAAAAAGCCCCGGCCGCAGCATCGAAAGAGCATCAGAAATTTTTTCCGATAGAGATCGCGCGAGTTCGAGTGGATAACGGGGCCGTTGATTTTGCCGATCTCAGCCTTGTACTGCCTTTTGCCGCACACGTGACAGACTTTAACGGGGGGGTTGCCGACATCTCCTCCAACGCCGCGAGGCTCGCATCGCTCAAATTCAGGGGAAAGGTCGACAAATACGGACTCAGCACAGTGGAGGGCCGCTTGAAACCGTTTTTGCCTAAAACGTTCACCGATATCACCGTATCGTTCCGTAACGTTCGAATGGAGCCCTTCAGCCCATACAGCGCCACGTTTGCAGGGCGTAAAATCTCATCCGGTACGCTCAACCTGAACCTGGAATACAAGATTCAGAACAGCGAACTTCTTGGAAACAACAGCGTCGTGCTGGACAAGTTTACACTCGGCGAACGCGTCAAAGCGCCCAACGCGATCAACCTTCCGCTGGATCTGGCTGTCGCACTCCTTACCGACGCCGAAGGCAAAATCGATGTTGCAGTACCGGTACACGGCAACGTGGACGATCCGAAATTCGCATATGGAAGTGTGATCTGGAAGGCGGTTGTCAACCTGATCACAAAGATTGCAACCGCACCGTTCCGAGCGCTGGCGAGTCTTTTCGGCGGTAAGGGCGAGCAGCTGGATGCCATCGCTTTCGATCCCGGGAGCGCTCATTTGCTGCCGCCGGAGATGGAAAAAATAAAAAAGGTATCGGAAGCCCTCAAAAAACGGCCCAAACTGAGGCTGGTGGTGGAAGGCCGTTTCGATCCTGAAATGGACGGAGAGGCGTTGCGTACCGAGCGTGTACGGCGTGCGCTCGCGCTGCAGATGGGTCAGAAGCCCGCTCCGGACGAGGAACCGGGCCCCCTTTCTTTTGACACTGCAAAAATGCAGGGCGCTCTGGAAAAACTGCTGGAAAAACGTAAGGGTGACCATGCAATCGCCGATTTTGAAGCTCGGTATGAAAAAGAAACGGGTAAAAAAGTCAAGCGGATGAATTTTGCCATGGCGCTTGTCGGGTGGGGGAGCTCAGATATCGCCTTTTACCAGGCAATGTTCAAGGAACTGGTGAAACTGGAGCCGCTCACCGATACCGACCTCATGGAACTCGCTAAGAGGCGCGCACAAGGGATCGTGGATGCAGTCAAAGCGGCGGGCGGGCTGGACAATTCCCGTGTCTCTACCGGAAGCCCGGGGCCGGTGAAAAAAGCCTCAAAAAAAACCGTCAATACCGACCTTTCCCTGGCTATTGTCAAGCCTAATAGCTAAATTCCATTTTTCACCCCCAAATGGGGAAAAGGAATCACCCCTATTTTATTTGCTTCATGAAAGGGCATGACAAATTTGGCCGAGATTCCAGTCGGAGCAAGGCATCCGGCAGATGGGGTTTCTCCTCCTGGGAGGTCCCGGTGAAACGAAAGAAACCGTCGAAGAAAGCCTGTCTTTTGTCGATTCACTCCCCCTCGATGCCCTCAAGATCACCATCGGGATCCGCATTTACCCGTACACCGAGCTTGCCTCTGTGGCCGTCCGGGAGGGGTTGATCTCTCCTGACGACAGTCTCCTGTTCCCGAAATTTTACCTGACCAGCGATCTCGAGCCCTGGCTGCAAGAGACCGTGGATGCGTGGGCGGCGGAGCGGCCCAACTGGATCTGCTGAGCGCGGGACCGTGAAGGCGGGGACTGATCGGCTGTGTTATTGAGGGTTGAAGTGCGGGTGAGTTCGGCGCAGCAGAACAGGACCCAGTGCGGCGGCAATCCCCATTGAGGCGAAGGTCATTCCCCAGGACAGTGACGTGGACCCTCCGCCGGTAAGTTCTAAAATCATGCCCGCAACCACCGACCCCAGAGAAGCCGCGGCGAACCCTCCCAGAGACTGGAGGGCCATGGTAGCCCCCTGGCGTTCCGGTTTCGCGGCAGTGATGACCCCGGCATGAATGGCAGCGGAATCACCCTGAAAGAACAGCGTGTAGACCGCGCACAGGATCACGACGACGTTGTAAGGCAGCCGGGCCGAAAACCCGACGGTCAACGCCAACAGGCAGGAAACACCCATGATGGCAGTTACCACCCGGCGCCGTCCCAGCCAAACGGCCAGCTCGCCGCCTGCAATGCTTGCGAGCATGCCTCCGATTCCGGCCACGGCCATTACCGTTGTGGGTGCCATCAAACCTGCCGGCGCTTCCTGGAGGGTGATACTGAAGGTCAGAAAAGCGACCAGCCAGGACCGGGCCGCAAACATTTCCCACATATGGCACATGTAGGCAAGGATGTACGCGCGTGCCGGGCGGTTTGCCCAAACCTGCCGGAAATCGAAAATGCTGAGTTTAGGTGTTTCATGAGACACCAATGGAATTGATCTGGGTTCCAATACCAGAAAAGACAGAAAAAGAGAAAACGCCGATCCCACGGCGGCAATGCCAAATACCTGCTCCCAGCCGAACCATTTGAATATCTGGCCTGCGAAATAGAATGAGACACTCACGCCCAGCCCGAAAAAGGCCGTGTAAAAAGAGATGGCCCGGGGCTGGGTACTTGATTTCAGGCGATCGATGAGCGCTTTCAGACCGGGTATGAATGTACCGGCAAGTCCAAGACCGCTCAGGCCCCTGAAAATAAGGGCCGACCAGAATCCGGAAGCAAGAAAAGCAAACCCCAGGTTGGCCAGTCCACCCAGTGCGCCTGACATCAGGTATATCCGGCGGGCATCGACCCGATCGGTGAGACCGGTGAGCAGCGGCACGGCTGCCGTATAGCCTGCGAAATAGATACCGTTTATCCATCCGGCCTGGATGTGTGACAGATTCCACGACTTCAGAAAGTACGGCAGCAGGGCTGGAAAAGCGAAAACTCCGAGCATACCGAGAACCTCGGCTCCGCACATGGCGGCGATGAGAATAAAGGCTTCGAGGCTTGATTTATCCGTGTCAGGGGGCAAACGTGTCGTCATTTCTCTATTCAGGGAAGTAATATCGGCTGTCAAAAGCTGATGGTGAAGTCTAGGGGCGTTCAGGCTCCAAAATCAAGCAAATTTACAAATTTAGTGGAAATGCTGAGCTGCCGACCCCGGGCAGGTCGTCAAATTCTTCTTCTCCTTTCATAATGTCTTGACAAAACAAACATTTTTTGAAAAGGATAAACACCGCCCGGCTTTTTCCGGTTTTCAGCATTTCTGCTTCATAGAGCCTCAATAGATACAATCACTAACCCCAAAACGGAAGAAATCCATGACCCTAACCAAAAATCGCCTGATTGAAAGCATCAACAAGAACACCGGCATGAGTAAAGCTCAATCGAAACAGATGGTTGAAGACCTCTTCGAGATCCTGAAGGAGAACCTTGCCAAAGGCGAAGATGTTCTCATTTCCGGATTCGGGAAATTTTGCATTAAGGCCAAGAATGAACGGAGGGGAAGGAATCCCGCCACCGGGGAAGTCTTGATGCTGGAACAAAGAAAAGTGGTGAGATTCGAGTGCTCAGGGGTTTTGAAAGATAGGATTAACAACCCGAATGAACATTGACCATGCCGAGCATCCTGATCGTTGATGACGAAGAACCCATCCGGGTTTTGCTCAGAAAGATGCTGGAGGAAACCGGTCATTCGATTTTCCTGGCCGCTGAAGCTTCCGAGGCCCGGAAGCGGCTGGAAGGGCAGGACATTGACCTTATTCTCTGTGATGTCATGATGCCCGGAGAGTCCTGCATGGTCATCCCCTGCGCTCCACTCCCTGTGTGTAATCCGGTCCCTATATGCTCATCAAGAGAAAATCCGGGTTAAACCTGCCAAAATAATGACGGCCCATAAGAGGAAAACCTCCGCTGCCTGCAAAAAAGCTCGCTCGAAATGCCCTTGCAAGCTATTAGCCCGCTTGAACCCTGGCCTTGAGGGCAGTGCCTCCCTGGCACAATCTCTGCATTAAGGTTTGACCCGATGGGGCCTGCATGGCCTGTCTCGAGTAAATGTTCGCGCAACGGGGAGAACGAGAGCGCATACGGAATATCTCAGGTATGTGATCGATGATAGGGGGATAGGTATATGGGATTGAAGTTGAAGGGAAAAATGATAGCAGGGGGCATTCTGGTGGTAATTTTTTCGATGGCGCTTTCGACGCTGATCACCTCATGGGCCATAAAACGACAAAACCATGAACAGGAGGTTCGCTATCTCCATCAGGCCTTCCTCGTGGTGCAGGATGACCTGGAGAACAGGGAAAACACGCTTCTGGATCAGAGCGAACAGGTAGCCGAACACGAGGACATGGGCTCACTGTTGACCTATTTCACTCAAACGAAAACCGACGCCAATGTCATGCCGACCGTTGAGAATTATTCCCAGGATCTTGCAAAATATTTCCATGATGTTCTCTCAATGAACGAACTGCAGCAAATCGCCATGTACGACAAAGAGGGGACACTCATGGCATTTACCACGGAGGAGGGGGACAAATCCGTCCTGGGATATACGTATCGTGTTCCGAGCAAAGTGGTCTATAAGGTGGCCACTCTGGGGAAAGGCGAAGAACTCTCGGTGGATAAATTCAAGACCGTGCCCGTTGAGGACTTCAACGAAATTGCTTCTCAGGTGCGGGACAAAATGCCTGAAAAGCCTGTGGTCCAGTTCGGCGCCGCAGGAAAACGAGCATTTCTGAGTGCGGCTGCGCCGGTATCTGCCACAGACTACGTGGACCAGGGGGGAAAAGACAAGGAAGTCCATAAAACTGCAGGGTTCGTAATCCTTGAAAAATCGATAGATTCGCGCATGCTCACGAGGCTTTCGAAACTCACTGGAACTGATGTAAATCTGTTCCTGGGAGGCCAATTTGCATCCGGAACGATTCCCCAATACGGAACTCTCAACAGAAAACTCTTCGATAGACTGCAAAGCCGCAGGGAAGTCGAAAACAGTATGGGTTCCCATGTCCTGATGGGCGATCAGAATCTGGAAAACAGGACTTATGTCGAGGGAGTGCTGCCCGTTTTCGGTGGGGGAAAGTGGATAGGGACATTGTCTTTACTGCGTTCAAAGGACTTTGCCCATAAGAGCACCATCCAGACCATCGAATTGCTCATCATGGTATCCATTGTCTGTATCCTGGTCGTTCTTCCTTTTACACTGTTTTTTGCCAGATCCATTGCCCACCCCATTAATATGGTGCTGGGAGATCTGGAGGGCGCTTCCCAGCAGGTGGCTGCGGCCTCCGGCCAGATCTCCGACGCAAGTCAATCGGTGGCACAGGGATCGTCGCACCAGGCCGCCTCCATCCAGGAAACCTCGTCCTCCATTGAAAAGATGTCGGCAATGATCAAGAAGAATGCCGAAAAGGCAAAAGAGGCGGACGGACTCACAGAGACTTCGAGAGAGCATCTCCGAAATGCCAATGAGTCTATGAAGTCGCTCATCAGGTCCCTTGAGGAATCTTCAACGGCAAGTGGGGACGTGGCCAAAATCATCAAAAGCATAGATGAAATTGCGTTTCAGACCAATCTCCTTGCACTGAACGCGGCAATAGAAGCAGCCAGAGCGGGAGAGGCGGGCGCCGGATTTGCGGTCGTTGCAGACGAGGTTCGGAATCTCGCTCAGCGTTCGGCCGAGGCATCGATGCAGACACAGGGAATGATTGGAGATATCATCGAGAAGATAAGGACGGGCGCGGTTCTCGTTAAAGAGACGGACGATCAGTACCGGGAGGTGGCCGTCAGCGTGCAGAAATTGGCCGACATAATGGGAGAGATTTCGGAAGCGAGCAGCGAGCAGGCCGACGGCATCGAGAATATCAGCAGCGCTGTTGGGCAGATTGACAGGGTGGTCCAGGAGACAGCGGCTAACGCAGAGGAATCGGCGAGCGCATCCGAGCAGATGAGCGCGCAGGCAGACCAGATGCGAGGCGTTATCAGCAATCTGGCGGATATCATCGGAGGCGTGCACAGCCGTCGCGGCGAAAAAAAGGGAGGCCTTTCTGATCCCTCACCCAAGCTTAATCAATACAATCCCCAGAACTATAAAGATTGTTGAAATGAGTCTGATCCGACCATAAGGTTCCTTCAAAATGTAGATTCCCAAAAATACGCCGAACAGAGAGGAAATCTGTCGGACACAAGCCGCATAACTCACTTCCGTGATGCTTAATGCGTATCGGAAGAGATAGAAAGAGAGACAAAGGACCACTCCACTCAACATGACTTTGAGAGGTGAAGCGCGATATGATTGGAATAAATCTGCTCTCAACTTACTGCTGCTCAATACCACAACTGTGAAGTAAGAGAACATCAATACAATAACGCACGAAGTGAAGACGAAAAAATTGGATCGCATCACACCGATTTTGTCGGCAATCGCCCCGAAGGAGTACAAGAACCCTGCAAAGAGGGCATACCTCACCGCCTTATTCCTGAAACTGATCTTTTTCAGCTTAAAATGGGCAATAGATGAATTAAGTTGAATCAAATAAGTGCCCATTACGACAATCAGGATGCCCAAAATGGCCTGAAGGGATATGGTTTCATGCAGGACGAAATAGGCCCAGACCGGGATATAGATAGGGGCGGTTGTGGAGAGGGGATAACTTACGGACAGGTCCCCTTCCTCAGAGGAATAGGCTTTCCCGGCAAAGAGATTGTAAAAGGTGAAAAAGAAGGCAGAAAGGGCAGCAAACAACAATACGGTGCCACTGCCGGGGATTAGGGATTCCCCGGGAAGAAATAGGCTTATGATCAAAACAATAACAAGCGCGAAAGAATACATGGACCATATGAAAATAGTCTTGTTGGTACTGGTCTTGACAAGGTAGTTATATGATGCGTGCATCAGGGCTGAGAGAATGACAATTACGAGCGGGAAGGTATTCATGATTGCAATGTTATTTTGAAAATCCCCGGAGTTCAGCGGAGGGCAAGGATTGTTGGGAGGTTACGTTATGGTCATCAAGGGCAGATCCTTAAACCAGGCCTGGGGAATTGGTTGACAGGAGATGTCATTCAAGCAGTGCCCTTATACTGCGCGCCAGCTCTTCGGGGGCAATAACCGTGATCACTTCGTGATGACCCTTTTCAAAATAGTTGACATCACTGATGCCAAGGGGCGGGAAGCTCGTCCTTGGAATGATCCTGGCCTGGGTCCAGAAATGACCGGAGTTTTCTATATTGGCAAGGAACGTCATATTGAGGCTGTCATAGTGCATCCGGTGAAAGCATGAAAGGACACTGTGAAGTCCCTCGGAAAAATACTTCCACCCCTCTTCTCCCACCTCATCAAGGGTGCGGACCTTCTCAAACAGGACGACCACCTCTCCGAGCATTCCACACGGACAGTAGGCCGCAAGGAAGACAATGTTCCCGGAGCGAAGGAGGTATCTCTCATTTTCCTTTTCCTCGAAGGACACCAGATCAGCCCAATAATTCTTCTCCCGCGTCGTGTGATATTTGAGACTTTCTGCGACCAGTTCTTGGTGAAACCTGGTCGGCTGCTGATCCACCACGATCTGCAAATGGGGATGGATGATCCCCCCGCCTGCGGGAGGCATGTAATTCCAGTTAATGGAGGCATACGCAACCTGGTCGTCAAATTGTCGGATCTGTCTTATGTACGAAACAGCAGCTTGAAATCCTTCATAGAGGATGTCAGGTGAAAATTCATCCAAGGAAAGGAAATGGTCCTCGGAGAGAATGACCACGGCATTGTAGCGGCTGTAGGGAAAGGCATTGGGCACAACCGTTGCCTGTCCCTGTCGGATTCTCCCGCCGGGTACCATGGACTTCGGAAACCTGGGAGTTGAAGCCTCTCTATTCTCGGAACAAAAAGGGCATCTCTTTTTGGACTCTGAAAAGTCCGGCCGTTCAGGCGAATCCTTGGGCATGCGCCAGCGGTGAGTCAGAACGCGGGCCTTTGAACCGGTAAAGAGATCCTCACGTACCTCAATCTTGATGAGCTTTTCCTCGAACCCATCGGAAAAGACCAACATCCTGGCTTCATGCACTTCCTTATTGAAATAATGCTCCACTCATCCTCCCTGTTCCCGTGAAACCTCTTTAAAGTCAGAATGATAGAAGTAAAGACCATAGCATTTTTCTCTATCGAAGGTGAAGCACATATTTGTGAAAAGCGTGCCGCCGTCCATTAATCCGGATTTCGCACTTTTTTCTGTTTCAGCATGGACATCGCGGTTTCCGACGCGCGTCGCGGGAAATCCACTTGCTTTTTTCTCCGCGGTTTTCTATTTTAGGATATCCAATAAAGATAAAATAATGGCAAATCTTATTTTAGGTTCAAGGCGGACTGGATGAAACGAGAGCTTCAGGGAAAGTACGTGACCATATCGACGGTGGGCGAGAAGGCACAAGCCTTTGTGCCCGCACCGCTGCCGCCACGCCCGCCCATCGACTGGACGCCGGAGTTGCGCAGCAAGTTCGACCAGGCCCTGCTGGCGCTGGGACGGCTGGACAGCGTCTCGACCCTGCTGCCGGATACCTCGCTGTTCCTCTACATGTACGTCCGCAAGGAGGCGGTGCTCTCCTCCATGATCGAGGGGACGCAGTCGTCGCTTTCGGACCTACTGCTGTTCGAGCTGGATCAGGAGCCGGGGGTTCCACTGGATGATGTGCGGGAGGTCAGCAACTATGTCATGGCGCTCGATCATGGCCTGCGCCTGCTGGCAGAAGGGCTGCCTTTGTCGCTGCGGCTGTTCCGGGAGATCCACGGCGTGCTGCTGGCCAAGGGCCGGGGCAGCAACCAGGCCCCGGGAGAATTTCGTCGAAGCCAGAACTGGATCGGCGGCACCCGGCCCGGCAATGCCGCCTTCATTCCGCCCCCTGCCGAAGAGGTGCCGGAGTGCATGAGCAAGCTTGAACTGTTCCTCCACGACCAGCCCGAGCGGACTCCGGTGCTGCTCAAGGCAGCCCTGGTCCATATGCAGTTTGAGACGATCCACCCGTTTCTCGACGGCAACGGCCGTCTGGGTCGTCTGCTGATTACTCTGCTGTTATGCGAGCAGAAGGTGCTGCGGGAACCAATGCTCTACCTCAGCCTCTACTTCAAGACGCACCGCCGGTATTACTACGAGCTGCTCAATACTGTGCGCCTGACCGGCGACTGGGAAGCCTGGCTCGATTTCTTCGCCGAGGCGGTTATCATCACTGCCGGCCAGGCGGTGGAAACGGCGCAGCAGCTTCTCGACCTGTCGAACCGGGACCGGGACAAGATCAGCGGTCTCGGCCGGGCGGCGGCGTCCACCTTGCAGGTACACCGGACGCTGATGGAGCATCCCATTGCCACTTCGGGTTGGCTGGTGGAGAAGACCGGCATCACCCCGGCAACGGTCAACAAGGCGCTGGGCCACCTGGAACAGCTCGGTATCGTGCGGGAGATCACCGCCCAGAAACGCAACCGGCTGTTCAGTTATGCCGAATATGTGGAGATCATGGGTCGCGGCACGGAACTGCCGGCAACGTAAAAGCGGTGAAAGAGGCGAAGTGGAAACAACCGTGACACAACTGGATGCCGGTGGGACTGATTGCTTGATCTGCGGCAAGGGCGTTGAACGCAGGATCATCGGAAAGTGAGAAGGGCCCAGGTCTTGAAACTTGCATAGTGAATCGATTTATGTTTCCATTTACATACAATAATCCACTGAACGGCGTTGTTGCGTCCACGGTGTCCCATGCCCAAAAAAGGGCGGAGCGGCGAGTTGAAAAGAAAGGAACAGCACCATGTCTTTTAACCCGGGCGTCGTAGGCCCGTCCAGGATTCCGGAAGATGCCCTCTGCTTTCTCCTTCAGGGGCAAAAGCTGCTCACAAAGGAGCAAGACGACCGTTATCTCATTCCGCAATTCCAGGATCTGCAGGCCCTTGATCCAAGACCCGAACCCTTGCATTACCTCGGATCACTGGATGGGCGGGCATGCTACACCGGGGAGATGCCGGCAGTAATACTTCCACCGACGACATTTGCACTCAAGGGGATTCGATCCCTCTTCGAACATCTTGAAGAGCCTTTGATCGGGGTCGCGGGCCTGGCCAACCAGCTGGTTCTCTGGGACCGAAATCACCGTTTTTGTGGAAAGTGCGGCCTGGAGACCGAAGACAAGGCGAATGAAAGGGCCAAGGTCTGTCCCGGCTGCGGGCTGATCAATTACCCCCGCCTCTCCCCTGCCGTGATTGTGGCCGTCGTCAGAGAAGACCGCCTCCTGCTCGCCCACTCTCAGCGCTTCCCCGGCAAGTTTTACAGCGTCCTGGCGGGGTTTGTAGAGCCGGGAGAAACCCTCGAGGAATGCATTCGAAGGGAGATTGCTGAAGAAGTGGGCATAGAAGTCAACAACATCCGCTACTTCGGCAGCCAGCCATGGCCCTTTCCGGATTCCCTTATGATCGCCTTTACCGCAGAATACTCGAACGGGGAGATCGTCGCTGATCCTGCTGAGATTGCCGATGCGGGCTGGTTTTCAGCGGACAACCTCCCTCCCGTCCCTCCGAAAATCAGCATTGCCCGGAAATTGATCGACTGGTTTACGGAGAACCAGGGAAAAGGGGCCAAATCTTAAAAAGCCATCTCTGGTTTCCAGACCTTGTGGGAGAAAAGACTGTCTACGCTGACTGACAGTACTTCCACTCCCAACTCTTGAAATTCCTGATTCTTGACGGCAACTGCCGACAATTCTGTCGGTCAGACACAGGTGAAATCTGCAGGGTAGAAACAGAGCATCACCCACTTGCCTTCGTAGTCCGAAAGCGTTATTTCCTTGGCGAGCCCGTCAGCCTCAACCCTCTCGCTACCCCACCGGCACCGAAAGATTTCCCGACGGCAGTGTTCTCCAGCATGTTTCAAATACTGTGCCGCTCATTACGCGAAGGCCCTCTTGATCGCGGCTGACAAATATGGAGGATCATAACCAAAAGAACTGTAAACTGAAAATAGAACTGAAAGGGTTTTATTTGCAGCCGTGTCTCCGGATATAACGGGTGTGCGCACTGAGCGCGGAGCTGTTAGAGTCGCGCTACTGCGACTTTTTCTCTCTGCAAAAATTGCATAAATGCAATCACTTGCTGCAATCTTCAAGCCCTTCCTTTGAAGTAAGTCACTGTTAATCCTATATTTAATTTCCTCACCGCAGGCAGCTACAACGATGGCACACACTTTGCTTTTTATCTCTATGCAGGGTTAAATGCTCCTTCGCTTGCGACGTTGTGGTCATTCCCGCGAATGAGGGAATCTGGATTCCGGATAAGCCCTGCGGGCTTTCCGGAATGACGACAGAGGGATATCCCGCTGCTTGCGGCGGGGCGGTTCATTCGAATTAGAGGCTGATGAGTAAAGAACGACCGGGGCAAGAGAGGCCCAGGAGGGTGCACATGAAAGAGATCAAAAAAATCATGGCTGCCGTCGACCTTTCCGAGTATTCCAGGGATATCGTTGAATATGCGGGAAATCTGGCAAAGA
>Ga0315542_1000706_pt1 | contig 21176 bp, 14 predicted proteins | sample SalMarSW160120MG_FD_202541 | JGI IMG/M metagenome (GOLD analysis project Ga0315542, IMG submission 202541) | Salt marsh sediment microbial communities from the Plum Island Ecosystem LTER, Massachusetts, United States - Salt Marsh Sediment SW1601-20 ... | reverse complement strand
GATAGGCCTGGCCGGAAATGTTCTCAAAGACCTCAATACTGTAGAGATTGAAATTCAGTCGAAAGATTTTATCTGGTATGACATAAAGGTAATGCCGTACCGTACCTCTGAAAATGTCATTGAAGGGGTGGCGATGACCTTTGTCGATGTGCACAAGGTCAAGCAGGCGGATAAAATCAAAAGACTGGCTACTGTTTTAGAGGACTCCAATGATGCCGTTATGGTACTGGATTTGGATGGAAATATTCTTGCCTGGAACAAGGGCGCGCATAAGATGTACGGATGGACCGAAGCCGAGGCACTCAAGATGAATATCAACGAATTTGTGCCGGAGGATAAGCAGAGCGAGTTAAAATCGTTCATTAAAAAGTTAGCGAAGGGACAACCCATAAACTCATTTAAAAGTCAGCGAAAGACAAAGACCGGGAAAATTCTGGATATATGGTTAACCGGCACTGTTTTATTGGATGAAAGCGGTCGGCCCACTGAAATTGCGACAACCGAACGGGATCTTGCATGGATTTTGGATTGATGATTTGTGATTGGCGATTGGCGATTGGGAGAAGCGGGAGATGGATGCGAAGGAATTAAAGAATAGAACCAAGGAATTTGCGCATCGGTGTGTGAAGTTGGCGCTGGCTTTGCCAAAAACACAACCGGGAAAACATGTTGCCGGTCAATTGATAAGATGTTCAACGTCTGTTGCGGCAAATTACCGGGCGACTCTTCACTCTCAGTCCAAAGCAGCCTTTATATCTAAAATAAGTATCGTAATTGAGGAGGCTGACGAGTCGGAATTCTGGCTGGAATTCATTGTAGATGAAAAACTAATGAAAAAAGAAAAGGTTCTACCCCTATTATCAGAAGCACATGAACTGGCGTCAATATTCATTACAACCAGAAAGACCGCACAGAAGAACAAGAAACAGACATAGGAAACAGTTTTATGCTTTTCAATCAACAATCGACAATCAACAATCCAAAGGCTCATGAACTGGCATCGATTTTCATAGTAACCAGAAAGACCGCACAAAGCCGAAAACAATCAACAATCACAAATCAACAATCATAAATCGATGATTATCAATTGGGAGAAGCGGGAGATGGATGCGAAGGAATTAAAAGCGAAGGAAAATCAGGGAGATTTTGAACTCAGGCAGCAAGCCGAGGAAAAGCTGAAAGAAGCGCCCGGCGACAGCGAGGATCTCTCCGGAGCGTCGCCCGAAAGGATGGCAAACCTCATCCACGAGCTTCAGGTTCATCAGATCGAGTTGGAAATGCAGAACGATGAACTCCGCCGCATACAGGGTGAACTTGAAAAGACCCGGGACAGGTATTCTCATCTGTATGACTTTTCGCCGCTCGGGCATTTTACACTCAGCGAAAATGGGATCCTCGAAGAGGCCAATCTCACCCTCTCTTCCATGTTAGGGTTAGAACGGAGTGCCTTGATCGGAAAACCCTTCACCCGTTTTGTTCTGAGAGAGGATCAAGATATTTTCTTTAAGCACCGGCAGCGTCTTTTGGAAACGGAAACACCCCAGTCCTGCGAGCCGCGGCTCATCAAAATAAACGGACATGAGTTTTATGCCCGTTTAGACTGCATGCTCGTAAAAAACGAATGTGACGATTTAAGGCAAATCAGGGCGGCGGTCAGCGATATCACCGAGCGCAAGTTAGCGCAAGAACAACGGGATAAGTTAGTTGCGGAACTTCAAAAGGCACTATCAGAGGTTAAAACATTGCAGGGTTTTTTACCCATTTGCTCATATTGCAAAAATATCCGCGATGACAAGGGGTATTGGAATCAGATCGAATCCTACATTCGAGATCGCTCTGACGCTGAATTCAGTCATGGTATTTGCCCTGAATGCGCGAAAAAACTGTATCCTGATATGGATTTGTATGAAGATGCCAAGTAAAGACTTTAGATGCATAAACCGACCGGCGCATTGGGCGGCTGTATTTACAAGGTTGCTTTGTTTGCGATCCGCCTACCAGCGAACTATACGGCGCGAGTGATACCGCACTGCGACGGCGTTGCGATCCCACTGGAAAGCACCCGAATCCTGTGGCAGCGATGATCCGATTGACAAGAAAGGAGATAGGTAATGGCCAGGGAAAAGAGCCTGACACAATCCCGGGAATACGACGAGAACATCATCAACACCGTGCGTGAACCCTTAATCGTTCTGGATCAGGATCTAAGGGTGGTCTCCGTCAACCGCTCCTTCTACGGAATCTTCAAGGTAAAACCTGAAGAGACCGTGGGGCAGCTTATTTATGACCTGGGCAATAAACAGTGGGATATCCCCAAGCTGCGGGAACTGCTGGAAACCATCCTGTCCAAAAAGACCACCTTTGACAACTATGAGGTTGAACACGATTTTGCCGTCATCGGCAGGCGCGTCATGCTGTTGAATGCCCGCCAGATTGAACAAGCGTGGGGCAAAGAGCGGATCATCCTGCTGGCCATCGAGGACATCACCGAGCGCAGCCGACTAGAAAATCTGTTGGTAGAGTCTGAATATCGTTATCGGCATATTTTCGAGACCGCCAGCGACGGGATCGTGCTTTTCGAAAATAGCGATGGACATATAATCCAGGCGAATAAAGCTGCCGAAAATATGCTGGGGTATTCCGAAGCGGAATACGTCGGGAAAAAGTTGCCGGATATCGGCGTTCCGCTCGGCATGAATGATGATTTCCCGACAATCATGCGGGACTTGGACAAGATCGGCGTTCTTAATTATGAAAATGTTCCGGTTAAAACCAAGGTCGGACAGATTATCTACACGGATCTATATTTGGTTGACCGGGCTAATTTTATCCAATGTAACATTCGCGATATGAGTGAACGGAATAAGCTTGAAGCCAAACTCCGCTACGCCCAGAAGATGGAGGCAATCGGCACGTTGGCAGGGGGGATTGCCCACGATTTCAATAATATCCTCAATGTGATCATGGGCTATAGCGCCATGGTCGCGGACACGCTGGAAACCGGCAGTCCTGCAAAGGAAGATATGAATGAGGTGCTCATTGCCGCCGAGAGGGCCGCGGATCTTACTCGAAGGCTGCTTGTCTTCAGCAGAAAAGATGTTGTTACAATGATGCCCGTTGACATCAATGAAATTATCCTTGGCTTGAAGAAAATGCTTGGACGGATTATCAGAGAGAGTATTGAGTTTAATATTGAGCTTGCGGACATGCCTTTGACAGTGCTGGCTGATGCGGGGCAGATAGAGCAGGTCCTGATAAACCTTGCTGTAAATTCCAAAGACGCAATGCTGGAGGGCGGCCGGTTGACGATCAGCACGGGCCTTCAAGAATTGAATGATGACTATGTCGAAGCGTATGGATATGGCAAACCCGGACAGTATGCACTTATCACGGTTGCCGATACCGGGCAGGGAATGGATGCGGAGACACAGAAGAAGATATTCGAGCCTTTTTTTACCACAAAAGGGATTGGAGAAGGGACAGGGCTTGGCCTTGCAATTTCATACGAAATAATAAAAAAGCATAGCGGATACACAAATATTTACAGCGAACCGGGACAAGGTACGGTATTCAAGATATACCTGCCGTTTAGTGAAGAAGCGGCATCCCTGGAGAAGGAAAAGGAGACCGCCGCTCCTGTCAAAGGCGGAGATGAGACTGTCCTTGTGGCCGAAGACGACGCTTCCCTGAGGAAATTGGCGACGATAGTGCTGGAGTCTTTCGGGTATAGTGTTATTACCGCGGTAGACGGTGAAGATGCGATCGCAAAATTCATGGAAAACAGGAAACGGATCAGCATCGTCATGCTTGATATGATTATGCCGAAGAAAAGCGGGAAAGAAGTCGGGGAGGCGATCAGAAAAGCGAGCGCCGGGGTAAAAATACTCTTTGTGAGTGGATATACCATGGATATTATCAAAGGCAAAGAATTGGCAGAGGCCGGTTCTGACTTTATCCACAAACCTTTCACGCCGAAAGATCTTTTGATAAAGGTGAGGGAGATCCTGGACAGATGAGCGAAAAAATACTGATCGTCGATGATGAGGATGCCAATCTCCGGCTGCTCACTCAGTGGCTCATTCCGTTAGGCTATGATGTTGAATTTGCCTCAAACGGGGAAGAGACGGTGCGGAAGGTCAGAGATAGCAGGCCTGACCTGATCATACTTGATATCATGATGCCGGTCATGGATGGCTACAAGGCATGCAAAATATTAAAAGAAGACCCGGAGACAAAGAATATACCGATCATTATGGTGACGGCGCTTCACGAAAGGAAATCAAAATTAAAAGGGCTCTCTGTTTCCGCAAATGATTTTCTTTCCAAACCCATCGATCAGACCGAATTAACAATCCGTGTCAAAAACCTTCTTAAGATCAAGGCCTTCGACGACTTTATACTCAGGCATAATGAGATGCTTGAAAAGCAGGTGCGGGAAAAAACCCAGGACATTAAAAATATGAGCAACGAGATGGTTCAGAAACTGACGGCAGCCGCAGAATTTCGCGACACGGACACGGGCGCTCATATAGCGAGGATAGGATTTTATGCCAACAAGATCGCAGCCGCGCTGGATATGCCGATGGATTTTATTGAGACAATAACTTTTTCGAGCCAGCTGCATGACATCGGCAAGATCGGGGTTCCGGACAGCATCCTCTTAAAGCCGGGTCCTCTTACCCGGGATGAATTCGAGATCATGAAGACCCATGCCGCCATGGGCGAGAAGATTCTCTCGGAATCGACCCATTCTGCTATTCAAATGGCTGCCGCCATTGCCTTTACGCACCATGAACGGTGGGAAGGCGGCGGGTATCCAAGGGGGCTCAAAGGAGAAGAAACACCCATTGAGGGAAGGATTGTCATGCTCGTCGACCAATATGACGCTCTCAGGAGTCAAAGGCTCTACAAACCGGCCTTTGATCATCCAAAGACGTTCAAGATTATCACCGAGGGTGACGGAAGGACCGTGCCGGAACATTTTGATCCGGCGGTCCTCAAAACCTTCAAGGAAATAGCACCCCTATTTGAAGAGATATTCGACCAGCACCAATAATGATAAGTCCGTAAAAAGTCAGGCGATTTAAGTAAACGGGCTATCCAATTCGCTCAAGTTGATGTATTGTGCTCGCTATGGACGAGCAGAGACCACACCCAGTCGGCGGCATCGACTATCCGAGAACCTTGCGAGAGTTCGATGACTGGTTCGCGACGGAAGATGACTGTGCCCGCTACCTCATGCGTCTGCGATGGCCACAGGGTTTCCACTGTCCTGGTTGCGGCTCGCAAGCATCGTGGTTGACATCTCGGAACTTGCTGTACTGTAAGCAATGTCATCGTCAAGCCTCAGTTACATCGGGCACAGTGTTCGAAGGCACAAGAAAGCCACTACGCGTATGGTTCCAGGCCATGTGGTACCTCACTAATCAGAAGCTCGGCGTAAGCGCTTTGGGCTTGAAGCGAGTGCTCGGGTTGGGGAGCTATCAGACTGCATGGACTTGGCTGCACAAGCTGCGCCGTGCAATGGTACGTCCAGGCAGAGACATGCTCAGCGGACATATTGAGGTTGACGAAACATACGTTGGCGGAGAGGAAGAGGGTGTTCGTGGCCGAAAGACCAAGACCAAGTCCATAGTCGTCATAGCCATTGAAGTTCACTCTCCCAAGGGGTTTGGCCGAGTACGCCTCCGGCAAGTCCCCGATGTCACAGGACCGAGTTTGGTCGGCTTCGTCAAGGACGTCGTGAGGGTAGGCTCGATAGTTTCGACAGATGGCTGGACCGGTTACAATGGTTTGTCCGCCCACGGATATAATCATGAGCGGCGCGTTCAGTCTGGTAGCGGTGATCCTGCGCATGTTGTTCTTCCTGGTCCTCACCGTATTGCTTCACTGCTGAAACGATGGCTGCTCGGAACACATCAAGGGGCAGTAAGGTACGAACATCTCGACTACTATCTAGACGAATACACGTTTCGGTTCAACCGTCGCTCATCCAAAGCCCGAGGACTTCTTTTCCATCGACTTGTTGAGCAGGCTGTTCAAATCAAGCCAACCACATACCGACGCATCGTGAACAGAGCGGCCAAGCCCGAGGCACCGTCATCAAAAGCAACTTGAGCGAATTGGATAGCCCGTTAATGGAAAAGCAGCCCATGGAGGGGTTCTACCTACTCTACCTCATGCTATTTATGTTGTCAAAGAGCGTTTCTTGAAGGCCTGGGGCCAATTAAGAAAAACTTTCACCCTATTTGACCGCCGCTATGGGCATCCGCTCATAATGGCTGGGTAAGGAACGTCTGACTTTTTACAGGACCATCAATAATAGTAGTCCATATACAAAACAGGTAAAGAACGGATCTTATTTGTGGACGATGAAGCCCCCATAGCAAAGATGAGGGGCCAAGCGCTTGAAAGACTTGGATTCACAACATCAATAAGGACCAGCAGCATAGAAGCCTTAGAGTTGTTCCGAACAAAACCGAATGATTTTGAACTGGTCATCACGGATATGACAATGCCGAATATGTCCGGCGACAAGCTGGCCACTGAGCTAATGAAAATCAGACCTCATATTCCTGTAATCCTTTGTTCCGGATACAGCAGGAAAATATTTGATCAAATATGGGCAGAAATCGGTATCAAGGCTTTTGCATACAAACCTGTTGTCAAGGCTGACTTGGCTAAAACGGTGAGAAAAGTCTTGGATGAAGCCAAAAACTCGGCTCAACAATAATTATCCTATTCTTGACTTCAAATGCTTGGGATACAAGTCACACTTGCCGATATGAACCTTGAATCGACTTCCCACCAAAATTATTTTGCACACGAAGCAATCTCCGGTATCCAATGATCGCTGATTCCTGCTAAAGGTCACAAATCGCGGAAGGGCTGTGATATCATTATTTAAAGGGGTGGATCGAGAGTTGTGAGATGTCATGGAAAGCACATCAAATCCGGATGTTTGAAAACCTGACATACCTTGACAGTATCTCAAATAATCCGTGTCAACAAAAAGTTGTGATAAGCCTTACATATTCAAATATGCTGTTATCTGAATAACATAAAACAAAGAATTCTTCCGACCACTACATCTGGTAGTTGACCGATTCGGAGCCGATCCGGTTCCAGGAAAGGGGTACGTGCATAAATCCAGCATAGCACATCTGCCAAATCCATGCAAGACTGCATTGATGGTAGCATAGCACATCCACCAAATCCATGCAAGAGTGCCAGACGTAAGTTAGCCTTTTTGCCTGGAAAATCAAACAGATGGTTAATATATTCTGAAATCGGAAGACCCTCACAATTATTGGAAAATTCTGATTATCTTCCTTGGTTTTTCAGGTACTAAACCATCATACAGAACAGGGCTTTCGTGCGGCCTTCATTCCCCCCATGCCTTATCTTCATCTTACTTCAAGCTAACCGAAGAGCCGGATCCCATCATCAGTCTTCAACGGAGAACGGAACAAGCCCGTAAACGGCCGTACCGATATATTGATCTTTCTTTTCCTTCGTGCCTTCTGGATTGACATAGACACGCATGCAATCCTTATAGCCCCCATAAAGGTTTTTCCACTTGTTGCAAAGCTTATCGCCGTCGATCCAACTTTTGCCGGTATCTGCGATCATGTCTCTGCGAATTGTAGCCTTCCCGTCTTCGGTACGTTCAATTGACCATTCTTTTCCACCGCAGATATCAAATCCGCTAATGGTCTGCCCAAAAACCTGGTCTTTGATCTCCTTTCCAGTCAGGTTGGGCTCCAGGAATATTGCACTCTTATAATACCCGCCCGGTTCCCCTGACACCCCAGCCTTTAGGAGACCCTCAGCCCAAAGCTTCTCAGATTCTGGGTTTTTGAAAGGGGGCATCAAACATGCCAGGCTAAGCCCCATTTTGAGATAAGGCGCTATGAATTGCCCGGCTTCCTTCGTACGGCCGAGGAGCGCGTTGGTGACTGCTAAGGGGCGTAAGCTCATGATTTTATTTTCGGGCTGGAATTCATAGGCTCTCTCAAAACACTTCAGAGCTTCTTCCAGTTTTCCCATAGCGAACTTTCCAAACCCGCGTGCGTTATAAGCACAGTATACACATCCTCGATCCACCCCGAGACTCGTCTCAGCAACATCAGTAGCCTCCTCTGGTTTCCCCCCCCAAATCAAAGCCCAGCCTAAGCAATGCCAAGCTGATGATTCGTTTGGAGCAAGAGCAACACAGCGTTCGCCATCTTCAATGGCCTCTTCCCATCGGCGTTGCAAAGGAAGGAGAAGGAATGCATTGACGCCGTAAGAACCGGACGTCGGGTCCTTCATGGAGATTTCTCTATAATGCTCGCTCCGCAGGAAGCATTCTTGCGGCGATAGACCCACTAGCCTGCCCCCGTATATTCCTGCAAAGAGATATGCTTCGGACAGCGAGGCATATGCTCGACTATAGTTCGGATCTATCCTGAGGGCCTCCTCAAAATAGGCAATGGCCTTGGGTACTCTATCAGGATAGTACCGCTTCATGAGATCAGCACCTTTCAGAAAAGCATCGTAGGCCTTGACGTTGTTCGTCCCTTTTCGATGAATATTTTCTTGCTCCCGCTCTGTCAATGTCACTGCCAGCGAAGCAACGATCTTCCGGGCGATCTTGTCCTGAACTGCAAAAATATCGCTGAGAGGGGCATCAAACCGCTCCGCCCAAAGATGATGTTGGGTGGCAGCATCGATAAGTTGAGCGTTAATACGGACTTGATCCCCGACCTTACGTACACTTCCTTCAAGCACGTATCGTGCCCCAAGATTCTCGCCTATCTGTTTGATCTCTATGGATTTGCCTTTATACGCAAATGTGGAATGACGGGAGATGACGACCAGATTTGAGACTTTTGACAGATCAGTGATTAGATCATCAGCCATCCCATCGCCAAAATATTCTTGCTTGGGGTCATCACTCATATTCACAAAGGGAAGGACTGCAATAGATTGTTTTTCGGGGATTCCGGTGGATGCAGGTTTCTCAGAAACCACCTCCTCAATGATGGGAGGAGGACGAAACTGATAATTCCATACGGCCCAGGCCCCAACCGCAATCACCAGAACAGCTGTAATGGCCAAAACCGTCTTACGCCAGGTTCGTTCCATAGCTTTTCTTGCTTTGATCACCCTGTGGGCCGCGGCGCCCGGGAAAGACAGGATTCGATAGGCCCTCACCGGCCTGTCGATATTCTTGACCTCCTGTTCCCCTAAATACTCATGTTCCAGCCCTATCTTCTTCTCAATGGCGTCAAACACGGTCCCGGAAATGCAGATCCCTCCACCCTCGGCCAGCCCCTCCATCCTGGCCGCGATATTGATGCCGTCGCCGTAGATCCGCTCCCCCTCCTCCACCACGTCGCCCATGTTGACGCCAATCCGGAATTTCATTTTGCGGTTGTCAGGCAACTCGGCGTTTCGTTCGGCAAGTTCCCTCTGGACCTCAACTGCACAGTTCACGGCATCCACCACGCTGGTGAACTCTGCCAGGAGGTTGTCACCGGTGGCATCCACCAATCGACCCCTGTAACGCTGAATGAGATTTGTTATTGCCGTGCGGTAAGTGGTCAGGGTTCGGATCGTTGCCTCCTCATCGTCTCCCATCAGGCGGCTGTACCCTTCCACGTCCGCACTTAGGATTGCGGTGAGTCGTCGCCTGAAATTCTCTGTGCTCATGTGATCACCTCTTGATAAGACTTACTGCGGTTGTGGAATGAAAAAAGCCGAACTGCCTTCATGTGACCTTCACGATGTCACACTCGGTCCCGCCCCATAGCGGGACTATCTTTCAGAAGCAAGACCCGTGGCTTTCCGCCCTCATCTTTCGATGGGTTTGGCTTTATACAGAAGAAGCTTTAAGCTCCCAACAGGCAAAATATGCCTATTAGGAGCTGAGCATGTACATTTTGAGGTGTTTTTTCATCGGGTAACCTCCTGGCTGAGGTTGAATGGTTGGTGGGAATACCTACAATTAGTGCAATCACAAAAAACGCCTTGTGTCAAGGGAAATCGGCTCTCTAAATGACTTCCGAGCCGGGTGTTTTGACTTTGGTGAAGCTCAGGATTTCTTCGATATCTGCCAGCAACCTCAGGTGTGACTTACGTGCATAAGCCCAGCACGCAACATTAGCCAAAACCATGCAGGACTACCAGATCAATCATTCATCTTTTACGAGGAATTTCAAACAGATGTATCATATAGGTAAGTCAGCATCTGAGATTTCACAAAGAATGGATCGCTCAATCACAAGTGGTAGTGTTTCTCTGATTCTACCTCAATGGACTCAGAAGGTTGAGGCTATTACTAATTAGTGGTCACACTTGATTTATTTGAAATTTGTGTTACCCCTTTGACCAATCCGATTCTGAAAAGGATTGAACGGATAGGTTTTTCCGGTTCACTGCACGGAATTCGGCAAAAAGTCACGGTATCAACTGATTCTCTCTGCCGTCCATTTGGCTTGTTCCGAGCCGAAATCACCTCTACTGTGAGCGGTACCCGAAGCCCGCCTCTTTGAAAAGGTTCCTTTTATTGTGTAAGTGCCGCTTCCACCGGCATAAACGGTTTGTTCAACAGGAGTTGAAACCCAGGTGCCCTCACACAGCATCATACCATTTCTTACTTCTCCCTTCCATTCCGAAACAACGCGGTACTTTCCCCCTGCCTCAGACTCCGCAACCCTGTCAGAGCTTCCTACTACATGGAAGACGTCCTTTTCTGTTTCCGATGGCTTTAGCAGTAATGTCTGATCTTTCAACGCCATCCCATTGTCATAAATAATATTCATCTTCCAGATCTGTACACCTGGCCCGGCAAATGTAATGGGTTTTGGTTTTTCGGCACAACCGTAAATCAACATGATGGCAAAGGCAACAAAGAGCGTTATCGCAAAATTCCGGCTTAATGACTTCATGGTCCCACCTCCATTTGATTTGATTTTGATGAGAAATATCCACCAAACCTTCATATGTTGTTTGACTTATGTCCTCATCTTACGAAGAGTTTGGCTTTCTATAGAAGAGATTTTAAGCTCCCAACAGGCAGACCATGCCTATTAGGAGCAGGGCATATATAGTTTGAGGCATTCTCTCATGGGGTAACCTCCTAAATAGAGGTTAAATGATTGGTGGGAATATTTACATCTGATGTAATGCCAAAAAAACACTTATGTCAAGAAGAATCGGGTTAGCGCCAGGTTAAGGTTTCGTGCATTATCTGCAACATTCGCAAAATAGAATATTGGTTCGTATGCTAATCAATCTCATATGGGGTATTTATTAGGCCCAATCCAATTTTTACCAAAAGCTGATATTTCATGATCGTATGGAATATATAAATTATCAAACATAATTCCCTCCGCATAGTGCTCCATTGCATCCCGAAGATTCCACACGGTTGAATTCGTTAAGCAACTTTTTATTTGTAACGATACTCCCCCCGCAATCACCAAAAAACTCAATTGCATGCTCTTGGGACCGGAACGGAGCGTATTGAATACTATCTTGATTTGACGTTGCTAACGGAGCTGAGCTTTCTTTTTGCAGAATAAAAAACCATTCTTTCGGCCTCTCTTTTAGTCGATAACAGAATTCGCAGCGATACAATTGATGTGTTCTCTTTTCCCTGAAAAGATCCCCTGGCCGGAATCTCAACCTGGGGGGCTTTCCGACTTTCCCGCGTTTTGTGTTATGCATTTTTCATACTCCCACAAAAGCAAAAGGGGTCAGAAAAGGGTCTACTCTTAGCCCTTAGTCCATCTCCCTCTTCCATCTTTTTAATGATTAAGTAGTTTCCGAGTGTACGGTCTTTACGATTTAGAGTTCCGGACTTGTGGTGAAAAATTCTCTCCCAACAGGAAAAAAGCTCCTGTCAGGAGATGGTAGGGTACAATTTGAGGTGATACTCCATAGGAACCTCTGGAAAGTGGGTTCAGGGTTCAGAATTTATGAATTATGGGTGGTTTACCTTTAAGTTTGTTAGGTTCAGAGGCCAATTGTGAGGAATATTATTCAAAGCATAGCTTAAGTCAAGAAAAAACCGCCAAAGCCCCGGTAAATACGTGTGAAACCACCGAGAATCAGGATCTGCCCTTGAGATTGGACAGACTCCCCATGCCCTTTCTTAACCTTCCTCTCATAAAATATTTTCTATTTTCCCTAAAAAATTCAAAAGACTATCAGAACCCAAATCATTCTTAAAATGCCATGTGCCAAGGGGTTCTTTTTGGATAATTGATTGATGATAGGAAACGTTAAACTGCAGTTGCTGAGATCTTAGTATCTCTAAATTTTGGGACAGCATATTTATACAACACTGCCAGATGTAAGCCTCACTTTTTGTCTGGAAAATCCAACGCGCACTTAATTTCGGTAAGTGTGACCTCTATCCCAGGAATTTAAGGTCAAGAATAGGACAATTATCCTTGAGCTTCACAGTTCAGACAAATAGATATCACAAGCTATTTTGAGAGGTTGAGTTTGCTGGTATGTTAGATATCACGAATGGCTCCGGTTGCCTCTCAAATTGGGCAAATTTTTAGTTCATCCGCTTTTTGCGGACCTGAAATGGAAGCCGAATGTGGTTGATATGGTCATGAGGTCCTTTCCTCGATTCCGAGTCTTACGGGCTGGTATTTTCATTACCGACTTATCAGCGGAGGACACTTGCCTCCTCCGCATTCCCCCGACAAGTCGGGGGCTGCGGCTTCCCCCACTGATAGGTCTGGAAAACACGGTGCCCTTCCGCCAGTCACTCGGAAAAGACCTCATGACCCTGATCGGAAGTGGGGGGCTATTACGTTGTTGATGGAAATAATCCCTTATGGGGCTTAAATTCGGACACTAATCTACTTCAATGATCTCTATTTCACTTTCCCAATGGTCTGTGTCTTTCGTTCCGTTGACAAGAGGATCGATAGCCAGGATAAATATGTGTGATCCTTTAGTTAGTTCACCGTCATAAACGATTCCATTGTTAAATGTAAAAATTGGAAATGAGGCTGAAGGAGTGATTGTATCCACCAGCACCCAGGTGCCATCATCCACTTCGTACTGGTATATCTCGCCCAAAGGGGTGATGTGAATCAAATACCATTCGGCATTGGTCCCTATGGCACTCCTCCCATGGATAGAGACATAAACCCTGTAGGAGGAAGTACCCGCTCGAGCTCCCATTACTGCGTCTGCGGGCAATGACCGCTGAACGGTCAATTCTGGCTCAGCAGAGCCCTTCCAGAGATCCTGGAACGTATTGTAAACAGGTTTGGGCGTAAGAGTGTCCACAGGATATGGCTGATTGGATTTTGTGTGGGCAACGATAGAACTGTGCGTTTTGGTGTTCATTCCGTAGGCCGCTTCCGTACCGCCTTTCCAGTTTTGATTGGTAAAAGAAAAAATTAAGGCGCCAAGGGCCTTATTGTTGGAGGACCCTATGACAGCCTCCCAGGCCGCTTTGTCGAAAGCCGCCTGCTCGCTCAGGCCACCGGCTGTAATGTCGTCTCTTCCCAATTCCGTGATAATGACGTAGTCGTCGGTAAAGGCGGCAGGGAATGTGACATTGAGCCATGTGGTCACGTCCGTACCGGGGTTAGAGGTTTGCATGGCAGCCACGTACATTGTTGTCAAGAAGTTTTTTCCAGACAGATATGGGCTGGCGGCAAGAGCATCTCGAACAGTTTGAAGACGGACGATGCCCGGTTTTGTAGGCTCGCCGTAGGTCCCGAAGTCTTCAGGAACCGATATGGGCAACATGTCCGCGTCAGTCACTCCAAGTTGTTCTTGTGCTTTAACAACCGCCTCGACGGCTTTAACAACAGCGCTTGTTGATTTGCCGTGAAGTTCGGGCTCATTGCCTACCGTAATCATTACAACGGCGGGATGGAATTTTCCGCCGGTTACAAGTTCTCCGACAATATCTTTGATAAATCCATCTGCTTCACTGCTTTGACCCTGGTCGTATAGTCCGACAAAATAGTTTGAAATTGGAACAAGAACCTTGATCCCGTAGTTGTTGCACTCATTCAGGAAGGGTTTATGGTTCCTTGCTTGAGGCGTATTCCAGTCGTAGAGCCGAATATATTTGGCCCCTAATTTTTGAGCAATGTTTTTGATATCCTCCCTGCCGACCCCGGAGCTGTCCTTGCCCCAAAGGGCCTGGAAGTCATCATTGCAGAAATCGCTGTCATAGTATGTCCCTGCGCCCGAGCCTGTGTAGTCTGTCGGGGTGGGTGAATAAGTAACGCCTCGCATGCCTGCCAGGCTCGTTATGTTGTCAGCCATAGCCGCGCTGGAAAAGGCGCCTATAACAAGAAACGTGGAAAACAGCACAGCCCCTAACCAATTGAATCTTTTTCTTAAACAGCTTGTCATAATAAAGTCTCCTTTGGTTAATTTGTTAATCTAATGGCTCTCAACCCACATTGGGAATGAGGTCGAAGTAACTTTCTCCTTTAAATTCCACAAACCAATCTGAGGAAGAAGTTATCGGTGGCTAAGAGTCTGCAAGGGTGCTTGACCCATATACCATAATGTAGCATAACTTATAATACAATGTGGTATATTTGTCAAGGGGATGTCTCCATCTTTTTGGAGAGTGCGTTGTGCAGAGGATGTCGTGAAAAAGACTACGGATAGGATGTATTACCCCTCTGTGGGAGGGGACAAGATCGGGAAATAGAGAATCTTTGAACGTGACGGGGCAGTGACTCTGGAGTCATTGTCTTTCTTTAGACTCTAACCTTAAGCTCTAACGGAAAATTGTTGGAATTGATAGCGAATCGTGTTGAAAAAGGTGGGCACGGATGAAAGTGATTAGAATTGTCCTTTTGGGATTAGGAATAGCCGAGACCTTGTTTGCCTTTCTTTTTTAGACACTGGAAGAGTACTCCAGGTCTCAAGTGTCCATACTCTACGTTTTACCAGGGATCATTGTTCCATTTCTGGGGCTCATCTGCCTCACCAGAGAAGCGTAGGGGGGCTGCCTAACATAGAAAGGTACCGGGTCGTCTGAATATGTTTCAGCATAGATGTTTTATTCAATATCTCATGTTTCGGAAATGACGAGGTACTATATAGAGTATCTGAAATCCTCTTATATGTCAAAAACCTGATATATAACTCAATCGAAAAGTGTGGTCGAGGACACCGGACATCATTATGGTGGTTGGGCAGTTTTCGGCTCATCCGGTCGCGGGAGAGGGTTTCGTGCATTATGGTAGCATCGCAAATGGGTCAATTTTCACAGAATATCAAGAAGATTGCCAAACCTTGAAAAGTGCTCGATGCAAGGTTTGATAATGTATCCTTGAATACTTGGTTTTTGCCCTCATGATCCCAATTTTTTTCATTATACCAAAATCTGAGAAGGATTTTCAATAATAATAACCAATACTAAAATCATCACTGGCACAAGATATTGGCCATCCCTCCAATTCACGTATGTCAGATGTCTTGCCCAAATCCTAAGAGATTCTGGGTGCTATGAATTGACATTCACCCCCCCACCCGCATTTTACACGCCGATTCTCAGGGCAAGACGTCTGACACACGCGGATCAGAGAGAGGGCCAGTATTTTATGTCTTTCGCGGAAGTCGATATTCGTTCAGTAATCGTATTGGCGATTGAGCCGTTGCATGCCGCGAATCCAACGGTCGTAGTCGCCCGTTTTACGCCTCATATACTCAAGCACCTGTGGGTGAGGCAGCACGAGGAATTCTTCGGCCTCGATGCTGCGAACGCAGGCCTCGGCCACATCTTCCGGTTCCAGCATACCATCGACAGCGGCGACAGCGTCTTCCGCGCCTTCGGTCATGGCGGTGCGCACAGACTGCGGGCAAAGAACTGATACTTTCAGTCCCTGCTCGCCGTAGGTGATCGCCAGCCACTCGGCTAATGACACGACTGCGTGCTTGGTTACTGCGTAAGGCGCCGAGCCGATTTGAGATAACAATCCGGCCGCGGACGAGGTATTAAGCAGATATCCTCCGCCACGTTCGAGCATCCGGGGCACCAGGTGCCGCGCTGCAAAGATGTGCGCCATGACGTTGATCTCCCAGATGTCCTGCCAGCGGTTGTTGTCGACCTCCACGCCACCCTCGAGGGCGATGCCGGCGTTGGAACAGAACAGGTCAATCGGGCCACACTCATTCTCGACGTTTTCAATGAGGTTCTGTATGTCCGCTTCCCTGGCAACGTTGACTTCATAAGCGGGGTCGCCAATCTCATTGGCGACGGCACGCACGGCATCTCCGTTGAGATCAGCGCAGATAACGGCCTTCGCGCCTTCATTATGAAAGCGGCGGGCCATGGCCCTGCCGATCCCGCTGGCTGCTCCAGTCACGACGATAATACGATCTTTCAGTTGCATAGCGCTGACCTTTCACTTTTCGTATTTTTCAATTCTGACCCTACAGCTTATGCCGTGGGCTAACATATTCTCATAGTTGGCGGCCCTCTCGCAGACCCTGGCGATTTCTAATGATGCCGCTTTGGTGGCGTACTGATAGGTGACGGTCTTTACGAACTTACCCACATAGAGTCCCCCGGTGTATCTGGCTGCGCGCATGGTGGGCAGGACATGATTTGTCCCGATGGTCTTGTCTCCGTAGCTGACCGTTGTTTCCTCGCCGCAGAACATGGAACCATAGTTCGTGCAGTTGTCTAAATAATATCTCCAGTCAGCGGTCTGCACCTCCAGGTGCTCCGGGGCCCACTGGTCACTCAATTCAACGGCTTCTTCACGCGAATCCACTACAACCACCTCGCCGTTATCTCCCCAGGAAACGGCCGCCACGTCCCTCGTGGGCAGTGTTTCGAGCTGTCTGTCGATTTCAACCATGGTTTTTTCGGCAATTTCCTTTGAAAGAGAAATCAGACACTGGCGGGAATTGGGGTCGTGCTCGGCCTGGCCCAGGATGTCCGCCGCCACAATGTACGGGTCGGCAGTCTCGTCGCAGATGACCAGGATCTCGGTAGGTCCGGCCAACAGGTCGATCCCCACGTCGCCGAAGAGCTGTCTTTTGGCCTCTGCCACATATTTGTTTCCCGCGCCCACGACCACGTCAACCGGATCCAGGCCCTCCATGCCGTAGGCCATGGCGGCCAGGCCCTGAACACCCCCCATGCAGTAGATCTCGTCTGCTCCACCGGCCACCATCGAGTAAAGGGTTGCCGGATAGATTCCCTCGCCTTTGACCGGCGGGGTGCAGGCCACCACCCTGGAGACTCCGGCGACCTTGGGCGTAATCACGGTCATGTGGGCCGAAGCCAGCATCGGATATCTCCCGCCCGGGATATATGATCCGGAAGAGGCAACGGGAACAATTTTTTGACCTAAAAACACACCCGGCAGGGTTTCCACCTCAAAACCAACTATTCGCTTCATCTGCTCTTCTGCAAAGTTCCTGATCTGGGCCTGGCAGTAATCGATGTCTTCGACCATCGTGGTCGGGAGTTTGGTCTTGGCCTCTGCCATTTCGTCACGGGTGATTCTAAAGCTGTCAGGTGCCCAACTGTCGAAATTTTTTGAATATCTCAGGACGGCCGCCACGCCTTCGTTTTTGACGTTTTCCAGGATTTTATTGACCGTTTCCCTCACTTCGGAAAGATCCTCTTTGGGTCTCGGTTTTGCCTCTTTGAGATAATTAGACATGGTCTCCTCCTTGATTTTCGTTTCTGAAGATGTTCAGCCTCGCAGATAATCGGCTGTCCCGTTTTCGTTTCAGGGCCTCGGCCGCGCCGTCTTCATGCGTGAAAAATCCTTTTTCATTTTTCAGACCGAGCCGGCCCTGCTCGATTAAATCGCTCAGGATGTGAGGGGGCCTGAACTGCTCCCGACCTAATTTATCATAGAGGTACTCGAATATGGCACGGTAAGTGTCCAGTCCGGCCTGATCAATGATCTCGAATGGGCCAAAGGCGCTCAAACGAAATCCAAAGCTCGATTTTACGATCCGATCAACCTCCTCAGGGGAGGCCAGACCCTCTTCGACAATGGCGAGGGCCTCGGCAGCCATGGCGAACTGTATCCGGTTTGCCACAAAACCGGGCGCGGACTTACACATGGTGGGGAACTTGCCGATACGTTCCATAAAGGCGATGGCTGTATCAATGGTTTGCCGATTAGTGACGTCGGCCGGGATGATCTCCACAGCAGGCGTGATCGACGGTGGATGGAACCAGTGGGTTCCCACGACCCTCTCCGGGTGACGGGTGACAGCAGCGAGTTCGTTGATGTCATAGGATGAGGTGTTGGTGGCCAGGATGATATCGGGTCCGGCAGCGGTCCCTAATTGCTTGAAGATCCCTTTCTTCAGATCTAGGTTTTCGCTGATCGCCTCCAAGACATAGTCGGCTTTCCCGGCAGACCCCTCAAGATCTGTGGTGGTGCTGATCCTGCCTATGGCATTCTCCACACCCTGAGGCTGAAGCAGGTTCAATTCGACCATAAACTCGAGGTTTTTCCGGATCCAGACCTCGGCCCGGTCAAGTAATTCCCTGTTCTTGTCTACCAGAAAGACGTCCAAGTCGTTCAAGGCAAAGGTCTGAGCTAACCCATGCCCCATAACGCCTGCACCAACCACAAGCACGTTTTGTATATCCTTCATTCTTTTCTCCCTCCAAATGAGTTGCTTTAACTGAGCCCGCCGAAGACGGGATTTTCGACCAGCATCCAGAATCCAGAATCCAGTATTCTGTCAGTGCGCGGTCCAGCCTGCGTCCACCATCAGTACATGCCCGGTGACCAGGTTTGCGGCAGGTGAGGCTAAATAGATGACTGCCCCGGCCACATCGTCAGTGGTCCCAAACCGTTTGAGGACGTTCTTGGCTAATGCGTACTCCCTGAACTGGGGATCAGCCAACATGGCCTTGGTCATTTCAGTTTCAACAAAGGTCGGGGCCACGGCATTCACCAGGATTTCGTGAGGGCCCCACTCCATGGCCAGAACCTTGGTAACGAGGTTGAGGCCGGCCTTGGAAGCGCAATAGGCCGCTCTCTTTATAAGGGCGACCGAACCGGTCTGTGAAGTCATGTTGATGATACGGCCCCCGCGGCCCCGATCGATCATTAGTTTTCCCACCGCCTGGGCCATAAAAAACGCGGCCTTCAGGTTTATGGCCATAACGCTGTCCCACGCCGCCTCTGTTACGTCTACAGAGTCCTGGGGGATGTTTACCCCCGCATTGTTAACCAGGATATCGATGCCGCCCAAATCCCTGGCCAAGCTGCTGACTAATGGCGCGATATCCGAGGTTACGGTCAGGTCTGAAGCCGCAACCACTGCCTGTTGGCCGCACGCTTTTATCAGCTCTGCCACCGCATTCAGTTCGGATTCGGATCGGGACACCAGACCGATGTCTGCCCCTGCATTGGTCAGACCTAAGGCAACGGCCTTGCCGATACCTCGGCCGGCACCGGTAACCACGGCCTTCTTCCCGGTCAAATCAAACATTTTTTTTTGGAACGTTTTCGGTTCTCCCATAATAATCTCTCCTTAGGGTTCGCGCAAAAATAAGTTCCCAGAATTGGCGCCCAGATTTAGGTTAGATTTGGCTGCGCCGATTGAGCAAAACCACAGAGATAGTCGTACTATTTCGAGGATTTTGCGATTGAGGCGCGCCAAAAGATGACCTGAAGATGGGATGCGAAAATGTGAAGTTATTTTTGCGCGAGCCCTTAGTTCGAGTTCTCTCTCCTCCACACCTTAACCCGGATAAACCCGCCATAGGCGGACAAGCCGAAAAGAAAAGGTCTCACGCAAAGGCGCAAAGACGCAAAGAAAACCTACAGCCTTATTGGCAACAAACCTGGTTCCAACCTTCTGTGAATGTGATACGCCGTATCAACAACAATCTTCGCAATTCCGTTCTCAGTAATAGTTTTTTCTTTGCGTCTTTGCGTGAGTAAAAATCGTACACAAAAAGGCGGATGGAGTAGCTTAAAAGAAACCTTCATAATTTGATAAAAATGTGATAAGGATACAATTTAATAAAAACCATAAGGAAATTCGCGTTAAGAGTCAAGGCAAAAGGAACTGGATGTAAGTCACCCTTTCCTGCGAAAAAGGGCCGCATTCAATGCCTCTATAGAGGAGGTTTTTTTATGCCGAGAAATGTGATCATATCTGCAGCAATTACAGGCTCAATTCATACCCCGACCATGTCGCCATATCTCCCGATCACACCGGAACAGATCGCAGGTGAGGCCATTGAGGCTGCCCGGGCAGGGGCGGCGGCAGTGCATATCCACGCGCGGAATCCTGAGAATGGGATGCCCAGCCCGGATCTGAACCTATTCAGCCAGATCGTTGAGAAAATACGCTCCGAAGTTGATGTGATTATCTGTATCACAACCGGAGGCGGGGTAGGTATGACGGTGGATCAGAGAGCAGCCCCGGTTACGGAGTTCAAACCGGAATTGGCTTCCTTTAATATGGGTTCCATAAATTTTGCACTGTTTCCTGTTATCAGCAAATACAAGGAATGGAAGTACGACTGGGAAAAGCCTTTTTTAGAGGCCAGCAAGGCCAATATTTTCCAGAATACATTTGCCGATTTAGAGAAGATCTGCGGTATCATGCGGGATAACGGTACCAAGCCGGAGTTGGAGATCTACGACGTTGCACATCTTTACAACGCCAAGTTTCTCCTCTCTGAAGGGTTTTTAGACCCGCCTCTATTCCTGCAGTTTGTTATGGGGATCTTAGGGGGGATTCAACCCACCTTTTCCGACCTGCTCCACTTAAAGGAAACGGCGGACCGGCTCTTCGGGGAAAACCAGTATCAGTGGTCGGCCTTTGGCGCCGGACGGATGGAATTCCCCATCTGTACAATGGCCGTGTTGATGGGAGGAAACTGCCGTGTGGGTTTAGAGGATAACCTGTATTTAGACAAAGGCGAATTGGCCAGGTCCAACGCGGAGTTGGTGGAAAAGATGGTCCGGATTATCCGAGAGTTTTCATTGGCGCCGGCAACCCCTGATGAAGCCAGGAAGATTCTGAATATTGGGAGGTAGGTGATGGATCACAATGATGTCAAGCGGGCGGTGGTGGTTGGTGCCGGTGTCATGGGGCATTCCATGGCCCATGTGTTTGCCCAGGCCGGGATCGAGGTGAATCTCGTGGACTTGGATAAGGCGGTCCTCGAACACGCCATGGAT
>Ga0315542_1000705_pt1 | contig 21176 bp, 14 predicted proteins | sample SalMarSW160120MG_FD_202541 | JGI IMG/M metagenome (GOLD analysis project Ga0315542, IMG submission 202541) | Salt marsh sediment microbial communities from the Plum Island Ecosystem LTER, Massachusetts, United States - Salt Marsh Sediment SW1601-20 ... | reverse complement strand
CGGGGAGCAGCTCCAGCGTGTTCACCGCCGGGCCGGGGAGGAAGGGCGCCGGCCTCCCTTCGAGCCAGGCGGGGTGCGAGTCCCGGTAGTGGGGCGACAGGGGGTGGCCGCTCTGGCCGATGGGCATGTGCAGGTACCCTTCGGCCTCGTGACCTGGGGACACGGCGAGGCGCTCGGACGCGCCGTGCTCCCCGACCTGGACGCGGGGCATGTTGGAGTCGCCGGCGATCGGCTGCGGCGGGATGTCGAGGAGACGCGCCAGGAACGGGACCGCCGCGCTCAGTGGGTGCCGGAAGGACGGCGAATTCCGCTCACCCCAGGTGTGTCCGGACAGCGGTCCGCCAAGCTCGTCCATGTCGTCGAGGGTGGCGTCCACCGCGGCCAGGAGCTGCTCGTCCCAGGTCCGGAAGGCCGGGTCGAGGAGATTCGGCGGCCGCTCGGTGACCAGCGCCCAGAGCGGTCCCTCTCGCTGGGGGATCTGCCGGTACGAGAACCGGCTGTCCGCCTCGCGGCAGCCTGCGGTGAGCGCCGCCATCACCTGCTCCTCGAGGACGATTCGAAACGCCCGCACCATCCGGTACCCCGCCGAGTCCACCGCCGCCCGGCCGCCCCAGCCCTCGAGGGTGGAGCGCAGCTCTCCGCGGCGCGGATCCTGCGCCACCGCTTGGGGCGTGAGCGTGTGTAGCTCGAGGTCCCTCCAGCGGGTGAGGAACACCGCACGGTCATCGAGCTGGATGCGCAGCATGTCGGCCTCGCCGAGCTCGTCGACAGCCCGCAGGTCGTCGCGGATCTGCCCCGCCCGCGCCCCGAGGTCGTACCCGCCGTCGCCGATCTCGGCCAGCATCTCGCCGCCCACGACGCGGGCGTTGGCGGTCCACAGCAACCCGCCGGGCGGATCGACGATGCGCGGGTACTCGGCGGGATCCAGCCAGCCGTCCCAGCGCCGCTCGCCGTCGGCCCACGAGCCCGGGAGGCGCCCGTCGAAGCCCACCCGGCGCGGGATGCGGCCGATGATGGTCCAGCCGATGCGGCCCGCCTCATCGGCGCAGACGAAGTTCTGGGCAGGGATGCCGCAGCGGGCGGCGATGCCCAGCGCCTCCGAAAGAGAGCGTGCCGACCCCAGGTCGACCATGCGGAGGTTGACCGCCTCGGGGTCGTGGGCCGTCCACCGCAGCGCGCGGCGCCGACCGAGGTGATCGCGGTCGATCACCGGCCCCCAGATGGTCTCCTCCACCACCAGCTCCTCGTCGGCCGCGCCCTTGACGCTGATGCGCTCGGTGATCCGCTCGATCCGCCGCGGACCGTCCGGCGTGGCGTAGCTGTCCTCGTCGCCGGGGACGCCCTCCAGGACCACCAGGTCGCCGTAGTCGCCGTAGCTGTTGGTGAAGCCCCAGGCCACGTGGCCGTTGCTGCCCACGACGACGGCCGGCGTCCCGGGCAGACTCACCCCCGTCATGCGCCGGTCCTCCCCGCCCTCCCGCCACACCAGCGATGCGCGGTACCAGGTGTTGGGGATGCCGATGTGCAGGTGCATGTCGTCGGCGAGGATGGCGCGGCCGTCCGCGGTGCGGCTGCCGGCCACGGCCCAGTTGTTGCTGCCGAGGGCCACCGGTTCCAGATCGAGGGGCGCTGCTGCGGCCTCCCTGGGAAGCGACGGTCGGCTCCTGAGGTCGAAGATCTCCGGCCCCGGGACCGGCGGCTGCGCGAACGGCTCGCCCACGACGGGCGCGTCCCACTCGGTCCCGCGCGGCGCCAGGAAGTCGAACAGCGGCTCCGGCAGGGTGTCGTGCAGGACGCCGAGGTCGGACTCGCGGCTCCCGTCCTCGTCCTGGAGCTCCATGAACATGGCGAGCACGGTCAGCACCGAGTCCTCGGGCTTCCACGGGGCTGGCTCTGCGCGCAGCAGCAGGTACTCGAAGGGGGGCGCCCCGATCTCGGCGAGCCCGGCGTTGACCCCCGCCGCGTAGGCGTCGAGGAGGGTGTGCTCGCGGTCCGAAGCGCGTGCCACCGCGCGTCGGGCCACGTCCCGGAAGCGGTGGACACGGGCGAGCCGGTCCCGCTTCACCGCCGCCGGTCCGACCAGCTCGGCGAGCTCCCCGGCCCCGCTGCGGCGCAGGAGGTCCATCTGGAAGAAGCGCTCCTGGGCGTGCACGAAACCGAGGGCACGCGCCACGTCGACCCGCGAGGAGCCGCGGATCGTCGGCACACCGAGGGCATCGCGCTCCACCGTCACCCGGGCGGCCAGACCAGAGAGTGTCACCTCGCCGTCGAGCTGGGGGAGGCTCGCACTGATCCGCCCGTACAGCCAGACCCCGGTGCCCCCGGCAACCAAGACAACCAGCACCAGCACCCAGAGGGCGATCCTGAGCCCACGGGGAAACCACCGACCCTGTCCACGTGCAGCGCGTGCGCCCTCACTCGATGGCGTCATTGTCTCCTCCGGCTTCGCGGCCATCCTCTCACAGCACACTCGCAACAAGGCATACCGACCACCTCCTGCGGCTCCCATGGCCAACCTACGGCCCGGCTGGCACCAACGCCGCGACACCCACCGCATGCTATGGTGCCGCCGCGAGCGCTCCCACCGGGACGCGCCGGGAGGATCTGTGCGCACCCTCGTCGCCGCTTGCGCCCTCACGCTGCTCGGCAGCGCCGCCGCGGCGGCGCAGCCCGGCCGGCCGCTGCTGGTCACCGTCGACGACCTCCCGGTCGCCGCAGGCGCCCTCCACACCGAGGCCGCCGATCGCGACCGCATCACCGACGGCCTTCTCGCGGCGCTCGCGAAGCACCGCGTCCGCGCCGTAGGCTTCGTCATCTGGAGCCGCGTGTCGACACCCGGCGACCGGGCCATTCTGGAGCGCTGGCTGGCCGCGGGCCACGAGCTCGGCAACCACACGGCCACCCACCCGGACCTGTCGAAGACCGAGGCCCCGGCCTACATCGCCGACGTCGAAGCGGGTCGGGCAGGGTTGGCGGCCTTCCTCGCCGCCCACGGGGGGACCCTCCGCTTCTTCCGGTACCCGTACCTGCGGGAGGGCGACACCGCCGCCAAGCTCGACGCCGTGCGGCAGGCCCTCGCCTCGTCGGGGCAGCGGCCGCTGCCGGTGACCATCGACACCCAGGACTGGTCCTTCGAGAAGCCCTGGGTGGAGGCCTCTGCGGCGGTCGACGCCGACGCCCTGGCACGCATCGGCGACGACTACCAGCGCGCCCTGCGCACGGAGGTGCTCGCCCAGACCCGCCTGGGCGATGAGCTCGGCGGCCGCCAGGTCCCCGAGGTCCTGCTGCTCCACGCCAACGCCGTGGGCGCCGCCCAGTGGGACGCCCTGTTCACCTGGCTGGAGTCCCGGGGGTTCCGCTTCGCTTCGGCGGACGAGGTCATGGCCGACCCGGCCGTCAACCAGGTCCCCGACTACGTCGACCGCTTCGGCGGGTCGCTCTGGCACCGCATCGCCCACCAGCGGGAGAGCGAGCAGGTCCGCGCCGCTGTGACGAACCTCCTCCAGGCGCAGGCCGCGGCCTGGAACCGCGGTGACCTCGAGGCGTTCTGCGCCGTCTACGCCGACGACGCCGTCTTCCTCACCCCCTCCGGCCTCACCCGGGGCAGGCAGGCGGTGCTCGACCGCTACCGGAAGCGCTACCCGACCCGGGAGGCCATGGGCGACCTCTCCCTCGAGCCCATGGAGGTGCGAGACGTCTGGGGTCCCGAGGTCACGGTCCTCGGCGGCGCCGTGCCGTCGCACATCCACGGCGTCAGCGTGGTGGCCCGCTGGACCCTGTCCCGCGCCGACGGTACCAGGGCCTCCGGCCTCACCCTCCTCGTCTTCCACCGCACCCCCGGCGGTTGGCTCATCGTCCAGGACGCATCGATGTAGCGCCGTCACCACTGCCGCGCCCGCGGCGTCATCCCCGGCCGCCCTGCACCCTCCGCTCGAAGTCGTCGGGCCGCATCGTCCGCGCCCGCGCCTCATCGAGGTCTATGACGCCGTCCCCCACCAACGCGGCCAGGCTCCCCTCCATCGAGCACATGCCGACCGCCCGGCCGGTCAGCAGCTCGTTGGGAATTCGCTCGATCTGACCGCGGCGGATGTGGTTGCGCACCGGCCAGGTGGCGACGAGGATCTCCAGCGCCGGCACCCTGCCGCGGCCGTCGGCCCGCGGCACGAGCTGCTGGCAGACCACGGCGCGCAGCGACAGCGCGAGCTGGTAGCGGACCTGCGTCTGCTGTCCGGAGGGAAACGCGTCGACGATGCGGTGGACGGCCTGCGCCACGTCGCCCGTGTGCAGCGTCGACAGGATGAGGTGGCCGGTCTCCGCCGCCGTCACGACCGTCGCCATGGTCTCCAGGTCGCGCATCTCGCCCACCAGCAGCACGTCAGGATCGCGACGCAGCGCCGACCGCAGAGCGGGGGCGAAGGCCGGGGCGTCCCTCCCGATCTCCACCTGCTCGATCACCGCCCGCCGGCTCGCGTGCTCATACTCGATCGGGTCCTCGATGGTGATCACGTGGCGGAGCGCGCGGCGGTTCACCTCGCCGACGAGAGCCGCCAGGGTGGTGCTCTTGCCGCAGCCCGTGGGCCCACACACCAGCACCAGCCCGCTCGGCGCGGCCACGAGGTCCGCGAGCCTCTCCGGCAGCCCGAGCTCCGAGAGCGTCGGCACGCGCTCGGGGAGCACCCGGACCGCCGCCGCCAGGCCGCCACGCAGGCGCTGCAGGTTCACGCGCAGGCGCAGCGCCCGTCCACGGCCGAGCAGCTCGCCTTCCAGTCGAAGCGACAGGTCCGCCGAGCCGGTGGCCTCGAGCGACCGCGCGGACCGCGGGCCGAGGTGCGGTGCGAGCAGCCGTTCCACCTCGCCCGTCTCCACCGACCGCTCGCCGAGTCGCTCGAGCCGCCCGTCGACACGTACGACCGGCGCCGCCGCGGGCACCAGCAGCACGTCCGACGCACCTCGCCGCACCATCGCGCCGAGCACCTCCGCCAGGGGGCTGGCGGCACCGATCCGTTCGAGCCCCGGCGGATCCAGGACCGCCCGGTCCTCCCCTGCGGTCGGCGGAACATCCTCCTGCGACGATGGCGCCGTCTCGGCCTCGAGCATCCGGTTCGTCTGCTCCACGAGCTCGTCCAGCTCCGGGTTCTGCAGTCGCTTCATGGTCGATCCTTCGTCCAGTCTACGACGTCGGATATCCGTCCGTCTGCCGAGGGCGCGGGGGCCCATGATCGCCTCGACCACAGTCACGACGGCGTCGAGGACGGCCGCGCGTCGAACCTGGTGTCGAATGAGGGGTGCCCGGATGCGGTCACCGCCTGTCCGAGTCCGGACACATCGGGGACGCGCTACGGGAGTGAGCTGCCCCGGCAGGTGGAACGCAGGTTGCTTTCGATTCCAGGACAAGGCTGTGGTCGGCGCAGGGACGGCGGCGCCACCGAGGGAGACACGATGCACGGTGTGCTGCACGACATCCGGTTCGCGACCAGGTTGCTGCGACGGGAGCCGGGGTTTGCGGTGATCGCCGTCCTCACGCTGGCGCTGGGCATCGGGGCCAACACCGCCGTGTTCAGCGTCGTTCACGCCGTGCTGCTGCGCCCCTTGCCGTTTCCCGACGCGCAGCGCCTGGTCCAGGTCAGTGAGTCCCGCCCCCACCTAGGGTGGGACCGGACCTCGTTCACCCACGCCAACTTCTGGGACGTCGCGGACGAGAGCACGAGCTTCAGCGACATCGGTGCGTTCGGCGGTGCGAGCCTGACCCTGACGGGAACCGACCGCCCTCGCCGCCTGGTGGCGCGGCGGGTCTCGCCGGGCTTCCTGCGCGCGCTCGAGGTCACGCCGGTCCTCGGCCGGTTCTTCGAGGACGGTGAGGAGCTCGAGCAGAACGACCACCGGCTGGCGATCCTCTCCACCTCCCTCTGGCGGTCGGCCTTCGGCGGAAACCCGGGCATCGTGGGACGAACCATCAGGCTCGACGGCGAGGGCTATCGGATCGTGGGTGTGGCGCCGCCCGGCGAGCCCTTCTTGAGCGACGTCGACCTCTTCGTGCCGCTGGTCCGGACCGCCGCACCGGATCGCGACAGCATGGAGCTCATCGTGGTCGGGCGCCTGGCGCCCGGGGTCATCCCGGCCGACGCCGATGCCGAGCTCGCGCTGATCGCCGCCCGCCTCCAGCAGCGGTATCCGGAACAGTGCAGTGGCGTCGGAGTCCTGACGGTCCCCCTCCGCACCTGGATCGCCGGCGACAGCCTCCGACAGGCGCTGTGGGTGCTGCTCGGAGCCACGGGGTTCCTGCTCCTGATCGCCTGCGCGAACCTCGCCAACATGCTGCTGGCCAAGGCGGTGGGCCGCACCCGGGAGATCGCGTTGCGGCTGTCCCTGGGGTCTCACCGGTCGCGGGTCGTCAGGCAGCTCCTGACCGAGTCCTTGGTTCTCTGCGGTGTCGGAGCAGCGGCCGGGGTGGCCCTTGCAGCGGGCATGATCGGCCTCTTTCGATCCCTGGCCCCGCCGACGATTCCGCGCCTCGACATGGTCACCCTGAACCCCTGGGTACTTGCTTTCACCGCCGGACTGGCCCTGACGACCGCAGCCGTCGCCGGTGTGATCCCGGCGATCATGCTGCGCCGGGTCGAGCTTGCAGCGGCACTCCGAGCCCAGGACCGGACCACCGTCGGGACACGGCGGTCGAGCGCCTTGCGCAACACGCTGGTCGGCGCCGAGATCGCGGTCTCGCTGGTTCTGCTGGTGGGCGCCGGCCTCCTCGGGCGGAGCTTCTTCGAGCTGCTGGGCGTGGACCTGGGTATGGACACCCAGAACCGGCTGGTCGCCTCCGTCAATCTCCCGTCGAGCTACGACGCGGCCCGGACCCGGGCCTTCTTCGAGGAGTTCTTGGCCCGCACCAACGCGCTCCCAGGGGTGCGTTCCGCCGCCGCCGTCAACTTCAGACCCCTGATGGGGGCGAGTGCGGGCATGGGCATCGCCACGCCCGAGAACCCCGGCATCCCGGGGGAGACCGTCCCCTGGGCCACCTGGCGCATGGTCACCCCGGGCTACTTCGCGACCCTCGGGCTCCAGATACGTCAGGGGCGGGACTTCGACCAGGACGTCATCGCCCACCCGTGGCGGGTCGTCGTCAGCGAGTCGCTGGCGGCCCGTTTGTGGCCGGGGCAGCAGGCGGTCGGCCGGGCCATCGTGCTGTGGAGAGGTCAGAACGAGCGTGAAGCCGAGGTCATCGGCGTCGTCCAGGACATGCGCGAGCGTGGCCTCGCCAGGGAGCCGACCCTGGCGGTCTACATGCCGTACTTCGGCGCGTCGGGGTTCCCTCCCGAGATCATCGTGCAGTCGGCGGCCGACCCGCTCAGCGTGGTGCCTGCGATCCGCTCTATTCTGGTCCAGATCGACCCCGACCTGCCGCTCGAGGATGTCACAACGCTCGACCAGATGGTGACCGGCTCGGTGGCCGATCGACGCCTCAACATGTCGCTCATGGGCCTGTTCGCCGGCGTGGCCGTGCTGCTGGCCCTCGCCGGCGTGTACGGGGTGCAGGCGTACTCGGTCGCCCGGCGCGCACCGGAGATCGGTCTGCGAGTCGCCCTCGGGGCGGAGCCGAGAACCATCCTCGCCATGATGGTCCGCGAGGGAATGGTCGCCGGCGTGGCGGGGTCTGTCATCGGCATCATCGTGGTCTTCTGGGCGTCGCGGGTGCTCTCAGGGCTCCTGTTCGGGGTGGCTCCCACCGACCCGTGGACCTACGCGGGTGCCGTCGCACTCCTCCTCGGTGCGACCCTCCTGTCGTGCTACCTGCCGACTCGCCGCGTCCTGAGCATCGACCCCGCCGAGACCCTCAGGGCGGGCTGAGCGGCGCCATCGACGCGGCGATGCGGGCGTCCCGGAAGGCTGGGGCACACCGCTCCCGGCGGAGACGGACCATACTCACGCTGCCGGACCAGGCGCTCATGCGGCATTCGTCCGCAGATCTTCCGACCCCACGGTCGCGGCGGTCGGTCCGGCTCGGTTCCTCCTGCCGCCCACGGACCCGGGATCAGCTCTGCGGCACCCACGTCGACCAGGCCGTCGGGTTCCCGGCCTCGAACCCGTCCTCGAACAGGAGCGTCGTCACCCGGAGACAGGCCGAGAGCTCGGAGGTGTTGCCGGCCGAGTCGGTGGCGGTGGCCGTGACGAACTCACCATCGGCGAGCGGTGAGGCGGCTGCGATGGAGAACGTCGCACTCCCGGCGGCATCGGTCACCGCCGCGGCGGACCCCACGAGGCGCTCGCCCTCGCCGTAGCCCGACGGATCGCAGGTCGAGCTCGCGAACAGCTCGATGGTGAACGCGGACTCGGGCGTCGAGTCGAGCGAGCCTTCGACCACGTTCTCGGAACCGTCCGCCAAGGTCAGCACCGGGTAGTTCTGGCGCAGGTTCGCGCCCAGGTCCGTGTCCTGCGCGTCGTTGGCGGTCACGCCGTCGAGATCGATGTCGATGCCGAGCAGGCCGTTCCCGAAGATCGCGTTGGCGGTGATGGTGTTGCCCGTGCCGCAGTCGTCGCGGAGTCCGACTCCGTTGGCGAGGCCGTGGGCGATCACGTTGTTGCTGATCGTGGTGTCGGCGGCCCCGAGGTACAGACGAACGCCGTCGCTGGCGATGGGGAGGGCCGTCACACCGTCGGCCCCGACTCCGATGAGGTTGCCGTCGATGAGGTTGCCCACCGCCCCCGCGGACACGACCGCGACGCCCCAGAGCCCGGCGTCCGCGATGACGTTGGGGGCCGACCCGCCGACGGTGTTGGCCGGGGCGTCGAGGATGTAGATGGCGGCGCTGAGCGGACCGAGTCCGACCGTGCCGGTGGCATCGGTGCCGAGGAAGTTGCCCTGGATGAGATTGTCCTGTGCGATCGTCAACGGGTCGGCGTCGAGCGGGGCGATGCCGATGACGACGGTCCCGGGATCGGTGCCACCGGCGATGACGTTGCGGTCGGCGGCGGTCGACCCGCCGAGGGTATTGCCCTCGGAGTCGTAGATCACGACGGCGTTGCCGGCCATCGGAAGCTCGCTGGCGCCGTCGGGGGCGAGCCCGAAGTAGTTGCCCCGCACGACATTGTCGGTCGATTGCTCGCGAAGCTCGATGCCGGGCGCGTCCACGCCGGCGATGACGTTGCGCGCGGCCGCGGTGGTCCCGCCGAAGGTGTTGTTACTGGAGGCCACGGCGTTGGTGCCAGCCAGCGTGCCGACCACCGACGTCCCCGTGGCGTCGGTGCCGAGGAAGTTGCCCTCGACGATGTTGCCACCTCCCAGCCACACGGTGATGCAGCTATTGAGCGTGAAGTTATGGCAGGCCAGCCCACGCACTGTGCTCGACCCCCCGCTCACCAGCAACCCGATGCCGTTGGTGGTCCCTGCGGTCAGAATGTTGACTCCGTCGAGGACGACCACCGGGGTCCCGCCGAAGTCGGGCTCGGTGGTCCCGTCGATGGTGACCGCTTCGGTCACCTCCGGCAGATCGGTGAGCGGCTGGATCGTGTATGGCGGTGGACCCGGAAGGTCGAAGGAGATCAGATCGGCACCGATCGACGTGTTGGCCGCGTTGATGGCCTCCCGCAGCGTGCAGTCCGCGTCGCAGGTCCCGTCGTCGGTGTCGGCGGTGGAGGTGACGACAAACGTGGCCTCGGCCACCGACAGGAGGACCTTGGGGTCCCGGCGCCCCTCCTCCAGCACCACCAGGTCGTCGATGGCATCAGAGTTGAGACGCATCCGGAGGAGCGCGAGCGGTGCAGGTCCGCTCACGAGGGCGGCAGGCTCGCCGAGCTCTGGCCGCACGCTCCCCCCCACCGAGGCCACCGGACGCAGCCCTCGGGAACGCTGCGGCACGCGGGTCGCGGCATCGAGCTGCAGCGGTGTGGGCGTGCCCATGAGCTCCGGAGCGGACCCGGTTGCGGGGCTTCCTGCGACGGCGGACAGCGCTCGGATCTGGCCTCCGTCGCGGTCGAGGATCACCAGGTCGGCGAGAGACCGGCCGGAGACGCGGGCCGCCGTGAGACCCACGTCCCGGGATACCGCAACCTCGGCAGCCGTGTCGACGACGCTCCACGACGACTCGGCCCGCCCAGCCGACTGCCGGCTGCGGTCGAGCTGCCGAGCGTGGCCCCCGGTGTCCTCGCCCTTGCGGAGCACATACAAGCGGCCGTCGGTCCCGACCGCGGCGATCTCGAGCTCAGCGTGGCCGCCGGGCAAGAAGTCCCCGACCGCGAGCGCGGCGAGCCGAGACGTCAATGGAGCCTGCTCGACGCGGTACGGGGCGCGCGCCTCGAGGTCCCTTCGATCACGTCCGTACACCAGCATCAACCCGCGGTCGGTGGCGACCGCCAGGTCGTGGGCGGCCTCGCCGTCGAGCTGCCCGAGCGCCATGTCCACGACCTTGCCCGGGATGGCAGTGGGCTCGCTCATGTCGGCGAGCGTGCCTCGACGCGACCCGAGCACGAGCAACCGGCTGCCGTCATCAGATGCGACCGCCACCACGAGATCGACGGTGCCGTCGCGGCGATCCATCTCGCCGGAGGTCACGTCGAGCACGGGACCGGGGAGGGCGACGGTCCTCGCCCCGCCGAGGGCGCCGCTACCGTCACCTCGCAGGAGCTCGAGGCTCTGTCCCCCGTACCGGGCGGCGGCGACGTCGCAGCGGCCGTCTCCGTCGAAGTCTCCGGCGCCGATCCAGTCTGCGCGGTCCTCGAGCTTGACGGCGCCGGTGGCCTCCTCGAACGGTGCGGACGAGGAGACAGCGCTCGTGATCGCCGGGTAGATTGCCTCCCCCCGTCCGCGGTACACCACGATGGCCCCACCACCGCCGCGTCCAGTGCAGCCGACCACCAGGTCGGGCACTCCGTCGTCGTCGAGGTCCCCGGAGGCGAGCGCCAGCGGCTGCGCACAGACGTCCGCCACCTCCGGGTCGGCGGAGCGGCCCGGCGCGGTGTCGAACGCGGTTCGCGGCTCCAGTTGAATCGATGGCCGACCCGTCGCCGCCTCCGACCCCGAGTCGGCCCAGGACGGCGTGCTGCTTGCCGCGGCGAGACCACCGATCACGGCGAAGACAACGGGAACGACAGCGTACAGCCGTCCGGAAGCGAGACGAGCTCCCCTGAAGCCCATGCGCCTACCCCCTTCGAGCGAGCCACGGAGGCTGCTCCGGCCGTGGTATGGACCTTCCTGCGTCACGGCAGTGTGTCCCTGTCCACAAAGACTCCACCGTGGGCTGGGTCACGTGGCGAGGAGGGACCTCACTCCCCGAGTGCCGCGGGTCACATCCGTGAGCCCACTCTCACCACTGCGGCACTGTCGGACCCGTAACGCGGGCTACCGCATCCGGACGCTGCCGTGGAGTGGGAGGTTGCAGCCAACGGTCGCCGCATCCGTGGCATCGGCCCGCTCAGCGGCGACCCACGCCCCGACCACGAATGTGCGAGCGTATGATCTCGGCGCGCCCTCATGGGCCGAGTGGCCCGGAGTCGGTATGCAACGCACTCTCGATGCGGGAGGATCACGGTGAAGATGATCTCCGTTCTCGGCTACCTCCTGATGGCGGCGGGCCTCCTCGGGCTCATCGAGATGCACGCGCTCTTCTCGAGCTCACCCGCCGTGATCGCCGTCCAGTGTCTCGCGGTGACCCTCATGCTCTGGGCGCGCCTCACGTTCGGCCGCCGCAGCTTCCACGCCGCGGCCAACCCGACGGAGGGCGGCCTCGTCACGAGCGGCCCCTACCGCTACATCCGCCACCCGATCTACACCGCGGTCGTCCTCTTCTCCCTCGCCGGGGTCCTGGCGCACCTCTCTCTCCCCGCCGCGGGGTTCGAGCTCGCCGTCTTCCTCGGCGCACTGACCCGCATGCTCCTGGAAGAGCGGCTCCTCAGGGCCGCCTACCCCGAGTACGCGGACTACGCCGCCCGGACCAAGCGGATGCTGCCCTGGGTCTTCTGAAGGGGAGCGCGAGGCTCCCGCGGCGCCGCGCATCGCTCGGCAGCGGGCATCGGGGCAGCGCCGGAGGCCGCGGCGTCGAGGCGGTCGACGTGCCTCCCGGAGGCTGCGCGAGTGTCGGAGCCTGACGCCCCTCTGTCCTCCGGTTGGTGCGCTTTCTCTGCACGTCCTGGTGTACAGTAGGGGGCGTCAGCCGTCTATCGAACAGTCGCGCAAGGGGGGGTCCGATGAACCATCGTCTCGTGATCACGTTGGTTGCCCTGATGATCGCTGTCGGCGCCGCCGCCAGCCCCACCGCAGTCGCTAGGCCGAGCCTCGACCCGACCTTCATGACCTCCTTCGACCCCCAGGGCGGGTTCGAGGTCGAGGTCCTGGTGGACGGCTCCTGGCAACGCGTCGGTACGCTATCGTTCGACCGCTACGTCCGCGACCGCGAGCTGACGCTCCCGGCCGCCGCGATCGCGGCGCCCCAGGTGTGGGTCCGCCTCGTCCAGTACGGCGGTGGCGCGGCCCATGTCGACCGCGTGGTGCTCGGTCAGGCCCCTCCCACCCGCATCGCCGGGACGGAGGAGTCAGACGCCCTGGCGCTCGTCGCCCGTCGCGACAACGACGTCCTCGACGCATTCGCAAAGACCATCGAGCTCACCTTCCCGGGCTGGTTGCAGGGGTCGCCGCTGCGCATCGCGGCCCGCGTGGAGCCCCGGGTCAACGAGGGCCTGCCGTTCGCCTTCCCGCCGGCCAATCAGTACGACCCTGCCGCACCGGTCGCGTTCTACCACTACCGCCCCCGGGCGGCCGGTCAAGCGCCTGCCTCGCCCGACGGTCTCGACGCCACGAACCCGCTGTTCGCCGAGCTCAGCCGTCCCACCACCGGGCACCCCGACGGCGTGACCTACGGTTGGGTCACCAACGACCGTGACACGCTGTACGCCGAGGTCGAGTTCACGTCGGACAACACGCGCGACGGCGACAAGGACTGGTCGAGCGTCACGATCCGCCGCGACGGGATGACCAAGGAGTTCCGCGTGGCGGAGAACGAGACGCGCTGGGGCCGTCCGAGCTTCGTCAGGACCGACCGGGCAGGTTACCGGCACAAGCTGTACGCCTTCGCCATCCCACTTGCCGAGGTGGGCGCCAAGAGCGCACAGGACGCCGGCGACCTCGAGCTCGCCTTCGCAGCGTATGGGACCGCGGCGGTCACCTGGCTGTCTCCGACCTCTCACTACTTCGGCGAGGTGCTGGTGGGGACCACCTCTCCGTCCACCCATGTGACGATCACGAACGTGTATGGGTCCGATCTCACGCTCGGCACCCCGTACTACACCCGCGGCGGCGGAAACGCCGGTCAGTTCCCCTTCACCAACGAGACCTGCTCCGACGGCCTGGTCCTGTCGCCCGGCTCGAGCTGCGGGTTCGACGTGTCGTTCGCCCCCACCACCACGGGTAGGGTCGGCGACGTCGTGCCTTTCACCGTCCTGACTGCCCCCGGAGCACCACTGATGCAGGACCTGGTCGTCGAGGGCGACGGGATCGTGGCGGTGCCGGCGGTGCCGACGTTGACGCCGGCGGGAGTGGGGTTGGCCGTGCTCGTCCTGCTCGGCCTGGGGTACTTCATCCTGCGGCGCTCATAGAACTCCGCGGTGACGGGTCCAGGGGACCCGTTCTCCGCACCCGCGCCTCGGCAGGGCGCGGGACAGATCCGGGCGGGCAACCGCCCGGAGCCCCACGGCCGCCGGTCGGGATGGATGCCCGCCGCGCGCGAGCAAGATGTGATGGGTCTGCCGCAGCCCTCAGCTCACGGCCCGCTTCACGAGCGCTGCAATTCGCTCCTCAGCGGCCGCGGTCAGATCCATCAGGGCGAACGCGGTGGGCCACATGGCGCCGTCATCGAGGTTCGCCGTGTCGCTGAAGCCCAACGTCGCGTACCTCGTCTTGAACTTCTGCGCCGCCTGGAAGAAGCACACCACCTTGCCGCTCTTGGCGTACGCGGGCATCCCGTACCAGGTCTTGGGCGTCAAGGACGGTGCGGCGGCCCGGATGAGGTCATGGAGCCGCTCGGCCATAGCGCGATCCTGCTGCGGCATCTCGGCGATCTTCGCGAGCACGTCCCGTTCGCCGTCCCCCCGCTTCGCGTCGGGGCCGCGGCGCGCTCGCGCCTTCAGCTCGCTGGCGCGCTCCCTCATCGCGGCCCGTTCCTCGTCCGTGAATCCGCCGGACGTCTTGGCGGTGGTTCTGCCGGCCGACCTCTTCGCGTCCTTCTTCGTGCCCATCGAGACCCCCTGACTGTCCCTTCGACATCCACACTCCCTCATGCGGCGCCGGTGCAGCTCACTGCTCGCCGCCTCTCTTCTCCACCACCAGCACCTCCGACGGCACCGCGAACGGCGCCACCACGCGTTGATGCACGACCCGCCACTGGTCCGCGTCGACGAAGGAGCCCGGTCGGATCGGGCGGCAGCCGCCCACGGCGCTCGGACGCACACGAAAGACCGTCATCCACACGGCCGACACAAGACGTGAGGGGAGGCTCACACCGCGCGTGAGGCTCGCGATGCAGGCTCGACCGTTCGCCGTGAGCACGCGGTATGCCTCCGCGAAGAAGCGCTCGATGTCCGCCTCCGAGAGAAGGTCCAGGACGTAGCTGGACACCACGCGATCCGCGGAGTGATCCAGCAGTGGGAAGCGCACCTCGCCGTCGGACAGGACGACCTGCGCCCGTGCGCCGAAGGGCTCCAGTCGGTGCGTCGCGAGGCCGACCATCACGGGGCTGACGTCGCTGCCCAGATAGCGAGCTCGAGGCGGCAGGTGCTTCTCGAGAAGACGAGCGGCCAACTTGCCCGTGCCGCAGCCGAGCTCGTAGACGTTGTGCGCGCTCTCGAAGTCGGCTCGAGCGATCAGGTCGTCCAGCGCTGGGTCCTCATAGAAACTCTGGCTGTCCTGCTTCTTCCCGAACCGGTCGTAGTACGCCCGCGCGTCGGACGGGCGCAGCACGCGGTGCAGCCTGGTGGTGTTCGTCCCCACGTCTCGCGTCCTTTCCTTCCCTTCCCGCTGCGAACCAAGATCGGCGTCCTCGGTGGCGTTGCTCCCGCCACCGCTGACGCGACGAACGTTGCGGCTACGTCCGGTCCATGGACGCGATGAACCCCGGCAGCACGGCGAGGACCTGGCGCAGGAGGAAGACCGCGGCGGGGACCTCGCCGAACCGGTCCAGGGTCATGCCTCCGATCACGTACACCGACTCGACGGGAGCACCGTCCGCGTCGATGATCCGGCCGCGGTCATCGGACTCCAGCCCGCGGCCCATGTCGCTCGGGCGCGCGAGCCCTTGTTCGAGGCACGACCGCACGAACGGGTTGCGGGAATGGTCCACCGCGTTTGCCAGGCCCACACAGCTCACCACGGCACCGTAGTGGTGCACGCGGGCGCGCGCCTCGCCGCGGCGACGGACGGTCACCGCGACGGCCTCGGCGACAGCCTCGGCGCCGGCGATGCGGCCGCTTCCGAAGCGGAGCTGTCCGCGCTCCTCCGCCCGGCGCACGATGTCTCTGGTCTGTGGCGGGATGCGGAAGCGATGCACGTCGTAGTAGGGCTTGAGGTGGCGCACGAAACGCCGCTTGTCGCTGACCGGGAGGCCGCGCCACAGCTCGCCCGCCGCGTCGCGAACGTCGTCGATGGCGCCGTGCCATGTCTCCCCGCGGGCCATGCGGTCGCGCGCGTCCTCGCGCACGATCCGCGCCAGCTCGACGATGCTCGTGGGAACCCCGTTCTGCTGGACGAACGGGGGCGGCTGCACCGCCATGCGCTCCCAGATCGTCTGCTCGGCGGTGGCCGGGTTCTGGTCCTTCGGCCGCAGGCCGCGTCGTGACAGGCAGGTGATCGGACCGGTGTGGCCCTGGCCGACGAGTGAGGCGACCGCGTCGGCGGCAGTCAGCCCAGTGCCGACGACGAGGACCGTGGCATCGCGCGGGATGGCCGCAAGCGCACCGGGGGCGAACGGATCGCCGACCAGTCGACCACCCGCGTCGCCGGGCAGATTGAAGGGCGCCTGCTCCTGGCCCAGGGCGATGACGCACCGATCCGCGACGACGGGGGCACCGCCGGCCAGCGCCAGGTGCAAGCCGTCCCGTCGCCGCTGGATCGCCACGGCGCGATCCCGCCGGTGCTCGAGGGACGAGCCCGACGGGTTGCGCTCCCGATACGCCGCGAACTCCGCCGCCACATAGGCACCGAAGTCCCCCCGCCGCGGGTACAGGCGGCCGTCCCCGTACCAGGCGTCCGGATCCGCGGCGAGCCGGCCGGTCGCTTCCAGCCAGCGCCGGAAGTGCTCCTCGTCATTTGGATACAGGGGATGGATGACATCGGGCGCATTCAGCCGGTGGTTGGGGCCCGGGGTCGAGTAGGCCAGGCCGCCGCCCACCTGTGCCCGCGGCTCCACGACGGCGATGTCCAGGGGCGCCCGGGCCTGGCGGCTGAGGTGCACGGCGAACGCCGCACCGGCGTACCCCCCGCCGATGACCGCGACGCGATTCATGGTCCCACCTCCGGGCGGGCCCGGACGTCGGGCTGCCTCGTGGGAAACTGGTGCACTCGCATCAGAGATACCTGGTATCGATTAACAGGTCGGAGGCGGAGAAAACTCCTCCCCTCGCGACGCGACAGCACGCCTGGCATGCTTGCGTGGCAGGCAGGTGCGGCGCTCGCGGTCGGATGTCCCCCATGGAAGACCACCGCACCCGTGGTCCACCACCGGCCGCCCTCAACATCGCGCCGACGTGGCACGTGGCACCCCGGGAGGGAGCCTCAGGCGTTGCTGCTCACTTCCGCGGGGAACCCCTCCCTGTGCCAGGCCACCATGCCTCCGGCGAGCTGGGCGACCTGACCATACCCGTGGTCGTCCAGGATCCTCACCGCCGGGATGCTCCTGTGTGCGGTCAGACAGACGGCGACCACCGGTCGGCCGCGATCGAAGGGGAGCCCCTCAGCCCTGGAGCGCAGCTCGGTGATGGGGATGTTGAGCGCCCCCTCGATGTGCCCTTCCCGATACTCGCGCCTGGTGCGGACGTCCAGCACCTGGGGAGGAGATCCGGACCTCAGCTCTCCGTTCAGCTCCGCCGGTGTCACCTCCTGGACCCTCCCGAACGGGACCCACCAGAACAGGCGTCGAAAGAGAGAACTCATCTTCAGCCCCCTGACTCCAATGCTCCGCCGGGCACGAAAATGCCCGATCCCCGGGGGCCACGTCCCGCATCGCGGATGGGTTCGGACCGGAATCCGCGATGCCCCTGTCCGGGGGATCGATGCGGGTCCGAGAGGCTGGGCCACGCCACTCGAGGTTGAGGTCCAGGCGTCGGCAGAGGGTGCCCCGATTACCGGCCCTGCGGAGCTACACCTCGCGCGCTCCTCTATCGCAGGATCCACGGCGGATGGCACGCCAGCCTCCATCGCTCACGTCTTCTTGCGGACGTACAACACCTTCTCCACGTCGGCCACGACCTCCCCGTCCTCGTCCACGACGTTGACGGTGAAGACCGGCTCGACCTTGTCGCCCTCGTCGGCGGCGCGGCGGATCTCCTCCAGCCTCGCCGGAGGAATCTCGAAACGCGCACGCACCGTCCCCCGTCCGGGCCGCCGGAACCGGATCGAGGCCGACCTGTCCCAGACCACGTAGCCCGGGCCCAGCATCTCGATGAGCATCAGCATCAGGAACGGGTCCGTCATGGAGTAGAGGGAGCCGCCGAAGTGCGTTCCGACGTAGTTCCGGTTCCAGAAGTGGAGGGCCATCCGGACCTCCACGACGCTGAAGTCGTCAGCGATGCGCTGCACGCGGATGCCGGCCCCCACGTACGGCGGGTACAGGTTGACGAGCAGCTTGAAACGGAGTCGTCTCCAGGCCGTCGTCATTCGCCGACCCCCGAGTCTCAACGCACTACCGCAGGACCACCCACGTCAGGTCCAGCCGCGGCGGCGAGGCGGGGACGTCGATCGTCTGCACCGAGCGGCCCGGGGCCATCTCCGCCAGGTCATCCGGCGTGTAGTACAGGCGCGAGTTGAAGAACGTCACCGGCGCCTCCCCCGGCCCCGGAAGGCAGGTGAACGTCTCCACGAGCGTCCGCGCGACCGGGTCGGCGTCCTGCGTGTAGCGCACCCAACACGGCGTCTCGAGAAACAGCGCCTGGTCCATGAAGAACAGGTCGTCCGAGGAAGGCGGGAGCTCCCTCGGGACCTCGATGACCAGCGCACCGCCCGGTCGCAGCCGCGCGCCCCAGCTTGCAACGAGCGCCCGGGCGTCGGCGGGCGCGAAGTTGACGATCTGCTCGCAGAGGATCGCCACCGCGTGCGCGCGCTCGACGTCCGCAGGGACGTTGAGCGCGTCACCGACCTTGAAACGCACCGCCAGGCGCCGGACCCCGGCCTTGCCGCGCGCGCGGCGGATCGCGAAGGGTGAGATGTCGATCCCGGTCACCCGCCAGCCGCGCCGCGCCATCTCCAGCGCGTGGCGGCCGGCGCCGCAGCACAGGTCGACCACCCGCTTCGGACGCCCCGAGCTGGCGGCGAGGACCTGATCCAGGCGGTCCACGTCCGGCCCGGCGTCGCCCCAGTATTGCCGGCGCACGTCGGTCAGCTCCGTAAAGCGCCGGGTGAACGCCGCGTCGCCCCAGGGAAAGTTGTCCCGAAACAGCGTCGGGCGCTGGTGGGCGTGATGCGTCTCCAGGCTGTCGCGATCGCGCGCGGACAGCGCGGGCGGCTCGGTGTGCAGCTTCGCGACCATCGGCGAAGCGTAGCGACGGAGGCCGCGGCGGTCAAGGCCGTGGGCGCCCCTCCACGCAGGCGGGACAACCACCGAGGGCAGTGACGGGCTCGGCCGATCCCGCCAGGGGCCACCACGACACGGCCGCCCTCATCCGTCCGGCACCGATGGCTCGCGCGCGCTCGGGAACCCGGCGGCGTGAAACCCCTCGGCCCCGCATCCGTTTCAACACCGGTGCCCTTTTCGTGTCGTTCACTCCGTGGCCAATCAGATTCGCACGGTCGCCCGAGCGGGCTCACCGGGACTGATGCCCCATGACGTTCGGTCTTCGCACGTGCTCCGCAGCGCTCGGCCTCGGTCTCCTGATCGTGCACCTGACGAGTGCAATCCTGGCGATCGCCGCCGGCGCGGCGACCGCCGCCCAACCGACGGCCACGCCCGCTACGCCTGTCCTCCCGGGCGACACCATGCATCGAGAGCCCGTTCTTTTCGAGCAAGGCCGCTTCAGCATCCATGGTGACCTCCTGCTGCCGCGAGGGACGGAACGCGTGCCCGTCGTCGTCGTGATCCAGGGCAGCGGTCCCACCGATCGCAAGCGATCCATCTCCTCGTCGCGGGCGATTCAGGTGTTCCTCAACGCCGGGTTCGGGGTGCTCATCTACGACAAGCCCGGCTCCGGCGGCTCGACCGGAACCTTCACGGCGGGACGGATGATCTCGGAGCGGGCGGTGATCGCAGCCGCGGGCATCCGCGTCGTCGCGTCCCATCCGATGGTGGATCCGAACCGCATCGGGCTGTACGGGAGCAGCCAGGCGGCCTACGTCATGCCGCTGGTGACCGCCGAGGCTCGGGTGGCCTTCGTCATCGCGTGGTCCTGCCCCATGACCGACGGCATCGAGCAGTCCGCCTACCAGGTCGAGCAGTATCTGCGCTGTGCGGGTTGGTCGCGGACCGACAGTGCGAGAGCGGCGGGTCTCTACCGCGCGCGGTCGCGGGCCACGAGCTACCGGGAGTACCTCGGACCCGCCAAGGCACTGGAGGCCATCCCCGAGGTCAGGGACGATCTCGGCTTCGGCGGTATCGCGTCCAGAGGGGAGTTCGTGCCGGCGGACCCAGCGGGCGAGGACTTCCTGGATCCACGAGACGCTTTCGGGTCCCTCGACGTCCCGATCCTCGCGCTCTACGGAGAGCTGGATCGGAACATCGACCCGGTCCAGGGTGCGCGGGCGTTTGAGCGGATCATCGCCAAGAACCCCCATCCGCTGTCGATGGTGCAGACCATCGCGGGCGCCGACCACAACATGGTCCTCACTCCGGACGGCTGCATCCAGAACCAGCTCCAGGGCTACGCCAACGTCGGCCACCCTGTGGTCTCCGCCGAGTTCTACGACGTCATGGCCGGTTGGCTGGAAAGGCTGCGGCGTGGGTGGCACCGGGACAAGGACCGTCTCGACGACGATCTCGACCGCAGGGTCATCACGCCCGACGAGGCATCGGAGGCGGCGACCCGACGACGGCCCTGTTCGGCGGTGCCGGCCCGTCGCAGCTCCCAGCGCTGGGGTCGAGCCGCTGCGGCGTCCCGCGCAGGGGACGAGAGAGCGTCACCTGTGGAGGACGCGCCAACCCGCCGAAGCCTCGAAAAGCAACGAGGCCGGAGTGCTGCCCCCCGGCCTCGGATCGGTCCAACGCGCCCGCTTCAGAAGCCCATGCGGAGGAAGAAGTGCGGCCCCCCGTCGCCCACCGAGAACATGAGCTGGTTCCCGTAGTAGTAGTGGGGCTCATAGAAGCACCGGCCTCCGACCCACACCGGGAAGTAGTAGAGGTCGAGGTCCGCTCCGTACGGCGCGTAGAAGACCCTCCCCGCGAAGTAGGGCGCGTAGGCGCGCCGGTGCTCTGAGCGGATGTACAGCGGAACCGTGAAGGCGTGGGGACGGGGCAGCCGGTGCGGCCGGGCGAGCAGCGGCGGTGCCACCCACCGCCGGCCGTCGTGCCGGTAGAGTCGCTCCGCCCGGGCATGATCGCGGTAGACCCTCTCGTGACGGTAGACCCTGTCGTGCCTGCCGCGGTCACGGCCGTGGCCATCCCTCGCCTCGACCGGGACCGCCGAGGCCGCGAGCAGCACCGCCGCGCCCATCGCAATCGCCGCGCCCAGTCTCTTGCGCGTGCTTCCGTTCATCTCGTCCCCCTCTCTGGCGGGCGTCCCTGCCGCCCGTCGGTGGGGAACTTTGCAAGCCATGTGCCACGCAGCAGCCACGGGTACACCACCGTGGACCCGGCGCCGACGAGCATGGATCGCCAGATCGTCAGGGCGCGGCCTGCAGGCGCTCGAGAGCCGTGCGCGCGGAGCTGAGGCGCGGGTTCAGCTCGAGCGCCCGCCGGTAGGCGGCCTCCGCCCCCTCGACATCGCCGCTCGCCACGAGCGCCTCGCCCAGGCTGTCGTGGGCATTGGGCGACGCCGGGAAGTGCTCGACGTTGAAC
>Ga0315542_1000703_pt1 | contig 21210 bp, 16 predicted proteins | sample SalMarSW160120MG_FD_202541 | JGI IMG/M metagenome (GOLD analysis project Ga0315542, IMG submission 202541) | Salt marsh sediment microbial communities from the Plum Island Ecosystem LTER, Massachusetts, United States - Salt Marsh Sediment SW1601-20 ... | reverse complement strand
CAGCGAGGTACTGCCGTGCAAATGCTATGATTTCTTCCTCTTCCGGCGCAGGAACGCCGTTTTTCACAACAACAGCGGCAGACACTCTTTCCCCGTAGTCTTCATCGGGCAGCCCAAATACTGCTGCCTCATTTACTGCTCTATGCCTTTCGAGCGCCGATTCCACTTCTTTGGGATAGACATTATAGCCGCCTGTGATAATGAGGTCCCTGCTCCGCCCCACCAGGCAAAGCCGAAAATCATCATCCTGGATCCGGTATCCCAGGTCACCTGACTTGAACCATCCGTTTTCAAACGCTCCGGCGGTCTTGTCCGGCATGTTCCAATAGCCTTTAAACACATTATCGCCTTTGACCCGGACCTCTCCGACCTCTCCCGGCTTCACAGCGTTCCTTTCAGGAGAAAGGATCTCGATGGAGACCCCGGGAAGAGGATAGCCCACACTCCCGGGCACCCGTCGATCCGGATCCAGCGGGTTGGATGTAATCATCTGGGTCTCGGTCATGCCGTACCGCTCCAGTATTCGGAAACCGGTGGTCTCCTCGAATTTCGTGAAGAGATGTTCCGAAAGCGGGGCCGACCCGCTTATGAAGACACGCATTGTCCGTAAATCCGGCTGTACTGTTTCCCAGTGCTTCAGGAGGCGGTGGTAGATGGTGGGGACCGCCATAAACAGGGTAATCTTTTCCCTTTCAAGTGCCCGGAGCGCCCTGACCGGATCAAATTTTTCGTGCATGATCACCGTTGCACCCGCATGCAGGGCACCGTGCACGGCCACGACCAGACCATGCACATGAAAGAGCGGCAGTACATGGAGGAGCCGGTCCTTGTCCGTCCACGCCCAAGTCTCCTGCAGCGCCTTCATATTGGAGATCAGGTTCCGGTGGGTAATGACCGCTCCTTTGGCCCTGCCGGTGGTCCCGGAGGTATAACAAATCATTGCACCGTCATCATCCCCGGCAGGATAGTTACCATGACTCCCTTCTTCCATCTTCTCAACACGTGCCAGGAGAGAGAGGGACCCACCCGGCCCTTCAGCATCCAGCAAAAAGGTTCGCATGCCTTTAATCCCCTTGATCTCGGCTTCAATCCTTGTGAGTCTCTCCCGGTCGGTAATCAAGAGCGATGTCCCGGAATCGGAGAGGAAATAGGAAATTTCCTCAGCAGTGCAGGCTGGATTCAAAGGGATGGTCATGGCGCCGACAGCAAGGTTTGCCAGGTGGACAAACAGGAATTCCACACCCTTGGGAAGCAGAATCGACACCCGATCGCTTTTTCTGATCCCTGAGCGCCTGAGCAGCAGGGCATATTTTGCCACGGCGCGATCAATCTCCAGAAAGGAATAGGTACGACCGTCGAAAATAATTGCCGCCTTCACCCCATACAAAGCAGCCGATGCAGACAACATCCTCGCCAGATTCATAAAAATGGACTCCTTTCATCGGGATTCAGCGCGTGCTCCGGAGCCATCGTTTGAAAAGAAAAAAAGCAATGACCAGGGCCAGCAACACCACCGCCGCAATGTTGTAATGGATAAGGATACTTGACAGCTTTTCCCTTACCGCACTCCAGTTGGTTCCCAGAGAATACCCCGCCCAGATCCAGATGAGATTCCAGACACTGCAGCTGATCAGCGCCAGGACGGCTACCTTTACGATGCCGAGGCGCGAAATTCCGCCTGCAATGGCAATCACCGAACGAATACCGGGGAAAAAGCGGTTGAGCAAAATGAGCAGATACCCGTACTTCCGAAACCAGGATTCCGCTTTGACGATATCTTTTGCTTTGAAAAACCGGTAGTCACGCTCAAAAAAGAACGCCCTCCCGAGGTATGCTCCCACCCAGAAGAGAAAAAGAAACCCGATGATGCTTCCCAGCGTTGTCGCTGCGTACACCCACAGAAAACTGAGACGATGGATCCCCACCAGGAAGGCTCCAAAGGCGGTAATGGTGTCTCCCGGAATAGGAGGGAACACATTTTCCACGAACGCGCTTACTCCCAGGGCCACATACATTAAGGCGGCAGGAAGCTCGTTCAGCCATTCCAAAATTCTGTCAGCATACAGCATATGAGCATCTCCAGGAAGAATGCATGAATTATCAAGCTTTCTTCAAGAAAAGACAACCCATGATTTTATCTTGACTGGGTAAGTAGGCATCTGATATCACATTCCCCTGATCACTTACGGGAGAAAATACAGGAATAAACCATGGCAAAAAAGAAGATCACCCGGAAGCAGTTATTGAAAGAACCAGATGAATTTCTCACATTGTCGGGAAAAGCCTTCAACTATGCGCGGACCCATGGAAAGCAACTCCAATATCTGGGCATTGCCCTGGGCGTTTTTGCGCTTCTTCTTCTTGGCGGGTACTTCTACTACGGATACGTGAACAAGAAGGGGCAGGAGACCTATAATGAAGCCTATGAAGTTTTCAAGAAAGACTTCAAATCAGGCTCAAACCTAGCTGATCTCAAGAAAGCAGGAGCACTGTTCGAGAAAGTCGTGGACAAGTACGGCCTTTCAAAAGCGGCCCGTCTGGCGCTTCCGGAAGAGGCCTACGTGAAATTTCTCAATAAGGAATATGATGGCGCCATTTCCCTTTACCGCAAGTTTCTAGACGATGTCTCCGGGAATAACCGGTACGAATCCCTGGCACGTCTGGCCCTGGCGGCATGTTACGAACAAAAAGGAGAATTTGAGACGGCTATTATCACCTTGAGGCCCATAGTCGAGGAAAAGGGCAATCCCTTTGGGGAACCCGCACTTTTTCATCTGGTCCGTCTTTATCGCCTCAACCATCAGGCCAGTGAGGAAAAGAAGGCAATCGAGGAGTTCATCAAAACATATAAGAACTCGCCGTTTCTCCCTATGGTGCAGGCGCATTTGTAATGATGTCTCCTCCCGACCCGATCCCCCTAATTTTCTTGACTCCCCTTTTTCCTTTCATTAATCTCCCGTACCAGCCAACACATGGCTTCACGGAAGGAGGCCTGCCATGATTATCAGTGAAATACTGGCCAGGAATGCCAGGATGTACGGTGACGAGACTGCTCTGATCGAAAGAGAACCGGCCAAGGACAAACGGGTTTCCGTAACCTGGAAGGAATTCGACGAGGCAGCCAACCGTATTGCGAATGCCCTCATTTCCAAAGGAGTCGGAAAGGGCGACAAGGTCATTCATCTGATGATGAACTGCCTGGAGTGGCTACCGGTCTACTTCGGCATCCTGAGAACAGGGGCCTGGGCCGTCCCCCTCAACTTCAGGTTTACCGCCGGAGATATCCGGTACTGCGCAGAAATTGCCGAGGCCAGAGCTCTGATCTTCGGAGAGGAATTCATCGACCGGGTGACCAGCATCAAGGGAGACCTCAGAAGCATCAGGGATTACGTATTCGTGGGTCCCCATGAGCTGAAACCGGATTATGCCGAGGCGTATGATGCCTTCCTGCAGACGGGAACTCCCGAGGCACCCCGGGTCCCCGTCAGCCTTCTGGATGAAGCCGCCCTCTATTTTACCTCCGGCACAACAGGCACCCCGAAACCGATACTCCTGACCCAGAGGAACCTCGAGTCCGCCTGTATCACAGAGAACCGGCACCATAATCAAACGCATGAAGATAATTTTCTCTGCATTCCTCCCCTCTATCATACGGGCGCAAAGATGCACTGGTTTGGGAATTTTATTGTGGGCGCTCCGGCAGTCATCCTGAAAGGGGTCAAACCCCGGTGGATCATAGAAGCGATCTCAGAGGAAAAATGCACTATCGTCTGGTTGCTCGTCCCGTGGGCCCAGGACATACTGGTAGCCATTGAAAACGGAGATTTGAAACTTGAAGATTACGAACTTGACCAGTGGCGCCTGATGCATATCGGTGCACAGCCCGTTCCCCCGAGCCTGATCAAGAACTGGAAAACCGTGTTTCCCCATCACGACTATGATACGGATTACGGTCTGAGCGAAACAACAGGTCCCGGTTGTGTGCATCTCGGCATTGAAAATATCCACAAGGTGGGCGCCATCGGCATACCCGGCTTTGACTGGGAATTCAAAATCGTGGACAAGGAGCTTGATACCCTGCCCAGGGGTGAGGTCGGGGAACTCATGATCAAGGGGCCGGGCGTTATGAAGGAATATTACAAGAATCCGGAGGCCACCGGGAATACCCTTTTTGACGGCTGGCTCCTGACCGGAGATATGGCGCGGGTGGACGAAGATGGGTTTATCTGGCTCGTGGACCGGAAAAAGGATGTGATTATTTCGGGCGGAGAAAATATTTTTCCCGTCGAAATAGAGGATTTTCTCCTTGAAAATGCGAAAATTCAAGATGCTGCTGTGATTGGAATTCCCGATGAAAGGCTTGGTGAAATTGTTACTGCTATCGTCCAGCTCAAGCCCGGCCGGCAAATGAATGAGGATGAATTTCTGGCCTTCTGCGAGACCCTCCCCCGGTATAAGAGGCCACGCAAGGTCTTCTTTGATGATGTCCCGCGGAACCCGACCGGAAAGATAGAAAAACCGAAACTGCGGGAAAAGTACACGGGGGGCACGGAGAGTTTCAAGCTCTCTTAGCGGTTTCTCAAACCTGCATGGCTGTTTTCATCCGCCTTTTGATGCGATTCCCCCGCTGGGTGGCCCCGACTTCATGATCTCGGTGTCGAGCAGATGTGTACGGGACGAGGAATCCCTTGTTTTTACACTGCGTAGCAGCGGGTTCCCGGAAACCTTGATCTTATAAAATATTTCTCCTTTCCGGATTGGAAACCTGCTCGCAGTTCAGATCTACGTGTGGACGGGTACTCTTTTTCCTTGACAATCCCAGCGAGCTTGAGTAGGGATAATTATAGCTAGAATATAGCTGTTTTATGGCTTCCAGATCGTTGTACCGTTCTTTTCAACTTTCAAAAGTCGGGGGGTTAAAAATGCATAAACTATTGACAGACTCGCCAGGGAAGGAAATGCTCCTGCTGGGAAACGAGGCTATTGCCCGAGGGGCAGTAGAGGCCGGGCTGGCATTTGCCACCTGCTATCCAGGGACACCCTCATCGGAAATCCCTGAACAATTTTTCGGGATCAGCCAGGAATCGGATCTTTACTTCGAGTACTCTACCAATGAAAAGGTCGCTCTGGAGGTGGGAGCGGGCGCCGCGGTCTGCGGGCTCCGGACCATGGTAACCATGAAACACGTGGGCGTCAATGTGGCAGCCGACCCGCTTATGACCCTTGCCTATGTGGGGACCAAGGGGGGCATGGTGATCATCACCGCAGATGATCCCTTCCTTTTCTCCAGCCAGAACGAACAGGACAACCGTTTTTATGCGCGTCTCTCGGGCCTGCCAATGCTTGAGCCCACGAACCCCCAGGAAATGAAAGACATCACGATTGCTGCGCTGGACTTATCTGAAGAGTTGGAATCACCCATATTCATCAGAACCACGACCAGGCTGAATCATATTCGCGGACGCGTAGAGCTCGGCGAACTGAAGCCCGTCAAGGCAAAGGGACACTTTCAGAAGAATCCGTTTCACTTCGTTACGGTTCCGGCGGTGGGCAGAAACCTCCATAAACTGCTTCTCCAAAAGTATGACAAGGCAACGGAAAAGAGTGAAACGTCCCCCTATAACGAAATTGTCGGAAACGGCAAGTGGGGCATTGTAACAAACGGCGTCAGTTACAATTATGTACGGGACGCGGTGGAGGATCTCGGTCTGAGCGACAAGGTGCGCATTTTGAAAATCGGGTTCTCGTGGCCCCTGCCCAAGGATCTTATTGTCCGTTTTCTGAAACAGGTGGACAAGGTCCTGGTGGTGGAGGAACTGGAACCCGTCATGGAGAATGACATCAAGGCCATGGCCCAGGAAAACGCCCTGACGCTTCCCATTAAAGGGAAAGGCGTCGGAAGGCTGTCCCGGCTTTTCGAGTATGACCCGGGCATGGTCCGTGAAGCCGTCGCTCAGTATTTCGGAGTGGAATACACGCCAACAGAGGTCCTGGATCTCTCTGGCCTTCCCGAACTCCCCGGAAGGCCGCCGAACCTGTGTCCCGGCTGCCCTCACCGGGCTACCTACTATGCAGTCAAACAGATCTACGGGCCTGACGCGATTCACCCCACGGATATCGGCTGCTATACCCTCGGGCTCCTGCCGCCCATCTCTATGGCGGATTTTCTGATCTGCATGGGATCTTCGGTCAGTTCTTCCTGTGGTTTCTCAGAGTCCTCTGATCAGAAAGTCGTCTCTTTTATCGGAGATTCTACCTTCTTCCATTCAGGGATTACCGGGCTCATCAATGCGGTTCATAACAATCATAAGTTTACCCTGGTGATCCTGGACAACGGCACCACCGCCATGACCGGGCACCAACCGCATCCCGGTGTGGATACGGATCCCCTGGGTGTGAACCTCACGCAAGTCTCACTCGAAGACGTGGTCCGGGGCTGCGGCGTCAAGGACGTGCACGTGGTCAAGCCCTTCAAAGTGAAAAAAACCATGGAAGCGGTGCAGGCCGCTATGGAATATGACGGCTTGTCCGTGATCATTTCCCGGGAGATATGCCCGCTTTTCGCAAAGGCCATCGGACAGGGCAAAAAACCGCGGCCCTTTTATGTGAACCTCGACAAATGCAAGAACCACCGGGACTGCATTGATAAACTCGCCTGTCCGGCCATGTATCTGGAGGGTGAACGGGTGAAAATCAACAAGTACCTGTGCATCGGATGCTCGGTCTGCGCCCAGGTGTGTCCGGAAAACGCTATACTGCCATTGAAGGGATAAAAGGGAGGCACATATGGAAACGAAAAGGTTGGTATTTGTAGGTGTGGGAGGCCAGGGCAACCTGCTCGCCTCACGCCTTTTGGGCGAGGCCGCCCTTGCCGAAGGTATACCTGCCGTGGTAAGCGAAATTCACGGCATGGCCCAGAGAGGGGGAATCGTCGAATCTGCCGTATTAATGGGAAAAGTGACCAGCCCCATCGTCTCACCGGGCGAGGCGGACGTTCTTATCAGCTTTGAACCCGTTGAGACCCTGCGTGCACTTGGAAAATGTAACAAATCCACGGTAATTATTACCAATGTCCATCCTCTTCCCCCCTTTACGGTGGCCGTGGGCCAGGGTACCTATCCTGCCGTGGACGATATACTCTCCCTGATACGGGAAAAGGCCGGGAAAGTCATCACCCTGGACGGAGACGCCATTGCTGAAGAAGTGGGGAATCCTCTTGCACTTAACATGGTCATGCTGGGAGCCCTTATCGGGTCGGGAACGGTTCCTATTGCCGCTGAAGATATGAAAAAGACCATCTCCACCTCAACCAAGAAGGCCTTTCTGGAAGCAAACCTCGCGGCATTCGACAAGGGATTTGAAGAGGCACAGGCCAACTGACTCTTTTCCCGCAGATTGAGGAGCGATCGGCTGCCCCAGGGAATGCTCAGGGAGGAAGTCTTTTCCCGAGTGACTGTTGAGAGGGCTTCCTCTCTGAGCAATGTGCTCTTCCCGGTTCCAGATCGGTAAAACGTGTCCTGCTCCTTCGCCGTAGGTGGAGGTTTGGTTCGTGCCCATGCATACACTGCGAGCCTCCCCAGTGGCGGCGGTTTGTGATTCATGTCTTTTGGAGGAAGGTATTGAACCTGGGGAACGACCATACTATTGCCCTGGTTTCAACCCCCTGGCCGCTCTTTAACCGACCTTCCATCCAGCTCGGATCCCTGAAGGCATTTCTCCAAAAAGAAGTTCCATCCATATCCGTTGACGCCCACCATCTTTATTTGAACGTTGCAGAATCCCTTGGTTACGAACTGTACCGGAAGATCTCAGAAAGAAACTGGCTCGCGGAGTCCGTCTATGCCGCGCTTCTCTATCCTGAGCAATTCGATTCCATAGAAAAATTCTGGTGGCGCAAGCCTCTTGCCCGGTCCCTTTTCCCCCCGGGACGAGATTTTCACTGGCTCTGCATGAAAGTTGAGGAGATAACACGGCGTCTTCTCGATGGCATTGGTTGGCACAACTATTTTTTGGCAGGCCTCTCCATTTGTCTCGGTCAGCTCACGAGCAGCCTCTATTTCATCCGTGGAATAAAACATCGGATACCAGGACTGAAAATTATCACAGGCGGGGCATCCTGCGCGGGAAAGATGGGGGAATCTCTGCTCAGGACGTTCCGGGAAATTGATTTTGTCGCCCACGGGGAGGGGGAGTTGCCCCTCGCACATCTGGTCGGAACCCTGCGCCAGGGGTATTCCAACCCGGATCAGCTCTCCTCGCCGGGACTCCTCGTCCGAGGTTCCCCGGGAGAATTCCGCGATACGGTTCAGCAGGTGACCCGGATGGATGATCTTCCCCTTCCCGACTATGCTGATTATTTCCAGACCCTGCACACCTTTCCCCCTGAGAAACGCTTTTTTCCGAAAATTCCCATGGAGATTTCCAGGGGTTGCTGGTGGAGAAAAAAATCTTCGTCGGGCAAGCAAAGCGGATGTGCCTTTTGCAACCTGAATCTCCAGTGGAATGGCTATCGAACCAAAACCTCCTCCCGCATCATTTCGGAGGTGAAAGAGCTATCCGAAAAACATCAGGCCCTGACCATTTCCTTCATGGACAACCTTCTGCCGACAAAGGGCCTCAGGGAAACCTTCCAGGGAATCGCCGGTCTGGGGAAAGAATTTCAGTTCTTTGCCGAAATTCGCGCCACAACTCCTCGGCATGTCCTTGCGGCAATGGGAGCAGCAGGCACCGAGACACTCCAGGTGGGCGTGGAAGCCCTGAGCACGTCCCTCCTCGGAAAACTGAACAAGGGAACCACGGCCATGACAAACCTCCAGGTCATGAGAGACTGTGAGATACCGGGCATGCCGGATTTGACCGGAAACCTCATTACCCGCTTCCCATCGAGCGATGAGGCCGACGTTTCCGAAACCCTGGCGAACCTGGCTTTTGTCTCCTCTTTTCGGCCCTTGAAAGCGACTCCGTTCTGGCTCGGATACGCAAGCCCGGTATCCGGCAACCCTTCGGCCTATGGTATCCGCTTGAGAGGGAACCACCACCTGTACACGCGCATGTTTCCTGCTGCTATTCACCGTCGCCTGAAACTCATGATCCAGGACTACACCGGACAAAAACGCTATCAGCAGCGCATCTGGAAACGTGTGGAGGATAAAGTGCGGGAGTGGTGGGAAACGTATGAGGAACTGCGGAGGGCACCGGGTAGTGGACCCATTCTGTCCTATCTCGATGGAAAGGAGTTCATGATCATACGGCAGCGGCGGCGGGGCCGGGATGCCATGACCCACAGGTTGACAGGCATCTCCAGAAACCTGTACCTCTTCTGCCAGACCCACCGCACGGTCCGCGAGATCCTGACCCAATTCCCCGGTCTCGGGGAAGACAGACTCCTTCCCTTCCTGAAAGCCATGGCAGCAAAACGCCTCATGTTCAACGAAGGAGATCGATACCTGAGCCTTGCAGTACCCGTCCGCTACGCTTTTTCATAGACGCCCAGAATCCCGTTCAACGGGCTCAAGTCTTCTCGCAACTGCAACCCTTCATAGCGAGGCATGATTTTATCCAGGCCGTATACGAGGAAGAGGGCTCCTTTCGCGGCCCGCTCAACGATCATTGCCGCGAATTCCTGGTGCATGATGAGGTAGGTGTAAAACAGGTTGAAATCTTCAAAGGCGAGACCGGTGTCAATGGCGATCTGCGTATAAACGGTTTGATCGGTGGAATCCCCCTCGAAGAGATGAATATTTTCCGGCGGGGGGATGCGTCCCGCTGCCTCCAATTCATGTTCCAGGGCAGCCTTCAAGGGTACATACTCCTCCAGGGTCCAAGGGTCCAGCTCCACCCCCACGGAGATCCGGACAAGATAGCTGAAAAGGATATTTACCCGGCCGTCGGCACAGCCCAAGTCAAGAAAATGTGATTGGTGGGGAAGAATCAGGTCTTCCTGCAACAGGCGCTCAAGGCAGCCAACCAGGAGAGCGAGATCGCTGGATCTTCTGAATCCAAGGGCCCCCACATCACCAACTTTTCTCCGGTCGTAAAAGCACGCGACCTGCAGAAGGGTTTCTTTCAGCCGTTCATCCATTGTCATGAATCTGTTGCGCAGGCTTCCCCATGTCTCCAAGGATCTTCTTGATTCGCTCGTGCAGACGAAACAGAAGATTGATCTCTTCTCCTTCCAGCGCTCGGAGATTCGCTAATGCCGCGGGTTCCACGTGATTCAGGATATCCTTGCACAGATAATTGATACAGATAACGTGCCGGGCCTTCAGGCAACAACCACGGGGTGAAAGAAAAAAACAACTGTTCTCGTCCCACTGTTCTGCGGGCACACCAACACCCAGTGCCAGGTTTATAATGAGAAGATATCCATCGTAACGGTTTTCAATCCCGGCGCCGCAGCAGGAGCCTCCTTCCAGCTCCTCACATATCCTGCAACGTTCCAGGACACCTGCCTTTTCCATACCTGCTCGCGTTCTTTCGGCAGCCTGTTGAAAATCCGAAAAGAGCTGCTCCGTATCATGGTCATGAAGGAGCATTTCCTTTAATTTCTCATTGGCGTTCTGCGCCCAGGCGATTTTCTCTGTGATGGATCCGGAAACGGCAATATCACCCATGCGGGTATTTATGCCTTTTTCCCGGTGCCGCGTTTTTTTCCCCGCGCATTTTTCTTTTCCTCTTTATCCTCCTTTTCACCAAAGTCCTTCAAGCCTTCCGCCAGGCCCCTCAGTTTTCGATCAACGAGCTCATTGATGCTCCCTTTCGGATATGTTCCATCGGCTCTTTTCTCACCGGCCTTCTTTCCGGTAAGGACCTCAATCCCCTCATCTATGGTTCGAACGGCAAATATACGGAATGTTCCCTTTTCCACTGCCTCTAATACATCTTTTCGGAGCATGAGATCCTTGACATTTGTCTCCGGGATCATGACTCCCTGATCTCCGGTGAACCCCTTCTTCTTGCAGCAGTCGAAGAAACCTTCTATTTTGTGGTTCACCCCGCCGATTGCCTGCACTTCACCTTTCTGATTGACCGACCCCGTTACCGCGATATTCTGTTTGATGGGGACTTCAGAGAGGCTGGAAAGGAGCGCATAGATTTCCGTGCTGGAAGCACTGTCGCCGTCTACCCCGCCGTAGGATTGCTCAAAGGCAATGCTCGCACTCACAGTGAGGGGTTTGTCCTGTGCATATTTTTTCCTGAGATAGCCGCCCAGGATCAGCACGCCCTTGTTATGTGTGCTTCCGGAAAGATCCGCTTCTCGCTCGATGTTGATAATTCCGGCACGACCCATAGATGTGGAAACCGTTATCCTGCTCGGCTTCCCGAACATGTAGTCCCCCAGGTTATAGACGGCAAGGCCGTTCACTTGTCCCACCGCCGTTCCTGATACATCAATCATGAGCGTCCCTCGATCAATCATCTCCTGAAGATGCTGCTCGATCAAGTTTGACCGGTAGATGCGGGCTTCAATCGCCTTCTGCACATGCTCTTCCTGAACAATTTCCTGCTTTTTCTGGCCGGCCCAGAAATCTGCTTCCCGGAGAAGATCGGTAATGGCTGGGAAGCTCGTGGATATTTTCTCCTGCCTTCCGGTCATTCGAACAGCCTCTTCGACGAGCATGGACACCGCGGAGCGGTCAAAGGGCCGCAAGTCTTCGTCGTCGCATTTCATTCGAATGAACTGGGAAAACTGCTGAATGGACTCCTGATTCTTGTCCATGGAGGTGTCAAAATCCGCTCTTACCTTAAATATCTTCTTTACATCTTGATCGTAGTTCAGCAGGAGATGGTAGAGATACCCGTCCGAAATAATAACCACCTTCACGTTCAGATCGATGGGTTCAGGTTTGAGGCCTGAGGTGGTAAACAGATAAAAAGGATCATAGGTCTGGATTTCCAGTTTTTCCGATTTCAACGCCCTCTTGAGGGCCTGCCAGACACCCGCTTCCACAACCGCATCCATGAGATTGAAAACCAGGTATCCTCCATTCGCCTTAATAAAAGATCCGGCCTTGATCTTGCTGAAATCGGTCCGCCACACGCCGCTCCGGTCAACCACCCGTTCAATGCTTCCGAAGAGGTTCCGGTACGTAGGATACGCCTCTATGATCACAGGGGCTCCCTTCTGATCGCCGTTGTCCACGAGGAGGTTCACCTGGTACGGTTGAAAAAGGTCCGCTTCCTGGAAAAGGGAGGGCATGCCGGGTATGGCCTGTTGCTGCTGCGGCCGGAAAATCTGAAGATTGTCCGCCATATCATCCAGCAGGGCTTCGATATACTGTATGATTGCCTTCCCTTTGTATTTCTTCCCCAGTGGCCTGGCGATCTCCGAGGCGTTTTTCATGAACATGACACGGTCCATTTTTTCAATTTTTTCCTGTACCTCTTTCTGAAGGTCGCGCAGTTCCAGGAAGATCTGGTCGATCTGGCTCCGCAGTTTCGCCTGTTTTTCCCGCATTGCTTCAAATTCATCTTTTGGAAACCGTCCCCGTTCAACCATTTCCTCTACCTGTTCGATAGGAAGGGGCTTTCCATCGACAATGGCCATTACCTCCGGACGCTTATATTGCCCCATTTGGATGTCTACCAGTGCAAAACCCTCTTCCTTGACTTTCTGGTCCAAGCCTTTAAAGAAGCTCTTGCCCTTGGCCTCATAGGTCTCCATGATCTCTTTTTTGAGATTGATATATTCCTGGCTTTCAAAAAGTTGAGGAATTTCTTTCTTGAGCGTTTCCACAAGATCGTGCACATCTTGTTTGAAAGCGGCCCCGGTTCCCCCTTTCAGCTTCAATAACAGAGGCGACTCGGAGTTTTTGAAATTGTTCACATAGCAAAGATCGTCCGGAACTTTCGAGGTCTTCGTCAATTCCTCAAGCAGTCTCTTGACCGTTGACATACGGCCGGTCCCAGACATTCCCGTTACAAACACGTTGTACCCCGGTTTGTTCATGCCCATCCCGAACCGGAATGCCTCCACGCCCCTTTCCTGCCCGACTATCTCTTTCAGGGGTTCAATATCTTTGGTCGTTTCGAAGGGAAGTGTTGCGGGGTCCAGCCGCCATCTGAGTTTGTCTACTGATACGCCATCATTCTTCTTTTTTCCAGGCATTGAGTTCCTCCTCTATTCCGTTCTCTGTCTCCAATCAATTGGGAACTGCTTCAACGTGCACTGCAAGTACCCAGCTCCCCGTGTACCTTCATCATTTCCACGCAGAAGCACCGTCAGATTGACCTACGATATTTCCAGTTTCACACCTTTCTTGATCCTGTCCCTGCACTTTGGCAGCACGATCATCAGGACGCCCTTTTCATAGATCGCCTTGATTTCATCCACTTCTATTTCGCAAGGGAGTTGGACAGTCCGTGAAAAAGATCCGAAACGACGCTCCACACGATGGAACCGTGCGCCGGTTCTGACACGCTCTCCCTTCTTCTCACCGCTCAATCGCAACGTTCGGTCCGTGACGGAGATCTCCACGTCTTCCGGGTCCACGCCCGGCAGTTCCACCCGCACAATCACGGTTTCATCTGTCTCGAAAATGTCAAGGGAAGGTCCCAGTGTGGTAACACCGGAGGACAGCGTGGAACCAAACTCCATCCACATGCGATCAAAGAGACGTTCCACATCTCTTTTCATCTTGTCCATTTCTTTGTTTTTCCAGATGATTAGTTCGGTCATGTCAAAACCTCCTCACAGCCCCCGGGGAAACCGAAAACATAGTTTTTCGCCACACGTCTCTCAAGGTCTTCAGGGGCCCTCACTATTGCCCCAAAAGCAGATCCATTTTTTTTATATTAGAAATCACCTCCCCACAATGCAAGTGATTTCTCGGAACGTAGGAAAATGTCACTTCTTTTTGGAGTACTCCACAGTCCGGAGTAATTCTTTCATAAATGCTTAAAGTTTTTCCCTTCCTGTGTCGATTTTTGTCTTGTATTACACCTATTTTCCAAAGAAAAGAAGAAGTTGCTGCAAAACACAAACATCCGGCTTGTTCTTTGTTCAGGAACATTCTTCTGGAGTCGGACGGAGGCCCCTGGAGGCATGCAATGACCGGGATGCTCGTTCTCAACGCCATACCCAACCCAGAGGTGGAGGAAAAGGTCAAGGTGTTTCTTTCACACTACGCCAGGAATGTTCCCGGGAACAAACTGGATGACCTTATCAATAAGACTCCCCTCATCCTGAGCAGAAATGCGGACGAAAAAATCGGAGAGAAATTTGCTTCAAAGCTGCAATTGCTCGGTGCATCTGCAAGTTACGTCCCAAAAACAATGCAGGATAAAAGGGCCGATACCGAAAACAAAACAGGGCACTCCCATATTTCGGATGTTCACGGACAAGCGGAAGAAACGGATCCTTTGGGGAAAGATTCTTTCACTGAGCGGGCAAGCAAACACACATACAGGGAAAAAATAGTTGAACAACTCATGGAGGTGAACAAAGAGCTGTGGCTGATTCTCTCTATGATCGCCATTGTGGGGGCCATGAATTACCTCCTTGCATCGCAGCGGATGCTATTAGGGCTTTACACGCTGCCGACGCTGTTTTCGGCCTACTTTTATGGTCGCCGCCACGCCACCTTTACGGCCTTTGCAAGCGTTCTTCTGGTCGGCATCGCCATCCACTACAATCCTTCGTGGCTGGCCGAGTCAAAGAATACGCCCGTTATGGACGCCAGATGGTACGAAATTATGGCCTGGGGCGGAATCCTGATGATTACCGCGTATGCCATGGGTTCTCTTTATGACCGGGATAAGAAGAAGGTTATCGAACTGCGGGAAGCGTACCAGGGGATACTGGTTATCCTGCGCCGGTTCCTCTCCAACGACCAATACACGGAAAACCACTGTTACAGAGTCTCCGTCTATGCAGCGAAGATAGCCGCATATCTCGGATTCAAAACGGACCGTATTGAGGATATCCGCTCGGCAGCGCTGCTTCACGATATCGGCAAACTGGAAATAAGCAGAAAACTCCTGTACAAGGCCGCCCACCTGACCCAAAAGGAATACGACCACATGAAGCGCCATGTTCATAAGAGCGGTGAGATACTCCATCCGCTAAAGGGGCCTTTGGGTCGGGTCCTTCCCATTATTCTTGCACACCATGAGAAGTACGACGGTTCAGGATATAATGACGCCCGCGGTGAGGAGATTCCCCTGGAAGCACGGGTGCTGAGTGTTGCGGATGTGTATGATTCCCTGACCAGTGACAGGCCGTACCGAAAGGCCATGTCACCCTTTGAGGCGAGGGATGCCATAGCAAATGGGGAAGGAAAAGAATTTGACCCAAAGGTGGTCAGGGCGTTTCTCAAGGCCTTCAGCCGGGGAGAAATGGAAGTCCCAAACGTGGTGCTGTAGCCCCTGTTCCTATTCGTCCATCTGATTCATTCCGTCATTACATCCATTGTCATTTTTCCTCAAATATCGTACAGTGCATGCAGGCGCCCGTGCGGGGCAGCGTTCTGACGCCGGACGACGAGGTTTTCAGCGATCTGGAAAAGCAAGGGAGAGACAAGATGGAAAGAGAGCACCTCGAAAAACGATTCGGCCTCATCGCCGTGGAAAAGGGATATATTAATCCTGATCACCTGATAGAGGCCCTCAAGACCCAGGTTGTTGAAGACATGGAAAAAGGTGAACACCGGCTTATTGGAAGGATCCTGCTGGAACAGGGTCTTCTCACCGCCGTACAGATTGATGAGATACTGGATATCCTGGGAAAAGGGCTTCCGCTCCTCAAAGAAGTGTAATGCGAAGGAAAGGACTTTCCCGGGTCACCTCGGAGTCACCGGATGGATGCCAAAAAGGCAATCAGCATTTTCTTTGACATGGTGAACAGGCAAGATCTTGTAGCTATGGACAGCCTGTTCACGGATACGGTTCAGTTTTATTTCCCCAAGACACAGCCGCTCATGGGAAAAAAGCGCGTCCTGAGATTTTTCAGCATCCTTTTCAGGCAGTATCCTCAACTGACTTTTCAAGTCCGGATGGCCATCACCGAACAAGAAAGGGCCGCCGTACATTGGACAAACAAAGGAGCCGATAGAAAAGGCGGCGTGTATGAAAATGAAGGAGTTACCATCCTTCGGTTTGAAAACGGCAAGATTTGCTTTATCAGCGATTTTTTTAAAGATACCGGCAAATTTTGATATCTCTTCGAGACAGTATCTTCCGGAGACAGGACCATGAAACGATGGAACGGCTGGGGGGATGAAACCGTTGACTTTCCCCTGCCTGCAGGTGCACGGCTTTTCCTGGAGCAGCGATTGGGCAAGTCAACCCCCCTGCCCGACGCCTCTTTCGACGATGTCATAGCGCTGGTCCCGCGGTCACGCTTCCCCGATCATCCGCTCATTATCAAGACACCGAGAGATCGGATTCTTCATGCCCGTGGGCAGAGTCTTCCCGACTGGCTCGCGCTTCGGAGCGGGAACCTGGGGGTGTTCCCGGACGGCGTCGCGTACCCCGAAAGCCCTCTCCAGGTCCGCACCCTTCTCACATACGTCAGTGACCAAAAAGGCATTGTCATTCCGTACGGCGGAGGAACCAGTGTCGTCGGGCATATCAATCCACAAGATGCCGACCGGCCGATTCTGACCATTGATATGGGGAGGATGAACAGACTCCTGGATATCGATCAGGAAAGCAATATTGCCACGTTCGGCGCAGGTGCCTCCGGGCCTGACGTGGAATCTCAACTACGGGCCCACGGATACACGCTGGGCCATTATCCCCAATCATTCGAGTTTTCCACGCTGGGTGGATGGATCGCCACCAGGTCCAGCGGCCAGCAATCCCTCGGATATGGGAGAATTGAGCACCTGTTCGCCGGGGGAATCATGGAAACACCGTCAGGTCCCCTGAAAATCCATGACTTCCCCGCCTCGGCGGCAGGACCCGATCTCCGGGAAATGGTCCTGGGATCAGAGGGGAGGCTGGGAATCCTCACCGAGGTCAAAATGCGGGCAAGCCGGCTGCCTCCAGAGGAAAGCTTCCGCGTATTCTTCTCCCCCCACTGGGATTCCGGATGCCGGGCCGTTAAAGAGATGGTTCAGTCCGGAATTCCTCTCTCCATGCTGCGTCTCAGCAATGCATCTGAGACCGAGACACAGCTTGCGCTTGCAGGGCACGGAAGAGCCATTCGGCTCCTTGAGAAGTGGCTCGCCTTTCGGGGGGCCGGCACCGAAAGGTGCATGGCTGTCATGGGGATAACAGGAACCAGAAGGCTTCACCGGACCGCACTGAAAGAAGCGGCGCGTATTTTCCGAAAAGAAGAGGCGGTCAACGGCGGAAACCTGCCGGGCCGCAAGTGGGTCCAGAACCGCTTCCGTGCACCGTACCTCCGCAATTCGCTCTGGGAACAGGGCTACTGTGTTGATACCCTCGAGACGGCCATCAACTGGGACCGGGTTTCCCCGCTCATGGCTGCCGTGGAATCCGCTCTAGGTGCTGCGATTATAGCGCAAGGAGAAAAGGTGCTGGTCTTTTCCCATCTTTCACATCTCTATTCCCAGGGATCGAGCATCTACACCACTTATCTCTTTCGTGCCGCTGACACCTATGCAGGAACATTGTCCACATGGCGGCGATTAAAGAAAGCCGCCTCAGAAACCATTGTAGAAAATGGCGGCACTATCACCCATCACCACGGTGTGGGAACCGATCATGCCCGCTACCTTGTTCCTGAAAAAGGTCAACTCGGCATCGATGCCATCAAGGCCCTGTGTCGCCAACTGGATCCGGTCGGCATGATGAATCCGGGGAAGTTGGTCGTATGATGCACTGCGACCCCATGGTATGTTCGATCAATTACAGGCAGGAAACCTGGGAAAGGCTTCTGGAACCGGGAAAGGGAAACTCTAGAGGTTGGGATATCATTGTGGTGGGAGGAGGCATTACCGGGGCGGGTATCCTCAGAGAAGCAGCCAGGCGCGGTCTCTCGGTTGCCCTGCTGGAACAGAAGGATTTTGGCTGGGGGACCTCCAGCCGCTCCTCGAAAATGATCCATGGCGGACTTCGCTATCTCCTCTCGGGCGATTTCAAACTCGTCCGCTCCTCTGTCAGGGAGCGGAACCATCTCCTTCTTCAGGCGCCGGGACTGATTGAACCCTTAGGCTTTCTCTTCAGCCATTACCGGCGGCGTTTCCCGGGGCGTCACCTGTTCGGCGGGCTTCTCCGGGCGTATGACCTTTTCTCCGGCACCCGCGACCATCGCTATTATCCGCTCCCGGAATTCCTCTTCTTGGTCCCCAACATAGATCAGCGGGGACTCACGGGCGGGACCTATTACCGAGACGGACTGGTAGACGACGCCCGGCTCGTGCTGTGTACCATCCAGGAAGCCTGCGCCGAGGGAGCACTCGCGATCAATTACGTGAAAGTCAAGGATCTGCTCACGGCGGAGAATCGGGTGATCGGTGTCTCCGTGGAGGATGACACTACCGGTGAGAAAGGCGACATTTTCGCCCGGGTCGTGATCAATGCCACCGGAGTCTGGGCTGATCAACTGCCCTCAACGCGGTACACCGGACCTCCCATTCGTCCGCTGCGGGGCAGCCATCTGGTATTTCCTTTCTGGAAACTGCCGGTCTCCCAGGCAGTCACTCTCAGGCATCCTTCGGATAAACGGCCCGTCTTTGTTTTCCCCTGGGAAGGAGCGACTATCGTCGGCACCACGGACCTTGATCATACAGAGGATCTGAACAGCGAGCCACGGATTTCTTCCCGGGAAATCACGTATCTCATGGATATTGTCCGGTATCAATTTCCCTCCATTCACCTGGAGGAAGGGGACATCCTGTCCACCTATGCGGGAATTCGTCCGGTGATCGCCGGGGGGAGAAAAAAACCTTCAAATGAAAAGAGGGATCACACTATATGGGAACAGGATGGAATGATCTCCGTTACAGGAGGAAAACTGACCACGTTCCGTCTCATCGCCCTGGACGTGCTTCGTGCTGTGGCACCTTTTCTGTCTCACGTGGATGTGAAAGACACCCGTGCGCCTGTCTTTTTCCGAAGGGAGTCGGGCACGGAATTTCCAGCCGGTCTGCACCACGTTCTCAGGCGCCGTCTGGAAGGCCGGTATGGATGTCATACTGCAGACGTCCTGGAATGCACGACGGATAATGACTTTGAGCGGATTCCGGGAACAGACACGTTGTGGGCGGAAGTCCGCTGGGCGGCGCGCAATGAGGCGGTCATGCACCTGGAAGACCTGCTTTTACGGCGTACCCGCCTGGGGATACTGCTGGAAAGGGGAGGCGCCGAACACTTTGACCGGGTTCGGGAAATCTGCCGGGAGGACCTGCAGTGGCCCCAGGAACGCTGGCAAGCAGAGCTTTCCGCCTACCAGAGGCTCTGGGAATCCTGTTACAGCATCCGGCATCAAGGGTGATTCCCGGGGCGCTCCTTTTCCATAGGTTCCTTTGATGATGCCCCCCGGCATCCTCAATCTCCCACTGTTCAAAAGGAAATGCCGCACTTCACTTTTCCTCGGCGTGCGCATGTTTTTCCGAATACATTGCCTTGTCCGCCCGATCGAGCATGCTTTCAAGGGTATCCCCTGATCCCGCGGCAGCGACCCCGGCGCTGACCGAAATAGTGATTTCCCCTTTCTCGCGCGAAACAAACCGTTTTTTGGCAAGGTTTTTCCGAAAATCCGACACTCGCCGCTGGGCCATCTCTTTGGTCAGCCGTTCTATCAGCACCACAAATTCATCGCCGCCGTATCTCACAAGGAAATCGTTTTCCCGAAAAGTCTCTCTCAGAGACTGTCCCACTTTTTCAAGGATCTTATCCCCTGCTACATGGCCGAATGTATCATTGATTTCCTTAAAGCTGTCCACATCCAGAAGGATCAATGTGAGCGGCGCTCCTGTTTCCCGTGCCTTTTCCAACGCATCCGCTATCTTGATATCAAATGCCTTTCGATTGTAGAGGCCGGTGAGACCGTCTTTCATGGCCACCATCTTCAATTCCTCTGCCTTCTTGGACATCTCTCTGGCGTATCTGTCTGCCTCTGCGATTCGCTCCCTGAGCATCTTTATGTTCTCACGGGTCATGTGAGCTCTTTTCAGATCTTCCCGTTTCTTCTCTGAAACCACCTGTTTGATATTCTGAATTTTCCGGATGACCACCTTCTTGATCTCATCAATGGTGGTATGGATATCAAAAGAACTTGCAATGGAGTTCGTCTCTCCATTAATTTTCATCTCGAAATACTCGACCTTGTTTTCATATTCCTTGGTCCCAAACTGGGCGGAGAGGGTTTTTTCCAGATCTTTTACATTATCAAGCAACACAAGGAAGGCGTTATTGATGTATTTGAAATCCGACGAGATTTTTCCCTTGATGTCCTCCAGGAAATCCAGCAGAGCGTTCGCTTCCTCCCTAAAATGAACATGTTCAATCGCCGTGCAGTCCATATGGATGCGGGAGGCCTTCTCCTCCAGTTCTTGTGTCAGGGGATAGAATCCTTCCAGCAGCACGACCATAATTCGTTTCATGGCTCTGCAGACCTCCAGCGCCTCCTCGCTCGCACTCATCACCGAATCCTGATCCCCGGAGTCATCGATAGAGTCGATTTCTCCCCCACGGATCTTTTCTTTCAGGGAGGAGGTAATTTCATCTGCCTTTTCCATTTGCAGAGGCTCAGGAGAATCAATGATTGCCCTGATGGCGTCAATTTCTTCTGATAGGCTCTCCTCCCTGCCGGCAAAGACACAAAAGGTGGTAATGATCCTAATCAGACACTCTTTTTCCTCCTGCACCGTGCGCTCGAGTGCGATATAGTCTCTCTTCAAATTCGCCAGTTCTTGCTTTGAATCTTTTCCCATGTTCTGTTCCTCAGTTCATGATCGCCAATTCCCGACGGATTCATGTATCGTCTCCATCAGAGAAATGACCCGCCCCGCAGCTTGCGGCGGGGTATCCTCTGTTGTCATTCCGGAAAGCCCGCAGGGCTTATCCGGAATCCAGGTTCCCGCTCCCCGATCGGGGTCGAGGACAGCCTTCTTACGTACTTTCACGGTTTATATGAAACCGCCACTTACAGAACAGATCATCGGGATGAGGATCCGGGGGTGCGAATTCGCATTCCACCTGGATGCGCGCATCCACCACCTTTGCAAATCCGGAAAATTCCGCACGATGCATATCCTTACACACATATTCTCCAAGTCCCCTTCGCAGACGGGCAACCTG
>Ga0315542_1000702_pt1 | contig 21211 bp, 21 predicted proteins | sample SalMarSW160120MG_FD_202541 | JGI IMG/M metagenome (GOLD analysis project Ga0315542, IMG submission 202541) | Salt marsh sediment microbial communities from the Plum Island Ecosystem LTER, Massachusetts, United States - Salt Marsh Sediment SW1601-20 ... | reverse complement strand
AAGGTGCAATGGCGCAAAGGCGCAAAGGTGCAAAGGTGCAAACGTTTTAATCCCTAATGCCACTGAGCCACAGGGCCATCGAGCCTCTGAGCCATTGTACCATTGTACCATTGTACCATTTTTTCCATATATTAGCAAAAATAAATAAAATGAAGGTATTAGGAATAAACTGCAGTCCCAGGAAGGGAGGTAATACTGAAATACTTATAAAAGAAGTTTTTAAATCTCTGGAAGAGAATGGCATAAAGACTGAATTATTCCAGCTGGGAGGCAAAAAACTTAATGGATGTATTGCCTGTATGAAATGCAGGAAAGCAGGTGATGGAAGGTGTCATCAGGAAAACGAGGTTATAAACCAGTGCATAAAAAAGATGGTAAAAGCTGATGCTATAATCATTGGCTCACCAGTCTATTATGCTGATCTCTCAGCCCAGGCCAAAGCTCTGATTGATGTTGCGGGTTATGCCATCAGGGGTGCAGGTAATCCATTAAAAAGAAAGGTTGGTGCTGCAGTAATAGCAGTAAGAAGAGCAGGTGCTATTCATGCTTTAGACTCAATAAATCATTTCTTTTTAATTAATGAGATGATCATCACCGGATCGTCGTACTGGAATCTTGCTCTCGGCAGGGAAAAAGGTGATGTACTGAAGGACGAGGAGGGCATGAAGACCATGAAGGTTCTCGGAGAGAATATGGCATGGCTGATGAAAAGGCTCAAAGGCACAAAGGCGTAATGGCTCAGAGGTCCAGAGGTTAAACCTGAAAACAAAACCTTTAAGACCCCGAGATGTAGCGAATCGACCAGACTGCAAGCCAAAAAAGCCGGTGTTAACCGGCTATTTTTTATTTAGTAAGCTTCTCTTTCGACATAATGTGTATGAAGAAGCTCATGTGACACATGGCTGTTTGGTTTGCCCAGGAAATCCCTGTAGATTGCTATCACTTCCGGATTTTCGTGTGATTTACGCAGAACCATATGTTCATCTTCCGAATAAATTGCTTTCATACGTTTATTCCTGATTTCCAGGCTTGTAGGTATTGGCTGGCCACCACCGCCAATACACCCTCCCGGACAAGCCATTATCTCTATAAAGTGATACGAAGATTTACCCTGCCGTACCAGGCGCATGATCCTGTTTGCATTGGTAAGACCATGAGCTATAGCTACTTTCAGTTCAACACCTTCTAGAAATTTCCAGTCAGGTGTACATCCTTCAATCTTAACGGAAGCCTCCTTCACTCCTTCCATTCCACGGACAGGCATAATATTGAGATTCTTGAACGGAACTTCCCTTCCTGTCACTATTTCGTAAGCAGTACGCAGGGCAGCTTCCATAACACCCCCTGTTGCCCCGAAAATAACGGCAGCACCCGTCGAATCGCCCATGATTGAATCATAATTGGATGGTTCCAGATTAATGAAGTCGATTCCGGCTTGCTTGACCATCACAGCAAGCTCTCTTGTAGTGAGAACATAATCAATATCCTTATAACCACTTGCTCTCATTTCAGGCCTGTCTGCTTCATATTTTTTGGCTGTACACGGCATAATGGAAACTGAAACGATCTTTGAAGGATCGATTTTCTTTATCTGTGCAAAATAAGTTTTTGCCAGTGCGCCAAACATCTGCTGAGGCGATTTACATGTTGAAATATTTGGAAGAAACTCAGGATACTTGTGTTCTACGAATTTGATCCAGGCCGGGGAACATGAAGTGAACATCGGAATAGCAGTCTTTTTATCACCGTCAACCAGCACTTTTTTAAGCCTTGTAAGTAATTCGGTTCCTTCTTCCATAATCGTAAGATCGGCGCTGAAATCAGTATCAAGCACAGAATCAAAGCCCAGCTGCCTGAGTGCCGTAACCATTTTACCAGTGACTCGTTCTCCGGGATCATATCCCAGGTCTTCTCCCAGGGCAACCCTTACAGCAGGTGCTGTTTGCACAACTACATGTTTATCTGTATCATAGATAGCATCCCATACCTGGTCGATATATGTTTTTTCGACAAGCGCTCCGGTAGGACAACGATTTACACATTGTCCGCAGCTGGTGCATACCACATGACTCATCGGCCTTTCATGAAAGGAGGATATCTTCATGTGAGCTCCCTTATTCGATACGGCAATTGCTGTAATATGCTGTAATTCGGCACATGTCCTTACGCAGCGCTGGCAACGGATACACTTGCTGTCATCTTTAATAAATGCCGGTGAAGATCTGTCAATTGTATAAGAATGATCCTCAACAAGGTCGAGAAAAATTGAATCGCCAAAAGCAAATTCATTTGCAAGTGCCTGAAGTTCGCATTTCTGGTTTTTGTAACATTTGGTACAATCCGCTTTATGTTCTGAAAGAAGAAGCTCAACAATATGTTTCCGTGCATTTCTTACTTTCAGCGTGTTTGTATGTATATCCATTCCTTCAGATACTGGCATGGCACAGGCGGCAATAAGCGTTCTGGCTCCTGTCTGTTCAACAACACAAACCCTGCAGTTGCCGGCAACACAAAGATCAGGGTGATTACAAAGTGTAGGGATATTTATATTAAGTTTCTTGGCAGCTTCGAGAACCGTGGTTCCCTTTGGAACCGAAATTCTCTGATTATTTATATTCAGATTTATCATCATTTTTGTAAAATTAATCGGTTAGTAAATGATCTCTTCCCTGAAGTTCTCAACTATTGTTCTGAAAGCATTGCCTACAGATTGTCCGAGACCACATTTAGAAGCGATTTTCATTGTATCGGCAAGTTTGACAAGTTCATTTAGGTAAGTTGTTTTAGCCTCACCCTTTTTAACCTTCTCAACACCTTTCAATAACTGCTGACACCCTACCCTGCATGGTGTACATTGTCCGCATGATTCTTCAGCAAAAAAATCGAGGTAATTGTGAAGAACATTGTACATCGACCGGGAACTGTTGAAGAGTTTCATTGATCCTCCGGTCGGTACACCTTCAAACCCTATAATTGTACTCTGAAACTTCTTTCTTGGAACGCAGAATCCCGAGGCACCTCCTACCTGAACTGCCTTTGTGTCCCCGTCACCGAATTCATTTACAAATTCCTGGACTGTCATACCCAGCTCCAGTTCAAATATTCCCGGTGTCGGAGTATCTCCGGAAACTGAAAACACTTTTGAACCGCGTGAGTCTTTGGTCCCCAGCTGATTGAAATTTGCAGCACCATGATGTATGATCATCATAGCTGTAACCAGTGTCTCCACATTATTTATGGAGGTCGGCTTGCCAAATACGCCTGAAGTGGTCGGATAAGGAGGTTTGTTTCTTGGTTCACCGCGACCACCCTCTATCGATTCGAAAAGAGCGCTCTCCTCACCACAGATATATGCTCCGCTGCCAAGACAATAGTTCACCTTAAAATCGTAGCCGATTTCCTGTATAAGTGTATGGAAGGTTCCCAGCTCTTTCATAAGCTTGGGAAGAAGAAACCTGTATTCGCCACGTAAATATACGATACCGTTTCTGGCACCTATGGCTTTACCGGCAATAGCCATTCCTCCGTAAACTTTATATGATACCCTGTCGAGGATCTCCCTGTCTTTGAATGTTCCGGGTTCTCCTTCATCTGCGTTGCAAACAATATATTTCTGGGGTTCTTTTTCAGCAGCTGTATATTTCCATTTCAAACCGGTCGGGAAACCGGCACCTCCGCGTCCTTTCAGACCCGATTCCAGTATTTGTTGTATTATTTCGTCATTTGACATCCTGAAGGCTCTCGTAAGAACCTCCTTTGGATCTGTTTTTTCGAAAATTAAATCAACCTTATTTAGTCCTATATTTTCCATATCGCACAGGATAAAATTATTTTTGTATATAACCTTTAATTATTTCAACTATCTTTTCAGGTGTCAGTTCGGTATAGGGAATTTCGTTTATTAACATCGCCGGAGCTTTATGACACCATCCTATACAGTTGGTTTCTATCAGACTGAACATTTTATCTGATGTGGTCTCCCCTACTTTTATTTTAAGCATGTCTTCAATAATCTGAATAATTTCACCTTTCCCTTTCATTGAACATGTTATTGTCTTACAGACCCTTATAACATATTTGCCCCGAACCTGTGTGTCGAGGAATGTATAAAAGGAAGCTGTCCCGTATACTTCAGCAGCCGAGATATCAAGTTCCCTGGCAACCTCAACCATAGCCTCATCTGTCAGATAATTATGTTTCTCAACAATACCCTGGAGTATAGGCAAAAGACTCTCTTTTGCGCGACCATGCTTGTCGGATAAGTCCTTAACTAGATTTCCTACGTGATACATATCTTAATGTTTTTTAGATAGTTAAATAATATTATTCAATTAAATTTTACAGTTAAAAATTTGTTGTGAATTTAATAACAATACTTATTAAAAAAACCTTATAAAAATCATAATTTATAATTTAGAATGATACTAAAGAAGGAAATATTAATTCTGAATGTCATTTAGTTACATTTTGAAACTATTCAGCAGAAATAAGTTAATATTATTAAGTAAGTAAGAGTTTTCAGTATAATGCCTGTTATAAAGGTCATTTTTCAGAAATTAACCAACATAGAATTGGTACCTAAACCCATTAAGGATTTTTGAATATAAAAAATTCTTACTATCTTGGAAAAAGATGGTTTATTTCCTCCTGATAAAAATAACAGGGCGACGCACCTGATCCTGAAATGGGAGTTTAATGAGCTATTATAACTATAATTAATTTTAGATTAGATATGAAAGAGATCCTCCAGCGAAAATTAATTGAAATAGGGACCTATAGTCTTACAACAGGCAAGATAGTTACTATCCTGGCAATAATCCTGGGAGTCTGGATTTTTCTCAAAGTATTCAAAGTTTTACTCAGACGAAACAGGATATTGAGAATAAGGGAAACAAGGCAATTTGCACTTTATCAGATAATAAAATACCTGATAATTATTATTGTTTCACTTGTATCACTTAATTTACTTGGTGTTGATGTCAAAGTTATGCTTGCCGGTTCTGCTGCATTACTTGTCGGTATAGGTCTCGGACTGCAAAATCTCTTTAACGATTTTGTTTCAGGTGTAATAATCTTACTCGATGCTTCGGTAAAAGTGAATGATATTATTGAGGTAGGGGGACTCTTTTGCAAGGTTCAGAAAATAAACATACGCACTACGTTAGTCCTGTCTCGTGATGACAAATACATAATCCTTCCCAATTCAGCCCTTACTGGCAGTCAACTGATCAACTGGACTCTTCAACATGAAACATCGAGATTTGAAATAAAGGTAGGTGTTGATTATTCCACTGATGTTCACCTGGCAATGAAAATATTACAGGAAGTGGCTGCGGAACATCCTTTAATATTAAAAGATCCAAAACCGTTTGTCAGGCTTTTTGATTTTGGTAATTCTTCAATTGACCTTGTTTTACTTTTTTGGTCAGATGAGGTATTCAGGGTAGAAAATATTAAAAGCGAAATGCGAATTAAGATATTTGACAGGTTTGCAGAGAATGGTATAACAATTCCATTTCCTCAGAGGGTTGTTCATCTTAAAAAATAAATAATTACCATTTAAAACTATATATTCACCAATGTTCAGAATCAGAAAAATTGAAAATCCATACCTTGAATCTAATCTTCATGCCATGAATCAGGTTAAAAGCATTCTTTCAAGGCAGTTTCCTGATCTCTGGCAGGAAAAAATAGATATACTTGACGAACAGCTTGTTAATCACCTAAAATTTAAATACAATTCAACACTACTGATAGCGGAAAACATAAACGATACTTTACTTGGATTTGCGCTGATTAAATTTATGCCAAACCTCAGATTCTGTTATCTCGATTATATTGCTACATCTCCCGGTAAAACATCGTCGGGATCAGGAGGGGCTCTGTACCAGAGAATCCGGGAAGAGGCAACAGCTTTGGGAGCCATTGGTATTTTTTTAGAGTGCCTTCCGGATGATCCAGCCCTGTGCAAAGACCAGACCTACATTGAGCAAAACAAAAAGCGACTTGCATTTTATGAGCGATTTGGGGCAAGACCAATTATAAACACAAAATATGAAACTCCTGTAAAACCAGGAAATGATTGTCCCCCATATCTTGTCTTTGATGGCCTGGGTGCAATCGATTCATTACCAAAGAACAAGACCAGAAAGATCGTGAAAGCTATTCTGGAAAGAATATATGGAGATTACTGCCCCGAAGAATATATAAGGAAAGTGGTAAATAGCATTAATGACGATCCTGTTACATTACGTCCTTTCAGATATCATAAGATAATCAGGCCAAAAAAATTCATTCCATATACGGCAGAGAAAAACAAAATAGTATTGATCATTAATGACAAACATGCAATCCATAATATTCATCAGAGAGGATATGTCGAATCACCTGTCAGGATCCCCATAATAAAGGCAGAACTTGAAAAGACAGGATTATTCCGGCAGGAGAAAGCAACTGAATTTCCGGAATCATATATCCTGGGCATTCATCACAGAGGTTATTATCAATATTTCAAAAAGGTATGCAGTAACCTGCCACCGGGGAAGTCTGTATACCCGTATGTTTTTCCGATCCGGAATTCCTCACGTCCACCCAAAGAGCTTTCTGTAAGGGCAGGTTATTATTGCATTGATTCTTTCACTCCACTTAATATAAACGCTTTTCTGGCCGCAAAAATGGGCGTTAACTGTACACTCACAGCAGCTAATCATATATTATCGGGAGCAAATGCTGCTTATGTTCTTACGCGTCCGCCAGGACATCATGCTGAAAAATTCGTATTCGGAGGATTTTGTTATTTTAATAATAATGCCATTGCTGCCAACCTGCTCAGCCGTTTTGGCAAGGTGGCTATTCTTGACATTGATTACCACCATGGTAATGGACAGCAACAAATATTCTATGAAAGAAATGATGTATTAACCGTCTCCATACATGGTCACCCATCTTTTGCTTATCCCTATTTTTCAGGTTTCCGTGAAGAAAAAGGAGAAGCCGCCGGAGAAGGATTTAATATAAATTACCCGCTGGAAGAAATCATTAACGGACTTCAGTACAGGAAGATACTTGCCAGTGCATTATCACATATAAAAAGTTACAAACCTTCCTTCCTGGTTGTAGCTTTAGGCCTTGATACAGCTAAACGCGACCCGACAGGAACATGGTCACTGGTTGCAGCTGATTTTGAAAATAACGGTATGATGATCGGGGAGTTGAAGCTTCCTACCCTTGTTGTACAGGAAGGAGGCTATAAGACTCAAACCATCGGCATCAATGCAAAAGCATTTTTCGAGGGATTTGCCCGGACTCATCTGACAACAAACGCCCGGAACAATAAGAATTTGGTATAAATTACCAGGCAGATATGAAGAATGCCATCTGTGTGATCAGCGGGAAACAGCTATCTGATCTTCCATCCATTTATACCATAACTCCAGTCCGTCGCCCCTTGTGCATGATATTTCAAACAATGGTACCTGTCCGTTTATATTTTGCAGATCCTCTTTAAAACTGTTCATACTGAAGTTTGTATAAGGGATCAGATCAATCTTATTCAGCAACACTGCCTTTGCTTCCCTGAAAAGCATAGGATATTTCCCGGGTTTATCGTCCCCTTCGGTAGTGCTGACCACTGCAATCTTAAAGGTCTCACCCAGATCAAACTGCGAAGGGCAGATAAGGTTACCAACATTTTCGACGAAAAGAATATCAAGCAGATCAAGATCAAATGAAGGAAGTACTTTTGAGATGCTGTGCGAGTCGAGATGGCAGCCGCCTTCAGTATTTATTACAACGATAGGAATGTTATATTTCTCCAGGCGTCTTGCATCCCTGTCGGTCGTTATATCACCTTCAATAACACCTATCCTTAATTTTGGAACAAATTCCTCGCAAGTACGTTCCAGAAGGGTCGTCTTCCCGGCGCCTGGTGAACTTATTATATTAACCATTATCACATTCTTTGAAGCAATCAGCATTCTCACTTCTTCAGCTTTATTCTGGTTCCTGTCCAGGATATTCCTCATTATTTTTATTTCCATAATTATTCTCCTTCTATACTTTTAACAAATAACTCTTTCCCCTGTAAAATTTTAAGATCTGTTGAACCACAATTGTTACATGCGAACCTGTTCTCTTTCACATCAAAGTTATAACCACAAATAGTGCATTCCATTCTTACCGAAAGTATCTCTATTGAGAGTGATGCATTCTGCGCCAGTGTATCCCGTACACACTCACTGAATGCAAATTCAAAAATTTCGGGCACAATCTGCACCAGCTGGCCAAAGCTGATATTGACACCCGTCACTTTTGTGAGGTTACCCTGCTTTGCCGTTTCGAGCACGATGGCAGTAAGATCTTCAGCAATTTTTAGTTCATGCATAGTATAATATTCAGCAAATCCTTGGAAGCTGCAATCCTGAAGGCATTTCAAGGATACGTTTACCTCCGGCAAAAGTATTTAAAATTACCATGTTCCGTGAATTTTCTTTTATCTCCCCGATTATCTGAGATTGTTTCCCATGAGGATCAGCTCTCATCGCCTCAAGGACTCTCTTCTCTTCGCCGTTGCCGGTTACCACAAGAACCTTTCCTTCATTGGCAAGGTATAACGGATCAAATCCAAGCATTTCGCATAATCCTTTTACGGGGTCATCTACAGGGATTGATACCTCATTAATCTCAATACCTGAGCCGATCATTCCTGCAAGTTCATTTAATACTGTGCCCAGCCCGCCTCTGGTCAGGTCGCGCATGAAAAGGATCTTTTCACTGCTGGTCATAATACTCTTTATCAATGTATTAAGAGATGCACAATCGGAAACGACAGGAGTACTGAAACTAAGGTTTTTACGGGCTCCCAACACTGCCAGCGCATGATTTCCGACAGGACCGTTAATAATGATCTTATCGCCGGGCTTAATACGCTCTCCTGTACTGATATGTTTTCTTCCATCGGGAAGGATACCAGTGCCGGAGGTCGTTATAAAAATCTTATCGCATTTTCCCTTTTCAACAACTTTAGTATCACCGGTAATTATCTTTACTCCTGCTCTTTCAGCTTCTTCAGCCATCGATTCAGTAATCTTTATGAGGTCAGCAAGAGGAAATCCCTCCTCAATAATGAAAGCCGCTGCCATATATTTCGGTATTGCTCCTGATACGGCAATGTCGTTAACAGTTCCGCATACTGCCAGCTTTCCAATGTTGCCTCCCGGGAAAAAAACAGGATCAACCACATATGAATCAGTTGTTAATGCAAGAGTAACACCTGAATTATCTGTAAGAGCCGAATCAGTTAAAGGTTCAGCGATGCCAAAACTTTTTATAAATATCTCTTTAATGAGCCGGTGTGTGTGCCTGCCTCCTGAACCCTGATTCAGAGTAATAATTTCATTCATCCTTCCTGTATTTATACCAGGTGTTACAAGCACCTTCATTTGAAACCATGCATGCACCCACAGGATTATCAGGTGTGCAAACCAGCGGGAAGAGCGGACAATCATCCGGTCTCTTCATCCCTCTAAGTATTTCGCCGCAGATACATGAGCCATCATCTTCAATGCTCCTGATATCCGATGTAATTAACTTTCCTGCATCAAATCTGTCAAATTCTTTTCGCAGCTTTAATCCGCTGCCTTTAATAATGCCTATTCCGCGCCAGTAAGCATCACATGGTTCAAAAATCCTTTTCAGGTATTCAAGTGCAATCAGGTTCCCTGACCTGGTTACCGCCCTGTTATACTGAATTTCGACCTGCGGAGTCTTATTGTTAATTTGCTGAACCAGCATCATTATTGATTGTAAAATATCGATTGGCTCGAAGCCTGTAATTACACATCCGAGGTTATATCTATCGGGAATGAAGTCGAATATGGAAGAACCTGTAACAGCCGCAACATGTCCGGGACATATAAAACCATTTATTTTAACACCCTCATTAAGAATAGCTTCCATGGCCGGAGGCATAACTTTATGAGCGCTCAAAATGTAAAAATTATTGAACTTATCCATATTTGCCTGTTGTACAGTTACAGCTGTACCGGGTGCAGTTGTCTCAAATCCGATAGCCAGGAATACTATATTCTTGCCAGGATTTTTACGTGCAATATCCAGTGCTTCAAGAGCTGAGAAGACTATCCTTATATCTGCCCCTTCAGATTTCTCTTTTTCCAGGGAAGAAAATGATCCCGGCACTCTAATGAGATCCCCGAAAGTGGTTAAGATCGTATTTTCCATCCTGCATAATACAACAGCCTTATCGATAAAATCTCTTCCTGTAACGCATACAGGGCAGCCTGGACCTGAGATAAGACTAATATTCCCGGGAAGCAGAGATGGGATACCAAACCGGTGTATGGCACTCGTATGTCCGCCGCAAACTTCCATAAAGGCCAGATCCTGTACTGCTGATTCCCTGATTCTGACGGCCAGCTTCCTTATCAGGACTTCATCCCTGTATTCGTCAATATATTTCACTTTTTCAGAAATTTATCTGATCATTCATCTCGTTCAATAATCTCATTGTCTCATTCGCATCTTCTTCACTTATTTTCTGAATAGCAAAGCCTGCGTGAAGAAGGATATAATCGCCAGGTTTGGCATCTTCTATCATCTGCAATCCTGCCTTAAAAAGAGTACCACCGACGGAAACTTCCGCCATATCTCCTTCCACAGATATTATTTTGGCTGGCATACTCAGGCACATGATTCCCTTATTTTTGATGCAATTACTAACTGACCAAGTGATATACCTCCGTCGTTTGCCGGGACGAAGACATTGGAAAACACCTTAAAACCATTGTAACCAAGCAGGTAAGCAGTCTTTTCAAGAAGGTATTTGTTTTGAAATACTCCTCCGGACAATACAATGTCGTCAGGACCATTCTTATCCCTTATTTGCCTGGATATATCAAGAATGGCCTGTGCGATAGTGTTATGAAATTTTGCTGAGATAACAGCAATTTTTTCTTTTCCAAGATCTTCTATTATACTTCTGAGTGTTTCAGAAAAAATTAATGTTCCATTTGCCGTAAAGGGATAAAACTCATCTGTCTCACAATTTATTGCAGATTCAAGCCGCATAGGTGCCTCCGAATCAAATGAAGCAACCTGACACAGGCCAAGGAGTGCTGACACTGCATCAAAAAGACGGCCTGCACCTGAGGTTAGAGGCGAATTGGTATCTGAGACGATCATCTCTTTGATAAGCTGCAGGTCATTTCCATCAACTGATCTGAATAGCGGAACAGATTGATAATCAAAATTATCTCCAAAATATTTAAATAAGTAAGAGAACGCCATCCGCCATGGTTCCTGTATTGCTTTGTCTCCACCCGGCATCGGAACATAGTCAAAATGTGCGAATCGCTCAAAATCTTTCAGTCCTGCCAGAAGAAATTCGCCACCCCAGATATTACCGTCTGTACCATACCCGGTACCGTCGAAGCAGATGCCTGTAACTTTTTCGTTAAGTCCGTATTCTGCCATGCAAGAAGCAATATGGGCATGATGATGCTGTATCCTGGTAAGAGGAATTCCTGATTTCTGCCCGAGCATTTCACCATAGAATGTCGAAAGGTAATCAGGATGAAGATCACAGGCAACATATGAGGGTTCAAACCTGAAGAGTCGTGAAAACCTGTCAATTGCCTCTGTATAAAAATTATAAACCGGACTGTTTTTAAGATCTCCTATGTACTGACTTAATATTGCCTGGTGTTCCTTACCTATACAGAAGCTGTTTTTCTGTTCGGCACCCAGAGCAATAATACCCTCTACATTATGATCAAGATCAAGGGGACGCGGAACAAATCCCCTCGAGCGGCGGATAAAAGAAGATTTCCGGTTTATGATCCTAATCACTGAATCATCAGTCCTGTTAATTATCTGCCTATTATAGCTGAGAAGGGAGTCGGCTACATTCTTCAATTGTTCCTCAGCAGTAATATCGTCAATAATAATCGGGTCATCCGAGATATTCCCGCTGGTGAGAACAACAGCAGGAGATGAAAGAGTTTTGAACAGCATGTAGTGTATCGGCATATATGGAAGAAGTGTGCCTGTTGTGTTAAGTCCGTTACTTACTGAAAATGATAATTCCTTTTTTTGCCTGAGGATTACTACAGGCCTCTGCCAGGAAACCAGCTCTCTTTCTTCCTCAGGATCAACAGTACAATATTCTTTTACAACTGAAAGATCCCTGAACATGACTGCAAAAGGTTTGGAATCGCGTTGCTTTCTTCTTCTGAGCTCTTCAACAGCCTCATTGTTCAGAGCATCGCACATAAGGAAATAACCTCCCAGCCCCTTGATGGCCACTGTTTTGCCTGAGCCTACCTGAAAAGAGACCTCCTCTAAAATCTCTTTCAGTGAAAAGAGGATTTTGTTTGAATCCCTGTAACGGTAAACCGGTCCGCAGTTATTGCATGCAATGGGTTGAGCATGAAATCGTCTGTCATTAACATTATTATATTCTGATGCACATTTTTCGCACATTGTAAAGCTCTTCATACTGGTCCTTGGCCTGTCGTAAGGAAGATCCTCAATTATTGTAAACCTGGGACCGCAATTTGTACAATTTGTAAACGGGTAATCAATCCGCGCCGGATCTTTCTCAATATCAACGAGACAATCATTGCAGACAGCAATGTCCGGACTGACTTCAGTTATCTTATTATCAATTGATTCGCTCTCGGTTATTTTAAAAGAATCATAGCCGGAGAGTTGAGTTTCATTTATTTCAATTGATTTTATCTGCGATGCCGCAGGAGCATAAAGAAGGATATCATTTCTGAAATGATCAACAGCGGCGAGGTCTCCCTGCACGGTAACAGATATGCCATCGCTCCTGTTATCAACCTCACCCAGTAAACCATGTTTTTCTGCAAGTCTGAAAATAAAAGGGCGGAATCCCACCCCCTGCACCAGACCTCTGATCAATATTTTATATCCTTGTATAATAGCTCCAGGTTTTTCAATCCGTCCGCTTTCATCTGCTTGTGAACATAGTATATCACGCTTTCGAGCTCATCGCACAGGTTCACATTATTTACTATGACATCGGCGGGGACTTTCAGCAGGACAGGCGCAAAATTTACTATACCTTTAATTCCGTGCCTGACCAGTTCATCAGTAACCTCCTGGGCCGAAATCTCAGGAACGGCTAAAATAGCCACCTTCACCCTGAACCTTTCTATGATCTCCTTTAACCTCGCCATGGAATAAACAGTGATTCCCGCTCTGGCTTTCTGCTTGAAAGGATCTATGTCAAATGTTGCCACAATATTCATACTCCGCTGGACAAATTTTCCATATTTAGCCAGGGCAATACCAAGGTTTCCCATGCCAATAACAACTATATTATGGTCCTTATTGCGATGGAAAATGTTTTCCATAACCACAAGTAGCTCCTTTATTTCGTATCCACCCCTCTTGTTTCCCTTGATATTAAATTCTGAAAAGTCTTTCCTGACCTGCTCGGATGTTACGCCAGTCTCATTTGCAAGAGTATAAGAAAACACTTTTTCTACACCCATCATTTTAAGTCTTGCAAGGCATGCACGATAAAGAAATATCCTTTTAAGACTGTTTTTTATTACGTATTTTGTGATTTGTTTCACATCAATTCTAATTATTATTTTGCTTTTGCAAGTTAAAAAAATATTTTTTATTAAAAAAACTATTTTTTATAATATTGATATACAATTATTTAAACATAATGTTAATAAACTAACAATAAATAAATGTATTTTTTCATTGTCATTTTATTTGCATGAATCTATTTTTATATGTGAATATCATCACATAAATGCACTATTTAATTATAGATAAGGATAATTGGGAAGAGAGTCTCGAAAAGTTACTTGAGTCACATTCTGTTTTTGCAAGTGTCGAAAATGAATTCGGCCAGGATTATGAACTGATCAGGGCTCAGGATATTCCATCAATAATATACAACAAACCTAAACCGGCAACGCCATTAAAGAACTTCTTTCTTCCTGTTAAAGAAAATGTAACATCCGACAGGATTAATGAAAAACCCAGAATAATATTAGGTGTTCCCAATTGTGATATTGAGGCCCTCTCTCTCCTTGATGAAATATACCTCGACACTCAATTTAATGATATTCTTTATAGAAATCGTCGTGAAAATACATTGATTATATCTTCTGATTGTTTTGGAATCCAGGATCATTGCCATTGTATGTCATACAACATAAAACCATGGTCATCAGCAAAAGCTGATCTGGCTGTACTTGGTATCGATGGTAAGATTATACTGAGAATAATAAGCCGGAAGGGAGAGGAATTTTCTACTCTTATTACATCTGCACAACCTCTTGATGATGACAATATAATTTCATTAATTGAAAAGGAGCATCATTCTACCGAATCGAAACTTGCTGCAACAAATAAAGGATTGCCTGATTATCAGACTACAGGAAGACTTGTTTCGGATGCCGGGGATGAGATCTGGAAGAAGTTTTCTTCCAGTTGCGTTTCATGCGGAGCCTGTACAACAATATGCCCTACATGTACATGTTTTCTGCTGATCGATAAACCCGGCTTTGAAAAGGTCAAACAGGTTGACGCATGTCAATACCCTGGATTTGAGAGGGTTGCTGGTGGAGAAGATGCGCTCTTTAAACTTCATAACCGTTTCAGGAACAGATACATGTGTAAATATGTATGGAAACCTGAGAAATTCAAATCCATAGCCTGCACAGGGTGTGGCAGATGTATTGAAGCATGCATAGGTAAAATAAACAAGAATGAAATTTTCATGGAACTTGTAAAATGAGCAGTAATGCTGAATAACAAGAATATATATAAACCGTTAAGAGCAAAGCTGACAAAGGTTATCGAGGAATCTCCCCTCATAAAAACCTTTGTTCTTGTACCGGAAAAAGAGTTTTCATTTAAAACTGGCCAGTTTATTGAATTATCAGTTGACGGCGTTGGAGAGGCTCCGTTTACTCCATCCTCATCTCCTCTTATATCAGATAAGCTGGAAGTGACGGTAATGAAAACAGGATATGTAACTGAATATATGCATAACCTGGCTCCGGGAGCCTTAATGGGGATCAGAGGACCATACGGAAGGGGTTATCCCGTCGAAAAGTTTTTTGGGAAAGAGGTACTGATATTAGGTGGCGGGTGTGGTTTTGCCCCGATACGTTCCCTGCTATACAATTTAATAGCCATATCCGATAAGCTTAGAAAAGTAACGTTATGTTACGGGTCAAAGACACCTGAAGATTGTATCTACAAACCCTATATCAACGAATTAAGACAGACACCCAAATTTGAGGTGCTGAGAAGTGTAGACAAAGCCGAGGGAAACTGGAATGAAAGAGTTGGCGTTGTGACCATCCTTCTGGATGACGTAAAAGTTGATATAGAGAATTCTGTGGCTGTGGTATGCGGCCCTCCTGTAATGATGAAATTCGGGACAAAAAAGTTACTGGAAATGGGGTACCCTGAGCACGACATTTACCTGTCGATGGAAAAAAACATGTCGTGCGGTCTTGGAAAATGCGGACACTGTATGATGGGTGAATTCTTCGTTTGCAAAGACGGACCAGTATTTACATATGATGAAATAAAAGATCAACCTGATATCTGGAACTGATATGGCTCAAATGATTCTGATCGATATGATAAAACTACGAAATGCTATGGTTGAAGATTCAACTCTGCAACTTCCGGAAGGTTTATTCTATAAATCAGATAACGATAACGGATTAAAGACGATACGGGAGCTTGCTGTCTTCAGATTTACCTGCAGGAAATGCGAAGATGCTCCATGTATTGCTGTTTGCCCGGCAGATGCTCTTGAGAAGGATAAAGATGGAATCATCACACGGCACACTAATCTTTGCATATCGTGTAAATCGTGTGTAACCATCTGCCCTTTTGGCACTATGATGACAGATTTCTTTAAACATCACAGGAATAAGGACCTTCTGTACGACTTAACTGATCAGGGAGAACTTGACAAGTTCATTCAGGCATGCCCTGTCGGGTCAGTAACCATGGTTAATTCCGGTGAATCGCCCCAAGAGAATATTTATGCTTTAAATGAGAATATCCTGGTAAAGGATTATTTATACACCTCTGAAAAACTGTAACTTACACTACTATGGCAGTCGATATTTTTTATTTTCTTGTCTTCCCTGGATTTTTGTTTGCCGCAATCACGGGGGCGTTCCTATCATGGTTCGACAGGAAAATTACTGCCAGAGTCCAGTTCAGGAAGGGTCCTCCACTGTTGCAACCATTTTATGACTTTTTCAAATTACTGCTTGTTAAAGAGACAATATTACCAAAATATGGATCGCCGGTTATTTTTCTTCTCGCTCCTGTGTTTGCAATATTCGGAGCCACCATGGCAGGAGTCTTTATCCTGTTACCATTATTTAACATAACGACCGGTTTCAGGGGCGACCTGCTTGTAATATTCTACCTCCTAACAATCCCTTCATTTTCATATATAATTGGTTCTCTGGCCTCAGGAAATCCGCTTGCAGCTGTTGGAGGATCAAGGGAAATGAAGCTGATCCTCAGCTACGAACTTACTTTTCTTCTTGTCATCGCAGGAATTATAATGAAATGCGGTCAGCAGTTCGATCTTAATTCAATAATTAAGGCCCAGCAGGATGGCTCGCCCTTCATTGGGAGCATATCAGGAGTAATATTATTTATAGTTGGCATATTCTGCATCCAGGCTAAGCTGGCACTCGTACCTTTCGACATGCCTGAGGCAGAAGCCGAAATCACGGAAGGGATCTTTATCGAATATTCAGGCCCTCCATATGCGCTTATAAAAGCTACTAAATACATAATGTTCTTTATACTTCCCTCCTTCATTATTGCACTCCTGTTGAACGGTTTCAGACTTGAGGGGATAAACATATTGTGGGCATTGCTTAAAGTGATCGGGATAGTGCTTCTGCTTACACTTATCAGAAACACCAGCCCAAGGGTCAAAATAAAACAGGCTATGAATTTCTTCCTTATTTGGATGAACTTGTTTGCTATAATAGCGCTTATACTGATTGCATTTGGATACTAAATAGTTATAGTTGTGGGTTTTAAAGATTATTGTTTCAAAAAGTCTCTCTGGGTATTCCACTTCGGCGGAGCATCCTGCAACAATTGCGATATTGAGATCCTCGACTGCCTCACTCCCAGGCACGACCTGGAAAGGTTCGGGATTCTTCTTGTTGGCAGCATAAGGCATGCAGACGTTCTTCTGGTTAACGGATCAATTAACAGGCGGGATAAGGAGAGGCTTATTGAAATATATAACCAGGCACCAAAACCTGTACTGGTTGTAGCTATTGGTGCATGCGGCTGCACCGGGGGAATATTTGCAGAAGGAAATACATTCGCTGGTCCTGTCGACAAGATAATTCCTGTAGATGCATATATCCCCGGATGTCCTCCCAAACCCGAGGCTATTATAGCAGGGATTGTGAAGCTGGTGGGGAAGAAGTAGGTTCAAGGTTCAAGAAGAAGATTGAGAAAACAGACAAATGGATACAAATACGATCATAGAGCAATTTAAAAAGAGATTCAGTTCTGAAATCCTTGAAGTTACGGTTAAGAGCCCCAAAAGGGCATCAATAACTGTCAGACCGGAAAAGATTGTAAGTATTTCAGAATATTTATATAAGAAAGCTGAATTAAGGTTTATAATAGCTTCAGCTTTGCATACAAGGAAAGGATTTGAGATACATTATCATTTCAGCAAAGATGCTGTGGGACTTATACTTAACATTCATGTTATCCTGGATAAAATAAATCCTCAGATTGAGTCTCTGTCGAACATGTTCAATGCATCGAACTGGATAGAGAGAGAGATGCATGAATTGTTAGGGATCGATTTCATCAATCATCCTAACCAGGAAAAGTTGATATCGGAAGGTAACTGGGCTGAAGGAGTGTACCCTTACAGAAAAGAGTTTAAATAATTGAAAGAATGAGCAAAAAAACTCTCATACCTATCGGACCTTATCATCCTCTGCAGGAGGAACCTGAACTCTTTAAACTCTATTGCGACGGAGAAATAGTTAAGGATATTAAATGGGAGACCGGGTACAATCACAGGGGTATTGAAAAGCTAAGTGAATCAAAGACTTACGAACAGGTTTTCTTCCTGGTGGAACGAGTATGCGGTATATGCTCAACTTCCCATCCATTTGCATTTGCCAATGCTGTGGAGGAAATAGCCGGGGTGGAAATAACCGACAGGGCAAAATATATCAGGACTATTATCGGCGAGCTGGAACGTATTCACAGTCACCTGTTATGGGTTGGGCTGGCCGGTCACTTCCTCGGATATAACACAGTGTTCATGTGGGCATGGAAATATCGTGAACCAGTTCTTGATCTGTTCGAGATGATAACAGGTAACAGGAACAGTTATGCTATGTTCAAAGTGGGAGGTGTACGAAGGGATATCGAGAATAACAAGATGGACGCTATCAGAAAGGCCATGAGTGATTTAAGGAAGAAGTTAGATCTTCTTACCGGTGCTGTGATGGATGATCCTGTCATTCATGCACGTACCAAAGGTGTTGGTATTCTTACGAAACAGGATATAATCGATTATGCTGCAGTCGGCCCTACTGCAAGGGCTTCAGGAGTGGCTATAGATGTAAGGATGGATGATCCCTATGCTGCTTATCCGCTGGTAAACTGGAAAGTTATCACGGCTGAGACAGGAGATGTATTTGCGAAAGCCGAGGTGAGACTGCTTGAAATGTTTGAATCTGTTACGATCATTGAACAATGCATTGATAAGCTTGAAAAGCTAAAAGAAGGTGAAATAACCGTTAAGGTCAAAGAGATTCCTGAAGGCATCGGAACCGGTCGTGCTGAAGCACCGCGAGGTGAAGTATTTCACTGTGTGGTTTCAGATGGGTCCAATTCACCGGCCAGACATAAAATCCGGGCTCCCAGCTATGTTAATATTGCCACATTCAGGAAATCGTGTATTGGACAGACAATTGCCGATGCGACCATATCTCTTGCGGCGGTGGATCCATGCTATTGCTGTACCGAAAGAATGGCTGCTGTATACGACGTGTCAACGGGCAAAAAAATTATGAATGCAAGGGAACTGATTGAATCGAGTGAAAAAAGTACTAGGGAACAAAGAGAAAAACTTATAAACAGGAAATGATTGAGTTTTTAAAATTATTTACAAGTCCGGTCGACACAGGGCTGCTGCAATTCGGGATACTTAATTCGATCCTGTTGCCTCTGTTTATTGGCATAATACTCTTCTGTATTCCTGACAGATATAAAAATATCAAGGGTTTAGTTGCCCTGGTAATAAGTGCACTGGTAATATACCTGGCTTTCATAATTCATGGCACGGAATCACAGATAACTACACTGAAAGATATTATAAACAGAAACGGGGTTATTGTTGCCGGTACAGATATAACAAGAGGAGCCGGCAAATATATAGTTTTTAAAAGCGATGATCTGTCAAAGCTTATAATGATGTTTATTAGCCTCTTTGCTTTCCTGGTTCTCCTCTATTCAATAACTTATATTAAATCAGGCAGGGCAAAAGATTATTATTCCTGGTTCCTGATATCCCTGGGATGTTCAGTCGGAGCTCTTTTTTCCGATAATCTTCTCTTATTCATTGCCTTCTGGGGTATCCTGGGAATTACTCTTTACAAATTAATTCCGGGGCATGATGAAGAAAGTTCTGCTGCAGCCAAAAAGACTTTCATCCTTATTGGAGCTTCTGATTCAATAATGATACTGGGTATTGCTTTGCTCTGGAGATTGACAGGGACACTGAGTATGGATTCTATTTCACTTCCAACAACCAGGATTATTTCAGTCGTCGCATTTCTTGCACTGCTGACAGGCAGTTTTACCAAGGCAGGCGCCTTTCCTTTCCACACATGGGTCCCGGACTTTGCAAAAAATGCACCCGCCTCATCATCAGCATATCTGCCTGCCTCGCTCGATAAGCTTCTGGGAATATATTTCCTGGCACGAATAACCACCAGTCTTTTCGTGCTCACAGACCTTATTAGGGTACTTCTTCTTACCATTGGTGTAATAACTATCATAAGCGCCGTAATGATGGCCCTGGTGCAGCATAATTATAAAAGACTCCTGGGCTTTCATGCTGTATCACAGGTTGGTTATATGATACTTGGATTCGGGCTTGGTTCACTCATAGGTATAGCTGCAGGATTATTCCATATGGTCAATAACGCACTGTATAAGAGTGGGTTGTTTCTTTCTGCGGGCAGCGTTGAATACCGGACAGGACAGGAAGATATTGATGAGCTTGGAGGACTCTCTAAAAGTATGCCGATAACTTTTATTGCATCGCTTATATTTGCCATGTCAATTTCAGGAGTGCCGCCATTTAACGGTTTTGCCTCAAAATGGATGATTTATCAGGGTATTATTGAATTCGGTGCCGGTGCAGGTATCGCAAGTAAACTATGGGTGGTCTGGCTTGGCCTGGCAATACTGGGGTCAGCTCTCACCCTTGCAAGTTTCATCAAATTTATTGGAGGCATTTTCCTTAGCCGCCGTAAACAGGCTTTTGAGAATGTAAAGGAAGTGCCGGCAACAATGTGGATACCGATGGTTATTCTTGCACTTTTCTGCATTGTATTCGGTGTTTTTGCCACTAAATATATTGTTCCGGGGCTCTTTATGCCTATAACCGGTAAATTCGTGTTTGCAGGTTTTTGGAATTCATCCATGGTCTCTCTCCTGGTGCTTATTTCTATTTCCCTTGGGATAATAATCTACCTGATCACCAGCCTTAAGAGATTCCGAATAGAAGACAGTTTTATCGGTGGTGAAAAATTTCAGGACAGAACAGGTTATCCGACACCTGAGTTTTATAAAACGATCGGGGAGTTCAGATTCTTAGCCTGGATGTATAGAAAAGCTGAAGAAAAATGGTTTGATCTTTATGATTTATTTAAACGTATGATACTCTGGTTCAGTAACCTTTTAAGCGATGCACATTCAGGCCTGTTGACAAGTTATATACTATGGATCTGTGCAGGGCTGATAATAATTTTGCTCATCTTAATATGATATTAAATAAAGAGATATGGAAGTTGCATTGGCTATTATAATAGGAGTAATGATACTGGGAGCATTGTTTGCCATTCATGCAAAAGATCTGCTCTCAGCCGTTATTACCTGT
>Ga0315542_1000700_pt1 | contig 21215 bp, 17 predicted proteins | sample SalMarSW160120MG_FD_202541 | JGI IMG/M metagenome (GOLD analysis project Ga0315542, IMG submission 202541) | Salt marsh sediment microbial communities from the Plum Island Ecosystem LTER, Massachusetts, United States - Salt Marsh Sediment SW1601-20 ... | reverse complement strand
TCTCGATCACCTCGCCACCGGGCGCCAGCCGGCCGTCGGAGAGCGCCTTGGCCACCATGTAGCGGGCGATGCGGTCCTTGATGCTGCCCATGGGGTTGAGGAACTCGATCTTGGCGAAGATCTCGGCCCCGAGGCCCTCCACCGAGCGGTGGAGGCGCACCAAGGGCGTCCAGCCCACGGTGTCGGCGATGGAGTCATACACTCGCAGATCGTTCACGAGCCGGGATTATACGCGCCACGCTCCGCGAACGCGGACCAGGGGCGGCGGCAGCGAGCAGCGAACAGCGACGGCGATCGGCGTCGGCGCGCAGCGTCGGCGGCCGCGCTCCGCCCGCGACGCGCCGATGCTTTCGAGGCCTTCCCCGAGGGTGCCACCGCTGACACTGTTTCCGGTCCCCACGCGGCGCACGGCCGGCATGCGTCGCTCCGGAAAAGTGGCACCAGTGGCACGCCCGAGGGACGCGCCGAGGCGTAGCGCTTCGGGAGCACCAGACAGGGTCCCTGGCACGCCGTCTCGCTTCGACAGGACGCGGATGGCTTGATTCGAAAGCGTGCCTGGCACCCCCTCTGGCCTCCCCATCGACCTTCAGGACTCGGCGCGCTCCGGCCCGCCCTCCAGGAAGGAGCGAATGGCGGCGCTGACCTCGTCGGGGTACTCGGTGATCACCCAGTGGCTGCCGTCGGGGATGCGGTGGATCGTCAGGTCGGGCACGAACTCGGCGAGGCCGTCGAGATTGCCGGGCAGCAGGGCGGTGTCCCCCATGCCCCAGACGACGAGGGTCGGCACGCGGACCCGGTAGGATCGGGCGGCCAGGAGCTGGTCGGCCAGGGCCGCCGCCAGCTCGCCCTCCGCCTCGTTGCGGGGCGGCGGTGCGGGCATCGCCCGGTAGTAGTTGAGCGCTCCGGTCAACGCCCCCGGCTGCGACCAGGATTCTATGTAGGCGGCGCGGTCGGCCTCGGTGAGGGCCTCGGGGCGGGTGGAGCCGGAGATGAGGGCGTCGAGCAACGGCTGGTAGCCGTTCAGGGCCAGCCTCCCCTCGGCGTCGGGCCGGCGCAGGAAGTGCATGTAGGCGCTGGCGTCGCGCTGCGCCTGGGACGTGGCGAGCTGGCGCAGGAAGACGATGGGGTGGGGGGCGTTCACGATCACCAGGCGGGAGAGGTACTCGGGGTGGGCGAGGGCGAAGGCCCAGGCGACGGCGCCGCCCCAATCGTGGCCCACCAGAACCGCGGGCGAGCCACCGGCGTAGTGGTCGAGGAGGCCCTTGACGTCGGCCACGAGGTGGCGGGTGGCGTAGGCCTCCACAGCGGCCGGTTTCTCCGACAGGTTGTAGCCGCGCAGGTCCGAGGCCACCGCCAGGTGGTCGCCGCCGAAGTCCTCGAGCTGGCGGCGCCACAGGTACCAGAGCTCGGGGAAGCCGTGCAGAAAGAGTATGGTCGTCCCGGAGCCCCGGCGGACCACGTGCAGCGTGGTGCCGTAGACATCGACGAACTGGTGCTCGAGCATCGGCTTGCCTCCCGTGGCGTCGTCGTCAGGCGTGCATGCAGATCCCGGCGTAGCCCACGACCGCGGAGACGTCGCCGGAGATCTCGCCCGAGGTGGCGTAGGCGACGAGGTGGGCGGCGCGGGCGCCGAGACGGTTGGCCGCCTCCAGGGCCGCGGTGGCCGGGATGATCCCGCACATGGTGATGCGCTCGCGGCGCACGGTCTCGTACAGCTGGCGCGGGTCCCGGGTCAGCGCGGCGTCGATGGCCGCCCGATCACGGCGGCGGGCAGCCTCGTCGGGCTCGTAGTGGGTCATGTCCGAGGAGGCGACCACACCCACCGGCTCGCCGAGCCTGGTGATGACCTCGGCCAGCGACGCTCCCAGCGCCAGGCACTCGCCGAGATCCAGGTGGCCGAGGCACAGGGGCAGGACCCGGAGGTCGGGCTGGCGTCGGAGGAGGAATGGCAGCTGGACTTCGATGGAGTGCTCTCGATGGTGGGCGAGGGCGTCCGGGCTGGCCTCGGGGACCTCCTCCAAGAGGAGATCGGCCAGCTCGCGGTCCACCGGCACCCTGCCCAGGGGCGTCGCCCATCCGGTATGGGGCGCCACCGCCACGGGGGCCCCGAGCCCCGAGTGGTTGGGGCCCAGGACGACCACCCGCCGCGGCACGTCGAGGTGGCGGTACAGCGCGCCCGCCACGCCGCCGGAGTAGACGTAGCCGGCGTGGGGGGCGATGCAGGCCAGGAGCTCGTGCCGGTCCCGGGCGACCGGGACCAGCCGTTCCAGCAGGTGCTCCAGGTCTTTCCGAGCGCCGGGATAGAACGTCCCGGCGACCGCGGTCTGCCGCACCTCCTCGGTCATGCTGTCCCTCCCCGGGGTCTGCTGCCACCCTCCAAGCTAGGGTGCCGGCGGGGCCTGGTCAAGTTGGGCCGCCCGCCGCCAGGCGACGCACCAGGTCCGCGTCGGCGGGCGGCATCGGGAAGCTCTCGAGGTCGTCGGGCCGCACCCAGGCCATGGCCTGTCCCTCCTGCGGCCGCGGCCGGCCACCGGTGATGGCGGCCGCGAAGAAGAGCAGGCGGATGACGAGCCCGGGCTCGGAGTGGCTGGCTGTCGTGATCCGCTCTCCCACCTCCACCGCGATGTCGAGCTCCTCCGCCAGCTCCCGCTCGAGGCCCTGGGCGGGCGCCTCGCCGGCTCGCAGCTTGCCGCCGGGGAACTCCCACAGGCCCGCCATGTGCCGTCCCTCGGGACGCTTGGTCAGTAGGACCTCGCCGCGCTCGTTGCGAATCACGGCCGCCACGACGGTGAATGACCTGGAAGCGCTTGTCATGCCTCGTGAATCAGGATTGCAGGCCTGAATCCCCTGGCGCTCATTATGTCCGACCATGGTGGTTTCCCGAAGAGTGAGGAGATGCTTGGGCGTTCGGCCCTCGGCTCCGAAAGATCGAGATCGGTGGCTGTCACTCCCGCGACGCAGTGGTGGGAGCGGCCTCCTCCACCGGCGCGGTCTTCGCCTTCTCGTTCAGGCTGTCGTCGATGCCCGCGATCCGCTTCACCATCTCCTTGCGGCCCTCGATGTCGTACTGGCTGGTGATGGCGATGGACTCCATGATGGGCGAGCCGCCCCCGTGGTAGTTGCCCACCATGTTGATGCCGCCCGAAGCCGAGCACAGGACGTCGCCCATGTACATCCAGAACTTGGCCGCGTTCTCCGGGTGGACGTCGGGGTTGCGGGTGATGTACTTGAGGAGCAGGTCCCGGGTCTCGGGGTTGAGGAGGTCGCCCTCGTAGGGGAAGGTGGCCGGCATGCCGCCCGAGATGTCGGTGAGGATCTCGGCCTCCCGGTACACCGCCTCGCCGGTGAGGCAGCGGCCCACGTTGCAGTAGATGGAGTGGGGGATGTAGCTGCCGGGGCCGAAGGGCACCGAGCCCATGCCCGGGATGTACACCTCGGGCTTGCCCAGGTCGGAGGCGGTGTAGCCCGCGGCGTAGCCCAGCTCGGAGGTCATGATGATCTCGGCCAGCTTGTCGCGGACGTGGGAGGCCTTGGCGATGCCGTTGTACTCCGCCGCCAGGGCCGCCGTGCCCAGCAGGAGGTCGCCGATGGCCGGCTTGCAGCCGGAGTAGCTGTGGCGGTGGAAGAGGGCGAAGAGCAGGGCCAGGATGCCGCCCATCTGCCACTCCCCGGCCAGGAACACCCGCTCCCACGGGACGAAGCAGTCCTCGAAGATCATGTACGAGTCGGTGGCGCCGGGCACGAAGCCGCGCCTGAGCTCCTTGCGGTCCCGCAGGTTGTGCACCGTCACCACCTGCTTGAGACCGTCCCAGTCGCCGGGGACGGCGAAGGCCACCGCCCAGTCCGCCTCCTCGGGGCGCAGCTGCCGGGTGGGCACCACCAGCACCTCGTCGGCCACCGCAGCCTCGGAGATGTGGACCTTGCAGCCGGACACCACGATCCCGTCGGGACGTCGCTCCGTGATGTGCACGTAGGCGTCGGGATCGGGCTGCTCGGCGGGCCGCAGCATCCGGTGGCCCTTGACGTCTGTCTGGGCGCAGCAGCCCACCAGGTCCTCGCGCTGGAAACGCTCCAGCCACTTCTTGAAGTTGGTGTGGTACGAGGTCTTGCCCTGATTCAGGCGGTCCGCCTCGTAGGACACGTTGTAGATGGCGTTGGTGGCGTCGATGCCCATGCAGCGCTGGATGCAGCCGCCCACCTTCTGACACAGGAACCGGGTCATGTCCTGCTTCTTGTGCAGGTCCCCCGTGGACTGGTGGATGTGGGTGAAGCGGTTGATCTTCTCCCCCGTGAGGTGGGAGATCGCCGTGCACAGGCCCTCGTTCGCGGGCTTGAGCGCCTCATCGAAGGTGGTCCCCATCACCTCCAGGCAGGGCTGCATCATGTCGTCGGTGCGGGACACCTTGCTCCCGCCCACGTACAGGTTGCGCTTCATCCGACCCAGGCGCTCGATGTACTGCTCCTTGGTCCTCAGCATGGCTCGACCTCCCCGACGGGATCGCAGTAGTGATTCTTGATGATAGGGGAGTGGTCCCACCCTGTCCAGGAGGGAGGCGGCGGCACGTGGGCATGCCCTCGAGCAAGGGGACGAGATCGCGTGTACGGCGAGCTGCGTCGGCGACAGCGGCAGTTCACAGTGGCCGGGACCGGCGTCAGCGGCCAGCGGCAGCGTCGCCGATCAGCGACCGGGGCAGCGAGCAGCGACCGCGACCGGCGGCGGCCGGCGGCAGCCTCCGCGACGCCCCGCAGTGATTCGCGACCATCTGCACGGGACGCCGTCGCCGGGCGCCGACCGCTGCCGCTGGACGCTGGCGCTGAACGCTGGCGCTGCCGCGGTCCGGCGGTCCTGTCGCCGCCGCTGACCACCGTCGTCGCCTGCGGAATAGGGGTCGCGGGGCGGCAGTTGCCAGGGGCAGGCTCGGGCCAGGCAAGGAGTGGAGCCAGATGAGCGGCGGCCGCGACGTCATCGATCGTCCCCAGGGCCCCCGCCCCGGCGAGGACCTGGACGTGGGGAAGGTGCTGCCCTTCCTCAGACACGCCCTCCCCGACCTGGAGGACGAGGCGGAGGTCCTGCAGTTCCCGGCCGGCTACTCCAACCTCACCTACCTGCTGCGCGTCGGCGGGCGCGAGCTGGTGCTGCGGCGGCCGCCACCGGGGAGCAAGCCCGCCAGCGGGCACGACATGAAGCGCGAGTACACCATCCTGGACGCGCTCCACGGCCACTACCCGTACTGCCCCAAACCCGTCCTCTACGTCGAAGATCCCGAGGCGCTGGGCTGCCCCTTCTACGTCATGGAGCGCATCAGGGGGATCATCGTGCGCCGCTCGTTCCCGCCCCGGGCCGCGGACCACGAGACGGTCCGCGCGATCTGCGAAGGCCTGGTGGATGCCCTCGCCGAGCTCCACCTCCTGGACCGGGACGAGGTGGGGCTGTCCGGCTTCGGCCACCCGGAGGGCTACGTGGAGCGCCAGGTGGAGGGGTGGAGCCGGCGCTACCGTCGGGCGCGGACGCCCGACGTGCCCGACTTCGAGGAGGTCATGTCCTGGCTGGCGCGCTGCAGACCGGTGGAGAGCCCGCGCCCGGCCATCATCCACAACGACTTCAAGCTGGACAACGTGGTCCTGGATCCTCAGGACCCGCGGCGCCTCATCGGTGTCCTGGACTGGGAGATGGCCACCGTCGGCGATCCTCTCATGGACCTGGGCGAGACCCTCTCCTACTGGATCCAGGACGACGACCCCCCCGAGCTGAGGGGCCTCGCCATGACCCCCACCGACGCCCCCGGGGCCCTGCGGCGGGAGGAGATCATCCAGCGCTATGCGGCGGCCACGGGCTGCGCGGTGGACCACCTCGACTTCTACTACTGCTTCGGTCTTTTCCGGCTCGCCGTGATCTCCCAGCAGATCTACTACCGCTACTACAAGGGCCAGTCCCACGACCCGCGCTTCGGGATGCTGGGCTACTCGGTGCGCTGCCTGGAGAGCGTCTGCCGCAGCATCGTGGACGCGTAGCGTCGGCGATCAGCGGCCGTGACCGCGAGCAGCGGCAGCGACGGCGATCCGCGACAGCGGACCGTGCCAGCGGCGGCGGCAGTGAACGGCGTCGGCGACAGCAACCAGCGACCGCGGCAGCGACCGGGACCGCGCCCGTGATGATCCACGAGAGGCTTCGGGAGCACCAGAGAGGGTGAGAGGGTGCCTGGCACGCCGTCTTGATTCGACAGGACGCGGATCGCTGCATTCGAAAGCGTGCCTGGCACCCGCTCTGGCCTATCCGACGCGTAGGCAACGGCGACGCGCCGATTCTTTCGGCGCGTTCCCCGAGGTTGCCACCGCTGACACTTTCCCGGTCCCCACGCGAGGCGCGGCCGGCACGCGTCGCTCCGGAAAAGTGTCACCAGTGGCACGCCCGAGGGACGCGCTGTTCTCTCGACGGCCGCTGCCACCGTGAGCAGAGAGGGTGCCAGGCACCGTCACGATCGAGCCGAGAAGGGTAGACGCCGCATCTTCAACGGTGCCTGGCTCCCACTCTGGCAAACCCGACGCTTCTTCGAGCGTCAATCCCCGGCCCAGATGGGAGGGTGTTTGCCTGCCCACGGGCGCGCCTCCTCCAATTGCGATGCCAGGCGGAAGAGAGTGGCCTCGTCGCCGTATCGAGCGACGAACTGGACGCCGATGGGCAGCCTGTCGCCATTCCAGGACAGGGGCACCGACATGGCGGGCTGGCCGGTGATGTTGGCGATGGCGGTGTACGCGGCGAAGCGGGCGCCGCGCTCGAAGGCGGCCATGGGATCGTCCACGGACTGGGCGAGGGCGCCGAGGGGCAGGGGCGGCTCGGCCAGGGTGGGGGTGAGCCAGACGTCGAAGCTCCGCTGCCAGGCCGCCAGCCGGCGGGCGGCGCCCTGCAGGCGTTGGACGGCGAGCAGGTAGTCGCCGCCGGTGAAGGTCCTGCCGAGCTCGTACAGGGCCCAGGTCAGGGGCTCGAAGAGCTCGCGCTCCGGGTGGCCGCCGTGGAGCGCGGCGGCGGCCGCCATGGTGCTGACCACGCTCGAGCTCCACACCACCGTGAAAGCCTGGGCGAGCATGCCGTCGCCGCCCAGAGAGGGGCTCGCCTCCACCACCTCGTGGCCGAGCTCGGAGCAGAGCGCGGCGGCATCTTCCACCGCGGCAACGCAGTCCGGGTGGGTGGTGTCGTCGGTGCCCCGTCCCTTGGTGACCGCGATCCGCAGGCGACCGCAGCGGCCGCCCACCTCGGCCGCGAAAGGACGCTCCGGCGGTTCCGGCCAGTAGGGCGCGCCCACGTCGGGACCCGAGGTGGCGTCGAGCAGCGCCGCCGAGTCGCGCACCGACCGGGTCAGGGCGTGCTCCTCGACGAGGCCGCCCATGACGTCGCCGAAGAGGGGGCCCTTGGGGTTGCGCTGGCGGGTCGGCTTGAGCCCGAAGAGGCCGCAGCAGGAGGCCGGGATGCGGATGGAGCCGCCGCCGTCGTTGCCGTGGGCCATGGGCACCATGCCCGCGGCCACCGCCGCCGCCGAGCCGCCGCTGGAGCCGCCCGGAGTGCGGGCCGGGTCCCAGGGGTTGCGGCAGGGACCGAAGAGGGCGGGCTCGGTGGTGGGCACCAGCCCGAGCTCGGGGGTGTTGGTCTTGCCCAGGAGGACCAGGCCGGCCCGGCGCAGGCGGAGAACGAGCTCCGAGTCGTATTCTGAGACGTAGCCGGCAAATGCGCGCGACCCCAGGGTCAGGCGCGCGCCCCGGCAGGCGGCCAGCAGGTCCTTGACGAGGAACGGGACGCCGGTGAAGGGCCCTCGGGGCAGGTCCCCCAGGGCCAGCTCGCGGGCCTCCTCGTACATGGGCGTGACCACGGCATTGAGCCGCGGGTCCACCGCGGCGATGCGGGTGATCGCGGCCTCCACCAGCTCGTGGGGCGTCACCTCGCCGCGTTCGACCAACTCGGCCTGGGCGGTGGCGTCGACTCCCGCGAGCTCCTGGGCGAGGGACATGGCGGCTCCTCCTCGAGCGATCCCGGCGTGGGGCACCATAGCAGGACGCGCCATCGCCTTGCGCCTGGACGCGGGATCGAGCAGACTCCGGGGCACGGCCAAGGCGGTGGCGAGGATCCCCGGCGCCGGTGGGTCGACCGGCGGGTCAGGGTCGACCGGGGGCGGAGAGCCTCCTGGAGGTTGCATGCGACGCTTCGACGCGATCGTGCTCGGTTGCGGGCCCGGAGGGGAGCGTGCGGCCATCCAGGCGGCCAGGGCCGGACGCTCGGTGGCGGTGGTGGAGCAGGCCAACGTGGTGGGGGGGAACCGGGTCAACTGGGGGACCATCCCCTCCAAGACGCTGCGCGAGAGCGCCGTCTTCGTGCGCAACCTGACCCGGAACAAGATGGAGGGCATCCGGGTCGAGATCGCCGAGGAGATCACGGTCGCCGACTTCATGTATCGCGAGCGCCGGGTGGTGCAGCGGGAGCTGGAGCTGATCAACGAGTCCCTGGCCCGGTACCACGTGGAGGTCATCGAGGGTCACGGGCGCTTCGCCGACACCAACACCGTCACCGTCTCCGCTCCCGACGGCGAGGTGCGGGAGACGCTGGTCGGCGACGTCATCGTCATCGCCACCGGATCGCGCCCCAACCGCCCCCGGGACGTGCCCTTCGACGGCGAGCTGGTCTTCGACTCGGAGAGCATCCTGCACCTGCCGAGCATGCCCCGCTCCATGGTCGTCCTCGGCGCGGGGGTCGTCGGTGTGGAGTACGCCTCCATCTTCGCCGCCCTGGGCATCGCGGTGACCCTGGTGGACACCCGCGATCGGCTGCTGCCCTTCTTCGACAGGGAGATTGCCGGCGTGCTGGCCCACGAGCTGGAGCGGTCAGGCGTCACCACGGTCCACGAGCAGCACCACACCACCATCGAACGCGTCACGGCCCCCCGTCCCCACGTGCGCTGCCACACCGATGCCTCGGAGGTGTTCGAGGCGGATGTCCTCCTGTACTGCGTGGGCCGCCAGGGCAACAGCGACGACATCGGCCTGGACGCTATCGGTCTGACGGCCAACCCCTACGGGCAGCTCCAGGTCAACGAGCACTACCAGACCGCCCACCCCCACATCTACGCCGTGGGCGACATCGTCGGCTACCCGGCCCTGGCCTCCACCTCCATGGAGCAGGGCCGGCGCGCCATTCGCCACGCCTTCGCGATCTCCGGTCCCAACCTGGCCGAGGACGAGCTCCCCTTCGCCATCTACTCCATCCCCGAGGTGAGCTACATCGGCCTCACCGAGGAGGCCCTCATCGAGCGCGGGGTCGAGTACGTGTCGGGGCGCGGCAACTACGACAAGAACCCGCGGGGGCAGATCATCGGCGACCGCTCCGGGCTGCTCAAGCTCCTGTTCTCCGTGGAAACCCTGGAGCTGCTGGGCGCCCACATCATCGGTTACAGCGCGTCGGAGCTCATCCACATCGCGCAGGCCTTCCTGCGCGCCCGGGCCACCGCCGTGGTCATCGCCGAGACGCTGTACAACTACCCGACCCTGTCCGACTGCTACCGGCACGCCGCCCAGGTCGCCCTGGCCGAGCACTACCGCCGCACCGGGCGCCAGGCTTGGGCGTGACGAGGCGGCGGGGAGAGGATGGTCGCCACCTGGCTGCTCGTGCTCCTGGGTGGGTTCCTCCTCTTCGAGCTGGCCGAGCACGTTGTGCTGCCCCTCGTGCTGGCCTGGAAGATGAGGAAGCGGCGGTCCGTGAGCGGCGCCGAGGGCATGGTGGGCAAAGTCGTCCAGGTCAAGGCCTGGCGGGGCGGCGAGGGACAGGTGATGGTGGACGGCGAGCTCTGGACGGCCGTCTGTACTGCGGAGCTGGAGCCGGGCGATCGGGCCGTGGTGGAGAGGGTCGCGGGGCTCGTGCTTGAGCTCAACAGGCCTCCAGGAGAGGGACGCGCCGGGCGAGCCAGTTGAGGGCCGGGGTCCTGTGAAGCGGGGCTGTCAGCGGCGGCGACCGCGGACAGCGACCGCGATCGGTGTCAGCAATCAGGGACAGCGGCAGCGCTCTGCGACGGCGGTCAGCGGCGGTGATCCGCGTCCGGTTGCTGCAAGACCGGAACGACCGGGGGGGAGCACCTCTCTCGGGCGTTTCACTGGTGACGCTTTTCCGAGGGAGGGCGGACCGCCGCTGCGTCGCCCCCGGTCGGAAAAGTGTCAGCGGTGACAACCGTGGGGGTGCGGTGGGAGAAGACCCTGTCGGTGCACCCTGCGATGTCAAAGCCGGTGCCAGGCACCCCGTCTTGATTTGAAAGGCACGCGGATCGCTCCCTCCGAACGGGTGCCTGGCACCGGCTCTTTCTCTGCAGACCTCAGAACCTGTACTCGCCGTCCCTCACGCGGGCGTGGATGTCGGGAGTGAGGGGCCGGTACGACGGCTCGCCGGGGAGGAGGACGAAGAGGGGGTCGGCGACCAGGGCCGGGTCGAACGCCTCGTTCCGGAGGCGCACCCGCTTGATCTTGTGGGTGGGGGTCGACTCGAGGTCGGAGCACAGGCGCAGGAACCTGGGCACCGCGTACGAAGGCAGGTGACGCTCGAGGTGGGAGGCGAGGCCCGCCAGGTCCAGGTGCTCGGACGTTCCCTCCGGGACGACGGCGATCATGCCGGCGCGCCCGTCTCCGCCGGGCATCGTCACGCCGTAGGCCGCCGCCAGCGCCACACCGGGAAAGCTGTTCACCACCTTCTCGACCTCGGTGGTGGAGACGTTCTCCCCCTTCCAGCGGAAGGTGTCGCCGGTGCGGTCGGAGAACTGGATGTGGCCCCAGCCCATGGGGCGCACCAGATCGCCGGTGTCGAACCATGCGTCGCCGGCGGCGAAGACGTCGTGCAGGATCTTGGTCTGGGTCGCCTCTGGGCTCGTGTAACCGGCGAAGGGGTTGGACGCGGAGATCTCGCCGAGGAGGAGACCGGCCTCGCCGACCTTCACCCGCTCCATCCACCCGCCTGGACCGCGCACCGGTTCCTCGTTGTCCACGTCGTAGCGGACCACGGCGTAGGGCACCAGGCAGACCCCCACCGTGCGGTCCAGGTTCAGCAGGTTCACGAAGTAGAGGTTGGACTCGGCGGCGCCGTAGATTTCGTAGACGTGGGTGATGCCGAACCGATGCTTGAAGGTGTCCCAGATGTCGGGGCGCAGGCCGTTGCCGATGACCTTGCGCAGGGGGTGGTCGCGGTCGTCGGGCCGCGGTGGCTGCTTCACCAGGTAGCGGCAGAGCTCGCCCACGTAGCACCAGATGGTGGCGTCGAAGCGCCGCACGTCGTCGAGGAAGCGGCTGGCGCTGAACTTGCGCTGGATGGCGACGGCGGCGCCCCCCGCGAACACCGCCGGCCAGCTGAGGGCGATGGCGTTGGTGTGGAAGAAGGGCAGGGGCACGAACAGGGTGTCGCCCGGCTTGATGTCGAGCACCACCCGGCCGTTGAGGTAGCGGGACTTGACCAGCCGGCCGTGGGGGATGACCGCCGCCTTGGGCATGCCGCCGGTGGTGCCGGAGGTGAAGACGTAGGCGATGGGGTCCGACGGCGTCACCGTGGCCGTGGTGGGCGGGTTGTCGCAGGGGCATGAGGCCGCCGCGGCGACGAGGTCGACGAAGCCCGCGGGCGTGGGTGTCTTTCCCCGGTCGGGCACAAAGAAGAGCGTCTGCTCCTCGCCGGGCGCCAGGTCCGGCAGCACCTCCTGGAAGGGACCGAGCATCTCCTCGCCGATGACGAAGGCGCGGGCCGGGTTGAGGGCGAGGCAGTGGCGGAGGGAGTCGAGGCGGAGGTTGGTGTTGATCAAAGCGCTGACGGCGCCGATCTTGGCCAGGGCCGAGTAGATGACCAGCAGCTCCGCCCGGTTCTCCAGGACCACGGCCACCACGTCCCCCTTGCCGATGCCCAGGGACGTGAAGTGGTGAGCGTGCCGATTCGCCGCCGCGTTGAACTGGGCCCACGTGAGGTCGGTCTGAGGCGATTTGATGGCGGGGTGTGCGGGGTATGCCGCGGCGTTCTCCTCCAGCATGCTCCCCCAGGACTCCCGGTTCTCAGCGTCCACGCGCGCCATGCTGCGCAGGGCCGGGAGGATGCGGGGGAGCCGCCAGGAGAGGCGGAGGAGGGCGCCGAGAAAGCGGGGCAAGGACACGCGGGCGGCGGAGCTCGTCTGTGGCGCGTCGTCCATCCGTCCCCCTCCTCGACCCGCCGTCGGCTGCGGCGTGCAATCAATCTAGGGAGCGGCGCGGCAGGCGTCAAGAAGAGGCCGCAGGCGGCCCGTCGCTGCGCTCGGCGGTCATCGCAGTGATCAGCGAGGTCTCGCTCCGAGACCAGCGGAGAGGGCGCCAGACACGCCGTCGTGATTCGAGAGCCCACTCATCGCTTCATGGGAAAGCGTGCCTGGCACCCCCTCTGTCATCGCCGGAGCGTCTTCGTGCCACCATGTATCGATCGGCGACGGCGAAGCGAGAGTAAGATCGCGCCATGTCCGACGCATTCGACCGGCTCGTTGGCATCATGGACCGGCTCCGGGACCCGGGGGGCTGCCCCTGGGACCGGGAGCAGACCCTGGACACCCTCACCGGCTACCTTCTGGAGGAGGCCCACGAGGTTGTGGACGCGGCCGCCGCAGGCGAGCCCGAACGCCTGCGCGAGGAGCTCGGCGACCTCCTCCTGCAGGTGGTCTTCATGGCCCGCATCGCCTCCGAGAAGGGCTGGTTCGACGCCTCGGGGGTGTGCGACGCCATCAGCGAGAAGCTGATCCGGCGACACCCCCACGTGTTCGGGGAACGGGAGGTGGAGGGGGCCGCCGAGGTGGTGCGCAACTGGGAGGAGATCAAGCGCGCCGAGCACGCCGCGGAGCCGGAGTCCTCGACCCTGGACGGGGTACCCCGCTCCCTGCCGGCCCTCCTCAAGGCCTTCCGCATGACCGAGAAGGCGGCGGCGGTGGGCTTCGACTGGCACAAGCCCGGCGACGTCATGGGCAAGCTCCACGAGGAGGTGGGCGAGCTCGAAGCCGAGCTGCCGCGCCTGGAGGGGGAGGACCCGGCGCGGGTGCGGGAGGAGCTGGGGGACGTGCTCTTCGTCATGGCGAACCTCGCCCGTCACCTCGGAGTTGAGCCGGAGACCGCCCTGCAGGCCACCAACACCAAGTTCAAGACGCGCTTCCAGGCCATGGAGGCCGCAGCCCGCGCGTCCGGCCGCCGTCTGGCCGACATGTCCCTGGCCGAGCAGGACGAGCTGTGGGAGCAGGCGAAGAAGACGGCGGGTCGCTGAGGGAATCCCCGCGCCCGCGTCCGGAATCAGCGACAGAGGCGGCAAACAGCGACAGGTGCAGCTGCCAGCGTCCGCTGCCAGCGATCGGCGGCAGCGATCCGCTCACACGGATCAATGGCCTCGGAGAGAACGGCGCGTCGAACGGGCGTGCCACTGGTGACACTTTTCCGTACGGTCGCGGACCGGTCCTGTGTCGCTTCCGGTCGGAAAAGTGTCAGCGGTGGCAACCTCGGGGTAGGCCCTGAGAGAAGGGAGCGTCGCTACTTCCCAGATCGACTCCCCTTGCCATCCCACCAGATCAGGATGAGCCACGCCAGGGCGCCGTAGACGGCGGCGAAGAGCAGGCCCCAGAGGTGGGTCGCGAGGCCGGTGGCGGCGGCGATGCCCGGCGCAACGCCGAGGGCCGAAAACCCCGCGGTCCACCCGGCTTCGAGGGTCCCGAGGTTGGCGACGAGGCCCACGGGAAGCAGGTTGGCGAGGGAGCCGGCGGCGGAGCCCGCGACGACGGTCATGGGGGGCCACCGGTACCCGAGGGCGACGAGCAGGAAGAACACGGACGCCCAGGTGAAGGCCCAGACGAGGAGGGACGCCAGGGCCGCGGCGGCCAGCCGGAGGGGCCGGGCGGTGAGGGCGGTGACGGCGCGGCGCAGACGGCGGATGCGGCGCGTCCAGCGGCGTCCCCCGAGCCCCCGCGGCGCCAGGAGGCGCACGGCCAGCCGGTCGGCGGCGGCCAGGGTCCAGGGTAGGGCCAGGGCGGGAGCCAGGAGGGCGGCGGCGACCGCCAGCGCCAGGGGGTGGTCGAGCCTCGACACGGCCAGGAAGGCGCCACCCGCCCATACGCCCAGCGCGGCCAGGTCCAGGGCGCGGGCGGCGAGGAGCGTGCCGACGCCGGAGGCCAGGTCCAGACCGGCGACGCGACGCAGCAGCAGCGGCAGGGCCGCCTCGCCGGCGCGGGCCGGCACGAACAGGGTCGCCGCCTGGGCGACGGCCACGGTGAGGACGGCGGGGACGGGCCGCAGCTCGCCCCCGGGGATGAGCAGCAGCAGACGGACGCCGCGGGCGGCCAGGACCAGGGCCGCCGCCGCCGCCGCAGGCAGGAGCCCCGGCAGGTGGGTGGTGGCGAGGAGCCGCCACACCGCGGCGGGGCCTGCGACGGCCAGCACGCCCCCCAGGAGGGCCAGCGCCAGCGCGGCGCCGGCCGCTCGCCGCCACCCCCGGTGGCCCGTGCCGGCGGTGCTCACGGTCTCTTGGCCGCGGCGCCGCCGGCCCGTCGCTGCCGGACCACCGCTTCCTCCAGGAGGCGGCGGTTGACGGCGATGAGGTCGGCCACGATCCCCACCACCCACACCTGCACGCCGACCACGATGAGGATGACGGCCAGGATCAGGGACTGGACGTGCCCCGCCGGCGAGTGCTGGGCCACGTAAAAGTACAGGAAGCGTACCAGCAGGGCGAAGCCGACCACGACCGGCACGGCGCCCAGACGGAGGAAGATGCGCAGGGGGTTGTAGAGCACGACGATGCGGGCGATGCTCTCCAGGGACCGGATCACGTAGGTGGTGTTGGACGAGAAGAGCCGGGACTCGGAGCGGGAGGGCGGGTTGACCCCAACCGGCACCGAGGCCACCTTGAGGCCGGCCTCTCCCGCCTGGAGGATGGTCTCCAGAGTGTAGGTGAAGCGGGTGAACACGTGCAGCCTGAGGGCCGCCTCCCGGGAGATGGCGCGGAAGCCGGAGGTGGCGTCCCGCACCGTGGTGTGGGAGAGCCGGCGCACCACCCAGGAGCCGAGCTTCTGGAGGGCCTTCTTGATGGGGGAGAAGTGGGGCACGGCGGAGACCTGGCGGTCCCCGATCACCATCTGCGCCTCGCCCGCCAGGATGGGCTCGACCAGCGCCGGGATGTCCTCCGCCCGGTACTGGTTGTCGGCATCGGTGTTGACCACGACGTCCGCGCCGCCGGCCACGGCGTGGGCGAGCCCGGTGGCGAACGCCACCGCCAGCCCCCGGTGGACCGGGAGACGGACCACCTCGGCGCCCGCGGCCGCGGCGATCTCGGCGGTCCGGTCTCCAGAGCCGTCGTCCACCACCAGGAGGGCGACCTCGTCGAAGCCCGTGACGCGTCGGGGCAACGCCGCCAGGGTCTGGGCGAGCTGCAGCTCCTCATTCCACGCGGGGATCTGGATCACCAGCTTCATGGTGGTCGGCCGCACGGTACCACAGCGGCGGGGGCGCCCGGCCGGCAGCCTGCTATCCTCGGCGCGGAGCACCTCGTCATGACGGAGCAGCAACGGTCCTCGCCTGTCGGTCCCGGTCACCGCGACCGGTCCCTCGGCCTGGCGGTGTTCGGGGTGATCGAGATCCTGCTCGGGATCCTCGGCCTCCTGCTGGTGCCGGCGACCCTCGTGGCCACTGCCGCCACCCGCTCCCTGGGTGGGGCCGGCGCCGCGCCGGACTGGCGCACCGTCGGGCCCGGCCTGGTGGTGTACACCCTCCTGGGTGTGGCCCTGATCTGGCTGGGTGTGGGCTCCGTGCGTGCGCGGCGCTGGGCCCAGGCGCTCCTCCTCGCCCTGTCGTGGCTGTGGCTGATCACGGGCGCGCTCGCACTCCTCGTGTCATGGTGGTTGCTGCCGGGGATCTGGATGAGCATCGCTGGTCTCGGTGACTGGCCCCGGGGGGCGATGCTGCTGGTGGAGATCGGCACCGCGCTCCTGCTGAGCGTGGTCTACGTCGCGCTGCCGGCGGCGTTCGTGCTCTTCTACCGTTCCGAGGGGGTGATCGGCACCTGCCGCGCCCGCGACCCGGAGCCCTCGATCATTGCCGACAGCCCGCCCCAGCTCCTGGCCCTGGCCGTGGCCTTCGCCCTCGGCGCACTGTCGGTGCTCCTGATGCCGGCCTACGGCTTCCTGCTCCCGGTGTTCGGACTGGTGCTCCAGGGTGCGGCGGGAGCCGTGGGTTGGGCGGGCATCCTGCTCCTGCTGCTGTGGCTCACCTGGCGCACCCTCGTGGGAGACCGGAGGGCGTGGTGGGCGGCGGTTGTCGCCACCATCCTGGCGGGGGTCTCGAGCACGGTGACGGCGTTGGTGGTGCCCGTGGCGGACCTCCTGGCGGCGATGCGGCTGGACCCCCGGGCGCTCCAGCTCCTGGAGGGAATGGGAACGCCCTCCGCCGCCACGCTGGGACTTCTCAACGCCCTGGGATGGGCGACGCTGCTCGCCTACCTCGTCTACGCCCGGCGGTGGTTCGAGGATCGCCGGGCGACAGGGTGAGCGCCTCGTCTCCGGACCCTGGGCGCGGCGCCGGCTGCCTGCAGTGGGTGGTGGCCGCGCCCGTCCTGGCCCTGCTGTCGCCGTTGGCGGTGGGGGTGCGGGCCTGGCGCACCTGGCGGCGGGGGGCGGCGGTGATCGTCGAGCGCGCTCCCCGGGCCATCGTGCGAGGCGCCGCGGGCCCCATGACCCGCCTGGAGCTGGACGTGGACGTCCCCCACGGCCGCGAGCGCCAGGTGGGGCGACGCCTCACCGACACCGTCGTCCGCGCGGCCGAGGCGCTGCGCCGCGCCGACGACGCCTATCACCTCACCTACCGGCAACCGCAGCTCGGGGAGATGACGCAGCTCCCCGTGGGACCCCAGGTGCAGGAGCTGGGGGAGCGCCTCGCCCTCGCCCTGGCCCAGCGCGACCTCGAGGGCCGCACCGTGCTCTGGCTGACCATGGCCCGGCGGCTGTCGCCGGGATCGCTGGTGGATCCGTTCACCTACGATCCCGAGGCGCCCGGCGAGCCGGAGCCCCTGGTGCTCCGCGAGGGTGTGCGCTGGGCCCTGGCCTCGGCCCGCGGGACCGCGGCGGCCTCCACCGTCTACCGGCTCGTCTTCTGGGTCCCGGAAGCGGCCGCCGGTAAGGTGGAGGAAGTCCTGGATCGCCTGCAGAGTCACCTGCGCGCCGGGGAATGAGGTCCGACGGCCGTCGACGCACGTTGCGACGTCAAACCCGGTGCCAGGCACCTCGTCTTGATTCGACAGTACGCACATCGCTTCATGCGAAAGGGTGCCTGGCACCGGCTCTCGTGCTCCCCGAAGTGACGCCTTTCGCGACGCGCTGATTCTGTCGACGCGTTCCCCGAGGTTGCCACCGCTGACACTTTCACAACCTCGAGCCACGCTCCAGCGGATGGTGTCACCCGTGAAAGTGTCACCAGTGGCACGCCCGAGGGAGGGGCTGAGGCGTAGCGCTCCGGGAGCACCAGAGACTCGTGAGTCGCTGGCCCGCCTGGGCCGAACGCTGCCGCCGAACGCTGCCAGCTGCTGCGGACGCTGCTCACGGGCGCTGCTCGCGGACGCGGACGCGGGGGTAGGGCGGTTGTCCCGGCAGCGCCGATGTGCTCCAATCCCGGGGCACGGGGGAGGACGCCATGGACGTGGGAGTGGTCAAGGATCGACGGCGGTTCGAGCACCGGGTGGGCCTGACCCCCGGGGGCGTCAAGGCCATCATCGACCGCGGGCACCGGGTGTGGGTGGAGAGCGACGCCGGGCTGGACGCCGGCTTCGCCAACGCAGTCTACGAGGCCCAGGGGGCGACCATCGTCTACTCCGAGGAGGAGGTCCTCCTCCGTTCGGAGATGGTGCTGCGGGTGTCGCCGCCGGATCCGGCCGACTACGGACGCTTCCAGCCCGGCCAAGTGGTGGTGTCCTCCTGGCACCTGGCCGTGGCGTCGGCCGATGCGCTCGCCACCTTGCTCGAGCGAGAGGTGACGGCCGTGGGTTACGAGATCATCGAGGAGGACGACGGCCATGCCCCGGTGCGCGAGGCCATGAGCGAGATCGCGGGCCGCATCGCGGTGATCGTGGGGTCGGGCCTGCTGCTGAACGAGTTCGGGGGCAAGGGGCTCGTGATCTGCGGCTCCCCCGGGATCCCGCCGGCGTCGTTGGTGATCCTGGGGGCCGGCACCCTGGGGCGGGCCGCCACCCGTTTCGCCCGCGGCATCGGCGCCCACGTGGTGGTCCTGGACCGTGATGTCAGCGCCCTGCGCCGGCTGCACACCCAGATCGGCGCCGAGGTGCCCACCATGATGGCGACGCGCCGCAATCTGGAAAAGGCGCTGACCTTCGCCGACATCTTCCTGTGCGCGGTGGCGGTGCCCGGGGAGCGGGCGCCCCAGCTGCTGACCCGGGACATGCTGGGGCTGATGAAGCCGCGCTCCATCCTCATGGACCTGTCCATTGACCAGGGCGGGTGCTGCTCAACGTCGCGGCCCACCGACTTCTCCAATCCCACGTACGAGGTGGACGACGTCATCCACTTCTGCGTGCCCAACCTGCCGTCCACCGCGTCCCGGGCCTCCACCCGGGCCCTCACCAACTCCATGCTGCCCTACCTGGAGGCCATCGTGGACCAGGGGTTCGAGGGGGCGGTGCGCGCCAACTCGGCCCTGCGGCGGGGCACCTACACCTACCGCGGGAGCTGCGTCCGACCGGGACTGGCGGCGGACTTCGGCTTGCCCTACGTGGATCTCAGCGAGGCCGAGTCATGAGCTGGATGGAGGTCTACAGGGGGCGCATGACCTCCGCCGAGGAGGCGGTGGGGGTGATCCGCTCCGGCCAGCGGGTGTGGATCCACCCCGGCTGCAACACGCCGGAGCGTCTGGTGGGTGCCATGGTGGCGCGGGCGGACGAGCTGGAGAACGTGGAGGTGGTGCACATCCTGACCCTGGGGAGAGCGCCCTACGCCGAGCCCGAGATGGCCGGCCACTTCCGGCACCGGTCCCTGTTCACCGGCGCCAACGTGCGGGCGGCGGTGAACGAGGGTCGCGCCGACTTCGTCCCCGTCCACCTCCACGAGGTGCCGTCGCTGATCACGCGCGGGCTCCTCACCATCGACGTGGCCCTGGTCCACCTCTCCCCGCCCGACGAGCACGGCTTCTGCTCCTACGGAGCGGGTGTGGACGCCACCAAGACAGCCGTGGAGCATGCCGCCACGGTGGTGGCCCTCATCAACCGCCAGATGCCGCGCACCCTGGGAGACTCCTTCGTCCACGTGTCCAAGCTCACCCACGTGGTGGAGACCGACGAGCCGGTGCTGGAGATGCCCATGACGTCCGGTGTTTCGGAGGTGGCGCGGCAGATCGGGGAGCACGTCGCCTCACTGATCCCCGACGGCGCCACGCTGCAGATGGGCATCGGCGAGATCCCGGACGCGGTGCTCATGTACCTCGAGGACAAGAAGGACCTCGGCGTGCACACCGAGATGTTCTCCGACGGCCTGGTGAGCCTGTTCGAGGCGGGGGTCATCACCAACGAGCGCAAGACCCTCCACCGGGGGAAGATCGTCACCTCCTTCGTGATCGGGACGCGGAAGGCCTTCGACTTCGTGGACAACAACCCGTTCATGGAGTTCCACCCCAACGAGTACGTGAACGATCCCTTCGTGATCGCCCAGAACGAGAGCATGGTGGCCATCAACTCGGCGCTCTCGGTGGACCTCACGGGGCAGGTGTGTGCGGACTCCATCGGCCGGCGGATCTACTCTGGCTTCGGTGGCCAGCTGGACTTCATGCGCGGCGCGGCCGCCGCCAAGAACGGGGTGCCCGTCATCGCCATGCCCTCGACGGCCAAGGGAGGCGAGATCTCACGCATCGTGGATACCCTGGCTGAAGGATCAGGGGTGGTCACCACCCGGGCCGACGTCCACCACGTGGTCACGGAGCACGGCATCGCCCATCTCTTCGGGCGCAGCCTCAGGGAGCGGGCGCGGCAGCTCATCGACATCGCCCATCCCGACTTCCGGGAGGAGCTGGAGCGCGCCGCCGCCGAGCGCCACCTCCTGTAGGACGTTAGAAGTTAGAAGATAGAAGGCCGCCCGCCCACCCTCGCCACTCCATGCGACGGCGCGAGAGGTGAGGTGTGTCCCCTCCCACCAGCGGCGGTGCCGGAGCAGCGACCATGACCGCGACAGCGGTGGCGGCAGTGAACAGCGTCCCCGGCACGTCTCTGAACGGGGTGATCGTCATGGTTTCGGGTTGAGCAGGCGCCAAGTCATTGCCCGCACACGGTCGAAGCGATCCAGCGCGGCCTGCGCCGAGGACCGACTGACAGCTCCCGTTGCGGCGAGGAGCCGCAGATGGCTGACCTCTCGCTTCGGGAGCACCAGAGAGGGTGCCAGGCACCGCCGCACATGAAGCGAAAGGGATTCTCGAACCGTTTTCGACGGTGCCTGGCACCCGCTCTGCCGCACCGGCCGTGGCCTTCCGCGAGATTCGCGGGCACCGAGCTCGCCGAGCGAATGACCTGGTCGGCAATCGCCTTCAGGGGAGCCGGAAGCCTCATCACGAGCCTGATGGCAGCTCCCGCGGCCTCGAGAGCCTCACTGTGGGCGGCCAGACCGGGCTTGGCGATCGCGTTGCGCATGGTCACCTCCGGGTCGTTCATGCTCCCTCTCACAAGCCGGTGGCCGGCCCATGTCAAGGGTGCGGAGCGCCAGTGGAGCACCGGTCCTCTGGACCGGCCCGCCCTCGGTGAGGGCGGGCCCTTTACATGGGCCGGCCACCGGCTACGTTCTCAGCCGAACGACCCGGAGTGACCATGCCGCCGAACGCTGCCGCCGACAGGGACACGGACGCGGGCGCGGAGGCGCGCCGATCTACCAGGAGCTGGTCACACCCACCAGGTGGTTGGTGGGGCCGTGGCCGTGGCCGATTGGCGGACCCTCCTGGATGGCCCGGGTGATGTAGCGCTTGGCCTGCTCGATGGCGGCGAGGGGCTCCCGCCCCCTGGCCAGGGAGGCGGCGATGGCCGAGGAGAACGTGCAGCCCGTGCCGTGGGTGCTGGTGGTGTCCACCACCGGGGCGGTGAGCTCGTGCATCCGGTGCCCGTCGTAGGCGACGTCCACGGCCTGCCCCGAGGCCTCGACGTGGCCGCCCTTGACCACCACCCACTCGCACCCGGTGTCCTT
>Ga0315542_1000698_pt1 | contig 21224 bp, 18 predicted proteins | sample SalMarSW160120MG_FD_202541 | JGI IMG/M metagenome (GOLD analysis project Ga0315542, IMG submission 202541) | Salt marsh sediment microbial communities from the Plum Island Ecosystem LTER, Massachusetts, United States - Salt Marsh Sediment SW1601-20 ... | reverse complement strand
GGTATTGTTGTTGTGGATGTCGGCTCGTGTACAGGCTGCGGGGACTGTGTATCCGCGTGTCCGTACGGCATGATCGAACAGTACGCATCAGGCAAGGCATATAAGTGCGACCTGTGCGGCGGCAGTCCCGCGTGCGTTGCCGAATGCCACTTCGGCGCCCTCCTTTTCAAGGAGCCGGACAAGGTTTCGTTGAAATTGCGGGCACAGCAAATGAAACACCGGACACCTGAGGGGTCTGCCGGCGAAAGGCGGCGGGCTCTTGCCGAGAAGGTGCTGGGTGAAGCGGTCCGGGTCCCGCGGACGGCGGCGTATATGGGTTAGAATCCCGATACGCGTAATAAGAGGCTTCATACATTTGAATCTAATTTGAGGACACCGAGGGTAATAGCTTAAAGTGAAAATTAGAGTCGCACTAATCCAAATGGCATGTGGAACAGAGATATCGCAGAACATTGATAAGGCCGTTGGAATGGTTCATCAGGCCGCAGCTGCTGGTGCCAATATTGTTTGTCTCCAGGAACTTTATGCTAGCAGATATTTTCCGCAAACCGTGAACGTGAAACATTATGATTTGGCACGTCCCCTGCCGAATGAATCAGTGAAAGTCATGCAAAAAATCGCTGCCGATAAGAAGCTGACAATTATCGTGCCGGTTTACGAGTGTGCCAGATCAGGAATCAATTTCAATACCGTGGTAATTGTCGATGCCGACGGGTCAATTGCGGGAAAGTTTAGAAAAGTTCACATTCCGGAGGGTCCTCAGTATTTGGAAAAATATTACTTTACTCCTGGGGACCTGGGGTACCCGGTTTTCAAGACCGCTTATGCTTCTATTGGCACCGGTATATGCTGGGATGAATGGTTTCCCGAGGTGGCGCGTATTTTAGGACTGAAAGGTGCTGAGGTTATCTTTTTCCCCTCGGCCATAGGCAGCGAGCCAGACCATCCTGGGTATAGCTCTCAAGATGCGTGGGAGACTGTGATAAGGTCACACGGTATTACGAATGGGGTTTTTGTTGCGGCCGTAAACCGAGTGGGACGTGAAGAAGGAATGGAATTTTATGGCGGCAGTTTCATCAGCAGCCCGTATGGGAATATCCTAGCTCGAGCGGACAATGTGAGCGACCAGGTAGTTGCAGCTGAATTGGATTTGAAACAAATCAGAGAATTCAGGGATGTTTTTCAGTTCTATCGAGACAGACGGCCTGACACGTACTCCGAATTGTTAAAAGTCATCATTGATTAGGCTTAACCATTATTAACCATTAAAAGCACAATCCATAAGGAGGAGAGAAATGGCACGAAAATTTTTTTCGATAGGATTTATGGTTGGCCTGATGGTTTGCCTTTTTTCTGGTATTACTTGGGCCAAAAAACCGATTTTGGTCGGCTGTCCATTGCCATTAACTGGGCCCTATGCAAGCGATGGTGAGCAAATGAAGATGGCCCTGGAAATGGCTGCTGCAGAATATAATGCAAATGGCGGGCTGTTGGGCCGAGAAATTAAGCTGGAATTCGGAGATGTTGGAGGACTCGAAGCAGAGAAAATCAAAGCTGTCGGGGAAAGACTCATTGCAGCTGGTGTCAATGCAGTGATCACCGGATATGACGATAGTGGCGTTGATACCAAAGTTTTCGGCCAGTATGATATTCCTTACCTGCACGGCAATGCAATGACATTGTGCACAGCTCCTGTTGCCAAACACCCAGAGAAATACTGGAATTGCTTCCAGTACACGTATAATGATATGGCATATGGTTCTGATGCGGCTAATACGCTTTTTACGGTACCGGAAAAAATGAGGTGGACTCCACCAAACAAGAAGATCGCAATAATCAAGGTAGACTATGCCTATAATATTATGCCGGCCGACGAATTTGCAAAACGTGCAGAAAAATTGGGTTATGAGATCGTATTAAATGAAACTGTTCCCTTTGGTGTAGCAGAGTGGGGCCCAATTCTTCTTAAAATTAGATCAAAACAACCAGCTTACGTCACATTCTGGGATTTAGATCCCACCGATGCAGCCCGTTTCATGAAACAGTTCGTTGATCAGTTTGGATCTGAGGGCATAAATTCCTTAGTCTGGATGCAATTTACTCCATCTATTCCAGAGTTCTTGAAATTGGCGGGGAAGTCGGCGAACGGCCTGATTTGGGTAGCTGGGGCCAATTCAGGTGGGAAAATGTATCAGGATTATAGAAGACGGTGGATCGCGCGTTATAAGAAAGCTCCAGCTGGACTTTACGCCGTCATAACCCGTGACGGCTTTGATATATGGGCGGGAGCGGTGAAGCGAGCCGGATGCGTAACGTGCTACAGAGAGGTTTGCCGGCAGATTCGGGAAACGCCCTATAATGGGATGGGAGCCACTTATGTGTTTAATCCCATTGACCAGTCTGCCATCCCAGGTGAATATCTAATGCCCATGGTGTGGTACCAGATCCGTGACGGCAAGAATATCCCGATGAGTCCCAAGCGCTGGAAGGAAGGTGACTACCAAAAGCCACCCTGGATCAAAAAATAATCTGATAGTGGCCCAACTTGGAAAAACCGTCAGCATTGGCTGTTTCGTTTTGGGTATGCAAACCGCTGGTATGAGTTTGCCAGGAGTCTGAAAAGGGTCAGCTATGATTTTAGAAACAAAAAAAGTATCTAAAGCTTTCGGAAAGATTGAGGCGCTGATCGATGTGGACATGTCCGTGAAAAAAGAGGAAGTCTTTGGCATTGCGGGTCCCAATGGCGCTGGCAAATCAACACTTTTTAATGTTATTTCAGGTACTTTTCCACCATCGTCCGGCCGGATTATTTTTGGGGACAAAGACATTACCAGATTGAATGCTCATCGAATCTGTCATCTGGGTGTGGCCCGGACATTTCAAATTCCCCAGACATTCCCGACCCTTAGTGTCTATGACAATATAAGAGTTGGTGCCACCTTTGGTGGACGCGATGGCCGTAAACTGGGGGAAAGAATACAAAATAGCATTGAGTTCCTGGAGCTCACCCCATTCAAAGATTCCTTGGCCAGTAACCTGGATCTTTACACGACAAAGCTGGTCATGATGGCTGCATGTCTGGCCACCGATTGCAGGCTGCTTATGCTTGACGAACCTCTAGCCGGTCTTTCTACAATTGAGATCAACCATTTTTTGAAAGTGGTGCGGGAGATAAACCAGAACCAAGGGATTACAGTCATCATAATTGAGCACATCCTTGATTCACTGGTGGATATTTCTAATCGACTTCTCATCTTGCACAATGGGACAGCTCTAATTACGGGTAATCCAAAAGACGTCTGTAAGGATTCGAAAGTGATTGAGGTTTACCTTGGCCAAGGGGAGGATTCGCAATGAATAACAATTTGCCCACAGATCATGCGGTCCTCGAAGTCCAAGACGTTGACAGTTTCTACGGTGAACTTCAGGTCTTGAGAAAGGTCTCGCTGAAGCTCAATCATGATGAAGTGGTCGCCTTGTTCGGACCCAATGGCCATGGTAAATCCACGCTTCTTAAGGCTATTGCTGGTATTCATCCCCCTGCATCGGGTTTCATCAAATATCTGGGCAATGAAATCTCCAAATTACCCTGTGAGAAAATTGTTGAGATGGGCATAGCATATATTCCCGAGGCCAGGAATCTCTTTTCCGACATGACGGTTTTGGAAAACCTGACCCTTGGAGGGTACAACCGAAAGGCTCGCAAGAAAGTCAAGAAAAATCTGAGATATGTTTTTTCGCTTTTCCCGCGCCTTGAGGAAAGAAAAAATCAAATTTCTTCTAGCCTGAGCGGTGGAGAAGGACGAATGCTGGCCTTGGGGAGAGGTTTGATGAGCGACGCTTCCTTGTTGCTAATTGACGAGCCTTCTATAGGGCTTTCACCCATCATGAAAACAACAATCTTCAGCACGGTAAAAAAAATTAGACAAGATACAAATACTTCAGTTCTAATTGTTGAACAGGAGGTCGACCAGTCTCTCAAGTTGGCTGAGAGGGTCTATCTATTTAGGAAGGGTAGCGTCATTTTGGAGAAATGTGCGAGTGAGATTAGTAAGGCTGAAATTGAGGAAGCTTATTTTTAAGACAAGAACTTAAAAATAAGGATGGGTTTTCCAATTTTTCTTCATAGGAGGTGTACCCATTAACGAACTATTTGATATCCTTGTCAGCGGTCTCATTTCAGGCTCTCTTTATGCCACCATGGCTTTAGGGTTAACTATCATTTATGGTGTTATCCGTGTCTTTAACTTCGGACATGGTATCATAGCTGTTTTAGGGGGCTATTTCACCTGGCTTTTGTTGACTAAATTAGGTTTGGGTTTTCTCCCGTCTATTGCCTTGGCTTCGCTCATGATGTATTTTTTCGGGTTGTTCGTCTTCAAAGCTACAATCAATCCCCTGCTTAAAAAACCTAACTGGGAATTCTCAACTATTATTTTTCTCCTCGGCTTAGCGATACTTTTAGAAAATTTAATACTCCAGGTATTCGGGCCCAGGGTCAAACAGATTCCGGTATTTTTTAAGGGTGGCCTTAAAATTGGTACTATGTATATCAATTGGAATGACATCGGTTTGATTATCATCATATGGATTTTTATTGTGGCACTCAGTTTGTTTTTAAAGAAGACCTGGCTTGGCAAGGCAATGCGGGCAGTGGCTCAAGATATGGATGGCGCTAAAATTGTGGGTATTAGTATCAATAGGATTTTTGGGTTCGCTTTTGCGATGGCGACCGCGGTAACAGGCTTTAGCGGAATACTTTTGGCTAGTAAGTACTATATGACGCCGCACATTGGTTGGGATTGGATGATTAAGGGGTTTGTAATTGTTGTTCTCGGGGGATTGGGCAGTGTGACGGGAGCTGTCTATGCGGCATTCATCATGGGAATTGCGGAAGCCATAGCTACATTTTACCTCAGCTCTCTGTGGGTTATGCCCATTTGGTTTATTATGTTTCTCATCATTTTGCTCTTGAGGCCACAGGGACTTCTCGGAGGCCGATCTCTGTAATAACCTACTGAAAAATGGGGTAAAAAGGTATGATGCATGAATTATTTGGCTGGAAAAAGATAGGAATCATTCTATGTTTCATATTCGTTGCCTTATATCCGTTGATTCAGGGCAATAATTATATCATGCATATTTTCATTCTTTTCTTCATTTGGTCTGTAGTGGCATCCAGCTGGAATCTGCTCATGGGATATGCTGGAATCTTCTCCCTGGGTAACATCGGATATTTCGCCATCGGGGGTTACATCTCGGGCATTCTGGCCAAAGCCTTCGGGTGGTCTCCGTGGCTTTGTATTTTTCTTGGTGGCCTGGGCAGCACAGCTCTGGTAACTGTTTTTGTGGGTCTCCCATCATTAAAGTTAAGTGGCATTTATATTGCGTTGTTATCCTTGATATTTGCCGATTCGCTGCCGACCATCTTAACCCAGACGCGCTCAATTACTGGAGGGGCGATGGGATTGCATGATATTCCACCGCTTTTTGAAGGCATTACACGCATGCAATCATACTATATCACTTTCATTGTTTTTCTGTTAATGCTGGCCATTATTTATAAGATCATTAACTCCTCGACGGGGCTTGCCTTCGTGGCTCTAAGAGATTCCGCGGGTTTTGCCAAAGCACTCGGTGTCAATGAATACAAAGAAAAAATCAAAGTTTTTGCGATGGTTTCATTTTTGACTGGGGTCGCCGGTGGTTTTTATGCGCATTACCTTGGCGATATATCACCAACGACATTAGGCATCGAACCGTTTCTATTAACTATTGCAATGATGGAAATGGGAGGTACCGGTCGTTTTCCTGGAGCCGTATTGGGGGCTGTAATTATTGTTTTCGGAAACGAGTTTCTGCGACTTGCCGGAACTTTTCGGTTGGCATTGCTGGGAGCGTTGATATGTGCCATCATCCTTTTTTTCCCAGGCGGTGTCATGCAGTTTATTGATTGGATCGATAAACAAATTGGCCGGTTGCGACGGCGTGAGGTCATTGCAGTTGTGTCTAAATAGCTTGCCCAAGAAAAGTTAGACAGCTTTGCTGGAGGAGATTGCAATGGATGAGCGTTTGATAATTCAAAACGGGAATGTCATTACTATGGCAGCTGAACACCTTCGAGCCCAAGCACTGGCTATTGAGAACGCCGAAATTGTGGCTGTGGGAGATAATGCAGCTGTTCAAGGTCTTATTAACCAGGGCTGGCCGGTATTAGATCTGGCAGGTAAAACTGTATTGCCCGGGTTTATCGATACCCACGAGCATATGATGCTCAGCGGCCTTATGGCCTCGGCTGTTCATCTTGATGATGTTGAAAATCTTGCACAGCTTCTGGAAAAAATTTCTCAAAAAGCAAAGGAAACCGAAAAAGGTGCCTGGATCCGTGCTAGTTATTTCAATGAACAAGATATCACTGAAAGACGCATGCCTACGCGGGCCGATTTGGATCGGGCTTGCCCCGATCACCCGGTTTTTTTACTGCATGCCACCTGTCACCTGTGTTCTTTTAATTCTAAAGCGTGGGAGGCTATCAGAGTTCCGATGATTCTTGAGGGATTGGATATGCTGGATGGCAAACCCACCGGTGTCATACGCGATCCTGGAATTTTGACGTTTGTCCACCCGACTATGAGCAAACTTACGCCGGATGAATCCAAAATAGGGTTCTTGAAAGAGGCCGCTCGGAGGGCTCTGAAAAAGGGGATCACGACTCTTCATGCCTTAGACGGCGGAGACCTCGGAGCCGGAGATACCAAGATTATCTGGCTGAACCGCGATCAGTTACCGGTCAAAGTTGTGTGCTACAATCAATCTATGCTTTTGAGTGAGGTGCAGGAATTAGGGCTTCCGCGGGTGGGGGGTTGTATATGCGCTGATGGTGCTTTCGAGGCACATACGGCGGCTCTCTTTGAACCTTACGCCGATGAACCCGACAATTATGGAACATTGACGTTCAGTCAGCAAACCATGGACGAATTTATCTTGGAAGCCAACCGCGCCGGGCTTCAGGTGGCGGTACACTGCGAATCGGAGCGTTCTATCGAACAGGTACTGTGGGCCATGGAAAAGGCCTTGCGGGATTTTCCTCGAACTGACCACCGTCATAGAATTGAACACTTGGAACTCCCTACAGCTAATCAAATCACCCGAATGGCCAAAGCAGGGATTATGGCTTCCATGCAACCAGCATTTTTGCCAGCCTTTGTTGGCCAGAAGAGTTTGGAACTTTATGAGCCTTTACTGGGGAAAGCTAGACTTAGGTGGGTTCACCCATACCGAACAATCCTTGATCATGGTATTCCTATCAGTGGTGGTTCAGATAGTCCGGTTACCTCCTATGATCCTTTGGCCGGAATACAAGCAGCGATCAACCATCCCAATGTTGAAGAGCGGGTCACCCTTCACGAAGCAATTGAGATGTTCACTTCTGTGGCTGCTCGGAGTGCTTTTGAGGAAAAAGAAAAAGGAACGATCGAATCGGGTAAGTCCGCCGATCTTGTTGTTCTTGATAAAGATCCCTTTAAGGTCGGCGTGGATAGTATATCATCCATAAAGATTGAGATGGTTTTTGTAAAGGGACATCGCTATGATCCAAACTCTCTTTAAATGAAATTCAATAAAAAAGTCGATAAACTGGTGCTTATGAAATTCAGGAACCTTTCAAGGTTGGCACCTATGTTTCGTTCAAAGCTATTGACGCTATCGAAGGGTTTTGTTAATGAGGAAAGCTAGAAGTTGCATGTTATTTCAACAGGATTCTGTTAGAATTTCACGGGTAAATTCGGCGAAAAAGGAAAATCTATTTTATTGCTATCATTTTTGCTCGACATTTTAGCCAGTCAACCTTATGTGTCCGCAACTAAATGAAAAATATGGAGACATTCGCAAACACGTCCTATGGGATCGGGCTCTGAACTAATCATATGGGAAAAACTATACGGAATTTACTGATTTTATCTGGTTTTTTCTTCTGTTTGGCGGTCGCTTTGGTTATGCCCTCTTCGGCCGGCGGTGAAAAAAAAATATTCCTGAAACGTCAAGCCCCTAGGTATTATATCTACCCTGAGTATTTGGCAACCTGTCCTGACCAAAAAGCCAAAATTCGGTGCTATCACTATCATTGGGATTGGATATGTGAGAAAGATGATAACCTTTACTGGGATCGACGTTTGGAAGCTGCAGCTTATGCAGCCTGTGGCTGTCCCTTGCCAGATGACATCGCTCCTGCTTCACCCTTCAAATCGGGAAAACCCAGAAAAGGGATTTTCAGTCCACGTGACACATTTTGACCCCACATCTGCCCGAAGAATTGAGAAATCAAACAAAATCTATCGCGTGGTTGGAACCGAGACTTGCCTGTAAGGTGATAAGGGATGATGAAACGAGGAAAATAATTGGAGTTCAAGGGCTTAGGGCGCAAAGCGTAAGGCGCAGGGAAAGGAAAACGACGCTGATCTATTAGGTACCCTGCGCCCTATGCCCTGAGCTTGGCGCCTAAAACGTAATTGTTTGCCATCGCAGATTTTTCAAGGAGGGACACTGTGTTTCCACGATCGCCTTTTTCACCGCCGAAAGATAATCTTCCATTTTCCGGGATTGCCACCTTTGCGGGGTATCCCTTGTGGGAGACAGGGCAAGATGTCGACGCCGTGTTCCTGGGTATTCCCTACGATGAAGGGACTACCTACCGATCGGGGACCAGGTTCGGCCCCCGGGCAATTCGCGATGCCTCCATGTTTTACAGTTACGAGGGAGTGGAAGGGCGGTTCTACGACGCAGACAGACGCCGCTGGATCCTTTCCGGAAAGAAGGTGGTCGACGCCGGAGACGTTCCCATAGAGCCTCTGTGCCTGGAAAAGAACTGGACCGCAGTCACAAATAGCATTACAGCAATCCTGGACGCCGGCGCGGTGCCTGCCATTGCGGGCGGGGATCACTCGATCACGTTTCCTGTTATGCGGGCGCTCAAGGGACGGAAGACTCACTATGTCCACTTCGATACCCACGTGGATTGCGACAGGATCAGTTACAGCACCTACACCCATGGAAGTCCCGTTCTCCTTATCAGGGAAGAGGGGCTTGCAGAGAGCATCACGATTATCGGCGTCAGGGGACTGACAAATGCGGGTCAGGACATCGCCTGGGCAGAAGAAAATGGTATTAAAATACTCACCGCCAGAGAACTCAGAACGTGGCTGTCAAATCCCCGTCCCTCTCTTTTTGAGGAGGGCGACTATTATGTGAGCCTGGATATTGATTTCTTTGATCCTTCTCTTGCGCCCGGCACAGGCACACCTGAGCCCGGGGGGCTCTTTTTCGAGCATTTCTCCGACGTGCTCGATGTCCTTGCGCAAAGAGGAAAGATCGTCGGTTTCGATGTAGTGGAAGTAAATCCTTTTCTGGACGACCGGAGTGCCGTTACCGCTCACCTGGCCGCTCGCTGTATCCTGGAACTCATGAGTGCGGCGCTTGACAGAGCGTAACAAGAATCGATCGGTACCCCGTCGTCCCTGGGTGCTGCAGAAAGGCCGGCGGGATATGTGGTCCTTGACGATGTTAGGTTTCACTTGACATTTAAGCTTTGACATTTGTCTCTTTTCCGGTTTATCCGGGCTAGGATATGCCTATGTCTGTGACGGGAGATACGGGGCTGGCGGTCAAAGGGATCGACAAAAGTTTTGGCGAGGTGCAGGCCCTCAAAGATGTATCCCTGGATGTCTATGAAGGGGAGTTCTTCACGTTGTTGGGACCTTCCGGGTGCGGAAAGACCACGCTCCTGCGCATCATTGCGGGCCTTGAGCTTTCCGACAGAGGTGAAGTCATTCTCGGAGGGGAGGATATTACAACCTTGCCCGCGACGAAGCGCCAGGTCAACACGGTTTTTCAGAGCTACGCCCTTTTCCCCCATCTCACCATCTTTGAAAATGTCGCCTTCGGTCTCAGGTCCCGAAAGTATCCCAAACATGAAGTGGAAAGCCGCGTCAGCAAGCGGTTGGAAATGCTCGGCCTCCAGGAAATGGCCGACCGGCATCCCCATCAGCTGTCGGGCGGACAGCAGCAGAGGGTAGCCCTTGCCCGCGCACTGGTTAATGAACCCAAGGTCCTGTTGCTGGACGAACCCATGTCCGCGCTGGATGCAAAGCTGCGTGCCCAGGTCCAGGTGGAACTGAGGAGGCTGCAGAGGAAACTGGGACAGACTTTTATCCTGGTTACCCACGATCAATCAGAGGCCATGGTGGTTTCGGACCGTATCGCCGTGATGAACCAGGGGAAAATCATACAGTTCGGCTCGCCGAAAGAAGTATATGAACAGCCGGAGACCCGGTTTGTGGCTGAATTTCTTGGCGCGGCGAATCTGCTCCAGGGAAGAAAGGAGAACGGAGGAATTGAAACCAGTGTGGGATTTTTTGCCCTGAAACGCGAACCCAAATGGGAAGAGGGAACCGTGGCCATTCGGCCCGAGCGAATTTGCATTGCGGACGGTCCGTCCTCCGTCAACGGCATCAGGGCGCAAATCAGGGAAGCAATTTACCGGGGAACGGATATCGATCTCTGGCTTGATCCCGGCCCGCTGAGGGTTCGTACGGCCACCTACCGGGACTATGCGGTCGGTGAGGAAGTCTGGCTGGAGTTTCCTCCGGAAGCCTTGGTGATACTGGATGAATAGAGTACTTATCTGGTACGGCGAGTTGACGACTCAGCGCCGCCTGACAAAACAGGGGCTGCAATTCCTGGGCGTCGGGATGCTCTGGATCCTGCTTTTCCTTGTCCTGCCTGGACTGGTCCTGGTGGTGGTCAGTTTTGCGACCCGTGGTTCCTACGGTCAGCTCGAGTGGACGTTTACCATTGAGAATTATAAGCGGCTGCTGGGTTTCAGCGTTTTCGGGTGGACCGCCGACTACATCATTATCTTATGGCGGTCCGTCTGGGTTGCCTTTGTGACCAGCCTGATCGCAGTCATTCTCTCCTACCCTTTATGTTTCTTCATCTGCAGCCGCCCGGAAAGGACCCGGTACCTGTGGCTCATGCTGGTGATCATCCCTTTCTGGACCAATATGGTGATACGAACCTATGCCTGGTTCCTGATCCTGGCGCCGGAATTTCCTCCTGCGAGGCTCGCGAATCTGCTGGGATTCATCCCCCCGAACACCCCGCTCTACCCCAATGCATTCGCGGTGTATATCGGAATGGTCACCATCTTCCTCCCGTTCGTTGCTCTGCCGCTCTACGCGAGCGTAGAACGGCTGGACTGGGCTCTTGTGGAGGCGGCCCAGGATCTTTATGCATCCAGGGTAAGAGTATTCACGCAGGCTATCCTGCCGCAGACATTACCGGGGCTTTCCGTGGGCGTGATATTGACGTTTGTTCCTGCCATGGGAATGTTTGTGGTGCCTGACCTGCTGGGGGGAGCCAAGTATATGCTGGTAGGAAACCTGATCGAGCAGCAGTTCGGCGCCAGCCGCGACTGGCCTTTCGGCGCGGCGGTCAGCATGGGACTGATGCTGCTCACCATGTTGAGCCTCTATTTTTACCGAAGGAAGCACAAGGAGATGCAATTCGTATGAGAAGGCTCCATCCGGCGGTGACCTCGCTTGCCATGATCACTTTTGCGTTCATGTATGTGCCCCTGATTGCCGTGGCCATATTTTCCGTCAACGCCACGCGTTACGGGCTGGCGTGGCGTGGTTTTACCCTGGACTGGTACGTCAAGCTCATGCATAATGACATCATCCTGAACGCGGCATGGAACAGCCTGGTCCTGGCGGTGGTGTCCACCGTGGTGGCGACCATTCTGGGAACCGCCTTGGCGATCGGCATGGACCGGTTTCCCTGGACAAAGAGGGTGGGCACAACGTTTGACCTTCTCCTGCATCTGCCGGTCGTGGTCCCGGACATCATTTTCGCTGCAGCGCTGGTGGTGGCCTTCGGGCTCCTGCGCGCGCTCTCCTCTCTGTTCGAGCCGGGGCTACTCAATATGATCATCGGGCACATTACTTTTCAGGTGTCCTTTGTGGCCCTCGTGGTGCGCAGCCGTTTAGTGAGCATCGGAAGAGACGTGGAAGAAGCGGCGCGCGACCTTTTCGCCACCACCCCGTATCTCTTGAGGCGGGTGATGCTCCCGCTTCTGATCCCGGGGATCGTGGCAGGGGCCATGCTGGCCTTTACTCTGTCGCTGGATGACTTCGTCATCAGCTTCTTTACCGCCGGTCCCGACTCGGTAACGCTGCCGCTCTTTATCTTTGCGGCGGTGCGGCGGGGGGTAACCCCCCAGATCCATGCCCTGTCCACCCTTGTCCTGTTGACTACGGTCATCCTGATCATCGGCATGGAACGGTTCACGCGGAAAAAATGAAATACTGAGGAGGACCGTCAACACGTTGTAAATAAGTTTGCGTTTAAAATAGGCAAGAATTCACGTTGCAGTCGCATTTAATGTCAAATTCCAAAATCGAAATGTCAAATCAATGTCAAATGTCAAATGACGAAGCGAACGGGAAGCTCTCACCGCTGTGACTTCTTCGATCTTCCATAGCTGCAGCAGGCAGGTGGGTAGCATATATTTTGTCATAGGAACGTTTGCATTTCGTTTGACATCTGGGCATTTCGGTATATCAGGTGGGGTGTTTAGGGGGTAATTCAAAGAAGAAAGGAGAAGGAAGATGAAAAAACTGACGGTGTTATTGATAGCATTTTTTGTTGCTTTTGGGGGAACAGCCCTTGCCGCGGACAAGGAACTCAAGATATTCATCTGGTCCGAGTATATGGATGAGGTGAACATGCCCAAGGCCTTTGAAGAGGCGACCGGAATCAAGGTCCATCTGGACTTGTATGAATCCAACGAAGAGATGCTGGCCAAGCTGCAGGCAGGCGGAGTGAGCCTCTATGATATCGTGGTGCCCTCCGACTACATCATGCCCAGCATGATCAAACTTAAACTGCTCCAGCCCCTGGACCACTCCAAGATCCCCAACCTGAAGAACCTTGGCGCCAGGTTCAGGAACACCACGTTTGATCCGGGAAACAAATACTCCGTGGGCTGGCAGTGGGGGACGGTCGGCCTCATGTATCGGAAGGACAGAATCAAGGATGCCGACGTCCAGTCCTGGGCCATCCTTTTTGACCCGAAGCGGGATCCCGGACCTTTCTGTCTCCTGGACTCCGTGCGGGAGATGATGGGCATTACCCAGCGCTATCTGGGATATGATTTCAACAGCGTCGTTCCGAAAGAACTCAAGGCCGCATCCGATTTGCTCATCCAGACAAAGAAAAGACCTTCCTGCCTGGGTTTCAAGGGGGGCGTTGGTGGAAAAAATGATGTGGTGGCCAACGCGGCGGCAGCGGCGATCGTCTACAACGGAGACGCGATCCAGGCCATGGCCGAAGACCCGAAAAACCTGGGATTTGTGGTGCCGAAAGAAGGGAGCGAAATCTGGCTCGACAGCATGTGTATCCCGGCCGAGGCGCCCCATCCGGACGCGGCTCACAAGTGGATCAACTGGATCCTGGACCCCAAGGTCGGCGCTTCGCTCTCCAATTACAATCATTATGCCACGCCCAACGAGGCGGCCATGCCGTTCCTGGATAAGGAAGACCTGGCCAATCCCGGCGTGTGGCCGACTCCTGAGATCATGAAGACCCTTGAATTCACCAAGGACCTTGGTAAAGACACCCAAATCGTTGACCAGGCATGGACCCGGGCAAAGTCACACTAAACCGCTTCTTCATCTTCTGATAATCCGAGCGACGGACATAGACTCCCTGCCAGAGTCCGAATCGCCGTTCGGGTTATCGATCTCCCTTCTCCGCGGTATTCCTGTGAAGACATGCAGATCGCATTAAAGCAGCAAAGCGGTTTTTGCACTTGCCATCGTCACATCCAATGATCTATTAATCTTTCTAAGGCGAGAGGACGGATTCATGTAAACGCTCTATCACCGGGTTGGTTTCGGTTGTTCGCCTTTTTCCAAGACGAGGACGAGGAAAGGGCCTTGAATCTATATGCTGAAGAGAAAGGAGAACGGCATGCAAGCAACTCTGCAAATTGACCATCATGCCGATATTCTGAATGCCGTTATAGAATCGTCATTTGACGGCCTTTGGATTTGTAACGCCGAAGGGCAGGTTTTGAAAATCAATCGAGCATCGGAGAAGATAAACAGCATTTCCGCGGACCAGGTTGTTGGAAAAAATGTGAAAGATTTGGTTGCAAGAGGTTTTTTTGATAGATCGGTAACGCTTGAAGTTATAAAGACGAAAAGAAGGCTTTCAATGTTACAAAAGGAAAAAAATGGTAAAAACTTACTGGTAACAGGTAACCCTATTTTTGTTGATAATGTATTAACCTATATTGTTGTAAATGATCGGGACATCACTGAATTGATCCACCTCAAGGAGGAACTCGAAGAGAGCCGGGAAATGTCCAAAAAGTACCGACAAAAGCTGCAAGAGGTACTCGACAAGGAGATGGAAGAAAAAGAAGGCCTTGTTTTTTGCAGCAAGGAGATGAGAAAAGCCTATGAAATGATCCAAAAGGTTTCGGAGGTTGGCGTCACCGTTTTCCTCCAGGGTGAATCGGGAGTAGGTAAGAGCCGGATTGCCCGCTTGATACATGAATATTCCGATAGGCGGAAAGGCCCATTCATCCATGTAAACTGCGGGGCAATCCCCGCGACGCTTCTTGAAAGCGAACTGTTCGGATATGTTAAGGGAGCCTTTACCGGCGCCAAAAATGAGGGGAAGCCAGGGATGTTCGAAATGGCGGATAAGGGGACACTGTTTTTGGATGAGATCACAGAAATGCCGCAGGATCTCCAGGTAAAAATACTCCATTTTCTTGACAGCGAAAAAATCAAGCGAGTCGGCGATACCGTCACCAGGAAGATTGATGTGAGAATTATTGTTGCATCGAACCGTAACATTCATGCCTTGGTGAAAAAGAAACAGTTCAGAGAGGACCTCTTTTTCAGGATCAACATTGTCCCCATAGAAATTCCGCCCCTACGGAAGAGAAGGGAAGACATTCCTCTGCTTTTATCCTATTTTTTGGAACGTTACAATGTGCAGTATGGAAAGTCGCTTTCCCTGGACAGGGAAGTTGCTGACCTGCTGTGTCAATACTTATTTCCCGGCAATATACGTGAGCTTTCTAATCTTGTTGAGCGCCTAGTGGTTCTGGCGCAAGAATCGGTTATTTATAAGGAAGATATTCCGCGACAAATCATTGAAAGTGTTATCATGTCCCCATCAGGAACTGATAGGAGCGTCTTGTTTCAATTTTCTTTGAAGCAAGCAATGGAAAAGGTCGAACGAGAAGTTATTGAAAATGCCAAGAAAATATGCAAGACTCAGGTGGAACTCGCTGATTTTCTAGGAGTGAGTCAGCCGACGGTCGCAAGGAAAATCCAGAAACATAGCCTTCAAAAGAGCTGCTGAAATCCGATATTCATAAAATTGCATATGCATGCGACAATGCATAATATTCATTATTGCATATTCCCTTCTTGGCGTGACTAAGGAGCTTTTAATCACAAGAAATATTCATAAATGAATAATCATCAACGGCAAGCCTCGTTATCGATTTTGCCCGCTCGTCATTTCCAAATTCTCTGAGGACATATGTTTTGATTAACATATCAATAAGATGGCTCTACGGATTCTCTGCAGACATGGTGAATTTCAGGATCATTTTCCTCTGGCTCGATTCTTGCTTAGCATATACTGATCGATCTTTCCTTTGAGCTCCTATTTTGTGAGACTGAGACAGTTTGGATGCATGTGGAAAATGTGCGATTTTGCAAACATCTAGGCTGCTGAAGCCCTGAACAGGTAAGAGTTCAGGTGATGCATTTAACCGATTAGAGACAGTTGATACCAGCTTCACGTGTTTGGCAATTATAGTCTCTAAGACGCGGCTATGTTGCTAAACGAAAAACTGGCCCATAAGACTGCTTCAGGCTTACGACCCATTTCATGATTTGTTCTCGCACATCATTGTCTTTTCTGGAGCTGCTGTGTTGAGATTCCGCACGCGCACTCGTGGTTGCCAGTTTACTTTCCATCTCTGAGGAGAACTACAATTCTGTCCTTTCTGGATCCAGTAAAGGATGAATTTGCGGACGAAGTATTGGGAATAACGCAGTTGTAACGGAGCGGTAGGCTGAGGCATTTGTCATAACACTATAATTTTTTACAGGGAGGGGTTGGCATGAAAAAAGTATTCTTGGTTTTGTTGGCTTTGGTGATCGTGGCGGGGATCTGGACAACCAGCGATCAGCAGATATTTGCTGCTGAGACCGTGAAAATTGGTTTCAATGCTCCACTTTCAGGCCCCTCAGCTGCTTGGGGTCTTCCTGGTTTGGAAGGCGTCAGCATTTGGCTCGACAGGATTAACTCTGCAGGCGGTATTCAGGCTGGGAACAAGAAATACAAGGTAGAAATAGTCAAGTATGATAATGAAGGAGTTGGGAGCAAGGCCCTGCTTGGTGCGAGAAAGCTGGTCTTGGAAGATAAGGTTGTGGCCATGTTGATGCTGGGTGGACCAACCAGTGATGTTGCACAGCCTTTCTTGACCAAACACAAAATTTTGACTTTTGTCCTTATCGCGTCTGATATTTCAAAAAAAAGGCCTTATTTGATGGACGTAACAGATAATTTTCCTATTTACCATCTCCTTGATGCCGAGTACATAGCTGAGGCCCATCCAAAGGCAAAAACGGCCGCTATTATCTGCCAAGATGATGCGATTGGTCTGGCTGCCATAGCTTGGTCGGAAGCTGGATTTAAGGCGGCAGGGATAGAAGTAGTATATTCTAAACCATTTTCCTTAGAAACTACTGATTTTGCCCCAATAGTAACCGCTGCTTTGGCGACTAAACCAGACATTATAAGCACTGGAGCAACGTACCCTGAATTTCAAGCCCTTATCTTTGAACAGGCTCATACGCAGGGCTGGAATGCAACCACAGGTTGTATTACATCCGCCTGTTGGGATTTCCATGCCATAACAGCCAAAGTGCCCGCGAAATGGATGGATGGAGCCGTTTCTAATTTTCCGGATTTTGATGACCCCCAGTTGAGCGAAGAACACCACGAATTCTGGAACGCTTGGCAAGCCAGATATCCCGGCCACAGTTGGTCCGAAATTGTCTGGGAATTTAAGGGTGGACTAGACGTGTGGAAATACGGTGTGGAAAAAGCCGGTAGTGTGAACTCGGAGAAAGTGTATAAAGCGCTGAAAGCATCCAAGACCGTTCCCCATTCTTTTGGCCCCGGGGTTTGGTGGGGAACAGATGTCTTCGGGATAGACAATTTGCTTGTGCCCGACTGGCCCATAACGGAAGTTGAAAATGCAAAACCGAAAGTTGTCGCACATAAGAATTTTATTCATTGGTGGGCGAAAAGCGAAAATAGAAAGATCCTTTATGAGACCCTTAAAAAGTGGAAAATGATGAAGTGAGATGTTCATTTGATTTGTGTTGTTCAGGTGATGTGCAGAAAATTAGATACAAGAATGACAGCCGGAAATAGGCAAGAAAGAAGATCGTAATGCAATTTATCGGACAGATGATTTTGAATGGTCTGATGACAAGTTCTTTCTATGCCCTCATTGCCGTTGGCTTAAGTTTAGTTTTTGGGGTAATGCATATTGTCAATTTTGCCCACGGCGAATTTTATATGGTTGGTGCTTATACGGTATGGGTCCTTTTTGCGTTGTTAGATTGGCCTTTCTTTGTAGCCGTTGGTGTAGCCATTCTGGTGGTCGGCATATTGGGACTAGTTTCCGAAAAACTAATCTTTAGACGAGCCCGCGGCAATGTTCTAAACGGCTTCATTATGTCGGTGGGTCTAGTATTTATTCTGCAAGTTGCTGTCGTGGAGATCTGGGGAGTCGGCAAAATGAAACCTGTACCTGCTGCTTATCCCCAGATACTCCATTTTATGGGCGCAACTACTTGGCAGAGGTTTATACTCTTTCCGGCGACTGTTATCTTATTAGGGTCGCTTTGGTATTTCCTGGGTAACTTCAAAATTGGGAGGGCCTTACGGGCATCAGCAGAAGATCCTGAAGCCGCTTCGTTATATGGCATGAGTCCGCGTAAAAGTGCTGCTCTGGCCATGTTTCTTGGATCTGCTATGGCGGGTGCGGCCGGCGGATTGATGGCGCCCATCATGTCGGTCCACCCCTATATGGGGCATGCGGTGATTTGGACAGCTTTCGTGGTCATCATTGTCGGCGGGGCTGGGAATATAAAAGGGACGTTATATGCGTCTATTATTTTTGGCTTTTTGACCACTATCATTACTACCTTTCTCGATTCAACCATAGCGAATCTCGTAAACACATTAGTAATGCTCGTCCTTTTAGCAATCAGGCCTGAAGGGTTAGTCGCACATGCGGAAAAGTAGTATGAATAAATTAGCAGGCTTTGCTCTTTTGACGGCCGTGATGATTGCCCTTCCCTTTGTAGTGAGTGGCTATAAGGTTGATTTTTTAACAATGCTTATGGTGAATGTTATCCTTGCTGTGAGCTTCCGAGTCATAACGACTACAGGCGGGTGGTCCCTGGCACATGTACCTATGATGGGGGCGGGAGCCTATGCTACTGCTCTAATGTCCGGCAATCTTGGAATCCCCTTTTGGTTTTCGATGCCTTTGGCCGGCCTGGTTGCTGGATTGATTGGCTTAGGGATAAGCTACCCCCTGCGGAGAACAGAGGGTTTTGCTTTTTTTGTGGCTTCATTTGCTGCCGGCGAAGCGCTTCGCTTGTGCTGGATTAGGTTTAAAATCCCCTTTGGCGGCCATCAGGGCTTGGTTGTCCCCCCCCCAATGCTCGTTCCCGGCGTGCAATGGTTAGATTTTGCAGAGGCCATACCTTACTATTTCTTGACTCTCGTCGTGACTGTTTTTTGCCTGATGATAATGCATCGCCTTGATGTTTGCCGAATAGGAAGCACTTTCAAGACTATCCATTCTGAAGAAAATCTTGCCAAAAGCATGGGCATCAATACTGCGCGCTATAAAATGCTGGCTCTTACAATAGGGTCGTTTTTTGCGGGCATAGCCGGAGTTCTTCTTGCCCACAGGTTATGGGCGATTGAACCGGACCAGTTCGGGTTTTCGACTACATTGTATCTTTTGGTATGGGTGGTATTTGGTGGAACAACGACCTTTTCCGGTCCAATTCTCGGAGTGGTGGTATTGAGCATCATTGGGGAATTACTTCGGCCGCTTGCTGATTGGGTACCTATGGTGTATGGCATTATAATCATTCTGACTTTGATTTTTTTACCAGGAGGATTGGAGAGCTTGCCTTCACGTATAGGAATTCCAAAGGGAAAATTTTGGAGGGCACAGATCACCGTTGAAGATAGATAGCTTTTTCTCTGAAATTAACATGACAAACGGCATCGGTAAATAGGTGCGTGACCCTTACAGATGCCAGGATACAGATGACGCACATGGCTATTCTTGAGCTAATAGGTTTGGGAAAAAACTTTGGGCAAAATGTTGCCGTCAATGCACTCGATATGACCATTGAAGAGGGTGAAATCAGGGGGTTGATTGGCCCCAATGGCTCAGGGAAGACCACCATATTCAATTTAATTACAGGTTTTCTCAAGCCATCGAAGGGGGGAATTATGTGGCGGGGGACGGACATAACAGGGTCCGCTCCACACGCAGTTACGAAATTAGGCTTGGCACGGACATTTCAATTAACCACTCTTTTTCGTGACATGACAGTGTTACAAAACGTAATTATGGCACATCATCTTCACCTGAGAGCATCCCTCTGGCATCAATTTTTGAAATCGTCCGAAAGCCGCCAAGAGGAAAAAGAAATAGAAGATATGTCCTTGGTTTTGCTCGAACGGATGGGCATCGCGACCCGAAAAGACGAGATTGCGGGTGAACTTCCGCATGGATATCAGGTTGCTCTTGGAATTGCTAATGCTTTGGCGACGGGGCCTAAGATGATACTGCTGGATGAACCTGTTGGCGGTATGAATCCCGTAGAAACTGATGAAACAATGCAAAGGATAAGGACTGTTCGAGACCAGGGAATTACAGTATTCCTGGTTGAACACGATATGAGGGCTGTTGTGAGCACCTGCGATAAAATAACCTGTATAAATTTCGGGAACAAGATTGCCGAGGGTAGTCCTCAAATGGTTTGTAGCCATCCTGAAGTCATAGAAGCTTATTTAGGCGAGGAAGTAAGTTGCTCTCTCTAAAAAATATAGTCGTTTATTATGGTGGCGCCCAGGCTCTGAAAGGAATTTCATTAGAAATTGAAGAGGGCACTATTACCGGCTTGATTGGATCAAACGGGGCAGGAAAGACCACGACTCTAAGAGCAATTTCGGGCCTAATTCCAATTTCTTCGGGAGAGATTTGGTTTGGTGGGAGACGAATTGACGGGAGATCTCCCGAGAGAATAGTCTCGCTCGGTATAGTTCAGGTCCCGGAAGGGAAGAGGTTGTTTTTAGAGATGACCGTTTTAGATAATCTTTTGGCTGGCGCATATTTGCGCAAAGACAAAGACAGACTAGGGAGGGACTTGAAGCGCATTTATGGTTACTTTCCCGTACTCGAGAAGGCTCAGAACCGTTTGGCATCTCACTTGAGCGGCGGGGAACAACAAATGCTTGCGATCGGGCGGGGCTTGATGGCCAGCCCGAAACTCCTTTTACTGGATGAACCCTCCCTGGGTTTGTCTCCTTTGCTAACAAAAGAAGTCGCGGGCATTATCAGACGTATCGCACAAGAAGGCGTTTCAATTCTGCTTATTGAGCAAAATGCGAATTTGGCATTTCAGTTGGTTAGAAAAATCTACGTCATGGAGACAGGAACAATCACCCTTGAGGGGCATCCTTCGGATCTGCAGAATGATCCACATGTCAAGGAAGCCTATCTGGGCCTCGCTCGGACAGAGGAGATGCAAATAGGGCAGACTTTGCAAGCAAAAGGACCTACTGTAGGACCTTCTGACGTTGCAGCCCAAAAAAGGTGGCAGGATAAAATTCTCCAAAAAAGATTTCAGGATAGGGTCCCTCCTGAAAGATGGCAGGATAAAGGACTCCATTTGACCCCGGAGAGCGGGGTTGTTCAGAAAACCGCTTTACCCGGTTTCGCCAGGCAACCTGAGATCCATGAGATGAGCAAGAATGTTCGTCAGACCGAAGAGATTGCAGTTCGACCTCCTATCATAGAAAGATGGCCT
>Ga0315542_1000697_pt1 | contig 21231 bp, 20 predicted proteins | sample SalMarSW160120MG_FD_202541 | JGI IMG/M metagenome (GOLD analysis project Ga0315542, IMG submission 202541) | Salt marsh sediment microbial communities from the Plum Island Ecosystem LTER, Massachusetts, United States - Salt Marsh Sediment SW1601-20 ... | reverse complement strand
GGGCAGACAAAAAGCAATAGTGCCGTATAATTTCACCAATCATGACAAACGAGTTTTGGATTTTATCACGCGCACTTTTGCTGGCCAGAAGGATATCCAGTTTACCTTTTTCCATGCGTATACTCCTTTGCCTGAAATTGACACGGATTCCAATGCAGTGCTTGGCAGGTTGCGGGATACCATGCGATCCCTTTCCCAGGAAATCAGGGACCTGGAAACTGCCTTGGAGCAGGCCAGGCAGGACCTGTTGGAGAATGGGTTTTCAGATGATCAGGTTGATTATATCTTCCGGCCGAGGGATAAAGAGGTGGAAGATGAAATCATTGATGCCGTCAGAGAGGGGCATTTCGATCTGGTTCTCTTGAATCGTCGCCATGGGAAGATTGTACGGCTCTTCGGCCATAGCATTTCCGGTAAGCTGTTGAGTTCGATGAAAGATATCGCGGTGTGTATTATCAGTTGAAACGTTTGCAGGGAATATGCCGAATATTTTTCCGGCTTTGGGGCGACAGAAAACGTAGAAAATTTTGCATGGTGGGCTGCATCGGTAATCATCAAGCCATTTCATGACGGGCTCTTATATGCTGTAAGAGAGAAAAAGGGGGGAGACATATGGCCGAGGAACAAAAACTGAATATGGATATTTTTCGGGTCGTCTGCAAAGCCCTTTCCCATTCCAATGATCTGACTGCCGTTGCTGAGCGTTTCACCCAGCTTGTCGTGGGTGCGCTGGAAATCAAGGGATCAACCATATTTGTCCTGAATCCCGAGAGCAAGGAACTGGAAATACTGGCGAGCTTCGGCCTGAGCACGGCCTATCTGAATAAAGGGCCCGTGATGCTTGACAAAGGCATCTGTGCTTTTTCCGCGGAAGAACCGATCATCATTCCTGACGTGAGCATTGATGATCGGTTGGCGTATCCTGAAGAAGCCAGAAAAGAGGGAATTCGATCCATTGTTTCCCTCTGTATTCGATTCCGCGATCATATTATCGGCGGGCTGAGGTTATATCATAGCGAACCTTGGGATATCTCAGAAGATGATCTCTCCTACTTATTGCTTCTCACAGAATATCTGGGGCTTTTGATAATGCTCACAAGGCTTCTGCGAACAGTCGAATCGATAAGTGAGATCATGGCGACGGTGCCGGAAGAACTGGGCCTCTCAATAACTTATTAAAAGCGGAAGGCTCCGGCAAGGTGGGGGTCAACGAAATTTTCCCTTTGGTTTTCAGAAATTGCATTGTGCCTGAGCAGAGAAACAAGAAAAGCGAGAAAAAGGAAATTGAGGAGGTATTCACATGGGAAAATACTTGATGATAGCGAACAGCGGTCCTGAAGATCCGAACAGAGCGACAGTCCCCTTTCTGACGGCAAAGTCCCTGGTGGAAAAGGGGCATGAGGTCGTTATATGGCTTTACAATAATGCGGTGTATCTCATGAAAGACGGGTGCCACGAGAATGTGCAGGCACCGGGGCTCCCTCCCCTCGAAGATTTGATGCTCTTCCTGACAAGCGTACACAAGACACCTATCTATATAGGTATTTCATGTGCCTTTGGAAGGGGAATGGTTGATGCCCATGATAATGTCCTTTGCGACATGGTTTACGGTGAATTGGCAGCCCCCCCGAAACTTGCCGAGCTGATCGTCGAGGCTGATAATGTAGTGGGCTTTTGAAGCGTTGAGGCTGGCTCTTGAAGCTCAGGCTATTGTTCATAAGACTGGAAAAAGGAGTGGCATGATGAGTGAAAAAACAAACGTGGATCCAAGAGAAGAAAACGTGCTGATTACCGTCGCATGCGGAACCAATAATCCAAATAGATCAGTGAGGGCCTTTCAATTGGCACAGGTGGCGCACGGACTGGGAAAAAAGGTTTCAGTTTTTCTGCTGGATGAAGGGGTCTATCTGGCAAAAAAGAACATGATGACCAATATGAAAGCGCCCACCGGCGATATAGGCGACGATCTGCTGATGTATCTCCAGGAATTCGAGGTTCCTATCTATGCGTGCAGACCGTGTGCGGAGGCGAGGCAGATTAAGGACGAAGATCTCTATGAAGGAGTAGAAATGGCGCCGGCTGCCAAAGTGTTTGAGCTTGCGTGCAAGAGCACGACTATCTCTCTGTGAAAGCTTTTTTGCAGGAGATGCAGTCATTATTGCTTTCCTGCCCCATGTTTCGTCTTTGGAGATGTGCAGCTCGTTGCATCTCCCTGAAATCCAGGATGATTGTTAAGGGCAAAATCTGCTTCCAGTGGGTTTTGCTCTTGATTTTTGGAGTAAAATGCTTAGGGTGAAAACGATTCCGGAGGAAAAGATCACATGGCAAATACAGACTATGATCTTGTAATTATTGGAGGAGGGCCGGCAGGATTGACTGCCGGCCTTTATGCTGCTCGTGCAAGGTTGAACGTGGTGTTATTGGAAAAACTGATGCCCGGGGGGCAGGTGGCTACGACGGACTGGATAGAGAATTATCCCGGTTTTCCTGATGGGGTGACCGGAGTAGATCTGGTCATGAAGATGACCGAACAGGCCAAGCGCTTTGACCTGCCCATCGAGTCCAAGGAGGTGCAGTCCTTGGACCTTTCAGAGCCCGTCAAGAAAATCGGTCTCGGCGACAAGACCATCACGACCAAGACAATCATCATCGCAACGGGTGCTTCACCGAGGAAGTTGGGGGTTCCGGGCGAGGATATGTTTTATGGAAAAGGGGTATCCTTCTGCGGTACCTGTGATGCTCCATTCTATCGAGACCAGGTAGTTGCCGCCGTAGGCGGTGGTGATACGGCGGTTCAGGAGAGTATGTATCTGACAAAGTTTGCAAAAAAGGTCTATTTGATTCACCGGCGGGATGAGTTGCGGGCCGCCAAGATTTTACAGGAACGCGCTTTTGCCAATGAAAAGATCGAAATGGTATGGGACTCGGTGGTAACGAGCATCAATGGAGCGCTCACCAATGTCGGGTCCGTAACGGTGAAAAATGTGAAAACGGGCGAGACACACGATTTGAAGGTGGACGGCTGTTTCATCTGGGTGGGCACCACGCCCAATACGGGCTTTTTGCCCGAGATCGTCAAGAGGAATGACTGGGGTTTTATCATTACCGATCAGAAACGGGAGACCTCGGTGCCCGGGGTTTTCGCAGCCGGCGACGTCCGGGATACGCCGTTGAGACAAGTGGTCACTGCCGTGGGGGATGGTGCGATTGCGGCGGTTGAGGCAGAATACTATATAGAAAATATGCAATAAACGGAGCCGGTTCATGACCACATACAAGGTTGGTTTTTCCCCAGATGGGAAAGAGGTTGAAGTAGAAGCGGGTGCCACCCTCATGGAAGCTGCGGAAAAGGCCGAAGTCTATATCAACAGCCTCTGCGGGGGAAAAGGTGTCTGCGGGAAGTGCAAGGTCCAGATCAAGGGCGATGGGATACGGGCGGACAAACATTCCATAGGTTTTCTGTCAAAAGAGGAAATAGAAAAGGGATTTGTACTGGCCTGCCAGACAAAGGTGGAAGAGGATATGGAGATTGTTATTCCGCCCGAATCCAGGCTGGAAGAAGAGCAGATCATGATGGGAGAGACGGTGGTCGACTACAGTCAGCCGGAAAAACTCCTTGTGCCGAAAGTCTCTGCCGATCCGATGACTCTCTTTGATCCCATAGTCCAAAAGATCTATCTGGAACTCAAGATTCCCACCCTGGAAGATAATATTGCCGACATAGACAGGATCACGAGAGAACTGCGCAAAAAGACGGAGTATCAGTATTTTGACGTGTCGCTCCATTGTCTCAAGGGACTCGCGGCCAAACTGCGGGATAATGACTGGAAGGTGACGGCAACAATTTCCAAACGTGCCAATGTCTGCCGGATCATGCAGATCGAGGCCGGAAATACGACTGAGAACCATTACGGCGTCGCGGTTGATGTGGGTACGACCACCGTCGTGGCGCAGCTCGTTGATCTCAAGTCGGGTGACGTTCTCGGCGTGGCGGGGAGTCATAATCTCCAGGCACATTACGGGGAGGACGTGATTTCCAGGATCATCTATGCCTGCGGCAGGGAAAGGGGCCTGCACCCTCTTCACCAGGCGGTCATCAAGAACATAAATAGCCTGATAAAAACACTGGTGGATGAAAACAGGATTGAACCTGATGATATTACCGCGGTTGTTGCGGCGGGCAATACGACCATGAGCCATCTGCTCCTGGCCCTCACTCCCTGCTCAATCCGTCTTGATCCGTACGTGCCTACGGCCAAGAATTTTCCCCAGGTGCCGGCAAGGGAAGTGGGGATTGAAATAAACCCGAATGGAATACTCGAAACAGCTCCCGGTGTGGCAAGCTACGTGGGCGGTGATATTGTGGCAGGCGTCCTTGCATGCGGCATAGCCGACAGACCTGAAACAAGGGCCCTCATTGATGTGGGAACCAACGGTGAGATTGCCATCGGGAATAATGAATGGCTGGTCTGCTGTTCCGCATCTGCCGGGCCCGCCTTCGAAGGCGGCGGCATCCGGTGCGGGATGCGCGCAACGAGGGGAGCGATTGAGAAGGTAGCAATAGAAAACGATACGTTGAAATACAAAACCATCGGGAAAGCGAAACCCAGAGGCATCTGTGGATCAGGGCTCATAGATTGCATCTACGAGATGGCCAGAAATAAGATTATTAATGGGGACGGCAAGTTCAACCTGCAGGCAAAAGAGGATCGGTTCGTGGAATACGACGGGGAACCGGGATTCATCGTGGCCTTTTCAGCGGAAACAGAGACAGGCGAGAATTTGATCATCGCGGAGTCGGATATCAGCAACCTGATTCGTTCAAAAGGGGCGGTATTCGCGGCCATCAAATCGCTTGTTGACTACGTGGGATTGGCATTTGACGATATAGAGACCTTTTACGTGGCCGGCGGGTTTGGAAACTACCTGAATATCCCCAAGGCCATCGGTATCGGACTGCTGCCGGATATTGACCCGGACCGGATAAAATTTGTGGGAAACAGCTGCCTCATGGGTGCGCGCATGGCCCTCCTTTCAGGCCATGCCATGGAAAAGACCACACATATAGCCAATGGGATGACAAACATCGAGCTATCCACGTATCAGCCGTTCATGGATGAATATGTGGCTGCCATGTTCCTGCCCCATACGGACAGGAAGCTTTTCCCCTCGGTGGAGTATTGAGCGCGGGAAGAGGCAAGGAGAAGAACCGATGCAATGTAGATATCACCCGGACCGCGAGGCATATATTCAATGCCAGAAAATGGGAATAGGCTACTGCCGGGAGTGTCTGGAGAATTGTGAGGCCTGTACGGACCCCTGCACCTATTGCAAGTATCGGCCACAGTGTGTCATCTGGGAGCTGTGCAAGAAGAGCGAGAAGCGGTACCGTCTCGAAAGGCAGGCAAAGGGGGAATGGGAAAACGAGCAGGAGAACGGGCAGGGGCAAGGTGAGGGGGAGCGACATGGGGAAAGTAGTCATTGAGTTGTCCGACGCGGAAAAAATGAGAGTCGAAGCCATCCTTATGGATGATGATGCGGACGAAGCCCTGCGCTTCTTCAAGGAGGTCATAAGACCAAAGCTGAGAGCCAAAGGCTCTACCGCCCTTGACTCTACCAAGTCCACCGGCGTCATGACGTGACACAGATTTTCATATAATCTGACCTGATAAGAAGTGTGGGCTGCTTGTCCGCTTGCTAATATTATTGGGAGGGAAGGGGTATGAAAAAGATTGATTTAGCATCTCTTAACATCAGAGGAATAAATGAATCCGATGTGGATGCCATTGTTGAAATTGAGGGAATGAATCTCGGTGTCAGACGCCGAAGCTACTGGGAAAGGGAGCTTCAAAAGAATAAAGAAGGTCGTTTTCTGGGCTCGCGAATAGCTGAGCTGAATGGAAAAGTGGTTGGTTTTGTTTTGGGAGATATTGGTTCGCGGGAATTTGGTATGCCCGAGAATATGGGCTGGATCCATACCGTAGGTGTTCATCCGGGTTACCAGCATCAGGGGATTGCGATGGCCCTGTTTGAAGATTACAAGAGACGATTCATGGAGCTTGATGTGGACATCATTTATTCCATTGTTTCGTTGTCTGATAACATGCAGCTTCCCTTTTTCGAAAGGATGGGCTTTCGGCCGGGGAACCGCGTGTATCTTGAGCTTGATCTCACCAAAGAGCCGCCGAAAAGTGATCGAGTGACCGATTTTGATCTGAGGCGGATCATTTAGATTTGTACGAGGAATGAAAGGATCAAAAGAGCTGTATTTTGAGAGAGGAGAACCAAAATGAAAAAGAAAGACGTGATCATCATCGGTGGTGGTCCCGCAGGACGAGTTATTGTCCATTCGCTGCATACTCAAAAGAGCGGTATGTCCGTCGCTCTCATAAAGAATGAAGAAATCAATGTGAATCGATGTGCCATTCCCTATGGAATCCCTGAGTCAACAGCCATTGAAAAATTTGTGGTTTCCAATAAACTGGTTACCGATTTCGGTGCTGACCTGATTGTGGATGAAGTGGTGAAAATAGATCCGTCAAATAGAGAAGTCCATACTCAGGGAGGAGAGAAATATGCGTATACCCATCTGGTCCTGGCAACGGGTTCCCGTCCTCTGGTTCCGCCGATCCCGGGCGTAGAGTCCGGGCTGATTATTCCGGTACGAACGCTGGATAATCTTTCCCGGCTTCGTGAATACGCAGCCAGAAACAAAAGGGCGGTCATTATCGGGGGAGGATACATCGGCATTGAACTGGCCGTCGTGCTCAGGCAAATGGGTCTGGAAGTGACCATCGTTGAAATGTTGCCGAAGGTGCTCCTGGCTACAACCGAACCGGAGTTTATCGAGGAGATTGAAACGACACTGACTGAGAACGGGTTACGGCTTCTGACGAATCAAAAGGTTGTCGAATTTTCGGCTCATAACGGCGACGGCCTGGATGTCGTCCTTGACGGCGGCGAATCCATTCCCGCTGATTTTGCTGTTCTCTCTGTCGGTGTCGTCCCCAATATCGAGGTGGCTGCTCAGGCCGGCCTGAAGACCTCACGTCTCGGTATTCAAACCGATCACTGTATGCGTACGAGCGCAGAGGATATTTATGCCGCAGGCGATTGTGTTGAAAAAACATGCTATATCACCGGCAATCCTACCCGGGGTGAGTTTGGAACCAATGCAGTCTTTATGGCAAAGGTTGTTGCTCAAAATATTTTGGGCAGGGATAAGACTTTTCCCGGTGTCATCAACGCCAGCGCCACGAGCATTTACGATTGGAGTCTCGGTTCGGCAGGGCTCACGGAGAAGATGGCCCAGGACAGTGGAATTGATGCCGTAACCGGCTATTCCGAAGTCCTCGATAAATATCCTATGATGAAAGGGGTATCGCCAATCCGGAGCAAACTCGTGTTTGACCGGAAGACAGGACGGTTAGTCGGAGGGTGTGTATTGCAGAAAGGGGAGGGTGCCGCTCAGAATGCTGATTTCATATCCTTTGCAATCCAGATGAAGGCGACACTGGAGGATCTGCTGAACTGTCAGTATGCCACGCATCCCGAACTGGCCGCCAAACCCTCAGACAACATATATGTATTTTGCGCAAAGGATGCTTTGGGCAAAAAATAGAAGTGTTCCATGTACGAATGGAAATCAGGTGGGTATCATGAACTCATGAGAAGATGAAAGGATGAAGACATGACAGAAAAACAGGAAAAGATCATTTATATTTGTACATTCGGACCTGAAAACTCTGAAAAGGCGCACATACCAATCGCACTCGCCAATGCGGCACTCGCAATGGATGTCCAGGCAATGATTGTACTGCAGGGAAACGGGGTATACCTGGGAACAAAAGGATATCTGGAACATGTCCCCCCTGGAGGAGGATTTCCCCCCATCAAAGATATGGTGAGAGATTTCTTTGAACTTGGCGGACAATTAAGGGCCTGCAGTCCTTGCCTTAAGGAACGCAATATCGATGCATCTGAATTGATTGATGGTGCGAAGATTATGGCAGCCGCTGAATTGAATATCGCGGCAATCGATGCCGATGCATTGTTTGTATATTAGGCAGCCCTGCGAATCAAGATCACCTGTTTCAATCGACGCCCCCGCACGGGGGGCGACTTGGACTCTAGCCTGTGTTCGACAGTGATAGGCAGACGAAAAAGGCAATACGTAACAATAACAAACAGATAGGGTGATACATCAAAATAGCGGTAGTGCCTAGGATTTTAGGGGTTCAGATCGACCTTCAGAACACGTTTGGGAGGATTAATATTCAGCTTTTTCAGGAGGTTGCGTTGACTTATCGTCAGCTCTGTGTGCTGGAGAATACGCCCATTATTGTCAAACAATTCGATTAAATTCAGCTGCTGCATCTGCCTGCGGATCTTTGGCCACGTGAGCCCGGTTTCCACTTCGGCAACCCTTACCAGCAACAGGGCAAGCCAGCATACCATTTCACAAAGTCATCTGATGATTTGACCTCCAATAAATCCGCATAAATCATTCTCGTTTTTCTTAATTTGCGAATGGTTTCGCAAATCAGTGACGTTTTACCTGTTCGCCTTTCACCTTGGATATAGACATTTTGCCCTCTTTTTATTTCGGCAGCCAATTTCTTATCCAATTCCGGCCGTTGACAGAAATCTTCCTCTTTGACAATTCGACCATAATGAAACGGATTCATTGATACGCCGTACCGTCTCAGCGAGCGCACTGATGCCCTTTTCGGTCGGATCAAAGGGAATAAGAAGGGGTATCCCGGCAGAACCGTCTGGAGGAGGGTTCTCCAAAGAGGAGTTCAGCACCTTCACCCAAATCCACCGTCTAAATTCCCCAATGGTAATTTTGCGGGTTGATTTGGAGAAAGTCCTGATTATCGGCAAGGTGTCAGATGCAAGTCGAAGATCCCGGACTTTGAGCGTGAGGAGCGACGATTGAGTGGTATGACCAATACGTCGCAAGGAGTAGCGACCGAAGGCAACGCAGCAGATGATACTTTGATGATTGATCAGGGTTCAGATCCTGCCTTGACAGGGTCTGAAGAAGGGTTTAAATTCCAAACCCGGTTGCTCAAATCGGTTGGTGCTCAGGATCCACAGGAACTGAGCGCGGCTTTCCATTTCCTGTTCCAGAAACAAAGAGGTTTTCATGATAGAGACAAAGCATCTCACCAAGCATTTCGGACAGACAGCGGCGGTTGATGACGTGTCCTTCGAGGTCGGCCAGGGAGAGGTCTTGGGTTTTCTCGGCCCCAATGCCGCGGGCAAGTCCACTACCATGCGGATGATCACCGGCTTTCTGCCGCCCACTTCCGGGACGGCAGTCATCGGCGGCTACGATGTGCAGAATGATCCCTTAAAGGCGCAGAAGCAACTCGGGTATCTTCCGGAGAACGCCCCGGTCTACCGGGATATGAGTGTTTCCGGGTTTCTGAATTTCATTGCGGAGATCCGCGGCTTTTCCGGAAAAGAAAAACACGCGCGGATTGATGAAACCCTTGAACGCTGTTTTCTCACATCGGTCCGGCATCAGATCATCAACACCCTCTCAAAGGGATTCAAACAACGGGTGTGTTTTGCCCAGAGCATCCTGCACGATCCCGAGTACCTGATCATGGATGAGCCCACCGACGGCCTGGACCCCAACCAGAAGCATGAGGTCCGGACCATGATCCGGGAGATGGCGAAGGAAAAAACCATCGTCCTTTCCACCCATATCCTTGAAGAGGTGGAAGCGGTGTGCACGCGGGCCATTATTATCGCGGACGGCCGGATTGTGGCTGACGAGACCCCGGATGAACTCAAGGCTCGTTCCTCCACCCATGGTTCCCTGCGCTGCAGTATTCGCGGAGCGGCGCGGGAAAATCTTGAATCCGGATTCCGCCAACTGGACGGGGTGCATACTGTCGAGGTCCTTGAGCAGGAAAATGACCGGGTGGTGTTGCGGATTTTTCATCAGGAAGGTGCATCTCCCCCGATAGACCAGGTCATCCGATTCTGCGGAAGCGAGGGGTATCATGTGGAATACCTCAAGGTGGAAGAGGGGCGCCTGGATGAGGTGTTCCGAATGATCACCATGGCGGGAAGTGAGGATAACCATGTCTGAGTATTTGAGAAATATGAAGGCTATTGTGAAAAGGGAGTTGTGGGGGTATTTCGGCTCACCGGTGGCATATGTATTTATCGTCATATTCCTGCTCTTGTGCGGATTTTTCACTTTTTCAGTCAGTCATTTCTATGAGATGGGGCAGGCGGATCTCAGGGCGTTTTTCCAGTGGCTTCCCTGGATTTTCCTTTTCCTCATTCCGGCAGTCGCCATGAGGCTCTGGGCCGATGAACGGCGTACCGGAACCATAGAACTGATCCTCACGCTCCCGGTGACGCTTTCGGAGCTTGTGGTGGGGAAATTTATTGCCGCATGGATCTTTATTTCCCTGGCCCTCTGTCTGACCTTTCCGCTTGTGCTGACCGTCGTCTACCTGGGGAGCCCTGATCCCGGGGCGATTCTCTGCGCCTATGTGGGGAGCTTTCTCATGGCAGGTGCATATCTGAGCGTGGGAAGCATGACCTCGGCTCTGACCCGAAACCAGGTGATCAGCTTTATTATTTCCGTGGTGATCTGCCTCTTCCTGGTCCTGGCCGGGTGGCCGCCGGTGACCGAAATCCTGTCCGACTGGGCCCCGCTCTGGCTTGTGGACGGGGTTGCGGGCTTCAGCTTCATGTCGCATTTCGCTTCTCTGCAGCGGGGGGTCCTGGATCTCAGGGATGTGGTATATTTTTGTTCGGTGATTTTCTACATGCTCTTTGCGACAGGAATTACCCTGCAGAATCGCAGGTCATTATAAGGGGGGGATTTTATGGCGAAAACAGGCAGTGATATCAAGAAAACCCTTCTTTCAACCACCGGGTTGCTTGCTGTTTTCTGTATCCTTATTTTAATAAACGTTATCGTATCGTACGCCAATATCCGCTGGGACGCCACGGAAGGCCATGTCTATTCTCTTTCCAAAGGTACGAAACACATCCTCACGAACCTCACTCAGCCGGTTGATATTCAGTTTTATTACAGCAGGAGCAATAGAGACGTTCCGGATGAGATCAAGCTCTATGCGGCACGGGTCGGGGAATTTCTTTCAGAGTATGAGCATGCGGGCCACGGGAAGATAAAGGTCGAAACGTACGATCCCAAGCCTGATTCGGACGAGGAGGAATGGGCACAGAAATACGGCCTTCGCCCCATTCAGACAGCTTCGGGGGAGAAGATTTACTGCGGACTCGTTTTCCTGGCAGCGGATCAGGTTGGAAAGATAGCATTTCTTGATCCCGGGAAAGAGGAGTTGCTGGAATATGATATTACACGGGTCATTCAGCGGCTGGAGAACCCCGAGAAAAAGGTGATCGGGGTCATCAGCGGGCTGCCCGTATTCGGGAACCCTGCGTATGCAGGCATGGGGCAGACAGGTGCAGAGGGGGAATGGCTGTTTATCAGGGAGCTTAGAAAGACCTATGACGTCAGAGAGATCCCTCTTTCCTCGGACACCATTGCTCCTTCTCCCGACCTCCTGCTCGTGATCCATCCGAAAAATATCAGCAAGAAGCTGCAGTATGCCATTGACCAGTATGTCCTCTCCGGTGGAAATGCCGTCATTTTTGTAGACCCGTACTGCGTTTCCGATCAATCCCGGCAATCCTTCATGGGACCGTCAAGTTCATCTCTCAAGACGTTGTTCATCGCGTGGGGCATAACCTATGACCCGTCAAAGGTGGTTGCGGACTTCGATCAGGCAACACCGGTGAGGACCCGTGACAACCGGGTCGAAAGCAGCCCGGTCATGATTACCGCCCGGAACGAGGCCTTTAATTCCGGGAACGTGGTGACAGCCGGCCTTGAAAGCATGCTGTTCCCCCTGGCAGGCGCCTTAAAAAAGGCTGAAAAGAGCCCCTACAATTTCGAGCCCCTGGTGCGGTCGGGGGAACACGCGGCCCTGGTAGATGCCTTTAAGGCGGCCATGGGGCTTGATGTGATCAGGCGAGACTATGTCCCCGGGAAATCCCGGCTGTATCTCTGCGCCCAGGTTTCGGGAAGATTCAAAACGGCATTTCCCGACGGGCCGCCCAAGGATGAGAAGGCGAAAGAGAACCAGAATCAAAATGAAGGGAAGAATCAGATCAAGGAGGCCAGGGAATCACGCAATATCCTGGTGGTAGCGGATGCTGATTTGCTGGCCGATCGGTTTTATGTGCAGCATGGACAGTTCCTCGGGGTTACTGTTTCAAAGGTCTTCAACGATAATCTCAATTTCGTTTCAAATGCCTGCGAGGCCCTCACCGGCAGTAATGATCTGATTGCCCTGCGGACGCGGGGAAGGTTTGAGCGTCCGTTCGAGGTAGTGCTGGACTTGCGGAAGAAGGCCCAGGAACGATGGTTGTCCAAGGAAACTGAGTTGATGAAACAGGCGGAAGAAACCAACCGGAAGCTCAAGGAACTGGAAACACAAAAGGATGCTTCGCAGAAACTGATTATCAGCCCGGAGCAGGAAAAAGAGATAGCGGAATTCAGGGAGAAGAAAAGCAGGATCGACCATGAGCTCAAACAGGTCCGGAAAAACCTGCGGGCGGATATGGAGAACCTGGGAATCACCCTGAAGGCCGTCAATATTTTCCTGATGCCGTTCTGCGTGATCATCGCTGGGCTCTTTTTTGCGTTCATGAGGCACAGGAGGATGAGAAGGAAATGAAGGGTAAGACACTGGGGGTACTCCTGATCGTTCTGGCGGTTCTCACTGGTCTGGTGTTTGTGGTTTTGATGGAGCACGCTCCCCGGGAAGGAAAAAGGGAACTGGGCTCCCTTCTGCTGAAAGACCTTCCGGTGAATGATATCGCCGCTGTTTCCATCCTCGGCGCCGACGGTGGTGGAGTGCAACTGGTAAAGAACGGAAATCAATGGGTGGTGAAAAACAGATTCGGCTATCCGGCCGATTTTTCAAAACTTACGGGATTTGTACGCAAACTGAGAGATGCCAAGATCGGTCGTTCATTTGCGGCATCTGAAAAAGTCCTGAGCCGCCTGCATCTCAGAGATCCCGAAGACAAGACGGCGGAAAAGGAAGAAAAGGGGACCGCCGTCACTTTTATGGACACAAATGGAAAAGTCCTTGTCCGACTCATTGTGGGAGAGCCCCTGAGGGGGGGAGAAGGGGGCATGTTCCCTGAGGGCCAGTATGTCCTGCTGGGGAACCGCAAGACGGTCTATCTCGTTGACAAGCAGTTTGAAGGACTTGGAAAGACCCCGCCCGCATGGCTGAAGAAGGACGTGATCGATGTGAAGGCAGACAACATCCGGAAGATTACATGCGTTGGGCCTGACGGAAAAACTGTGTTGTACGCCTGCTCGAGACCGGAAAAAGGGAAAGACCTGCAGTTGCTCCATCTGCCTCCGGGAAAGCAGGTCAACCCGGCATCGGTCAATCGCCTGGCCGGAGCACTCTCTGATCTGAGGATTGAGAATGTCATTGATCCCGCAAAGGCGGGGGCGTCGATTGAAACGAGGAATTCATCCGTAATAGAATACCGTCTTTTCAACGGGATGATTTATGACCTTTACCCCGGCGGAACATGCGGGAAGACGGACACCTGCTATCTCAAGATCTCGGTACGATTTGAAAATCCCCCTCTCATGAAGACAACATCCGGGGATGCTTCCAAAAAGGAGGCGGATAAAGGAAAAACAGCCGATGCCGGAAAGACGATGGAACAGAAGGCAGAAACTTTGAACAAGAAACTCGGCCGGTGGATCTTTATTATCCCCAAGTGGAAGCACGATGCCCTTGTAACGGACCGCGCGTCCCTCCTGGAGAAGGAAAAGAAATAGGTGAGATGGGAGTCCGCCATGTAAGGCTGCTCTATGGACGAGGGAACCGCCAGATCAAAAAAGAGAGCGTTGCTCTCCCTGCTCAGGGAACAGGACAGCCTCCTGGTTGCCTTCTCAGGGGGCGTGGACAGTACGTTCCTGCTGGCAGCGGCAAAGGAGGCCCTCGGAAAACAGGTCCATGCTGCAACTGCCCGGTCTTTCATCCATCCTCCGCACGAAATTGACGCGGCAATCCGGATCAGTGATTCCATGGGGGTGCCTCACACCGTGTTCCAATCCCGTGAGGGTTCCCTGGAAGCATTTGCCGCCAACACCAGTGACCGCTGCTATTACTGCAAAAAGAACCTCTTTGCCCAGCTTTTTGCCATCGCTGAAAAACACGGCCTCAAGGCCTTAGCGCACGGGGCGAATTGGGATGATCGGGGTGATTATCGACCGGGAGCCAAGGCCGCGAAAGAAGCCCGGGCCATCGCACCGCTCATGGATGTGGGGTTGACCAAGGAAGAGATCCGCTATTTGGCCCGTGAAATGGGGCTTCCCACCTGGAACAAACCCTCCAATGCCTGCCTTGCCTCGAGAATCCCCTACGGGACGCCGGTAACGCCGGAGAGGGTCCGCATGGTGGCAGAGGCGGAGCAGTTCCTCAGGGAAATGGGTTTTGAGACGATACGGGTAAGACATCATGGCACAGTGGCCAGGATCGAGGGGAGTGTTGATCGTTTCGTCGGGTTCCTGGACGATACTATCCGGCCCAGGATTGTTTCGCAATTCAGGAAAATAGGGTTTTTGCATATCGCCCTGGATCTGGAGGGCCATGTTTCGGGAAAGATGAACCGCGATCTGGAAACGGAAAGATGAGGAGATCAGATATGTCCTACGAGATAGTACTGCAGGACGCATACAAGGGGTATACCCTTGACCAGGATAAGATAGTAACCCCGGAAGAGACGGTGAAGCGTTTCAGGGAAAAACTGAAACGGGTTGATCTGGATATCCTTGAGGAGACCGTCAGGATCGACAACGGGAGGCTGGACATTCCGGTCTACTTCAGCGTATGCGGCCATGACGCTGCAGCGGTCATCGGCACGAAGAAACAAATGGGAAAGGGAGGAACTCCCGCGCAGGCCGAGGCCAGCGCCGTCATGGAACTGGCGGAGCGATTCAGCTTTTTCAGTTTCTGCAGGGATCAGAAAAACTTTTTCGTAGAGGAATACCGGAATGTGAAGGAACAGGCGATCCCGCTTGCGGAGATCGCAAAATCCGTACACGACGATGGCCCCGGCCTCGATCAGGCATTGGAAATTTTCAGCCGGATTCCATTGCAATGGACCTGGGCCTACAATCTGACACGCAGGGAGCCTGTTCTCATCCCCTTTACCTGGTTTTACGCCATCAATGAATTTAACGGCCCGTCCGCCGGAAACTGCGTGGAGGAGGCCGTTTCTCAGGGGATCTGCGAGGTGGTGGAACGCCATGTGTCAAGCCTGGTCAGTCGCCGGAAGCTCGGGGTGCCGGGAATAGATCCGGGAACCGCCCGGGACGGGATGGTGCGTGAGATGCTCCGGAAGTATGAAAGGGCAGGGGTACGGCTTTTTGTCTCTGATTTTTCCCTGGACACCGGTATCCCGTCGGTCGGCGTGCTGGCCTACGATCCCGGCACCTTCCCTGCAAAGAGTGAAATCGTGTGGACTGCGGGAACGACGCCGAGTCCTGAAAAGGCCCTCAGCCGGGCCCTGACGGAAGTGGCCCAGTTGGCGGGCGATTTTAACAGCAGTTCCAATTACGTGGCGAGTGGGCTGCCCAAATGCAGGAGCTTGGATGAAGGGGGGTTCATCATGGACCCGGACAGGATGGTGGGACTCTCTGAACTCCCGGATCTTTCAAGCGAAAACATCAAGACAGAAGTGGAGAGATGCCTGTCTGCTCTTTCCGGAATCGGGATGGAAGTTATTATCATCAACGTGACGCACCCCGGGCTGGAGATTCCGGCGTTCTATACCACCATACCCGGCGCCCATTTCAGGGAGCGGGCCCTGGGGACAAGTGTCGCCATGTTTTCTGCCAAACTTCTTGCGGAAAACCATGATCCGGCACAGGCAATCTCCGAGCTTCGGCGGATGGATGAACGGCTTCCCGGAAAGTATTTCGTTCAATTCTACCTGGGATACAGTCTCCTCAGACAGAATAATCCCGCCGAGGCCCTTCATTATTTCAGAAAGGCCCGTGACCTGGACCCCAAAGAGGAGGATATCCCGAGCATCTACTCTTACCTGGGCGTGTGCCTGAAAGATCTGGGACGGTACCGGGAGGCCATAGCGATCCTTCACGAGGCGGAGGAATATGACCGGGATCGAACCGACATCTATAACCTCATGGGATTCTGCCATTATTCGTTGAAAGAACACGAAAAGGCCGTTGAGTGTTTCAAGAAAGTGATTCAAATCGATCCGGGTTCCGCCATTGACTATGCCAACATCGGGTCCAACTACCGGGACCTGGGAGAGCGGGAAAAAGCGATCCGGTATTATCGACTCGCCCTGGAACTGGACCCGGAGATCGAGTTCGCACGGGATAATCTTCGGAAGCTGGAGCAGTGATTTCGGGATTCACGGGGATGTTATATTCTTGACATGATTCGATGATTTATTGGAAAATTGGGAGAGAAAAGGAAAGAAAAGAAGGTGATTCGCAATTCGCTGGTTTTGACTTGACCGCGTGCCTGTTTCATGATGAATTGGGGCTGGATCGAAAGGAGGTCCTTTCCAGATGGAACGTATCAGGATTGCCATTGCGGGAATCGGAAACTGCGCGAGTTCGCTTATTCAGGGCATAGAATATTACCGGCGCAACAAGGCAAGCGAAGTGAACGGCTTCATGCATTGGGAAATTGGGGGATATACTCCTGGCGACATAGAGGCAGTTGCTGCATTTGACATAGACAAGAGAAAGGTGGGGATGGATATCTCCAAGGCCATTTTCCAGTCCCCCAACTGTACAAAACCCATTTATGCGTCTGTTCCTGAAAAGGGGGTGAGCGTCCGGAAGGGGAAAGTCCTGGATGGATTTGCCGAACATATGAAAGATTATGATGAGCGCTACCGCTTTGTTCTTTCAGAGGAACCGGAATCCACCGAGGCAGACGTGGTCAATCTCCTCAAAGAGTCAGGAGCTGAGATGCTCCTCAATTACCTGCCGGTAGGTTCCGAGCAGGCAGTGAAATTTTATGCGGAATGCGCTCTCGAAGCAGGAGTAGCCTTCATCAATAACATGCCGGTCTTTATTGCAAGCGATCCTGTATGGGGGGAGCGTTTCGCGGAGAAAGGGATTCCTGTCATAGGAGACGATGTAAAATCCCAGCTGGGGGCGACCATCGTGCACCGGGTCCTTGCCAATCTCTTCAATCGTCGGGGGGTTAAGCTTGAACGGACCTATCAGCTCAATACCGGAGGAAATACGGATTTTCTGAATATGCTCGACCGGTCTCGGCTGGTGTCCAAGCGCGAATCCAAGACCGAGGCCGTGCAGTCGCAGCTTGGGGAGGCGCGGCTGAACGATGAAGATATCCATATCGGACCCAGTGATTGGGTCGCCTGGCAGAAAGACAACAAGATAGCCTTTATCCGCATGGAGGGCAGGCTGTTCGGGGATGTTCCTATGGACCTTGAATTACGCCTGTCGGTGGAGGATTCACCCAATTCGGGCGGGGTCGTTATCGACGCCATCCGGTGTTGCAAGCTTGCCCTGGACCGGGGCATCGGCGGGGTCCTCTACTCGCCTGCCTCGTTCTTCATGAAACATCCTCCCCGGCAATATACGGACGCGGAAGCCTACCGAAGGACCGAGGAATTTATTGCGGGAACGCGCGAGGCATGACTTGTGGGTTGCGGCTCTATGACCCCATGTATTTTTCCAGTTCCGTTTTCGGGATACCGAGACAATAGAGCACGTTCGTGATGTGCCCCGTATTGAGGACGCCATCGGCCCTGATATCAGCGGCCGGCGGCTTGAACGCGATGGAGAGTCCCGCACTCTTGATGAAATGAGAGCGGCTGGAACCGTCTCCCACCGCTATGACCTGGTCCCTTCCGATATCCTCCATTTTCATAATGAAATCAAGAAGTTCTTGCTTTGTCTCACTGGTTATCACCGGTTCGCCCAGTTCCCCGGTGATGATTCCGTTTTCATCGACCTTGAGGCTGTTCGAAAAGGCATAATCCACTCCCGCCTCTTCCAGGATGTCCTTGATGAAGAAATTGAAGCCGGACGAAAGGAGCGCGATCTTGAAACCCATGGATTTCAGAATCCGTATGAGTTCAAATGACCCCGGGTTCAATTGGAGGAGATGGGTGAACGACTCTATTGCATGGATGGGAATGCCCTTCATGCTTCTGGCGTTTTCTACCAGTGCCTTGAACTGATCCTCCCCCCCGTCCACAAATGTGACGCCGCCCGGAATTTGCCCCAGTTTTTCCCTGACGCCCTCCAGGAATATTCGCAGAGACTGTTCCTGCACCAGACTTGACTCCACGTCAAAGACCACCAGTTTTTTTACCTTCCGGAAAATATCCTCGCTTTGTATGACCACGCCCTGGTCTAACCTGCTGCAGGTTTTCCGCAGTTCTCCTGCCATTTCTTCGATGGATTCTTCACGCGACATGCCCTGTTTTCCAGGCATCCGGCCGGTGTCTATGAGCATTTCCATGGAAAAAAAGTCTCCCTGGGCAACCATGCGGGACCGTTCTATATTAATGGTGCGTTTGTGAAAGAACGTGGAGACTTCCGCCATGATGCCCGGGCGGTCCGGGCCGAGCACGGTGACAAGGTGGCTTTCTTTCTCCGGCATGCACCGGGCCTGGTCCCGGTCATATTCCGTGACCATGACTTTGATGTCCGTGTCGGATTCGAGGTCGTTCAGGCGGTTTTCCAGGTATTCCAGAGAATGCTCGGAGGCGGAAAAATCAATGATGAGGAATATGGAAAAAAGGCTCCTCCTGCAGCTTTCCTCCACATCAAGGATATTGCCTCCCAGTTCGAATATACGGGTGGTGACCTTGGACACGAGACCGGGAGAATCGAATCCCACAGCCGAAAGAGTGACGAGCCGCTTGTCCTTTCCGGATGCTGAAAAGTCATTTCTCTTTGTCATAGAATACAAATAACTCCTCTTCGTAATATCTCCCGTCGATCACCTGTCCGGGACCAAATCGCTTGACGGCCTTTTTTTTCAACAGTTCTGAGAATCTCATGTTTATCTCGTCGATGGATATATCTTCTTTAAGCCAACTGGTCGGGATATCCACGTGAAGCGGGCGTGCGGGAACCAGATTCCTGGTGGCTTTCGGCGGGAATTTTTTCCCTGCCCGTACCGCTTCCACCACCATGTCCTTTGTTATCTGAGGCGTCCATATGATCAACTGGCCGGGTTCGGGGACATGGTCTGCCGCATGGTCGGTGATATTCTGGCAGGGAATATATCGGATGTCCACGCCTTTTTTCATCAACCTGGACTGAAACTCTTCCAGAACGGTATAGGCACTCACCGCATCACAGACTGTGCTGCTGTCACACGTCACCAAATGACACGAGTCATGACCTTGGATTCCCCAGCAGAAAGGATTTTCCCGCATCAATTCAGCAAGGATCACTTTGTCGGGAATTGTGCGGAGGGAAGCCTGCATCGACGCAATAATGGCTCTGATCTGCTCATGCCCGACAGTGCATTCAAGTATCCTGAACCAGTAGCGCAACTGTACCGATTTTTTGAGGTAGTTTATTCTGCACACGGGAATGAATCTGAAATGCAGGGCCTTGAATACGAAAAAACGGTGGTGTCCATCCAGGACCATGTTATTGTCATCCACAATGACCGGATTCTGCAGGTTGGTCCAGTTGCTGAATTCCAGAATCAGCTCGTTGGCCGCTTCGGGTATAATCTCCTCGTGAGGCACCAGGGAGGAAACCGGTACGATTTCCAGTTTCAGTTCCAGCGTTTCGGTCTTGATGCGATACATAAAGGCGCCCCGAAAGATTACAGGAATTGGTGGAGGCGCTGTACCGCCTCGTCATATTCATCACCCCGGAAGCAGAACTGTAGTTCGCTATATTGTTCCCTGAGTTTTTTCACTTCTGTTGTGACGGAAGCCTTCGGGTCCTTGACGACCGTTGCCATAAGGGATGCAAGGGTGCGGAACCCTTCCTGGTCCATGCCGAAACGGGTCATTTCCGAAACTCCCAGGCGCAGTGCCCCGGCCGCCGTGAAGCCCTCCTCCTCCGGTGCCGTCTGGTAATTGCAGATAATATTGTTTCCTTCCAGCCGACGTGCTACTTCCGGTCCTCGGGCGTAGCCGACCCGTACGACCACCTGGTGGGTTTCGGTAAAATTGATGGCCGGGTCGCCGGCGACCTCCAGGCCGCACTCCTTGAGTGCCACGGCAAAGGTCTTGGCATTCGCGATGACTCTCGGCTGGTAGTCATCCTTAAAACGGTTCATCTCGTAAGCAGCCATGAGCAGGCCAAGCATGGTCCCCAGGTGGTGATTGGAGACGGACCCGGGGAAGGTCCTTCGCCGCAGGGCTTCCCAGAGTTCGTACCGTTCCTCATCATCTTTGAAGCGGCTTCCGACTATTCCACGCTGGGTTCCGAAAAACGTTTTGTGGGTGGAGCCGGTAACCAGGTCGGCCCCTTCCTGAAAAGGTTCCTGAAAATGCGGCCCGACGAGTCCCAGAACGTGCGCCATGTCATACATGAGTATGGCATCTACGTGTTGATCTACCAGAAAACGGCTGATTTCCTCAACCGGTTCCCGGTGGAGTACCATGCTTTTGCCCAGGATAATAAGCTCGGGTCTTTTCTGGTCGATCAGCTCAAGGGTCGCGTTAACGTCCATCTTAAAGGGATTTTCCCTGAGCACCGGGAAATTGACAACCGCAGGTCGTTCAGTCACGGGATCCCGGGCCACAAAATCTCTCAGGGCCCCCATGGGCTGGGCGCTCAGGTGTCCCCCGGTTCCGAGGTAATTATTCATGACGCGGCGAATACGCCGCGGTTCGCTCCGGCGATCGGCCCTGTTCAGGTAGTCAAGCATGGCACTGAAGACCGCGGTGTTCGCCATCTGGCCGCTCACCACGCGCGTTTCCACTTCTTCACAACCCAGGTATTTCCGCATTTCCATTTCGAGCAGGAATTCAACTTCTTCGATAAAAGACGTTCCCTGGTAATAAAATATGTCCGTGTCGTAGAACGCCTTGGATTCCCGGTGCTCGGCATACCGGAAGGACGGGTCCATAATGGAAAGGGTCCTTACCATCGGCGAAATGGTCATCTCGGACGGAATGAGATTGATACATTCCCGCTGCCGC
>Ga0315542_1000696_pt1 | contig 21237 bp, 25 predicted proteins | sample SalMarSW160120MG_FD_202541 | JGI IMG/M metagenome (GOLD analysis project Ga0315542, IMG submission 202541) | Salt marsh sediment microbial communities from the Plum Island Ecosystem LTER, Massachusetts, United States - Salt Marsh Sediment SW1601-20 ... | reverse complement strand
TGGATTCAGCATCGGGAAAATGCTGAGGAAACTTAATTTTTAAAAGCTTCTTGCTGTTTTCATTATAAGATCCCAGGCCCTTTCAATGTGTTCAAGTGTCACATTTGTCTGCCCGGTAACCATCCGGAGGGTATATTTCCCATTCAAAACAGTATGCGAAAGAAATATTTTTCCGGAGTCATTAAGCGAATGGTTAAGCTTTTCGTTCAGGTTGTTAATCTCCTTTTTGTCGAACCCGGGAGGACTATACCTGAAACACACCAGGTTAATTATAACGGGCGCCATCAACTCAAAATCGGGTTCTTTTGATATAAGTTCTCTGAGTCGCGCAGCAAACTGAATATGCATGCGTATTTTTTTCTGCAACCCTTCTGTACCAAATGACCTTATAACACTCCAAAGCTTCAGGGCTCTGAATCTTCTTCCAAGAGGTATGCCCCAGTCGCGGTAATCATTTACCTGTCCTCTGGTCCTTGTTTTCAGATATTCCGGCAATATTTCAAATGTTTTTATAAGGCTTGCTACATCCCTGGTAAAATATGCTGTACAGTCGAAATTTGTGAACATCCATTTATGAGGATTAAAAAGGAAACTGTCGATGTATTCCTTCCCGTCGAGCATCCATTGAAATTCGGGCAAAATAAGGGCCGTACCGGCCATTGCGGCATCAACATGGAGCCATATATCATTTTTCCTGCAGATCTCTCCTACGGGCCTTAGAGGGTCAACAGCGGTGGTCCCGGTTGTACCTATCGTGACAACTACACAACAGGGGACAAATCTATTTTGTTTATCAGATTTTACGGCTTCCTCCAGCCGGCCAGGCAGCATTGCAAAATTCTCATCAACAGCAACTTTCACCAGGTTTCTTTTACCTAATCCGCTTATTTTAACTGCTTTTTCGACGGAAGAGTGCGCCTGTTCCGAACAATAAACCCTGAGGGTCCCTGGTGGATTAGTTCCATTTTCATTAAAAGAAAATTTACTCGCTTTTTCTCTTGCTGTGATAATAGCTGTCAGTGTAGCTGTGGAAGCGGAATCCTGTATTACTCCTTCAAAATAATCCGGAAGACCTGTCATTTCTTTCAGCCAGTTCATCATTTTTTCTTCAAGTTCGGCAGCTGCCGGCGATGTTTCCCAGTTCATACACTGGGCGCCAAGTGCGGCAATGATCATTTCGGCAAGTATAGAAGGAGGACTGGTGTTAGCAGGAAAATATGCAAAGAAATTCGGGTTTTGCCAGTGCGTTATCCCGGGCATTATTATTTCATCAATATCTTTCATCAGGTTGGTGAAAGAATCAGGTAATACTGGTGCTTTATCCGGGATCTGCTTAAATATTTCGCCTGGTTTTACCATTGACCTGACCGGATATTTCTCAACATTTTCCAGATATGCAGCCATCCATTCGACCAGCTCATGGGCATGTTTCCGGAATTCATCAGGTGTCATCGGATACAGGTTAACTTGCCGATTCGGCAAGAAGAATTATCTTATTCATCTTAACTTCAATCACACCTCCTTTTATCTCATACCTTATTTCTTTTCCGTCCTGGTCAATCATTATAACAGGGCCGGTTTCGAGGGTTGAAATTATCGGGGCATGGTCTTTCAGTACCTGGAAAGATCCTAATTTCCCGGGAACTCTGACTGATTTGACATCTCCTTCAAATATTTTACTGTCAGGAGTGATGATCTCGATTTTCATCAGCAAATAATTGGGTTATTCAGACTGAGCAAGGATCTTTTCGCCTTTTTCAATCGCATCTTCGATTGTTCCTACCAGCATGAAAGCGGCTTCAGGATACTGATCCACTTTGCCTTCCATTATCATATTGAAGCCTTTGATGGTATCTTCAATTGAAACAAGAGCACCTTTTATACCTGTGAACTGTTCAGCTACATGGAAGGGCTGCGAAAGGAATCTCTGAACCCTTCTTGCCCTGTGAACCACAAGTTTGTCTTCTTCAGAGAGCTCATCCATTCCCAGGATAGCTATAATATCCTGCAGTTCATTATATCTCTGCAGGAGTTCTTTAACTCTCTGAGCGCAATTATAATGTGCTTCACCAACTATATCTGGTGTAAGAATTCTTGAGGTTGAGTCAAGCGGATCAACAGCAGGGTAAATGCCGAGTTCGGAAATTTTACGGCTTAACACTGTTGTGGCATCGAGGTGTGCGAAGGTGGTTGCAGGAGCTGGATCTGTAAGGTCGTCGGCAGGTACATAGACTGCCTGTACAGAGGTGATTGACCCGTGTCGTGTTGAAGTGATACGTTCCTGCATTATGCCCATTTCAGTAGCAAGTGTAGGTTGATATCCGACAGCAGAAGGCATCCTGCCAAGTAATGCTGACACTTCAGATCCTGCCTGTGTAAAACGGAATACATTATCCATAAAGAAGAGAATATCTCTCCCGCCGCTTTTACCATCTCCATCTCTGAAATGTTCAGCAACAGAGAGGCCCGAAAGAGCAACCCTGGCTCTGGCACCCGGAGGTTCATTCATCTGTCCGAATACCAGTGCAAGTTTCGATTCCTTTAGTGCATCCTTATCCACTTTTGAAAGATCCCATCCTCCTGCTTCCATGCTTTTGAGAAATTCTTTCCCATACGAAATTACGCCGGCTTCAAGCATTTCACGAAGGAGGTCATTTCCTTCCCTTGTGCGCTCCCCTACGCCTGCAAAAACAGATAATCCGGTATATGCTTTCGCAATATTGTTGATAAGCTCCAGTATTACAACAGTTTTTCCGACACCGGCACCTCCAAAGAGTCCGATTTTTCCTCCTTTCGAATAGGGCTCAATAAGGTCTATAACCTTGATCCCTGTATGAAGAACCTCTTTTTCAGTTGAAAGATCTTCATATTTTGGTGGTGTCCTGTGAATTGGGTATCCACCTTTCTTATCAAGTGGTCCGATACCGTCAATAGCTTCACCCGTCACATTCATCAGACGTCCTTTGATCTGTTCTCCAATAGGCATTGTGATCGGTAATCCGGTGGCAACTACCTCCATCCCTCTGCTAAGACCGTCGGTTGAATCCATTGCTATGGTTCGTACAGTGTTCTCTCCAATGTGCTGCTGACACTCCACAACAAGAACGGAACCATCGTCCCTTTTAATTTCAAGGGCATCATAAATATCAGGCATATCAAAGCCCTGCCTTGTAAATGTTACGTCAACCACTGGCCCAATAATCTGGCTGATTTTACCGGTATTCTGTGACATGGTATTTTAATATTATTAAGTTTTTTCCAGAAGATACAAATTTAATAAATTTTGAAGATGAAAGAATCGTGCCGGAATAAATAAACTTATAATTTCCGATAGCAGAAATTAATTCTTCCATGTGATTTTTATATTCATAAGATGTCCATTCATATTGCACGAATTTTATTGTTTGTTTTATCATAAATTTTTATCTTTATAAAACTAATTATTAACTAACCAAAATATAGAGATATGAAAAAATTGGCAATAATATTACTAGTTGCAATATTCTTTGTCCCGGCAGCGAAATCCCAGTTTACTAAAATCGGCGGAGGTCTTGACTTTAGTTCAGGATATCTGTTTCATAATATGAACTTTGATTATAATAAAAGCGGATATTTTGCCCTTTCTTTAAAAGGTATTTATGAAATAAATTTGCCTGTGCATATTTCAGGCAATATCAGTTATTTCTATCCTCATCTCACTAAAATGGCTGACACTAAAATTACTGTCTCCACTATGATGTTTGACATAAACGGCCATTATGTTTTCAATTCGCTCGATAAATTTGAATTTTATGGCCTGGCAGGTCTGGATGTATTGCTTGCCTGGAAAAGAGATAAGTATACGGGATCTGAAACTTTTAAAGAAAGTGATAACGCATTTGGCCTGAATATTGGTGCCGGAAGTTATATGAAAATAACAGACCAGTTTGATCTTTTTCTCGAAGCAAAATATATTGTTAGCAAATATGATCAGTTTATGTTAAATGCCGGCATTCTGATCAATATAGACTGGATGATAAAACACGAAAATACGGGGATGTGAATTACTGATTACGTCCGATAAGTGAGCTGGCAACACCTGTCAGCTCTTTTTTTCTTTTTTCAGCAACATTAACTCTCAGTAGAAGAGCAAAAGCCTTGCTTATATAATCATTTGCAAGATTTTCTGTTATTTCTTTAATATTCAGCTGATCATATATGCTGATGACTTTTTTTACTTTTTCTTCCTGGTCATGTTCTTTTTGCGAAAATTGTTCCTGAAGTACCTTAAGCTGCCTGGACGAAGCAATTTCCATAGCCTTAACCAGAGGGAAAGTTTTTTTGTTGGCAACAATATCTCCACCCGATTTTTTCCCAAAGAGATTTGCGTCACCCCATATATCAAGAAGATCATCCTGTATCTGAAAAGCAAGGCCAAGATTTCTTCCAAATTCAAAAAGCAGATCTGAATCCTTATCTTCCGCGCCGCCGATTATTGCTCCTATCTTAAGCGAGGCAGCAAGGAGAACAGCTGTCTTAAGCTCAATCATTCTCAGGTATTCCCCGTGAGAAATAAATGCAGCTTTTTCATAATCCATATCCAGCTGCTGACCGACGCAAACCTCAATTGCCGCTTTATTGAATATCCTGAATACTCTCAACAGGAAATTTTGCGGGGTCTGTAAAAAACACTCGTTAGAGATGAATGCCATAACATCACCGGAAAGTATTGCCTGGCTGGTGTTCCATTTATGGTGAACAGTAGGAAAGCCCCTTCTGACAGAAGACTGATCCATTATGTCGTCGTGGATAAGTGTAAAATTATGGAATACCTCAAGGCCTGCGGCAGGTAATATAGCGTTATCTATTTTATCGTAAAAAAGGTTGCAGGCCATAAGCGCCATCACCGGCCGGAGACGTTTCCCTCCAACAGAAAGTATATATTTGACAGGATTAATAAGCTTTTCCGATTCCGTATTATACGAAAGATTGATTAACGCTTTGTCAACAACTTCTTTTAATTCCGACTGGCTGTACATGTTCTGTATTCAATGGTGACGGAAACCGAAAGTTTGTTTATCCTTTCAGGGCTTCAGCGCCGTTTACTACTTCGAGGATCTGGTTTGTAATTGCTGCCTGCCTTGCTTTATTGTACAGCAGGGTAAGATCACGTATCATGCTGGTTGCATTGTCGGTTGCCTTGTGCATAGCAGTCATCCTGGCACCATGTTCGGCAACAAACGAATTAAGCACTGCTTTGTAGAATTGGATCTTCAGCGATTTTGGTATAAGTTCTTTGACAATATCCTCCTGAGTTGGTTCATAAATATAATCTGTTGATACTGAATTATTTGTCCCATCATTAGCAGTTTCAATAGGAAGGAACTGTTCCTCAACAAGATTTTGAACCGCTGCATTTTTAAACTGGTTATATATCAGTTCCACCTTGTCGTATTTTCCGGATACAAACTCTGTCATTATATCTTCTGCAACAACAGCAACATTATCGAATGTCAGGTTATTAAAGAGTCCATTCTGTTCAGGAAGCATCTTCATATTTTGCTTTCTTAAATAATCATATCCCTTTTTTCCTATTGTCAGGAAGGTGAGATCCCCTTTGCTGAACTGACCGGAGTATTTCTCTGAGACGATTCTTCTTGCCTCTTTTATGACATTGGAATTAAATGCCCCGCATAATCCCCTGTTTGATGTTATAACAATGATAAGTACCTTTTCCGGTTCAGAAACACGGCCGTATACATTTTCCACCTCGGCATCAGCAAGGCTATGCGAAAGGCCCACAAGTATCTCATGCAGCTTGGAGGCATAGGGTCGTAACCGCACGATCTTATCCTGTGCTCTTCTGAGCTTGGCAGCGGAAACCATCTTCATTGCAGAAGTGATCTGCCTTGTTGACTTAACAGAACTTATTCGTATCCTTATCGCTTTCAGATTCGCCATCAGAAACTCAGATTATCATAAGGGTCATGTTGCTTATTGCGGTGTATACTTAGCTGTCAGTTCCAGGGCAACTTTTTCAAGCAGCTTTGTAATATCGTTATTCAGGATTCCGTCGCGGAGATTATCGAGAACATCCCTGTGTTTAAGTTCGAGGAATTCAATATATTCTTTTTCAAATTCTCTCACACGGTTTACCGGAACATCTTTAAGCAAGCCCATTGTACCGCAGTATATTATTGCAATCTGTTTTTCCACTGGGACCGGAGAATATTGTCCCTGCTTAAGTATTTCAACGTTTCTCGCACCCTTATTAAGAATCGCTAGAGTAGATGCATCCAGGTCGGATCCGAATTTTGAAAATGCTTCAAGTTCACGATATTGAGCCTGATCTACTTTAAGTGTTCCGGCAACTTTTTTCATCGACTTGATCTGTGCATTACCTCCCACCCTCGAAACTGAAATACCTACATTTATCGCCGGTCTGACACCTGCGTTAAAGAGGCTTGATTCGAGAAATATCTGACCATCTGTAATTGAAATTACATTTGTAGGGATATAAGCAGAGACATCACCTGCTTGTGTTTCTATGATAGGCAGGGCTGTAAGTGATCCCCCTCCCTTAACCATTGGTTTCAACACATCAGGAAGGTCATTCATTTGTTTCGCCACTTCATCAGATTCAATAATTTTAGCAGCTCTTTCAAGCAGACGTGAGTGCAGATAAAAAACATCTCCCGGGTAAGCTTCCCTTCCCGGAGGACGACGTAGAAGCAATGAAACCTCTCTGTAGGAGACTGCCTGCTTGGAAAGGTCGTCGTAAATAATAAGTGCATCGCGGCCGGAATCTCTGAAAAATTCACCTATTGCCGCACCGGCAAAAGGTGCATAGAATTGTAAGGCAGCAGGATCTGATGCAGTAGCAAGAACGATGACAGTATATTCCAGAGCACCATGTTCTTCAAGGGTTTTAGCAATATTTGCAACTGTTGACCCTTTTTGTCCTAAGGCAACATAAATGCAATAAACTGGTTTGCCTTTTTTAAAATTGCTGCGCTGATTAATTATTGTATCAATTGCAATTGCTGTCTTTCCTGTCTGCCGGTCACCGATAATAAGTTCCCTTTGGCCACGACCAATAGGAATCATAGCATCTATTGCCTTTATCCCGGTCTGGAGAGGCTGTTTTACAGGTTGTCGGAAGATAACCCCCGGAGCTTTCCTTTCAAAAGGAAGAGTAAAAAGTTCACCTGATATGGGACCTTTGCCATCAAGAGGCTGGCCGGTAGGGTTAATAACTCTTCCCAGTAATCCTTCACCAACTCCTATAGAAGCAATTCTTCCGGTTCTTTTAACAATATCTCCTTCACTTATTTCTTCAGTAGGCCCAAGCAACACAGCACCTATATTATCTTCTTCCAGGTTAAGTACAATTGCTTCCATCCCGTTCTCAAATTCAATCAATTCATTTGACCCAACATTTGAGAGACCATAAATACGGGCGATACCGTCGCCTACCTGGAGCACTGTGCCCACCTCTTCCAGTTCAACACCAATCTGTATCCCTTCAAGTTGCTGGCGAAGTATACTAGAGACTTCAGCTGGTTTAATGTTTGCCATATTCTGATTTCTTAGATTATTCCTGTTAATATTTTTTTATCTACTCTGAAAAAGCAATTTCCTTAAGCTCTTTTTCGATTTTTCGTAGCTTATTCTTTACGCTTGCATCGATATAATTATCCTCTATTCTCAGTATAAACCCGCCAAGAATCTCTTTATCGACCACTTCTTTTATTTCAACTTTTGTCTTGAATACACCTGAGACAAGATCAATGATTTCTCTTCTGATCTTATCATTTACTTTTACCGCCGTAGTAAGTACAGATTCGGTAACACCATTATGCTCCTTGGTCTGATGAATAAATGCCCTGGCAATATCAGGAAGAAAAAGTTCCCTGTTGTTCCTTACAATCAAATCGATAAGTGAAAGAGTTAGTTTATTAAGGTCTTTCCCAAGTATCTTATGAAGGATATTTGTTTTCTTTGAAGGTACAATGACCGGGCTTTCTAGAAATTCCTTTACGTCCGGTAGCATGCATACTTCTGAGATGAATATCATGTCGTGGTTTACCCTGTCAAGTAACTTCTTTTCACGTGCCGATTCAAACAGAGCACGGGAGTATCGCAGGGCTATTTTGCTGTGGTTCATATTAAAAGAAGAGCTTTACTAGTTTTTATTGAAATCAATATCCTTAAGGTATCTATTGATAAGTTTATCCTGTTCTGAAGTCTTCTTAAGCTTTTCACCTAGCAGTTTCGAAGCAATATCGACTGAAAGAGAGGCAACCCGTTCATGAATTTCCGAAAGAGCTTTGGTTTTCTCTCTTTCTATTCCGATTTTTGCTTTCTCAACAATCTTTTCTGCCTCTTCAGTAGCTTTTCCTTTTGCTTCGGCAATGAGTTTATCTCTCACATCGCGTGCCTCTTTTAATATTATTTCGCGCTCTTCTCTGGCTTTTCTCAGGATTGCTTCATTATCGCTCTGAAGCTTAAGCATATCCTTGCGCGCTTTTTCAGCAGACGCAAGTGATCCTTTTATCATTTCATCTCTGGCTTTTACTGCATTAAGGATTGGCTTCCAGGCAAATTTCTTAAGAATAAGAAAGAACATTATAAAAATTATGGTTGTCCAAAATACAAGTCCGAGTGCCGGAGAAGTTAGACTATTTGCTAAATAGATCATATGTAATTTTTTAAGTAATTAAAATATAATTGAGGCATTGCAACCAACCGTTGCAATGCCTCAAATCCTTTTAATTCGTAATAAGAGAGACCACTACTGCGAACAAAGCAACTCCTTCAATAAGGACCGATGCTATGATCATGGCTGTCTGTATCTTGGAAGTAGCCTCCGGCTGTCTGGCTATTGCATCCATTGCCGATCCGCCTATTCTTCCGATACCAAGTCCTGCTCCTATTACTGCAAGACCTGCTCCAATTGCTGCCATTGTACCTGTCATAATAACTGGTTTTAATTATACAATAAAAACTAATGATGTTCCTCTACCGCCATGCTTATAAATAGTGCCGACAACAGAGTGAAAACATATGTCTGGAGGAATGCAACGAAAAGTTCGATGCAATCCATAAAAATCACCAAAACAATTGAAGCAGGGGCTACAGCCACTGACTTAAAAATAAAAATAAGACAAACAAGACTTAATACTATTATGTGACCAGCCGTGATGTTGGCAAAAAGACGGATCATCAGAGCAAAAGGTTTTGAAATTATTCCTATCAGTTCTACAGGAATCATAATAGGTAAAAGCCAGAAAGGTACGCCCGGAGTGGCAAATATGTGTCGCCAGTAATTTTTATTTCCGCTGAACTGAGTAATTAAAAAAGTAAAACAGGCAAGAACAAAAGTAAATGCAATATTCCCGCTAACATTTGCACCGAAAGGAGGTGGAAAGGGGATCATTCCAAGAAGACTATTTATAAGTATGAAGAAGAAAACTGATAAAAGATAGGGCATATATTTTTCATACTTATGGATTCCAATATTGGGGAGTGCAATCTCATCCCGCACAAATAGAATAACCGGCTCAAGAAAACTCTGAATACCTTTTGGGTGACTTATTCCGGTTTTTTTATAAGAACGTGACAGTGTGATAAAAAGAAATAAGCCAAGCAAGGCTGAAAACAACATTCCAACAACTGTTTTAGTTATCGAAAAATCAAATGGCAGGTTTTTTTCATCCGCAATGCCAGCTTCGTTCACTGCTACTATTTTACCTTGAAGGGGTCCTTCTTCTTCAAGTCTGTAACCTTTATATTCATGTCCTTTTGCCAGTCTCCTGGAAGAAAAAATATCAATTCCCTTATCTTTACTGTACAAAATAACAGGAAGATAAATGGAAACACTTTCGCCATTTTTCTTTGTCAGAATATGCCATTCATGTGAGTCTGCAATATGTTCCAGGATAAAGGTGCTTGGGTTAAAAGCTTCACTGTTGTTTTCATGAACATCATCTTCTCTGGCAGCAGGTTTCTCCTGCCCTTTTGCCTGAAGAGTAAACACAATGAGCAAAAAAATTAAAAAGAGACCGGTTACAAATCGTGCTTTCAAATTCGGTACTTTATAAAGATTTGTTTTTCAGTGTTTTAACTATTGCAATTACATAAAACAAAGTGAATGTTAAATATATAACAAAAAATAATATCACAGATGGCAGGGAGGTATTTTTAGCAATAAAAAACCAGATAAATGCAAGTATGAGCTCCAGAAGAAATTTCAGGCTTACAGAAATAAGGTTATGCATAGTACGGCTTTCCGGTTCCTGAGACTCTCCTCTGAAAAAAATTACCAGTGTCAGCAAAACCAAAAGAGTAAAAACAAGAGAAAGCCCGGTTAACTCGCCGAAACTAAAGAACCCAATAAACTTATGAACGAAGAGAGCCCCTGCGAACAAAACCACAATTTCCAGAATTACCAGCAGAATTACTTTATTCAGAACAGGTTTCAATCTGTAATTCACTTTATGAATTCTTTTACAATGACATACATTGCGGCAAATACCCCAAGAAGAGAAAGAACGATAGTAAAAACAGGAGTTTCCCAGCCGGTGAGTTTATCAATTTTAACTCCCCCCCATGTAGTAACAAGAATAATTCCGGCCATTTGAAATGCAATTCCCGAATATCTCGTGTAATCCTTTAAACCCTTATTTGATGGCTTTTTCGGGTTCTTTTCCTTTTGATTCGGTTGCTCCACTCTGGTTGTCATTATCGTTCATTTTGCAATTTCCGGAAAAGACAGCTCCCGGTTCAATAGAAAGTTTTAAAGTGGTAATATCCCCCTGAATTTTAGAAGAAGCCTTCAGGATAAGTAATTGATTTACTGTTATTTTACCCTCTACAGTGCCAGACACTTCTGAATTCTTACAAAATACTTCTCCACTCACCCTGCCTGTCTGTCCAATCACCACCTTACCCTTTGTACTAAGGGTACCAGTAAGTGAGCCGTCAATACGTATATCGCCATTGGATTTGATATCCCCTGTAATATCGGTTCCGATACTAATCAGGTTTATTGCAACTGTTTCGGTTTCATTATTTTTTGCCATAGTGGTTAGAATTATAGAGATACAAAATTAATAACTCACAAATATAAAAACTATTGCAAAGAAAAATAATTTAGACCAATCTCTTTAATCATAATCATTATGTAAAAAGATATACAACCCCTCTGTCGCTACGCGACATCTTCCCTGAAGGGGAGAAAATCTAGTATAAATAAAATAAATCTTTTATTTCGGATCGTAACCCCATACAAGGTATATCGATCCCCAGGTAAAGCCTCCGCCGAAAGCTGCCAGTATGAGTTTATCTCCTTTTTTAAGTTTGCTTTCATACTCCCACATACAGAGGGGAATTGTGGCAGCAGTGGTATTCCCGTAATTCTGAATATTGACCATAACTTTTTCAGGAGGCAGCCCCATACGTCTGCCGGTAGCATCAATTATTCTCAGGTTAGCCTGGTGAGGGACAAGCCATGCTATATCTTCCGATTTAAGATTATTTTTTACCATTATCTCGGCGGCAATATTGGCCATATTAACAACTGCAAATTTAAACACCGCCTGGCCTTCCTGGTAGATGAAATGTTCTTTGGCATCTATGGTTTCATACGACGCCGGCTTTACAGATCCCCCGGCTTTAAGATGCAGGAATTTCCTTCCTGATCCGTCGACATGAAACAGATAATCCATTACACCAACTTCTTCTGTTGTCGGTTCAAGAAGTACAGCACCGGCTGCATCACCAAATAAAGGGCAGGTGGTACGATCGGTGTAATCTGTTATTGAAGACATTTTATCGGCACCAATGACAATTACTTTTTTGAATTTGCCCGTTTCAACGTAGGCAGAGGCAGTTTGCAGCGCAAATAAAAAGCCGGAACAGGCTGCTCCCAGGTCAAAGCTGAAAGCATTTTTAATGCCAACCTTATCAGAAATTATATTTGCTGTAGCAGGAAAAAACATGTCAGGAGTAACTGTGGCACAAATGAGAAGATCAACTTCATCAGGTGAGGTGTTAGTCTTTTCAAGCAATCCTTTCACGGCCTTCTCGCCAAGATCAGAAGTACCGAGACCTTCGCCTTTAAGTATCCTTCTCTCCTTTATTCCCACTCTTTGCATTATCCACTCATCGGATGTGTCAACCATCTTTGAGAGCTCGTGGTTTGTAAGCCTGTATTCCGGTACCCATGCATGAATGCCTGTAATGGCTGCACGTATTTTGTCCATAACTAAATTGCTTCTTTAATCTTTTGAGCCAGGTCAACATGTACAACTGCCCATGTTTGCAATATCATGTTCATTGTCGCTTTTCTTTTAGATATTCCATGGCCAATTACCACATTCGCATTTATTCCGACGATTGGCGTTCCTCCGATGTTTTCAAAATTGAGACTGTCAAAATATGCATCTTTCAGATTTCTTGACTGGTAGATATGATGAAAAGCTTCTGAAAGCTTCAAAACCACATTTCCCACAAACCCGTCACAAACGATAACATCAGCCATAGTTTCCACGAAAAGGCCGTTCGCTTCGATATTCCCCCGGAAATTAATTCCCGGATACCCTTTCATGAGTTCATAGGCAACTTTAACGGCAGGTGTCCCTTTTGTCTCTTCTTCGCCAATATTAAGAAGCCTGACTGAAGGGTTATTAATTTCGAGGACATACTTGGCAAAGATAGAGCCAAGAATGCCGTATTGAAGTAATACATCCGGTTTACAATCGGGATTCAATCCCACATCGAGAATAACTGAATTGCGCTTATCCACAGAAGGTAGTATTGTAACAAGAGCAGGTCTGAGTACGCCAGGGATTAAATTAACGGTATAGCTGGCGCCCACGAGCATTGCTCCGGTATTTCCTGCACTGCAGAATCCATCTATTTCACCGTTTTTAAGCATCCTGTAACCAACAGCAATGCTTGAATCAGGCTTCTGGGAATATGCTTTGGCAGGAATATCCCCCATACCTATGATCTGAGATGTGTGTATAATCTTAAACCCGGATGGTCTGGTGTCCAATTTTTTTAGTTTTGCAAGGATAGATCTTTCATCTCCTAACAGAACCAATTGATCATCAGCTGATAAATATTGCAGGGAATCTACTGCACCTTCAATAATTGCATCAGGCGCAAAATCACCACCCATAACATCAAGGCCAATTTTCATTTTATTGCCTATTGGTTACTATATGTCAGGCTGTTGTTTTTTTCTCAACAGCCAGCTTGCCTCTGTAATATCCACACTCAGGGCATACCCGGTGATACAGAATCGACGAACCGCAATTTGAACAGGTAGATACTGTCGGGGCAGTAGCTTTATAATGTGTCCTGCGTTTATCTCTTCTTGTTTTGGAGTGTTTACGTTTGGGATTTGGCATTTTCTTCTTTATTTAATTTTTGTTCATCAATTTCTTTAAATCGCCCCAGCGTGGGTCATTCCCTGTCTCTTCACCAACAATGTGCTCCTTTAGTTTACTTATCATCTCAGGATCGCAGGTGCTGTTTCCATCTTTATCAGCAGAATGAACTCTCTGAATCGGTAATGCCAGAAGTATATTTTCATAAAAATACTGGCTCATATCAAGTTCATGTTCATCAACCTGTATTGTGATAATGTCAGGGTCGCTGTCGTCATGCATTTTTCCAAATTTGACTAAAAGCCTGTTACTGCAATCAACAGGCTGTTTTAAAAGCGCCAGGCATCTGTCGCAAGGAATATTGACCGTTCCCTTAATCTTAACCGACAAATCAAGATGAGATGGACTTTTGTCAATTTCTACTTCAGCTTTTAAATTACCTTCCTTTATTTCTGATTCCCCAAACTGGTCAAAAAACTCTTTGTTAATTACAAAATTATAAAAGTGCCGTCCTTCCTTTAATCCGCTTATCGGTAAAATATATACCCCCGACATCTCTTTGAAATTTTGGTTTGCAAAAATATGAAAGCTTATTCAATTAAAAAAATTATCAACAAAAAAGTAACATTTTCCGTCTCAAAGGACACTATACCGTTAAAAAACCTCCATTCGCCGATTTCCATTGACACAAGGTAATAATTCAATATATTTTTGATTCAGAATAAATCTAAAAAAAAATGAAAAACAAGGATTATTTATTAAAAAGACACAGGGAACATCATCCCCAGGTGGGCATAGGCCTCTTCTTTATAGTACTTGGGGTCGCTCTTCTTGTTGCTACAAACGACATGCTGCATCTTGGGGGTGTATCGGAATATTTCACCTGGGAAACAGCAATGATATTTATCGGACTTCTGCTCCTGCTCAATCTGCATTTCACCCCAGGATTATTGCTTATCGCAGGCGGGGCATGGTTTATGCTCGATAATTATTTCGGAGAATTACCTGATACAATTAGAACATTTTACTGGCCTGCAGTAATAATGCTTTTAGGTATTTCATTTATAATTTCATCATTCTTCAGAAGAAATAAACAATAGTAATTAAATCAGAAACAAATAAATTTACAATCATGGAAACAAATTATGATTACAAAGATGAGCGTCGCCCGAGACATGAGCATCATCATCTGACAAATAACAGGGTAGTTATAGGATTTATCCTTGTTCTGGCCGGACTTTTCCTGGTGATCAGGAATACCGGGTTCTTTCCTGATTTCATTGATCATGTTATCTTCAGCTGGCCAATGCTTCTTGTAACTATCGGACTGGTTCTTACACTGGGAGCATCAGAAAAAACCGGTGGAATAATTGTTATGGCTGTCGGAGGTTTCTTTATGATACCTCTGCTTTTCAGAGAATCATTTCATATGTATAATATGTTCTGGCCTTCAATTTTCATCATTATAGGTGTTATATTTATCGTTACCAGAAGAAAGGGTTGGAATTCTGTTACATCAAAAGGCGTTGTGGGAGATGATTATATCGATTATGTAAATGTTTTCAGCGGTGGTGAGCGACAAATCGTTTCCGAAAATTTCAGAGGAGGGAAAGTTTCTGCTGTCTTCGGTGGGATAGAACTTGATCTTACTAAAGCCAAACTTGCCCCGGGAAGAAATGATCTCGAAATTTCATGTGTTTTTGCTGGCGCTACTATTATTGTACCTGACAACTGGTACATAACAATTGAAGTAACCCCTGTTCTGGGAGGTTTCAGCGACACACGTAAATTGAGCCCCGGCAGAACTGTTGATTCTACCAGTCAGCTTGTAATAAAAGGCGCTGTTATCTTTGGTGGAGGAGAAGTAAAGAGTTATTAAATAGGGTTTCAAATGAAACATCCTGTATTAGGAAACAGGGCGCGGCTGATTGTATGGTGGCTGGTCTGGCTCTTTCTTGCGCTGGGCCAGACACTTTTATTTTACTTTACATACGGAAGCCTCATAAATATAAACATAGCAGACAGCCTGCTGTCTCTTCTAATCTATTCCGGTATCGCATTGTCCCTATGGTATCCTTTCAACTTTTTTACCCTGGGAAAAGTAAAACCTGCAGCATTGGCTGCAAATCTATTGGCAAGCGGGGCTATTACTGTAATTCTATGGATGGCTTTAACAAAAACGATAATGTTGCTTGTGCTCCCCGAAGATAATAAATATCAGGAATACTGGCAGGCAACATTTACTTACAGGATCGGCATCGGGGTATTCATCTATGGATTAGTAATACTGACTTATTATTTATTTGTCACATTATCAAATCTTTCTGAGAAGAATGCAAGGGAAGCAAAGCTTGAGTCGCTGGTAAAAGAAACAGAGCTGAAGATGCTCAGATCACAGATAAATCCTCATTTTCTTTTTAACAGTCTCAACTCAATAAGCTCACTTACCATAACTGATCCGGAAAAAGCACGGACAATGGTAATCAAGCTTTCTGATTTCATGAGATATGCGCTGTCAAGAAAAGACGAACAGCCTGTTTCACTAAGGAGCGAACTCGAAAATATAAGGCTCTACCTGGATATAGAAAAAGTCAGATTTGGTGAAAAACTGTCTACTGAAGAGAAGATAGATGATATATGCCTTGGAATAAATATGCCGGTTATGCTTCTTCAGCCGCTTTATGAAAATGCTGTTAAACATGGTGTTTATGAGAGTACGGGGGGCGTAAAAATATTTACATCGGCTTTTATTGAAGATGGTTATCTAAAGATTACCATTACAAATAATTTCGAAACAGAAGAGTCGTCTTCCAGGGGAACCGGAACCGGGCTTCTGAATGTTACAAGAAGGCTTGAACTAGTCTATGGAAAGAATGCATCCCTAAAAATTTCAAAAGAGAATGGCATTTTTACTATAAATCTCTATATACCAACAGAATATTCGAAAATAGCTTAAATTTCTGTTATGTTTTATTAAAGAAGGTTATCCCGCTGATACCGCAGATTAACGCGGAAATGATCAGCGAATATCTGCGAAATCTGCGGGAAACAAATAGAATAATATTATTAATCCCTTTCCGGAATGAAAAAACTCAGGACAATTATTATAGAAGACGAGGAACCAGCCAGAGCAATACTGAAGCATTATCTTAAAGAGATTGAAGAAATTGAAATTGTGGCAGAATGCCAGGATGGTTTTTCGGGATTGAAGAGCATTTCGGACCATAAACCCGATTTGATCTTTCTTGATATACAGATGCCAAAGCTTACAGGATTTGAGATGCTGGAAGTGATCGAGGAAAGACCTGAGATTATTTTTACCACTGCCTATGACCAGTATGCGATCAAAGCATTTGAAATTAATGCAGTTGATTATCTTCTGAAACCTTTCTCAAAAGAGAGACTCAAAGAATCGGTAAACAAAGTCATTGAAAAGAAAGGTTCAGCAAAGGATGAGAAAAAGCCTGTGCACGAGCTCCTCACCAGAAGGCCTGAAACTTCATCGCCGGTAAGTCGTGTCGTTGTCAGAAAAGGCAATGCTGTTAATCTTATTCCTGTCGGTCAGATAAGATATATTGAAGCGCAGGACGATTATGTAATGATCTATCATTCAACAGGGAAGGCGCTGAAGCAGCAGACAATGAAGTTTTATGAAAATAACCTGCCCAAAGTCGATTTTGTAAGAATACACAGATCGTACATTGTCAGGGTAGAGGAGATAAAACGAATTGAACCCTATGGTAAGGATAACCATGTGGCAATTCTTAATTCAGGAGATAAGCTGCCGGTTAGCAGGGCCGGTTATAAGCACCTTAAAGAAGAACTTAATTTTTAAGACGATTACCTTTAGGATATCTGCCAAGTAACATCAGCATTGGCTTATACTTTCTGAACCTGAAAAGGGGAACCGGATCATATCCATGAGTTCCACCGGGCCTGCACCGTAATATTCTGTTTGTTCCCATTGCAAGCCCAAAAACCGGTCCGTGTCTTTTCAAAGCATCAAGCATATATACTGAACATGTGGGTACGTGTCTGCATGATGGTCGTAAAAACGGAGAAATGGTGTACTTGTAGAAATATACAGGTAGTGATAATAAAAATGATAATATGAGTTTTAATGCTTTAATCACCGGGCAAATCTCGATTTTACATTCCTTTAATTTCGAGCCACCTGGTATACTTGTGTATTGATCTGACAATTGCCCAGATTCCTATTGCCCCGGCAAAAGACAATAACCAGACTTTATTTAACCAGATCGTTTCGGACAGGAAATAATTCCTGCACAGGTCAAGAAAAGCGAATATCATAAAAATATTTACAAAACTGTTGTATTCTCTTTTAAGAACATTCCTGATTGAAAATGGTAGTTGCGGACGAATAATCCTGAAAGAGAACGGAATAAAAGCACTGACCTTTTCTGACCATTTATCATAAGCCTCGCCAAATTTCCTTCGAAGGAACTGTTCCTCTGCAAACATTATTCTTTCATAGTATAGCCAGTAAATCAGGCAGAAGATGACTGTAAACCAGACAGATCTCAGGAATAGGACGGGACCCAGCCACATGAAAAAATTACCCAGATAAAGCGGATGTCTTACAATGGAATATATCCCGGTCACATTCAGCTCGTCAGCAACCTGACCGGCAACAGTATTGCGTCCGGAGGTGTTTCTGGGAGCAAACCCGACTGTTAAAATCCTTATAATCTGGCCAAACATGCTTATGCCCAGAAATATCATCTCATCGCGTAAATCGAAAAGGATTGCCTGCCTGTTTCCCAGATACATTGTTACAATGCCCGGAACAATAATAAATAGCGGTAACCAGCTTCTTCTTTTAAATAGCCAGTTGCCGCTATTCTCAAATTCATGTACAAGTGCCATAATTTCTTTATCTGTTGCGGCAAAAGTATGAAAATTCTAAAAACTGTATTTAACCCGCAGAAAAGCAAGGTTGATTCTTGTCCTTTCACCTCCCATAATGCTGTTGAAATGCTGCCAGATAAGTGAAAAATCGACATTTTCAGCAAGTGAATAATCAACGGAAGGACCTGCAAAATAGCCTTTCAGATCAGGAAACCACATTGCCGATATGCCCAGATTCAATAATGGAGAGGCTGCCCATGTAAATTGTCCGAAGGCCGAAAATTTTGAGAAAGCAAGATCCTTTGCTGAAAGGTTTCCGAAATAAAAATTACTGAAATTATTAAGACTTAGCGGGTTGTTACAGTACATCATCTGCACCTGGACTATAGAATTATCAGTAAATACTTTATCAATTCCGGCAGTTATTATTGTTGTTCCGGTAGTATCTTTGAAAGCCTCGAGTGGATGAAACCATGTTCCCTCGCCCCTGAAAGAGACCGACCCTATTGCCCCTGACCATCCGGCCCCGGCAACAATATCAGTGCTGTTTGAATAACCTGCAAGGAACTGGATATCATAGCCCCATTTATTGAAACGGTATAATCCCGCAGCTGTAATATCATTGTTGTTATCAGCCTTGACAGCTATCTCGAGTGCAGATGAAGACGATGGATAATACTGAATCCTTATGGCATCGCTGCCGGGTCGTTCAACATAATCGAAATCATAGTAAGAATAAGCATTGAAAATATCATTCGGATTCCATACAAAAGTCTGCCCCCAGTTAATGCGCTGGCGACCGATTCTTATCTGCAGCTTGTTATAGTTCATATCCAGCCAGAGCCTGTCGATGGTCGTGTTTAGGAAAAAAGAGTTTTTATTAATAATATTCCACGACATATCCAGCCATCCCGGATCAGTTCCTATCATTTCAGAATATGTAGTTCCGGCTCTAACCATATCACCTGTAAATAGTCGGTTTCTGAATTCCACGGCTATTGTAATATTTTTATTTATATATCCTTTAAAATTGAGCCTGTTATGAAGAAGATTATCATATAAAACCGGACCCGACAATGAATCAAATGTCGCACTTTGCATTGTTGTAATATACCCGTTTAGTGTGACAGGCTTTTTTTTCTCCTGCGAATAGAGTGAAAATGATATTTCTGTCAGCAACAATGCAGCTAATGCAAATCTTATTATTTTCATCGGCAAATATTTTCGGCTACTCCCTGAGATTATCCGATACAACCTTCCCGTCTTCAAGTGTAATAACCCTATGAGCCATTTTTACCACTCTGGGATCGTGAGTTGAAAAAATGAAAGTTATTTTTTCCTCCTGATTCAGTTTTTCCATTATCTGAAGAAGAACTGTCGCAGATTTTGAATCGAGGTTTGCTGTAGGCTCATCAGCCAGAACAAATTTAGGTCTTGATGCCAGAGCTCTGGCAACTGCAATTCGTTGTTGCTGTCCTCCCGATAATTTGGCAGGGCGGCTGTTTCCTCTGTCGCTCAGCCCCACTGCCTTAAGAAGTTCATAAGTTCTGCCGTCTCTCTCCTTTTTTGACCATTTCTGCAACGACATAATAAATTCAACATTCTCTTTTGCCGTTAGTACCGGGATAAGATTATATGCCTGGAACACGAAGCCTATATTCCTCATTCTGAAGTCAATAAGCGCAGATGACTTAAGCTTTGCAAGGTTTGTGCCATCAATGATAATTTCTCCTTCAGTAGGATTATCCAATCCCCCGATAAGATTCAGAAGAGTTGTCTTGCCGGAGCCTGATGGTCCTACGATGGCAGCAAATTCAGCCTCCTCAAAATCAAGCGTGACGTCATTTACAGCATGGACCTGGATTTCAGTCTCATTATATATTTTATGAACGTTTTTTATCTCAAGCACTTTCATGATCAATAAGTTTTAAATGTTATTTATTATTCGGCTCTGATGGCTTCCACAGGATTAAGCTTAAGCGCTTTCATGGCCGGGTAAACAGAAGATAGAATACCAGTTATTATTATCAGGATAGTTACAACACCAAAAAATCCGGCACTTATCTGAGGAAAAACCTTTGCTGAATAACCCAGCGCAGCAAATCCTTCAGCATATTTTGTCAAACTTATTCCGGTATGTGCTGTAAGCCGTATTATGCCAAAGCCCACAATCATTCCGGCAACACCTCCAATCAGGGAAAGGAATACCGATTCAAGCATTATCATTGAAAAAACTTTTCTCTTATTCATCCCTATTGCAGTAAGCATTCCAAGCTCTCTTGTTCTTTCCAGTACTACCATAAGCATAGTATTGACAATGCCAAATGCAAGAGCTGTGAGAATTATGAGACCGAATATCAGGTAAAATTGCTGTACCATATCGGTCATCATTGCCAGATCGGGTTGAAGTTTTTTCCAGCTGATAACTTCCTGCCCGGGAAGTTTTTCAGCCAGTGCATTTTCAATTGATGCCGTCTGGTTCAGTTCATTTATTTTTACAACTATCTCATGAGTAACATTTTCGGGAATGCCGGTGAGTTTTTTAAGAATAGAATCCCTGACAAAAACCATACTCTTTTCAAATACACTGTTCGAAATATCATATAACCCGGTCACTCTGAAGACTGCTCCGACCTGATTATTGTCTTTGTCAAGGAACGTAAGTATAAATCTTGATCCTTCCCTGAAGTTCCAGGCCTCTTTTTTAATAATCTGCCCGTACTTCTTGTCCTCCCGGGAAGAATAAAGAGACTTCATTTCTTTAATAAACTGCTTCTCACTTGTAAATCTTTTCCCTGCAAGCGGAATAAGCTTATCGATTACTTCTTCAGGCACTCCTTTTGCTTTAAGCCCTGAAAAAGTAGCAGTATCAACAAAATACCTGACAAGATTAAGATCTTTTGCCAGATCCTCACCAATAAGGGCAAGATTGTACCTGGATTCTTTTTCAAAATAATCACCGGTGCCGGGCATAATTTTTTTATACAGAGTA
>Ga0315542_1000695_pt1 | contig 21240 bp, 22 predicted proteins | sample SalMarSW160120MG_FD_202541 | JGI IMG/M metagenome (GOLD analysis project Ga0315542, IMG submission 202541) | Salt marsh sediment microbial communities from the Plum Island Ecosystem LTER, Massachusetts, United States - Salt Marsh Sediment SW1601-20 ... | reverse complement strand
TGAGAGCACACTCCCCGGAGGCTTTGTATCGGCATTTTTCGACATGCTTTCATTTGGTGCCCACGTATGTCATTTGCCCAGTGAAATGGAAAAAATGGTGCCATTCTCTGGTTGCAGTTGCGAGGCCCAAGCCAAGTTGGCGGTGCCGCGATTCTCAACAGACAGAGAAGAACACCCGCCTGAAGGATGCGACCACCTCGGCTAATTTTCTACCCACAACGACTAAGCCCATTCCCCCTGCATGGTCAACCTTGCTTGGACTGTATTCTGTTTTATGGTACTACACTGTGGTATAAACCGCAAGCATTAAATGAACTACCCCGCGAAGAACTGCGGGAGATCCTCTGTTGTCATTCTCGAAAGCCCGCAGGGCTTATACGGAATCCAGATTCCCGCTCCCCGATAGCGGTCGAGAGCAGGCTTCGCGGGAATGATCGCAACGTCGCAAGTAACGGGGTATGGAGCCGGATGGAGGAATCAATCCTACCGCGACGTGATACTTTCCTTCTTGACTTGGGTAAATTCATCTTTAGGTTAGTCACAGGGCTTCAGAAAGCTCGGAGTATACTTTTCTAATCAATGATAAGAGGAGGAAACAAAATGAAAATGCTAATGAATGTCACGATTCCTCACGAGCCATTCAATACACTTTTAAGGGAGGGAAAGGTCAGTGAGATCATTCGCAGGATTTTGGACGACTTGAAGCCGGAATCCTTTTATTTTACAGAGCAAGTCGGCACTCGAGGCGCTGTTGCCGTTATAGATGTGGCTGATTCTTCGCGGATTCCATTTTTTTCGGAACCTTTTTTCTTAAATTTCGAGGCAGACTGTGAGTTCAGGATTGCAATGTCTCCCGAGGATCTTGAGAAAGCTGGGCTTGACGAGCTGGGAAAGAAATGGAGCTGATTTTCTGTGTGATTCATGGACATCCTTTCTTTTTTGGATGAGAAAGGATGTCCACAAATCTGTATCTTTACCTACCGGCCAACCTCCCTTTTGATCATCACTCATTCAATTGCATGTTGTTGCTTGGTAATGGGTAAAAAGACACGCGCATCAAGGCTCTGCCTTTCTTATTCGCTTCTACTCTTGCTAAGCTACTGGTGCCTGTCAGATCAATTCTCTGCAACTGCAAATAATTTCCTGCCGGGCCCGCTATGAGAGGTTTTCAGTAACCTCTCGGATAGTCTGATTCAGCAGAAAAATGAGTTCGTCGATTTCATCTTTGCTTATAGTCAGGGGAGGTGCGACCAGAATATGATCTCCCCTGTATCCATCAACGGTTCCGCCTCCTGGGTAGATGATTAATCCATTCTCAAAGGCTTTCCGGGAAGTTAACTGAGAAAGCTTCGCAAACTCTTTAAAGTCGAAAGGTTCCTTTGTTTCCTTGTCTCTGACAAATTCAATTCCGGTCATGAGCCCTTTCCCTCTGACATCTCCCACGATCGGATATGTATACAGCGTATTCAGTTGATCCATCAAGTACCCCTCAACTCGGTTCACGTTGCCGCACAAATCATTTCTTTTGCAGTATTCTATTATGCGAGTCCCGACAGCGCCGGCCAGAGGGGTTCCCTGGTAGGTGTGGAGAGGAGCGAACTTTCCTCTTCCATCCCGCAAGACCTGATACAACCTTTCCGTTACAATCACTCCAGCAAGGGGAAAATATCCGGCGCTCGCCCCTTTGCCGAAAGTGATCATATCAGGTACAACATCCCAATGGTCGATACCGAAATTTTTCCCCGTGCGCCAGAATCCCGTCATGACTTCGTCTGCAATAAACAAAATGTCAAATTCATCACACAGTTCACGGATAATCTTAAAGTATTCCGGAGGCGGAGTGATGGCACCCGCAGCAGCCCCGACCACGGGCTCTGCAATAAAAGCGCTTATATATTCGGGGCCCGTGAGCTGAATGGCTTCCCTCAATTTATGGGCACAGGCGATCCCGCATCCGGGATACTCACTTTTGAAGGGGCATCGATAGCAATAGCAGGGTTGAATTTTCGGATATGGGAGGAGGGAATTTGCAAAGTCCCGACGCCGGGCCACGAGGCCGGACATTGAAAGTGCTCCTGTAGTCATTCCGTGATAGCTCAACCAGCGCGAAACGACCAGTTCTTTCCTCCCCTCTCCTCGTTCCAGATGATATTGATGCGCAATCTTGCCGGCCATTTCCGATGCCTCTGAACCGCTTGAGACAAAAAGGACTCTGTTGAGATCACCAGGCGCCATATCAGAAATCAGGTCTGCAAACTTCTCTATTGGCTCGTTGGTAAACTGGGTATGGAAAACGAATGACACCTTCTCGGTTTGCTCCATCAAAGCCTCGGCAATCTCCCTGACCCCATGGCCGATGTTGCAGGCAAGCGGTCCTGAGCTCCCGTCCAGGTATCTCTTTCCGCTCCTGTCATACAAATACACGCCCTCTCCTCTGTCAATTGTGGGAATTGTTCTCCGCATGTCATTGTGAAATACATTACTCGTCTCAACCGTCTTTTCCATGATTTCAACTCCTTTCACAGAGGTATCAATTCCCTTGACAGGTGCGGCAGGGCTTCATCAACATATGGTTTTACCATCTCAAGGGCGGCTTGAAACGCATTCACCGCCTTGTCTATGTCGGCTTCGGCCATGGCAGTTGAAAGGACAAACATGCCTCGGGCTGCTGCATATATCCCCTGATTGATCATTTCCAGATGGAGAAGCCTGATCAGCTCACCTGCCGAGGCAGCTGCCAGAGCAGCCTCCTTGGCATTTCGAGGCGTTTCAGCGTTCCAATGAACATTGAGCAGGGAACCTCTTTGGCTTACGCAACCCTTAATTCCGGTCGTCTTGAAGGCATGATCAAATCCTTGCTTCAGCCTGTCGCCCAGGGCATTGATCCGATCAGCAGCGGATTGATCATACAATTCCAGTGTTGCGAGTCCTGCCCCTAAAGTGACATTGTTCCCGTTGAATGTACCCCCATGATTGACTGTTCTCGGATGGTTGGGGTCAAATATTTCCATGACATCTTTCCGTCCTCCAAAAGCACCGACCGGCAATCCGCCGCCTATCATCTTACCAAGAGTCGTCATGTCCGGGATAACACCCTCTATGGCCTGCATACCACCTCGATGCAAGCGAAACGTGATGATCTCATCGAAGATGAGCAGGACTCCATACTTGTCGGCCAATGATCGCAGCCCTTTGAGGTAGCCTGGTAAGGGCTCAACGATTCCGGCAGCACCCATAATCGGCTCCACAATAATGGCTGCCAGCTGATTCTTGTATTTTTTCAGAATCGTTTCTGTCGCCTCCAAATCGTTGAACGGGCTGACTACCACGCCTTCCAGCGTGCAGGCCGGCACTCCTCGTTCGACATGTTTTGACGGCAGCCGTCCGGCTGCTACATCCGGGTGAAGATTCACCTCGGCAACGTCATGGGTGCCGTTATAGCCTCCGTCCATTTTCATAATGATGTCACGTCCGGCGAAGGCCCTGGCCCCTCGCAATGCAAATTGCGTCGCTTCACTGCCGGAGTTGCAGTACCGTATTGTGTCAAAAGACGGAACCCGCTCGCACAGGTGTTTTGCGTGGATATACTGAATTTCAGCGGGAGCCCCGAATATGGTACCCTTCTTCAACTGAGCCTGGGCAGCTTCAATAATTTTGGGGTGGGCATGGCCATGGATAAGGGAACAGTAGTTGTTTAGAAAATCAAGGTAGTCATTCCCGTCGCAGTCCCAAAGGTGGCAGCCTTCACCGCTCACCATGTACGTGGGATAGGGTCCGTAGTAGACGGTTGAGCGCGTGTCACCGCCCGGCAGATAGTTTTTGGCGATATCATTGTGTGCTTTTGAACTCTTGGTCTTTTGTTCATACCTGTTAAAAATAGCCTCGGCTACCTTCTGTGCTTTTGTACTGACCATACACGTCTCCCCTCCAAATATCCGACCCAGCCTGCATCACCGAAGCAATTCCACCCGAACCATGGCGAGTTGCGGAAAAAAGGTTGTCATACCCACGGCCAGTCTTCAGGCACCAAGAAAAGGCATGCCTTCCTCCAGATCGAGCCCGTCCTTCTTTCTTTTCTTATCCTGAAAACACATGTACCCATAAAATGTACTATAACCTGAATCATTGAGGCGTATTTAAGAATAGAATAGATAAACTATAGGAGTGCAAAAAACGAAAATCAAGATAATTCCGATAAACAAGGGGAAGCCAATCTTCATCATCTTTTCCCAGAGCAAAAGGTGTACTTGGATAACGTATTAAATTTTTCGCACAATTGAGGCGACGGCCCCGGTATGGTTGCGCGGCAGCAGGAACGCAAACCGTTCAGCCAGTGGAGGGGACTGCGGCTTGTCTATTGAATTTTGAACCGTTGATCATTAAATTACTTTGAACGATATTCTATGGAGAGATCTCGCGAAGCTCATTTGAATATGTAGGAAGGAGTTCCTTTGATGGCAGAAGAACAAGCCCGCGTTATACGGTGCCCGGCATGCGGCGCCAAAAACAGGGTTCCAGCCGATAAAGACAGCAAGAAGGCTACATGCGGCAAATGTCATTCTCCGCTGGATACCGGCCAAGAACACGCGGAAGATGCAGCCGCCGTCACCCTGAGGTGTACGGAGTGTTGGACACGGAACAAAATCCCGCTGAACAAAGTTGACGAAGACGCCAAGTGCGGAAAGTGCGGGGCCACGCTGAAGACAGAAGGGCTGATGAGCGCAGAATCGCTCATGGTTGGAGACGGCGATTTTGAAGAAAAGGTGATGCGCTCTCCCCTGCCGGTCCTCCTGTTTGCATGGGCACCGTGGTGTCCCACCTGTCGATCTTTCCTGCCGATTGTGGATGCCTTTGGAAGAGAGTCAAAAGGCAAAGTGCGGGTTGCCAAGGTCAACGTGGATTCGAACCCTCAAATTTCCTCCACATATAACATCCTGAGCGTCCCCCAAATCTTCATCTTTGACAAAGGACAGCTGCAGGAAAACCTGCCCGGCGCGCTGCAGCAACATGAAATGATGATGAAAATGGGCCGCTACCTTCTCTGACCGACGGCGTACGCGGTACTGTTGAGCTGAATGAAGAATCGGTGCAGCCCGTGCACCTGACTGACGAGGATGGCAGAAAAGGAATTCAAGAGATCAAGGCTAAAGTTGCCCGCCTTGTGTCCACGGGACTCTCCACCATCTCATTGCGAAAGTCCGTGAGAAATGCGGGCTACTTAGAATGTACGAGGAAGTCCCAAAGGCATACAGCGTTGTTGTATTTTTCATTCTTTGCCGCATACACCAAGGTCACAGGGCCTTTCTTTGCTTTGCTGCGGATGAGCTCTGTCAACTCATGCTTTTCCTTCAGTTCCCCGAAGTATCGATCCCTGAATACCGGCCACTTCTCCGGGTCATGGGAAAACCACTTCCGTAATTCGATGCCGGGAGCGACTTCTTTCAGCCACAGATCTATCTTTGCGTTCTCTTTGGTCAAACCGCGCGGCCACATCCTGTCAACCAGTATCCTGCAGCCGTCGGTTCGCTCCGGTCGGTCATATACCCTCTTGACGTGCAGGTTCATTTTGCTCCCGATTTCTCCTCCATTCTTGCGACGCCTTCCTCAGCCCTTGTCACGTATTGCCCGTATATTCCGTGGATGAGGTCCCGGTCAAACGCGTATTCCTCATCCAACATGGCATCTTTCTCCTCTTTGGTGAAGTACTCCATGATGGGAATAAAGAAATGCCGGTCCTCCTTTTCGATGTGCTTTGGATAGAACTCGACCAGGGACGTCAGGCAGTCAAAGATAGTAAAGAGCGCTTTATCATCGCCTTCCCGGTATGCAGCGTTGGCCTCTATCAGCCTGCCGGTCATCTCTCTTCCCTTTTGGTGATCCGCCATCAGTTCTTCCATGATTCGCTTGTGATCGTTTGAGATAGGCTTTCTGCCGAGCTCTCGAAACAGGATATCTTCTTCCTTTCCGTGGTGACACCGGTCCGCATAGGTCCGGATGAAGTCCACCGCGGTTTCGATAAAGGCGCTGTCTGCTTTCCCTTTTCTCTCCCATTGCCGGAGCCTCCGGTTCATAACCTCTATCATTCTCTCGATAAGCCTGTGCTCAATCATCAAAGGACCGACCGGCATCATGGTCATGTACCCCCTTTCGCTTTATTCTTCCCGGTGGATGCATTCGACCCGCCATAATTCTATTGCCTCCTAAATCAGGTCTTCGGGCCCTCTTTCCGGCATGATCACCTCTTGGGATGAGGCCCATCCTGGCCCGCTGGCGGTTCGAATGGCGGGCCAGTGATGGCTTGGAAGCAATCAGCCGCCTTTCACGCCCTTGACGATGCGATCGCCGATCTCCTTATCGATGTTGCGCCAGTATTCGAACGCACGCGTAAGCACGGGCTCGGACACGCCATTTTTGAGGTGTCCGACGACGTTGGACACCAGCCGGTCGCGCTGTGCATCGTCCAGGACTTTGCGTACCATGGTGCCGGCCTGGCCCCAGTCATCATCGTCCTTCCGCAGGGTGTAGGCGGCGCGGATGAACTCGCCGCTGGCCTTCCAGACCTCTCCCTGGGGATAACGCTCGCCGTCAGCCTGAGGACCGCCCTTGGAGTTCGGGGCATATACCGGGTCGGACACGTTCTGGACCCGCATCGCCCCGTCCTTGCTGTAGCTATGCACCGGCGCCTTCGGCCGGTTGACGGGGATCTGCTTGTAGTTCACCCCCAAACGGGCGCGGTGGGCGTCCGCATAGGAGAAGAGGCGGGCGAGCAGCATCTTGTCCGGGCTGGGACCGATTCCCGGCACGAGGTTGTTTGGTTCGAACGCCGCCTGCTCGATCTCGGTGTGGAAGTCGGTCGGGTTGCGATTCAGGGTCAGCCGGCCGACCTCGTGCAGCGGGTAGTCCCCGTGCGGCCACACCTTGGTCAAATCGAAGGGGTTGAACCGGTAGGTCTCAGCTTCCTCGAAGGGCATGATCTGCATCTTCAGGGTCCAGCTGGGATAATCACCCCGCTTGATCGCCTCGAACAGGTCACGCCGGTGGTAGTCGGCGTCAATGCCGGCTATCCGGTCGGCCTCTTCCTGCGTGAGGAAGTCGATACCCTGGTCGGTCTTGAAGTGGTACTTCACCCAGAAACGTTCGCCCTTTGCATTGGCCCACATGTAGGTGTGGCTCGAGTAGCCGTTCATGTGCCGCCAGGTCTTCGGGATTCCGCGGTCGCCCATAAGCCACGTGACCTGGTGGGCCGACTCGGGCGACAGGGTCCAGAAGTCCCATTGCATGTCGTTGTCGCGCAGGCCGTTATCCGCCCTGCGTTTCTGGGAGCGGATGAAATGCTGGAATTTCATGGGGTCGCGCACGAAGAACACTGGAGTGTTGTTCCCCACCATATCGTAGTTGCCTTCGGTGGTGTAAAACTTCAGCGCGAAGCCACGCGGGTCCCGCCAGGTGTCTGGGCTGCCGCGTTCTCCGGCTACCGTGGAGAACCGGATCACTGTCTCCGTCTTCGTGCCCGGCTGAAATACCGCCGCCTTGGTGTAGGCGCTGACATCCTGGGTCACCTCGAAGTATCCGAAGGCCCCGGAACCCTTCGCGTGGGGCTGGCGTTCCGGAATCCGCTCCCGGTTGAAGTTTGCCATCTGCTCAATGAGGTAGTGGTCCTGCAGCAGAATGGGTCCATCGGGCCCCACGGTGAGCGAATACTCGTCACTGCTTACGGGGATCCCGGCATCGGTTGTGGTGGCTTTGCGGTCGTCGTTTTCCATGGGAATACCTCCTTAAAGGTTCAAAATGGTTACCTCTTCATGCTTCCTTCCTCTTTCTTGGTCTTGGTTGGTTTTTCTTTCCTTTTACACTCACCGCAAATACCAAAAAAATCCAAACGATGGGTCAGGATGTCAAATCCGGTTTCATCAGACACTTCCGCTGTCATATCCTTCAGGGATCCCAGATCCGGATCGACAATCTTTCGACACCGGACACAGATGACATGAGGATGGGGAAAGGGCTTGTTGCCGTCGTAGCGATTACTCCCGTCCGGGAACCCCAGTTCAAGCACCTCGTTGAGCTGTTTAAGAACATGGACCGTCTTGTAAACAGTGGCAATGCTGGTCGTTGGAAACTGGCGCCGGACGGTTTCATAGACCTTTTCCACGGAGGGGTGCCCCTCGCTGGCCGCCAATATCCTCAGAACGGCCAACCGTTGCGGCGTAATCCTGAAAGCATGCTCTCTCAGCTTCGCGACCATTTGATCCATTCGTCGGTCGACATCTATCTTATTGAAATGTGGCCCCATCTTTCTCAAAAAGAATTCAATTATTAAAGGATAATTATTATCCATAATCATACCGGGGAACAGCTGCGCTTGTCAACCCTAAATTTTTTGTCATTTGAAAACAGAGATGAAAGGCGCAAAGGGCATTCGTGTTCGATCCAACGCTTCTTCTGTGTGGCACGACAAGACCTTATTGCTGCACACCAAAGGGACAGGATTAACTTCCTGCAGACCAATTCAGACGGTTGCGGGAAAGGGTTACATTTGAAATATGCAATCTGCGTTTCGTATCCTCCGAATACCCAAATATCGATGAACAGGGCGACGCGCTCCGCCTTGTAATCCGAGATATCGATCATATATTGGGGTTGTGTGAGAACAGCTCTTCTTACTGACTGCACAAGCAGGTGGAATAGTATTGCGGGGGAAAGGGCAATGTCTGCTTCGATCAAAAAAATGAATCGCCTCCATCAATCCCTGATGGCCGCGCTTCTCCGGGTTATAGAAGGCTATATGCATGTGGTATACGGCCAACGCAAACGCTCCGTCTTCCATGACCTGCCCGCAACCATCGTAGAAATCGGCCCGGGAACCGGTGCGAATATGCGTTATTACCCGCCAGGCTCCCGGGTCATTGCCGTAGAGCCCAATCCGGCCATGCACCATTATCTGCACCAAGCGGCCCGGCGTTACGGCCTGCAATTGGATCTTCGGGGCATGAAAGGGGAACACCTGGATCTGGACACAAACAGTGTGGATGCGGTTGTCAGCACCCTGGTGCTTTGCTCGGTGGATGATCCGGCACGGGTTGTTTCCGAAATCCGGCGGGTTCTCAAACCAGGCGGCCGCTTCATCTACCTTGAACATGTTGCCGCCATGCCGGATACGGCCCTCGCCCGGATGCAAAACATCCTGCACCGCATCTGGCTCCCGCTTTTTGACGGTTGCCGCCTCAACCGCCATACCTGGACCACCATCAACACAGCCGGGTTTCAGCATGTGGATATGGATTGTTTTACGCTGAAATCGTCCTGGATCCCGGTATCTCCCCATATTTTCGGGGTAGCTGTAAAATAAGGGCTGCATAGCGGCAGGCATTGGGCCATGCGCTGCAGCAGAAGATTATCGGTGAGGAATGGAACTGAATATGATATTCTGTTGGGTGATAAAATACATGGAACAACGTATTCCCTTGTGAGAATCGAATAGAGAATATTCAATATAAAAGGATTTGTCAGCACCTGTCGAAGAGCTGCCAGCCCAGGCCTATCTCATAGACCCCGCGCAGCGTGGACACGGCGAGGCGAACTTCTTCAATGCAGGGAGGGAAGGCGGTATGATTTCACTCAACGTGAATGGAAAAAGGTGTGATATCGAAGCGCCCCCGGATACCCCTCTTCTTTGGGTGATCCGGGAACACTTGGGCCTGACCGGGACCAAATTCGGCTGCGGCAAGTCGCTCTGCGGCGCATGCACGGTGCATGTGAACGGAAAGGCGATCCGCTCCTGCGTCACGCCGCTCTCGTCCGTCTCCGGCAAGGAGATCGTAACCATCGAAGGGCTCTCACTCGACCACAGCCATCCTGTGCAGCAAGCCTGGATCGCCGAGGACGTGCCCCAATGCGGGTACTGCCATTCGGGGCAAATCATGGCTGCTGCGGCGCTCCTGGCCGAAAACCCCAACCCCACTGATGCAGAGATAGACAAGGCCATGGCCGGAAATATCTGTCGGTGCGGCACCTATCAGCGTATCCGCCGGGCAATTCATCGTGCAGGCGAGATGATCGCCGAAGGAAGGATCAAGGGGAGAGAGCCACCTACCCACACTCAATCCGCAGAATCCTTTGCCCTCAATGACTTCGTCCACATCGGCACCGATGACATAATCACGCTGATCATCAATAAATCTGAAATGGGACAGGGGGTGTACACCTCCCTGCCCATGCTGGTGGCAGAGGAACTCGAATGCGATTTGAGCATGGTACGCGTAGCGCCGGCCCCCGTGGCCCCGGTTTATAACCACACCGCTATGGGCATCCAACTGACCGGGGGCAGCTCCAGCGTTTCCAGCGAGTGGGAAAGGATGCGGAAGGTCGGCGCCCAGGCGCGGGAGATGCTGGCTGCCGCCGCGGCCGATACCTGGGGGGTGGACCGGAAAAGCTGCCGTGCAGAGAACGGCAGAATCATTCACGAAAGCGGAAAGGCGCTGTCTTATGGGCAGCTAGCGGAAAAAGCCTCAAGCATGCCGCCTCCCCGGGATATCCCTTTGAAGAACGCTTCGTCATTCACAATTGTGGGCAAGCCGAGAAAACGTCTCGACAGCGGCGCAAAGGTGAACGGAGAAGCACTCTTCGGCCTAGATGCAGACATTCCCGGCGCACTCATTGCCGTTGTGGCCCGTTCTCCGGTCTTCGGCGGGAAGGTGAAAAAATGCAACGATGAAAAGGCCAAATCCCTGCCGGGCGTCAAGGCGGTCGTTCAGATCGAGTCCGGGGTGGCAGTAGTGGCCGAAAGCTTCTGGTCCGCAAAAGAGGCACGGGACAAGCTGGAGATCACCTGGGAGGAGGGACCTCTTGCCGGACTCTCGACACCAGGGCTGAGGAAGGAGTATATGGAGCTGGCCGGGACCCCGGGTGTTGTAGCTGCTGAAAGAGGGGCTCCTGATGAGGCCCTCGACAGCGCGGCCGTGCGCATCGATGCAGACTATGAAGTTCCCTACCTTGCCCATGCTCCGATGGAGCCCTTGAACTGCCTCGTGGATCTGCGCTCCGACAGCTGCGAGATCTGGACCGGCACCCAGTTTCAAACCGTTGACCGATCCGCCGCGGCCAGGGAAGCAGGACTCAAGGAAGAGGCCGTCAACATCCACACCACATTTCTGGGCGGCGGCTTCGGTCGCCGCGCCAATCCCCGATCCGATTTTGTGGTGGAGGCGGTCCAGGTAGCAAAAGCGGTCAAGAAACCGGTGAAGGTCATCTGGACCAGGGAGGATGATATCAAGGGCGGGTATTACCGGCCCATGTGGTATGACCGGCTCGCCGCAGGTCTTGACCAAAATGGAAATCTGGTCGCATGGAAGCACACGATCGTCGGCCAGTCGATCATCCGGGGGACTCCCTTCGACCAGTCCCTCGTAAACGAGGGCATCGACGGAACGTCCGTGGAAGGAGCCCAGGATTCCCCGTATGAGATTCCCAACCTCCTGGTGGACCTTCACACACCCGAAACGGGAGTGCCGGTCCAGTGGTGGCGCTCGGTGGGTCATTCCCACACCGCCTTCGTGGTGGAAAGTTTCCTGGACGAGGCTGCACACCGCGCCGGCAAAGATCCATATGAATTCCGCCGAAAGCTTCTCTCCAATCATCCGCGTCATCGTCGGGTGCTGGAACTTGCTGCGGAAAAGGCCGGATGGGGTGTGCCTGTACCTGAAGGCAAAGGTCGGGGAATCGCCGTGCACGAGTCCTTCGGCAGCGTTGTCGCCGAAATGGCTGAGGTCTCAGTGGGTCCGCAGGGGAAGGTGCGCGTTCACAAAGTCGTATGTGCCATCGACTGCGGAAGCGTGGTGAATCCCGCCACCGTTGAGGCCCAGATGGAGTCGGGCATTGTCTTTGGTCTTTCCGCCGCTCTTTACGGCGCCGTTACCCTCAAAGACGGCCGGGTGGAACAGAGCAATTTCAACGACTATCCAGTCCTGCGGATCGGAGAAATGCCGATCATAGAGGTGCATATTGTCCCGAGCACGGAAGCACCCGGCGGCGTGGGAGAGCCTGCGACCCCTCCCATTGCTCCTGCGGTGACCAATGCTGTCTTTGCGCTTACGGGGAAAAGGATCAGGCGCTTGCCCATTGATCCCGAGGTATTGAAAATGTAAGGTCGAATGAGTCTTCTCCGGCGGGGGTGACCAGAGAGACGGGACAGGCCCACCTGGACGAGGACATTCACTGATTTCTGCTGCTGCTTCTAACCGGCAACGGTGTATATTCTAATCTCGGGATCGGCATCCACAAGCGGTTTAAGCTTCTCCACCACATCCTGGTTGAAGAGACTGCTTTTGAGGTATGCCTGGGCATTGTCCACGGTATCGAAACGATGAAGCACCTGGACGTCGTCGTCCCTAACGAGCAAGGCTTTTGTCTCGGCGCCTTTAATCTCCGTAAGAAAGGGCTGCCGATATTCCTTGTAAACACCTGCCGCGGCGGGCCGGTTCTTTTCACTGATTTTGAGGGTAATTTCCAAATAAGCGCTCATGGGCCATTCCTCTCTTTCACGGTTTTTATATGGACCTTACCATAGATGTTCAGGTTTGTCGAGTGCATGGGGCCGGGGGTATTTTTCCATGTATTCCCACGAATGCGCGTGGACGCCAATGGCTAAACCTGCCCCCCGTCCGTCAGATGGTGAGTCCCCTCCCCCGGAGAGCTCTCAGGGATGAAATCTCTTTCTCTCCTCGGGGACGTTCTCCTTTGGGCCCGCCCTCTCCTCCCCCAATCCTGCGGGCGTTGAGGAGCACTCGGGGATCCTGGGTGTTCCACTCTCGTCCCGAAGCTCCGGTTTCCTGAGTGAGTCTCCTCTGGAAATGACGTTCAGGGGAAAGCCTTTTCTTCCGTTCCGAGGCTCCGGGATGGTCAGAGGGTTTCTTTGAATCGGGAACCGGCTCGTGCCGTAATCTTCTAATTTCAGATGGGTACGAGCTAGCGTACCGAGAGTTCCTTGCTGTACTCCCAGAGCCCATGGATGTTGCACAGCGCTGTGGCATACAGGACTCCCGGCTTCTTCACCTTCATGCTGGCCGTCACTGAGTGGTTGGTATACACGGACCCTTTATTCGGTCCTTCCGCGGTTTCCCCATGGGCGGTGAACTCAAAGTTCCCGACCTGGCAGGCAAATTTCTCTCCCTCGGGATGGAAATAGAGCTGGATCCAACGAATATGATGCTCCGTTGTGTTGGGGTGGGCCACCTCCTTGCCCAGGGACACCTTGACTTCGAACATCTCATCAGCGGGAACGCTGTCCGGACATTCGATAACGGGAACGTGTTTCTCGGCTTTCCAATCCGCTGTTTGATACAATTCTCCAAATTTTTTCATGATCATTCCTCCCTTTCTTGTTTTTGGTGGTAGATGTGCCCAAGGCGGAATTTCGCGAAGCTCAAGATGCGTTGCTTCCGCTCGCCGCCCAGCCTGCCGGTAATCACGGCTGGATCAATTCGTAGGGCTTGGCCTTCAAAGCCCATTCGCTGTCCGGGAATTCCTTTTTCAAGCGGTCGAGGCCTTCCCGCAAAAACCTGGGTTCGTTATACGTTTTGTATTTTACAACGCCAAGATAGAAAATCGCCTCCGGTACCGCGAATGATCCCTGGTATTTCTCAATTACCTCGTTGAAACATTTTGCCGCGAGTTCATAATTTTCTATGGTAAGTTCCACCTTCGCGCCATCCAATATGATTCTTGCGCACAACTCCGCCGGTGAAAGAAATCCCGTGGATCGATAATGCTCCCGTCCATCCGCGTCCAGCACGGCAATCGTCGGGGTCCAGCTTACGAGATTCTTCTGAAACACATCATCCCGCTTTTCCTTGTTAATTCTCAACGGAACGAACCAGTCGCTTACTACCCTGGAGACATTCTCATCCGGCCATGCAACAGCGTCCAGCTGCTGACATCCAATTCAATGTGGATTGAAAAAATCCATAAGAACGAGCTTTTTTTCATTCTTCGCCCTTTTGATCGATGCGTCTAATGACTCCTCCCATCTAATCATCTTGAATCACCTCCATTCTCCTAATGGTTTCCATCAGCAAAGATCCGGGGCCAGAGGACCGCCGGTTTTGGGTTGCCCTGAAAAAGCCTATACACACTCACCTTCCCGCGTCAAGCATCTTTTGCAGTACACTCATGACATCTGAAAAATCGCCCTCGTTATTGATCAGAAAACGGCGCCGCAGGCGATCGGCGAACAGGAGAGTTTCCTCTTCTCGATCAGGTACAAGGAGGATGATCCGAACGCCCTGGAACTGATCACGGAGGGAAACCATGCACATAAGCCGTTTCATGTCTCGCGCCTGGAGAACAACGATCGTTTCATGGTCGTATAAACCCTCCAGTCGTTGAGAAAGCTCTCTTATTGATCGATAGACCTCTAGCCTGTCTGCTGGAACGAAGCCCTTCAGCCGTCCCTCAAATCCCGTTTCGGGATCTTCCGCAATGCGTGCATAGAATAATATCTTCACCTGATGCCGATCTTTCCGGTTTGCCCTTGACCGCAATCTCGTACTGGGATAAAATAAAAAGTACGTCAAGTTGGGCACGAAACCGGATTTCATTCTTATTTGCGGTGGTTATGGTGATTTCTCAATGCGGGTTGTGGAGGTACCTTTCTTCTCACCTGTCCGCTCAAAGAAAAAAATGTCCCATCGCGCAGGAATGTATCTCGCAGTGTCGGATTGCTGTTATGAGGTCGGTGTCATGGGGTTCCATCTTCATCCTTTTCCGTTCGGGCAACATGGAAAAAAGAAAAAGGCAGTTCTTCAATCTACTCATGCCCTTAAATGCTTAATCCTCGAAAAATGACAAATTGTAAATCCAAAACCACGGCCGGGTGACGCAGCAGGAAAACGGCCTTATGGAATCCAGCCAAGAAAGACTGATTCCGATTTTGCAGGACAGATCGACACGATTCGTGAACGGCCGGCAATCTCAATAATTGGGTTAACTTGTTACAGAATCAAAGGAATTATTCCGGTGACGATGTTGGCATGGTTCTTGTTTTTGAGGTATGATGGACAAAATTAGTTCTTCCGGTTCAAGCGCAGTTTGGGACTCAAAATTGACTGAAGTTCGTCCGGGATAAGACCGTTTTTCGACTGAGAAACCATCAAACGAGGAGGACATTATGAGAGTGCGAGACATGATGACCACCAACGTGGTTACGGTGACTGAGAATACCACGCTGAGCGACGCAAGGAGGATCATGGAGGCACACCGGATCAGGAGACTTCCAGTGATGAAAAAGGACAGGCTGATAGGCCTGGTCACCATGCACATGCTTCTTGAGGCCTCGCCCTCGCCCGCTACTTCCCTGAACATATGGGAGCTCACCTATCTCCTGTCAAAGATGACCGTTAAACACATCATGGTGAAAGAACCTTTCACCATTCACCCTGACATGCCGGTGGAAGAAGCCTTACTGATAGGCCAGAATAAAAAGGTAGGCGCCTTTCCCGTAGTGGAGAAAGGCAGGCTGGTGGGCGTCGTGACCGAGTCCGACATCGTGCGGATGATGATCAAAGTTCTGGGAGTGCAGCGCGAGGGAACGAGGATCAACATCAAGGCCCCTGCGGAGTTCGGCATCATAAAACGGATCATGGACGTGCTCGACAGAACGAAAACAGTACTGTTGAGCGTGATGACGCTTCCACCGGAAGAGGACGAAGATGAGTGGCTGGTCATGCTTCGGGTAAGGAGCGAAGATGCCGGTCCCACCGTCAAAGAGCTCGAGGCCGCAGCTTTCAACGTCACCTATGTCGGCTGAAAAAATGCAAGGGTGCACCTCCTCCGACAGAGCAGAAGGCATGTGACGGATTACCTTTCGGGACATGTGAAACAGGAAAGATGCCTGTACTGGAGAGGCGAAAAATACTTAAAGAGGCCATGCTGTACGAAGCAGTTAACGGTAAGAAGGTTAACTGCTTTCTCTGCAATCACCACTGCCGCATCGCCGACGCCAAATTCGGTCTGTGCAATGTGCGGGAGAACCGGAACGGTCTTCTCTATACTCATGCCTATGGAAAGGCGATTGCGGCCAACATCGACCCCATAGAAAAGAAACCTCTCTTTCACTTCCTGCCCGGGACTTCCTCATTTTCTCTTGGGGCAGCAGGGTGCAATTTTCAGTGCGGTTTCTGTCAGAACTGGCAGATCTCCCAGATAGCCAAAATGGAAAAGGAAGAAATTCCCGGCCATCTGCTGGCTCCTGAGGAAATCGTCGCTATGGCCGAGGAGGAGATGTGCCAGAGCATTTCCTATACCTACACCGAGCCCACCATTTTCTTCGAATATGCCTATGATACGGCGAAGCTCGCAAAGGAAAAAGGCATCGCAAATGTCTTTGTCACCAACGGGTATATGACTGCGGAGGCCCTGAAGGAGATTCACCCATGCCTGGATGCATGTAATGTGGACCTGAAATCTTTCAGGGACGGTTTCTACAGAAAGGTTTGCCATGGTCGCCTTCAACCGGTGCTCGACTCGATTCGCCTCATGAAAGATCTCCATATTTGGATTGAGATAACTACGCTAGTGATTCCCTATGAGAATGATGATGAGGAGGAACTGGCCGATATCGCGCGGTTCATCGCCTCAATAGACTCCGACATTCCCTGGCATATCAGTCGGTTCCATCCTGATTATGAATTCACTAATTCCACTGCAACGCCGATCAAGACATTAGAGAAAGCCTACTCCATAGGTAGGAAGGAGGGGCTCAAGTTCGTTTATGTGGGGAACGTACCGGTAGAATCGGAGGACACCACATGTCCTTTCTGCGGGGAACTTCTTATCAGAAGGATGGGTTTCCTAGTGCAGGAAAACAAGGTGGAGGATTCCAGGTGCCCATCTTGTGGAGCAAGGATTCCCGGTATATTCTGAGGGCATCGGCGCAATGAGGCATCTCCGTACCGGCAGAGATCCTCATCGAAGCCTTCTCATGAAGGTCACTCCGAAAAAGCACCTATCCAGTATGTGATCGAATCAATTTCTTGGCGTCAAAGTACCTAAAACCGGATGAACCTGAATCTCTCATCTTTGGATTACGTTGACATGTTTCGGTCCATGATTAGTTTAAAAGTATATAATGGTAAACAAATCCAGGCCTTAATATGACCATGCTCCCGTGAATAGGCCTTTGTGGAGATGGAGAAGACACGATGGATCAGAGAAGCCAGAACATAGCTCAATCCAGGATTGAGCTAGATGAAAAAATATTGGACCGGTTTTTCAAAGAGGTCTTCCATGGAGGAATTTCAGACCTTGCAGTCGAGAAGCATCTGCCTTACTCCTTGATATACAACCTGGCCAAGGGAAGGATCAGGTCCCTTTCAGCAAGGGACTACAGGATTATATTCGGGGAAGAACCGCTGCCGCATGAACAGGACAGAGTAGAGGGAACTTATTTCCGGAAGATGGTAGACTTGTGGCTGTATCTGAATGACAGTGCAACAAAATCGGGGCTCTATCGGGAGTATTATCCTGACAAGGACCTGAAGAAAATCGACTATAGGAAATTCACCGGGGAGGTGAAAACTGTAGAAGCCAGACTTGAGCGGTTCATGGAGCAGAAATTCCTCGACGAGGGGTTTGACAGGTCAGAGATCAAGGAGGCTATCGAGGAACTTGACCTGATTCCCGAAGAGGAAAGAGTTCCTTATGAGGACATAAGGCCCCTCCTGGAATACCTTGAAGCACATTCAAAGGTGAGTCCCGCGCAACTATTAGCGGGGCATTATCATCGTTATGAGCAGGGCGAATTGAAAACGGTGACGAAAAGTCTGTTCGATTATGCGCGAAAACTGAAAAAGGAAGTGGAAAAGGCCTTGAATTCGGGAAAAAAGAGTGAGATTGAAATACTGAGAGAAAGAATCTACGGGAAAAGAGAAGGCCTCACCCTCTATGCTCAAGTGAAAGACCAGTTGGAATTCCTGCAGAACTACGGAGGGAAACGCCCGAATCGATATCTGGGAAGGAGTATAGCCCGCTATGAAAAATCGGAACTGAAAAGGATCGCCTCCTGGAGGGCCCGAAAGATCAGGAAAGATTACAATGCATTGATCGACAATTCGTCGGAACTTCCAATACGGTCAATTCCAAAGGCGCATCTTGAAGATAGATTAGGAAAGTTGCTCTCCATCCTGAAGGCCTTTCGAGCCAAGGCCATGACACAACAAGGAGACATGGAATTTGAGAGGAGCATTCTGTCCTCGGTACTCGCGCAAAATCCGGGAAACGAGCCTGCAAGAGACATCCTAACAAGGTTGGAGAGAGCACCATATGCCCTCAAAATGAACAAGAGGGCATTTGACCTGATGGTGGCCGGCAATAGCGACATATTCAAAAAAATAGGGCACTATGATGGGAGATGGTATTTGCCCACGCATTATCTGCAGAAGCTTTCAAAGCAGGAAGGATTTGATGTGGTAAAAGAAAAATACGAGTTCATAGCAAAAACCCGCGACGAGGCTTCCGGTTTAACAAAGAAGACGGCTTCAGTTTCGCCCGAGCAAAGTGAAACAACAGCTCCATATACAACAGGGCAAGGGACTCCGCATCATCGAGAGTCGGGTATTCACACGACCGATCGAAAACGATTTCGGTCTTCCTGGACAGACTTCAGACAAATCTTACCAAGCTCTAAGAATTTCCTCACCGGCAATCTCCACCCTTCCCTTCATATGGTGTTTTGAAGGATTATCATATACCATATAGTGTATAGTGTTCACGGTTTTTTCCGCCGGGTCGAAACCTTGCAAAATGCCCATTTTCAGAAATATCCTAGTGAAAATCAGTATTCTCCCGATAGACAGGTACTGCGAGGTCATTGTAGGATTTATTAAAAATCACGAGTTGCATTTTTCCTCCTAGAAATCTCATTCCCGGTTCGTGCGGCCACTCGCACTTCCAGGCACGGGTAAGTGAGATGAAAGTCCAAAATATGTTTGTGAATGAGCCTTGCTGGATAGAAAAAGGATTATTACCAACCCATTATCAAGATATGAGGAGGTGAAAAGTGGAGCGAACCATCGATGTGCTCGTGGCGAGACTTTCCCAGAAGGGCGTATCCCTCGATGAGGTGCCTTGGCTTTTACGGGATGTGCTCAGCGGTATCAATGGGACCGGGGACCCCGCCGTGACCACTGTCAACCATAAGCTCTCAGTTCTCGGATGGGACAATGAGATTCTTGACGAGGTCACCCTGGCGATCATCATGTACCTTGCCGAGACGAGCGAAGGAGGTCAAGTGGAAACGTACCGCACACTGCCTCGTTCTGAGCATACCGCCACATGATTGGAACCAGCAACTGAGCCCAATGTCCGTGAAACGCCTTGCTGAAGGATTTTCCTATGTAATCACCATCGATAAAGAATGGGGGGAGACAACCGATGTCGAGATTACGGAAAGTGATAGGTCCTCTGGAACATGCTGAATACAGCTACCGGTATAGATCAGCAAAAGCCTCACATACATGCCTAACTTGTGGCGATCAGGCAAGTGTATTCACTGACGAATGGGGGGCACTCGAATATGAGATCTCCGGGCTGTGTCAGAAATGTCAGGACGGATTCTTCAGGAACAAACAAAGACGGGAATTATAATAGAGCGACAGCGTTGCGTGATATTCTGAACGAAGCGAGTAAATACGGGCCTCGCTGATTGGATGGAGGAGACCGCCGTGAACCATCACGCCGCGGGAGGAGGCAACCCGTTGAAAAAAATAGTAATTCGAACAGACGATACTTCGCCGGGCGCGCATCTGCAATCCCTGCTGCAATTGCTCCACAGTTTTTTCCCCGAATGTGAGATCCATGTTGTGAGCAGTGCTGAAAATGCTGGATACGGAAACCAATTGCATTGGTCCCAAAGCAAGTTGTGGAACTAATATCATGGTTAATATTCTGGTCATTGACGATCATCCTTACATGGAACAATTGCTTGTAAAGGAATTGGCGCATGAGAAACACCAGATCAGCTATCTCGAGTATCCGGATTACCTCATGAGCTTTCTCGAAGAGTCAAGGCCGGATGTTGTTCTCCTGGAGCTCTATTTACAAGGAGTTGAAAGATGGGACCTCCTGGAGCGGATAAAGAAGTATCACCCCTCCGTGCAGGTACTTATCGTGAGTGCTTACAACAATTTTGTGAACGATCTTCGCCTGCACAACGCCGACGGTCATCTCATAAAAGATATACGCCTGGACGAGTTCAAGCAGAAGATCTCCCAAAACCTTGCGAGTTCGTTATCTCACAAGAATAGAGGGAAGAGAATAGGGAACCAGTCCTTAGGGCGGTCTCTCCAACTGAAGTGCGGATAAAAACGCCAATTTATGGAAGGGAACCAGGTTGATCGAGAACAAAAAAGAAAGGCGGTCCCGGGAACAAACCAGAGCCGTTACGAAAATTGAGAAAGACCGGGAGATAAAAATCATGGCATGCAATTTCAGAATTCTCCTGCATCGGAACAGTGAAAGCGCTCATCTCAAGCTGATGGGCAATTTTGACGGCAGTTCAGTTCATCAACTGCTTAATACAATGAAGACGTGTTCGGGAAATGCCAACAAAGTCTTTATCCATACCGACGGACTGAAAGATGTCAATCCTTTTGGCATGGCGGTTTTTCAGAGTAATTTTTCTCAGATCGGCCCACCGCCCGGCGGGTTCATTTTCACAGAAGAAAAGCTGACGCCGGAGATCCGGTGATCTGATGGAGAATAGAAATCAAGGCAGCAGCCTTTGGAAAGATCCTAGAGCCCTCCTCCTTTGGGAGAGAGGATAGACTCGGCAACCGCCACGATGTCGTTCGACGTGGCAGATACCTTTGAGAGAAAAAAGGAAGCCCCATTCTTGAAAGCAACTTCCTGTGTCTCCGGCGCATCATAACCACTCAAAACAACAATCGTCACGTCGGGATGGACTTCCTTAATCTCCTTGCAAGCAGGACGCCGCTCTTGTCGGGCAGTCGAATATCCACAAATATGAGTTTGGGAAGGCGTTCATCAATTTTTCCACAGGCCTCCCTTGCATCTTCCGCCTCTTCAATGGGCACTGACGGAAATTTTGAAGCGAGCAGGCTTTTCAGGGTTTTCCTGAAAATAGAACTATCATCAATCAGCAGTACGCCGGACACTATAATTCTCCATTACGTTTTCCGGTAATCACGGGACTCCCAAACACCGTTTGAGGGCAAAAATTTCAATATA
>Ga0315542_1000694_pt1 | contig 21278 bp, 16 predicted proteins | sample SalMarSW160120MG_FD_202541 | JGI IMG/M metagenome (GOLD analysis project Ga0315542, IMG submission 202541) | Salt marsh sediment microbial communities from the Plum Island Ecosystem LTER, Massachusetts, United States - Salt Marsh Sediment SW1601-20 ... | reverse complement strand
CCACCTCTCCCGTGGCGTTCAGGACGCAGATCTGGACGACGATCGCGTGCAGGTCGATTCCCACGAAGAACTGTGCTACCTTGGACATGGTCGGACCTCCTGGTTAGGCGGGTTTAGCCTCGAAACTTGTCCGTCTAATCTAGAGTAGGTCCGACCTCTTCTTTTTTCATCTATACCATCCGGGTGAACGCCGTGGCCGGACCCGTGGAGCGCCGGCATGTCAGCTCGATCTTCACCCGAGTAAAAACATCGGCCAAGTCGATGATCCTGCCATCATGCAGGGTTGCCGGTTCATCCGGGTGAACACTGCGTGAGGCCCGAGGTGTGGCGTTCATCGACCAGGTTCTTACCCGGGTAAAATCACATCCGGCCGGGGCAACCGGCTCGTCATGGACTTCAGGAATGAACTGCTGGACCGATAAACAGGGGGATAGTGTGCAATGAAGAGCGGGAAGGTGGACGGAACGTCGGGCGGGACGAACCATGGGAACCTGGATCGACCTTCAGGACGAGGACGCGCTGGCCCACGTGCACGATTCGGAGACAGCGCCGGATTCAGCAGCTTCGTCGCGGGAAGCCGCCGGACCAGCGGCTCGCTCCTCGCCAGGGCAGTCCGAGGACCCCTCCTCATCCGGCTCATCTGCCTCACCCGCATCACCTGCCTCACCTGTTGCGCTCAGAGAGCCGTTCGACACCACTGATCCGGCTGGAACGGCCACAGCGGCTGGCACAGCCACAGCGGCCGGCACAACCACGCCGGCTGGAACGGCCACAGCGGCCGGCACAGCCACAGCGGCCGGCACAACCACGGCGGCCACGCCGGCCGGAACGGCCGCGGCGGAAAATGTCGAAGGGGCGGCTCGCTGGGCCCGGCGCGCGCGGCTGCTCTCGCTCTACTACCTGGCCACTCCGGCCTTCTTGCTCGGGGACCTGGGGCTGGGCTTGAACCTGCGGGTCGGCTACCTGAACGCGTATCCAGGCCTGAAGTACCTCTACTATGGGGGCTGCTTCCTGGTGGGACTGCTCAGTCTGCGGCGCAGCGCGAGCTTCCTGGCCGCGGCCAGCCTGGTAGAGACCACGCTCAACATCAGCCTGCTGATCCTGAGCGTGATGATCCCGGTCCTGCAGTTCCCCATGGCCATCCTGGCTGGCGAAACGCCTGGCCTGCCGTTCAATCCGCTCTTTTTTTGCAATTTCGGCCTGGCGGGGACGTTTTTTCTGGTCTCCTTCTACCAGAATCCCATCGTCCGGAGCTCGCCAAGGCTGGATCGGACCCCCTTTTCCCATTTTCGTCTCTTCTAGGGACTTGCCAGCGGGCCGAAAGGCACTCATCTTGATGGCAGCCGCAAGGCGGGCCGCCGATCCTGGCGGTTCGGCGGCCCCATGTTGACCTTCCCGCCAGAAGGAGCCAGCGGGATGGCTTCGGCTCCGGCTGGCCGAGGGATCGGCCGCACCTGGATCCACAGCATCAGAAGAAGCATTGCGCATCAAAAGTAATTATGATAATATAATTAAAGCTGCGGAGTGCGATCACGTATGGTCGCATTCCCCAGTCGGCGCGCCGATCAGAAGCGACGGGACGGTCCGCGGGATCACCGGCAAGTCCGCTCGCAGAGGTTCGCGAGCGGCTCCCGGTGGACGGAACTCGTCCTCAAAGCATCCGGGGAGGGTGTGATGAAGCGAGTCATACTACTGGCTCTGTGTCTCCTGCTGGCGGCAGCCGCCGCCTGGGGACAGAGCACGATGCTCACCATCACCGGTTTCCTGTACGAAGCCGACAACACACCCGGAGTGATGGGCTTTCCTCCCAGCATGGCCGGCGACGTCATGGCGGGAGTGGGCTTCATCGAGGCCATCGGCCCCGAGGTGGACTGGCAACCGGCGCTCTACCAGCTGACCTGGGTGGTCGACGGTCTGGTCTCCATGGGCGAGGTGCCGCTGGGCAACGGCATGATCTACGTCATGTACTCCGGCGGCACGCTGGACATCGTTTCCGACCGCTACTTGCGGGCCGCCTTCACGGACGGGCAGTACGGGATCGAGCCGCCCAACGCCACGGCTCCGGCGACCTTCACCGACGGCACCGTCTTTCTGCACGGCACCTTCGACAACTTCTACGTGACCTACGATCCCAATCATCACTCGGGTCACTTCGAAGGCAACCTGCACTGGATCGGCGGCGCGGAGTTCAACGAGCTGGCCTTGAACACAGCGGCCTACACCTTCGCCGGCGCGGTGGATCCGGCCGGCGCCCCCGTGCCCCAGGGCTACGACATCAATTCCGTGGGCCGCATCACCTTCGACGCGGAAGTCCCCACGGAGGAGACCTCCTGGGGTCAGGTCAAGAACCTCTACCGCTGAGCCACACCGGGTCTGGGGCATGGAGGACAGCATGAAGCAGCTCTTGAAGATCCTGATGCTCGGCGCGGCCCTAACCGTCACCTCCGGCGCGGTCCTGCCGGCCCTGGGCGGCACCGAGCTCGTTTTCCGTGGCTACGCCCGGTACGTGTCCGGGACCCCGGATGCGGCGGGCGCCGTCATGGAGATCTACGGCGTGCTGGGCACGGCCGCAGGCTCGATCACCCCGATCGACGTGGACCTGGAGACGGACGAGTACACCATCGCAGTGACCGGCATGGCCGTCACCGACGCGTTCGATCAGACGAACCCGTCCCGCCGGACCATCAGCTACGGCGCCGGCCAGCTGCACATCTACGCCGAACCGATCGCGACCGGTACGGCGGCCGACTTCGCCCTGCCCGCAACCTTCACCGACGGCGAGATGATCCTCGGCGGTGGCGTGCGGGCGGATTGCATCGCCCAGCTGTTCGACTTCGATGGTGACGGGGATTACACGGGAAACGCCACCGGCGCCGTCGACTTCGACGCCGGCACCCGGCTCGCGGCCATGGAGGCGGCCGGATATGACCTGACGGGCTGGAACTTCAATGGCACGCTGGCCGATCCGGACGCGGGCGCGGGCGTGATCGTGCCCGCCGGCTACGACCGCGTGTTCGACATCCTGCTCACGCCGCCGCGAGAACCCTCCCCGGTCGAGGCGGCTTCCTGGGGCCGGATCAAGAACCTCTACCAGTAGAGATCCGGCTCCGATAGGACGAGGGGCCCCCGTACGGGGGCCCCTCTCTCCATTCTGCGATCCTCGTTCTCCGGCTGCACGCGGAGCGGTGCCGGGCGCCCCGGCCGCGGCTCAGGCTTCCGCAGCTGCCGGCCCCCCACCTCTCTTGCTGCGCTCGATGGACTGCAAGGCCAGGAACTGCTCGCCGAACTTCTCCAGGTGCTCGCGCTGGGTATCGTACTGGTCGAAGTGCCGTTCCTCGTCCGCGACCAGGTCCTCGAAGAGCTTCTTGGAGGCCGAGTCGGCATTCTTGCTGCACTCGTTGGCCCAAAGGTTGTAGTCGCGGACGCTGCCCTGCTCCATCTCCATGGCCTTCTTGAGCATCCCGCTCACGTCGTGAATCCTGGTCACCTCCTCGGTGGCGGCCATCTGGACCTCGCCCTTCAGGAAGAGAATGCGTTCGGCCAAATGCTCGACGTGCATCATCTCCTCGATGGCCGTTTGCCGGAACAGATTCGAAAGCGGATCGTAGCCCTGATCGTCGCAGTGGAAATGAAAGTACATGTACTGGTGGACCGCGGACATCTCGTCCCCCACCGCCTTGTTCATCAGCTCAATGCTCTTCTCGTACATCGACAGCCTCCCCTGCCCTGTCCGTTCGCGCGCCGCGGCGATGGCACACCATCGCGGCCTTCTTCGTCTCGTTTCTGCCTTCCCAACCTAAGCAACCGAAGCATCTTCGGCAACGAACATCCTCGGCGCGGGTCCACGTCTCCGCCCGGTGAATCAGGGCCGCCACGTCACCTCGATGTCCTGGTCCGGCCAGAAGTCGTCGGTCTCGTAGAGGTAGTAGTCCCCGCGCTCGTCCGTCTGCCGAACGAAGGGGTAGCTGAAGCGCAGGGGCTCGGCGCCCGGCGGCAGGTGGATCTCGAAACGCGCGTGCTCGAGCGGTTCCTGCCAGATCTTCGTGGTGGTGACGATGTAGCGCGCGTAGGAATCGCGCAGGGCCTGGCGATAGATGGTGTGCACGTCCAGGATCTCGCCGCGGAAGAAGGGCAGCAGCCACCGGGCCCCAGGGGGGCGCGACGACTCCTGCCAGCGCAGGGGCGACCACTCCCCCTCCGGCGTCGTGACGCGCAGCAGCACCGTGCGAGCCCCGCCCAGCAGGCTGTCCACGGGATAGGGGTAGAAGAGCGCCGGGATCATACCGCTCGCGCGGCGGCGCAGGCGGTACAGCCCTTCCACCTTCACGGAATCCGCTTCCACGAAGAGACGCACGTCCTCCTCCGCGAACTGCAGCGGAAAGCGCGTCGGGGGATTGCGCATGACGTCCTGGGCCGGCACCGGTGCCGGGGCGTGTCCGCCTCCCTCACGCAGGGAGTCGCGCTGGACCTGGCTCTGAGCGTGCGCCGAGGGCACGCCGCCGGGCGGGGCGGCCAGCAGGATCGACACCAGGATCGCCGGGAGCCTCAGCATTCGCCGCAGCAGGCAGGGATCCGGGCGGTTTCGCAAGTTTCTTCCTTTCGTCCAGGGGCGCGTCAGTGATAGAGATTCTTGAGTCCGCCCCAGCTCTGGCGGCTCTCGGCCGGGTGATCCGGAACGCTCGAGAGCGATGGCTGCAGCTGGAGCAAGACCTCGGCGCAGCCGGTGCAGTCGGCCTCGCCCCGCAACCAGCACCGGTGAAAGCCGGGCGCCAGCTGCGCGGTGTCGACGGTCAGGTGCACGTTCCAGTCGATCCCGTCCAGGTGGACCGCTGCGGCCTGGAGCCAGTCCGCCGACGGGACCGCCACCAGGGGACACTGGTAGAAGAACTCGTCGCCGAAGACCTGGAAGGGCAGATCGGCCTCGAGCAGATCGCCGACCTCGCCGGTCAGCTGCACCCGGTTCGTCGCCGGAACGGGACGGCAGGGCGTGGTCCCGCTGCAGGGCTGGTAGCAGTGGCTGCACTCGACGCCGGCCTGGCCCGCGGCCAGCAGGGGCCACATGTCCCACGCGGGCGGGCAGCCCATGACCAGGTGCGTCTCCTGCGTGTAATCCTGGGCCAGCTGGCCGAAACCGGCCACGTCGATGCGCAGCCTCACCAGCAGCAGGGGATCTCCTGTGAACGGCGGACAGCCGGGCCAGTCGGCCTCCATGAGCAGGTGGTCGCCGAGATCCGTGACCATCCCGACACCTTCCTGGCAGAACTCCCAGCCGAGCAGGCTCCAGCCTGTCGTCATCTCGAGAGGCAGGCTGACGTGATGGACCGGCAGGCCGGGATCGCCCACCGCGAACACCAGGAAGACATCGAACTCGAGCTCCCCGCTCAGCGAGGTGTACTGGACGATGTCCTCGCAGCTCGTGATGTCGTGGTCCGTGCAGAAGCCAGCGTCCGGCGGATGCACGTGGACGAACATCATCGCCTCCGGCAGCGGATTGGCCGGCGCCGGGGCCGGCACGCCTCCGCAGACCAGGCCCAGGAAACCTGCGGCGGCCAGCAGCAGCGCCGGCCTGGCGCAAGTCTTCCGGTGCCATCCTGCAAGCATGACGGCCCTCCCTCGCTTGCGGACGGGCAGCAGGGATACCCCGCCCGGGAACCGCCGGCGGTCGCGGAGCCGAACCACCGGTGGCCATGCCTTCCCTCGAGCCGAGCGCCGCATCCGGCGCGGCCTGATGATACCATATCCTCCCCTGCGGGGCAGCCTCGCGGGCAGCGGCCGGCGAGCCCCCGGCCGGCCCCCGGCGAGCTGAGCGTGGACGCGGCTGCCGCGGATGGGCTATAGTCGTTCATTCTCATCCCCATCACGGCGCGTCCTCGAAACGCCAGCCGGGAGCGCTCCTCATGAACCACGATTCCACCCGTGGCTTCCACCCCGACATCGGCGAGGTGGATGCGCAGACGGGTATGCCGCCGTCCTGCCATTCCTGCGGGGCCCGGGCGATCCTGGCGCGGCTGGAGACCAGAGCAGCCGAGGGCCGGCGGCATGCGCGCGGCCATGACGGACCCCGCGATGCGCTGGCCCGCTGCTTGCCTGTCCAGCCTGAACCCCTTGTGAAACAAGAGGATGGAACGTCAACTCGAATCAAAGGTGCCGGACATGCGGAACATGTTGCCCAGCCGTGTTTTGCCCGTTCCCGGAACGTTGTGCGGCCTGGCGGCAGTGCTGTGGTGGATCCTGGCGGCGGCGGGGCCGGCGGCCGCCCTCTCGCCGGGCGCCGTGGGGGTCGTACCCGATCGCGTCGTGGTCACCCTGCAGGAGGGTGTTGACCTCGCCGTGACGGTCGGGAAGGACGGCGGCCTGTCGCTCGCGCCACCGGCCCTGAATGCCGTGGCCCGCGGCTGCGGAGCCTACAACCTGGAACGGCTCTACCCCGGCGTGAAGGGTCCCGCCACGGCGGAAGGCCCCGACCTGAGCCGCGTCTGGGCTGTCGACTTCGACGGGAGCCACGACCTGGCGAGCGTGCGGGCGGCCTGGGCTGCCCTGCCGGAGGTTGAGAGGGCCGAGGTCGTCGAGATCTGCCCCCTCTACCCCCTGCCCGACGATCCCTACCTGGCCTCCCAGCAGTGGTTCCTGCGCAACACCACGCTGGACGGGCCCAGCATCCGGGCCCAGGGCGGCTGGGCCGAGTCCACCGGCGACACCAGCGTGGTGGTGGCGATCGTCGACTCGGGCGTGGACTGGCATCATCCCGATCTGGGCGGCAATGGTCCGGACTACGCGCGCGGAGCGATCTGGATCAACTGGGCCGAGTACCACGGCACGCCGGGCGTCGACGACGACGGCAACGGATACGTGGACGACATCCGCGGCTGGGACTTCGTGACGGGCATCACCGACGGCGAGCCCGGCCAGGACGTCAACACGCCGGACAACGATCCGAGCGACTTCGAGGGGCACGGCACCGGCTGCGCGGGCTGTGCGGCGGCCATCACAAACAACGGCGTGGGCGTGGCCGGCACGGCCTGGAACTGCAAGATCATGGCGGTGCGCGTGGGTTGGCTGCAGCAAGGCCAGACCACGGGCGTGGTGCGCATGGACTTCGCCTCCCAGGGCATGGTCTACGCCGCGGCCAACGGGGCGAAGGTCGTCAACTGCAGCTGGGGCTCGACCAGCTACCTCTCCTCCGCGGTCACCTACTGCGTCGCCAGCGGCTGCCTCATCGTGACGGCGGCCGGCAACGCCAACGACGAGGTCGCCTCCTACCTCGGCACGCACGCTGACGTGATCGCGGTGGCGGCCACCGACGAGACCGACCTGAAGGCAGACTTCTCCAGCTACGGCTCCTGGGTCGAGATCAGCGCCCCCGGCGTGACCATCGTCACCACCTACTACGATCACACCTCCGGCGACCACGTCTACGCCATCGCCGCAGGCACGTCCTTCTCGTCGCCGATCACGGCCGGCGCCCTGGCGCTGATCTGGTCGGCCCATCCCGGCTGGAGCGCCACCCAAGTGAGCAACCGGCTCCTGGACAGCGCCGACCCGCTCGATGCGCTGAATCCCGGCTACGCCGGCAAGCTGGGCAGCGGCAGGGTCAACCTGCTGCGGGCCCTGGGCGACGGGATGCAGAAGGTACCTGCGGAGTACGAGCTGCTCTTCGACGCGATCAACGAGTCGTCCGCGGGGGACACCGTGCTGGTGCGGGGAGGGACCTCGCATCCCGCACTGACCATCCCGACCAGGCCCCTGACCCTGCGCGGTGGCTATGCTGCCGACTACGTCGGCCGCGACCCCCTGGGGAACCCCACCATCCTCGCAGGGACGCCCACCAAGCCCGCTCTCAGCTTCCTGGCCGGCGTCATCGCCACCACCGAGGTGGACGGCTTCCGCTGCACCGGTGGGGGCGGCACCTACTTCACCGGCACGCCCTACGACGGCCGCTACGGCGGCGGCGTGGTGGTGAACCAGGCCTCGCCCACCCTGCGCAACCTCGACATCAGCGGCAACGGCGTCGGCAATGTATCCACGCTGGGCTGCGGCGGCGGTCTCTTCCTGCGCGACTCGGAATCCCTGCTGGATCACGTCCAGGTGCACGACAACACGGGTATCCACGGCGCCGGTGTCTTCGTCTATGGCGGCGCACCCGTCTTCAGCGGCTGCACGATCGGCCCCAACACCAGCCTCACCGGCAACCTGTCGTATCCGCCCCTGGGCGGCGGCCTGCACGTCCTGGACGCCACGGTCGTGTTGCAGGATTCCTGCCAGGTGTTCGGTCACGACGGCGTGGAGCGCGGCGGCGGGATCTACGCAGCGGAGCAGCTCGGCAGCACGGATCTGACCGTGGACCACTGCGACATCCACGACAATCGGGCGCGAGCTGAGGGCGGGGGGCTCTACCTCCAGGACGGGTACCTCGAGACGGCCTTCACGGCGTGGCACCACAACGCCGCCGCCGCCGGCGCCACCTACTTCCAGGGAGGCGGGCTCTACCTCGGTACCGCGGCCTACAAGATCAACCACTGCCTCGTGCATCACAACGCGGCCCACGTCGGCGGCGGGATCATGCAGGCGGACACCGACAATCTGGAGTTCCGGTTCAACACGATCTACGCCAACGACGCCGTCATGTTCGGGGGCGGCCTCCTGGTGGAAGGGCCGGGGGCCAGCTTCAGCAGCAGCACGGTCGCCTTCAACACGGCCGGCAGCGGCGGTGCGGGCATCCTGTTGATGGGCGGCGATGGCCTGCCGCGGGCGTTCGACAGCAACCTGGTGGTCTTCAACGACGGCGGCAGCTCCTTCGGCAACGGCATCCATGCCGTGGCCCCCGCTGGGGTGACCATCGCCTGCTGCGACGTCCACGGGAACGCGACCCTCGATTACGGCGGCCTGCCCGATCCCACGGGCATCGACGGCAACATCTCCAGCGATCCGCTCTTCTGCGCCACGTCACCGGTCGACGAGGACGATTTCACGGTGCATGCTGACTCGCCCTGCCTGTCCGTGGGCTGCGGGACCGGCCTGATGGGCGCCGCCGGGCAGGGCTGCGCCGAGACGCCCGTGTTCCTGGCCCGCTTCGCGGTGGAGGTGACAGCGGACGGGGTCCACCTGAGCTGGCGGACGACACCGGCGAGCGAGGCGGCGGAGTTCCGGATCCTGGCGCAGGCCGGAGTCCATACCTGGGAGGTGCCCTGGAATCAGACGGCGCCCGGCGTCTTTGCGGCCACGGATTCCGATCCCGAGCTGGCCGGGGCCGCGACCTGCCGCTATGATCTCTACTTCCGCACGGGGGGGAATGACTGGATCCTGCTGGAAAGCCGCGAAGTGGCCGCGGGCACGCCCCGCATCACGCGGATCGTGTCGGCTTGCCCCAATCCGTTCAACCCGCGCGTGCTCGTCACCTTCACGACGGACAGGCCGCAGCGGGTGATGGTGGCGGTCTACGATCCGGCCGGCCGCCGCGTGGCCGTCCTCGCGGAGGGAAGCCTGGCGGCCGGCACGCACGAGGCGGTCTGGGACGGCCGGGACGCGACCGGCCGGGGAGCAGCCTCGGGGCCGTACCTGCTACAGCTGAGAGGAGAGAACGTGCGGCAGACCCGCAAGGTGCTGCTGCTGAGATAAGGTGGATACGGGTTCAAGATCGTTCGTACCGAAACCGATAACGACACTGGATATACGAGCTGGAGGGGATATGGAGGAGCGTCCGGAATTGCCGGCCCCGGCACAGCGGGCCGGCGAATCGTCCGATCTCGACAGGCAGATTCACCGGGACCTCGCGGGGCGAGGTCTGCCCGGTGCCGCCTACTACACCTTCTCGCTCCTGATGCTGGCCCTGCTGACCCCTCTGGGGGCCCAGCATCCCCGGCTGGTGGCGGTCTTCGGCAGCGCGCTGCTGCTGGTGGGCCTGCACCGCCTCTACCTCCACTGGCACTTCGACAAGAGCCACGCCGCCTCCCCCCGACGCTGGTTCGCGCTTTTTCTCGGCAACGTCGTCGTCTCGGCCGGTCTCTTCGGGGTCCTGACCGGCTGGACCCTGTACGAGTACGGCGCCCAGTGGACCGCCTGGCTCGCGCTGCTGCTGACGGCCGGCGTGACCGCCTCGGGCATCGCCATGCTCGCCGGGAGCCTGGTCGTCCTCCGCGCCTTCATCTTCGCCATCCTGCCGCCTCCCATCGTCGGCGCTCTGGCCGAGGGCACCGGCGAGGGCCGGACCATGGCGATCATCATGCTGGCCTACCTGGCCTACCTGCTGCTGGCCGGTACCATCCAGAACCGGCAGTACCTGGAGCTGCTCCGCTCGCGCGAGACCCTCAAGCGCCACGGCCAGGAGCTCGAGCGGGCCCGCGATCGGGCCGACGAGGCCAACCGGGCCAAGAGCCGCTTTCTGGCCAACATGAGCCACGAGATCCGCACGCCCATGAACGGTATCCTGGGCATGACCCGGCTGGCCCTGGAGACCGACGACCGCGACGAGCAGCGGGAGCACCTCGAGCTGGCGCTCTTCTCGGGCGAGGCCCTGCTGGACACGATCAGCGACGTCCTGGATCTCTCCAAGATCGAGGCCGGCAAGTTCGAACTCTTCTGCGAGGAGTTCCGGCTGCGCGAGCTGCTCGGCAACACGCTGCACACGCTGGCCTTTCGCGGCAATGCCCGGCCGGTGGAGCTGATCTGCGACGTGGCGAGGGAGATCCCTGACCGCTTGCTGGGGGATCCCAAGCGGTTCCGCCAAATCGTCTCCAACCTGGTGAACAACGCCGTCAAGTTCACCGAGAGCGGCGAGATCATCCTGAGCCTCCGGGTGGCGGAGCGCGTGGGCGATCGCCTGCTGCTGCACGGTGCGGTGAAGGACACCGGGATTGGCATCCCGGCCGACAAGCAGGTGGCGATCTTCGATGCCTTCACCCAGGCCGACAGCACCACGTCACGGCGGTACGGCGGCACCGGTCTCGGCCTGTCGATCTGCGCCAACCTGGTCCAGCTGATGGGCGGCCGCATCTGGGTCGAGAGCGCACCCGGCGAGGGCAGCACCTTCCATTTCACTACCGAATGGCACGCGGCATCGGAGGACGGCGACGCCGAGCCGGCGCCGCGGCTGGCCGGCCGCGTGGCCCTGGTGGAGGACAACCCGACGGCGCGCGGCGCACTGGAGGGCATGCTGCAGGACGCCGGGCTGACCTGCCATGCCTATCCCGGCGCCCAGGACTTCCTGCGGGACCTCGCGAGCGATCCCGCGGCGGCCCCCGAGGTGGACGCCCTGCTGCTGGACGTCCATCTGGGTCCGGCCAGCGGTCTGGAGCTGGCCGCCCGGCTGCGTGACGATCCCGCCTGGGGCCGCGTCCCTGTCGTCATGCTCGCCACGCCGCCCGAGGCACAGAGCGTCTCCCGGGCAACGCTGCCCAACGTGCGCGGTCGCCTGACGAAGCCGGTGATCGCCCCGCAGCTCATGGAGATGCTGGCCGGCATCCTGGACGCCCCGGCGCCGGCGACGCAGGCCGCATCCGCAAGCGGGCCGCCGGCACCGGCGCCCCGCAGCCTGCGGGTGCTGGTCGCCGAGGACAACGTGGTGAGCCGGAAGTACCTGGAGGTCCTGCTGCAGAAGTGGGGACACCGGCCGCTCCTGGCGACCAGCGGCCGTGAGGTGCTCGCGCGCTGGGAAACGGGCGACGTCGACCTGATCCTCATGGATCTGCAGATGCCCGAGCTGGACGGCTACGAAGCGGCGCGCGAGATCCGCAGCCGCGAGACCGGCCAGGATCGGCACGTTCCCATCGTGGCCCTGACCGCCTCCGCCCTGACCGAGGACTGCGAGCATTGCCTGGCCGCCGGCATGGATGCCTACCTGGCCAAGCCGGTCGAGCCCGAGATCCTGCGGCGCCTCCTGGACGAGACGAGCACCCCGCACGGTTCGCCCACGGACGCGGCTTGCCCGCGCCGGAAGCCTATCTGAGCTGCGGCCCCCTCACCTCTCCTGCAGCAGGTGCGTCTCCCAGCGGAAACGGGACCGCCTCCGCAGCAGGGGATGGAGGGCCAGCAGGCCGGTGCGGCCGATGCTTCGCCGCAGGTACTCCATCTCCGCCAGCCGTGGCTTCACACCCGGGGGCGGGGGCGGCGCGAAACCGCCCCGGCGCATCAGAAGCAGCCCCTTGGCCTGCAGGGCCAGTTCGACCTGCAGGCGCAGCAGGCAGAACATGTCGGCCACCACCTCCGGCGGAAACCGCTCGCGCAGGGTCGCCAGGTAGCTGCCCAGCGGGGTCTGTGCGAAGCTGCCCGAACCGATGCTCTGCAGCATCTCGACATCGCTGTCGAAGCCCTGATCGAGCCAGTGGCCCAGGGAAGCCTCGCTCCGCTCGTAGACGGCCAGCATGACCAGGGGAACCCCGATGATCAGGACGAGGGCGGTGACCACGGGCGTCAGGAAGAAGTGGTTGAAGGCCGAATGGACGACCACGGCCAGCAACAGGCCGGCCGCGTAGACACCCGTCCCGGCTCCGGTGCGGCGCTCCCGCCAGCCGGCGGCCACGATGCCGAAGATGGCCGTCGTGCTCCCGTGCATCACCGCGGTGCCGCAGCCCCGGAGCGCCCAGGTGAAAGGGCCGGCCTGCGGCAGCGCCGCCAGGTAGAAGAGGTTCTCGACCATCCCGAACGCCGCCCCCACGGCGAACCCGCAGATGGCCGCATCCACCATGAAACCGACCCGACGTGTGCGGACCAGGTACAGGACGTAGACGGCCTTGGCGCTCTCCTCGGTCAGGGGCGCCACGTAGCGCGAGAAGTGGGTCAGGTCCAGCGCCAGGAGGGAGAAGAGCCAGGCGTTGACGACCCGGCAGACGAGCAGGGCGACGATTCCCGCGCCCAGCGCCGTCAGGACCGCGCGCATCCGCACCAGCTTGTAGCTGTCCAGCAGCATCAGGCAGCCCAGGAAGACCGCCGCCGGAAGCAGTCCGAGGGCCATCTTCGGGGCCAGATCGCTCATCGCAGGATCTTCAGCGAAGCCATGAACTCGTCTTCCAGCTTGCGTCCCTTCTCGAAGGCTCTGGCGTAGCCGAACGAGAGGGTGGACTCCAGGGACGAGAACAGGATCAGCCTGGCGTTCAGCTGGCAGCCCGCGTCGCCGATCGTGCGCCGCCTCGGCTCGCTGTCGAAGTTGGGCAAAAGAGCGTTGGCGAACAGGGCCAGCCGCATCCAGGTGCAGTAGAAGGCGGACACACCCCAGCGCTTGAAGCGCACGGGGGGCAGCGTCCACTCGGCGCCTCCCCTTAGAAAGCTCTGACCCCCCACTTCGCTGATCTCCAGCCCGGGGAAGCTGGTGACGGTGCGATAGCGGTTGACGCTGCCGTGATCGACCCAGTTGTTCCCGTAGCCGCCGAAGTAGAAGTTGGCGAAGGGATTGTCGCGTCCACCGTGCCCGTAGCCCGCGGCGCCTCGCAGCCAGAAGGAGGAATGGTCGAGCGGCAGCAGGAAGCCGTAGGTCAGCTCCGAGTAGACGCGCGGATAGTAATGGCTGCGTACCAGCGTACTGGGCACACCGAGTGCGGCCAGCAGGCCTTTCTCCGCCTCCACACCACCGATCGTGCCGCTGAGGTTCGAGTAGCGCAGCGCAAGATGACTGCTGAGGAAGTTGTCGTAGGTGACCCGCACATCCTGGTGCCAGGGCAGCTCCTCCAGGCCCCAGTAGCCGGCAACCTGCAGGGTGTAGCTCATCATGCGCGGCGGCCGCTCCAGGATCTGCCCGCCGTAGCCCAGCTTGAGCTGGTAGCCCTTGCGGCTGACCCTTGTCGGGCCGAAAAAATCGTAGAAGTCGGCACGGTTGTAATCGCCCTCGAGGGTCCAGGGATTCCGGCGGTAGCTGAAGCGCAGGTGGAGGCGCTCGTCGGCCGGGAGCCGGGTGTTGGGTGTGTAGGAGGCTGCCGCGGAGAGCGCGTGCAGGTATACGGGATCGGACCAGTCACCGCGGATTCCCACGGCGGCGTAGTCCTTGTAACCCTCGGCGATGGGGTAGGCGGCGTTCAGGCGTACGTTGCGCCAGGCGTGGTAGTCCCCCTGTTCGAAGATAACCGAGTCGGGGTCGACCTTGAGGGGCGAACCCAGGACCCAGTTCTCGACCAGGGGATGGCGCTTGGCAATGGCGGTCCCGAGGTACCGGACGGCGCTGACATCCTCGAGGGTCGCATCGGCGATCATGACCGGCACGAAACCCTTGCCGGTGTAGCGAAAGACGGCCAGCGAGTCCTTCGACACGGGCACGGGCCGGAAGAATCCCGTCTCGGTGTTGGTCACGCAGGCCAGCTCTCGGCTTGCGAGGTCATAGCGGAAGACGTTGGCGGTGCCCGTGGAGTACGACGTTCCATACAGATACTGACCGTCCGGGGAAAACACGAAGTTGCCTGGCCCGCCCAGGCCGAACTCGTGCAGGACCTCGTAGGTGCCTCCACCCTGCAAAAGGGCCGCGATCTCGATGCGGATCAGGCGGGGCTTCCCGGTGACGCCGACGAGGATTCCGCTGAGATAGCGGCCGTCGGGCGAGACGTCGATGTCGTAGAGGTCTTCCTTGTAGGAGAGCGTGAAGATCTCCTGCCAGTACTGGTAGGGCTCGGGAATGCGGCAGATGTGCACCATTCCGTTGTGATGCTGGACCCCCCAGAGGGAACGGTCGGCCCGGTTGAACGCCAGGTCGCCGATGCGACAGGGCGCCAGCAACGTACAGCAATGACCCGTCATCACGTCGGCGGCCACCAGGTTTCGCCAGCCGCGCGCGTTGTTGGTGGTGAAGAAGACGGTGCCGGTGGAATCGTCGTAGGCCAGAGAGGTGACGTAGTAGAGGGCGGGCGAGGCCACGTCGCAGACCTTGCGGCTCTCGCCGCTGGCGAGGTCGAGCACCCGGACGTGGGCGAACTCGCCCGGGTAGCGCACGGCCGCCACCAGCCAGCCCCGCTGCGGGTCGTACACGGCACGGGAGACCGAGCCGAGGGGCCGCGGCGCGATCACACGGTAGGTCGTGGTCGGATACTGGCGGATCGAGTCCAGGTTCACCTGCTGCCAGGCGTGCTCCCAGGCCACCCAGCGGCGCCACTCGTCGTCCAGGGGACGCTCGAAGACGTGCTGGAACTGGGAGGAGAAGTAGGCCTTGCTGCCGTCGCTGCGTTGTCCCCACTCCACGATCTTCTCAGGGCCGTACTGATAGGCCAGATAACTGACGAACCGCGTGCCGTAGAGGTAGGAGAGCTGCCCCGTCTGGAAGTCCTTGGCGGTTCCCTCGGATTCGATGCCAACCACGTCGTAGAAGTAGCTGCTGTCCCGCACCATGGTGCGGAACACCATCTCGTCGTAGCCGTTCTGGGCCCGGCCGATGCCACCGGCCATCCAGGTTTCCATGAAGACGGCCAGCCCCTCGTGGTACCAGCGCGGCGCGTAGCGGCGGGGATTCGTGAGGTAGCTATAAAGAATGGAGACCGGGTCCTCGTCCGTGGGCGTCACCTTGCCGAAGAAGATGTCGCGCCAGAACCGGTCGTGGCTGCTGGCCTGGTCCGAGGCCACCAGGTGCACCAGCTCGTGGTTCATCACCCAGTTGATGCGCTCGTTGGTGGGGCAGGTCTCGTAGACGTGCTCGAAGGGCTCGATCCCGATCGTCAGGAAGTTGAAGGGCAGCGCCGTGGTGCCGGCGTAGCCGAAATCGTCCGCATCTTGGAGGATGACCGTGACGTCCTCGTTGGGATCGTAATCGAACAGGTTCCGGTGGAAGTTCAGCGAGTTCTCGAAGCAGCGGATGAGATGGGGCACCACGTAGGCATGCTCGCCGCCCAGGTAGACGAGTCTCAGGTTCTCCGTTCGCGCCGTCTGTAGGTGCCGGGAAGGAGTCTGGCCGCGGAGCGGGCCGGACCAGGGGAACAGGACCATCAGCGTCAATGCCGCCAGAACCAGGGTGCGTCGTCTTCCCAGTACGGGCATGCCGGCCTCCGAACCTGGAGGGCAACCGGGAGGTGCTGCAGTCCCCCTACAGCACCTCCCCCTCGTTCACTCCACCGAGTCGCACCGTTCGGCTGTGCACCGGTTGCGCGTCGTCACCCTTGTCGTGGAGCGAAGCTCACCGGCCGACATCGAGATTCATGAAGGTGCGGCCCGCCAGGTCCGCCTGCTGGGCTGCCGGGGCCCTCCCGAGCAACGCCGCCTTCACTTCCGGCGCCCGGCCCAGCATCGAGAACTGCTCGTCCAGCGTGGCACGGTTGAAGAGCGCCGCCTGGTCGGCAGGGGTCATCTTCCCGAGACATTCCAGCTTCAGCTGGCGGTCCATCCGCGGCAACAGAGCAGCCTGCTCCTCGAGGCTGGCCCGGGCCAGGCAGGCGGCCTTCTGCATGTCGGAGGCCCTCCCTAGCGTCGCGGCCTTGTCCTCCAGGCTCATGCGGCCCCAGGCGTCCTGGGTCACGGCCACGCGGCCCAGCACCTCGCTCTGCTGCTGCTTGTCCAGCCGCCCGAACCAGGCCACCTGGTCCTTGGCCGGGGCACGACCGAAGGCCGCGGCCTGCACGGGCACGGGGCCTCTCCCCAGCATGGCCCACTGCTCCTTGGCCGGTGCGCGCTCGAAGATGGCGATCTGCTTGTCCTGCGAGGCCCGCGCGAACATGTTGGCCTTCTCGTTGTCGCCGGCTCTGGCCAGCAGGCTCTGCTGCACGTCCTTCGAAGCGCGCTCGAAGGCCTGGATCTGATACTCCTTCGAGGCCCGGCCGAGCATGCCCGCCTGCTGCTCGAGACTGCAGCGCTGGAACAGGGCCTGCTTCTGGGCAGAGGAGGCGAGGGACACCATCATGGCCTGTTGCTCGATGCTGGCCCGGCCCAGCAGGCTGGCCGCCTGCTCGGGGCTCACCCGCGCCAGGGCCTGCGCCTGGAATTCCTTGCTGTTGCGCCCGAGGATCGCCGCCTGATCGTTCTTGGCCATCTTGCCAAGGGCGGCAACCTTCTGGTCCACGCTCATGCGGCCCCAGGACTCAGGCGAGACGGAAATCCGCCCAAGGCACTCGTTCTGCACGCTCTTGTCGACGCGTTCGAAGGCCGCCACCTTTTCGACGGCCGGCAGGCGGCCGTACAGGTCGGCCTGCAGCTCGGCTCCGGCTCGACCCAGCACCGCGAGTTGGATGTCCTTGCTGGTGCGCTGGAAGATGTCGGCCTTCTCGGCTGGCGTGGCCCGCTCGAGCAGCATGGCGAGATCCGCCTGCGCGAAAGTCCCGGCACCCGTGCCGGACTCCTCCCCGGCCAGCACCACGTCCTCGGGAGCGATCTGCTCCTCGTGGTACTTCTCCACCGCGCCGACCGTCCCCTGGACGTCGGTGTTCCGCGTCGGCGGATACAGGAAGGCGAAGTAGCCGATGAGGGCCACGGCCGCCACCACCACGGCTCCCCACAACCATCTGCTTCTCTTCATGAGTTTACCTCCCGTGATCAGGGTCGACATGCTGGGTCAGCAATGACTACAAACCAGGAGGCGAAAAGTTGGTGAGCCAAAATGTGTTGCTATTCCCGCCTCGCCGTGAACGACTGTTCCGCGAGCACGGCTCCCTCCGCGTACAGCTCGATGCGATAGGTCAGGGGTACGCCCTCCGTCTCGTGATACGAAATCTGGTACCGTCCCACCCCCTTGTGGGTCAGCTCCACCCGGCTGCCGGAGATGCTGATCTCGTCCGTGCCCGGCGCCTCCGGCGCCAGAACCCCCTCGCAGCGCGCCGGACCTTCCGCCTCCAGCACCGCAAGGATGGAGCGGTCGGACGCCAGGCTCACCCACAGCAGGACGTTGCGCTCGTGCCGGCGGGCGTCGATCTCGCAGCGCACGCCCTCGGCCGTCAACACGGCGACCGGCGCCTCTCCCCGGCGATCGAGCGCCACGCCGTAGATCGTGTTGACCTCGCTCCGTTCCGGCCCCACCGGTAGCCCGAGCGCCAGCAGGACGATCGCCGCCAGAACGGCGCCGACGCCGAAGGCCAGGGCGTGGCTCGGCTGGCGGCGGAACGCGAAGGCGTCGCGCAGGAACTGCAGGCGCGCGCGGTGGCCGCCGGTCACGGGCACGGGCGCGTCGGCCAGGGCCGCCAAGAGGCGACCGCGGAGTCCCGGCGGCGGCTGTACCGGCCCCGCCCGCTCCAGCACCGCGATGGAGTCCCGCAGCTCCTCGAAGTAGGCCCGGGCCTCCGGGTCTCCGGCCAGGTACTCCCGCAGCCACTCCGAATCGCGCTGCGAGTTGATCCCGTCGATCTCGCCGTTCATCAACTCGATGATCCTGTCCTCTATCATCTCGTGTAACCCTGCCTGATGAGCTGTTCCTTGAGGACCTGCCGGGCCGTGTAGAGCCGCGACTTCACGGTCGATTCGGGAATGTTCAGAATCCCCGCGATCTCGCTGTACGAGAGGAACAGCAGATGCTTGAGAATGATGGGCACCCGCTGGTCGAGGCTCATGGCCGAGAGCGCCCGCTCCAGGTGCTGGTTCACCTCGGCATGATCGTATTCGGTCTCCGGCGTGGGCCAGGTGGACGGGGAATCGTCCCGGAAATCCTGCTGCCGTCGCTGGCGCTTCAGGTGATTGAGCGATTCGTTGACCGCGATGCGGTAGAGCCAGCTGAAGAACTTCGCGGCCGGCTGGCAGGTCGCGATCTTGTGATAAGCCTTGAGGAAGGCGGTCTGGGTGATGTCCGCCGCATCGTCGAAATCCCGGACCAGTCGGTAGACGGCGCTGAAGACGGGTCTTTCGTAGCGGGCGACGAGCATCTCGAAGGCCTTCCGATCCCCTTGCTGTACACGGCTGACGTACTGCTCATCCATGTCCGTCATGAATACAACTCATCCCGCGAAAGGTTGGGCCCGAATCAGCTGTCCACGATTTCGAAGACGTGGTCGAGCCCCGCAATGCCGAAGAGTTCCCGGATATGCTGGCTGGGACGGGCCAGGACGATCTTCTGCCCGTTTTCCGCGAGACGCTTCTGCGTCGCGATCAGGATCCCGATTCCGGCGCTGGAAATGTAATCCAGGGCGCTCAGGTCCACCTTGCAGCCCTCGGCGACGCCGGCGAAGACCTCCTTGGCCCGCTCGGCCATGGCCGCGTCCAGCCTCCCGGACACCTTGACGGTGCCGTCCGCCTCCTGCCAGATCTCAAACATGTCCCCCCCCCACCGCCATGATGGCCGTGATCGTCAGCGTGCGATCCTCGTGATGATAACGGAGTTCCTCGACCAGGCTCCGAACCAGGTGCAGGCCCAGCCCCCCGGCCCGGCGCTCGGCCAGGGGGGTCCGGGGATCAACCGGCGGCACCTCTGCCGCGTCGAAGGGTGCCGCGTCCTCGCCCACCATGGTGACCACCACGCGGTCGTCCGCGCGTTCGAGCCGAAGAACGACGTGCTCTCCTCCTCCCGCATCATGGCGAACGAGATTGGTGAACAGTTCCTCGGTGACCAGCTTCAAAGCAAGGGCGGAAGCGCCGCCGAGCCCCTGCTGCTCGCAGAAGGCTTCGAGAAGGGCGAAGAGACCATCCAGCGCAGCAAGATCACGACCCAGGCGTCTTTGCATGGCTTCCCCGCCTGGCACGTTTCCGCCTCGAGTTTTGATATATGCTTGCCCGTGATGTAGATCCGACTGGTGGCGGCCGTGTTTGCCGCCCGATTATCCCAATTCTATCCCGGGATTGCAAGGCGCATCACGGCGGTTGCATCACGGCGGTGCATCACGGCGGCCGGTCCGCACGTTGACCGGGCGAGCGCCGGCCGCTAGAGTCACGGAAATCCTGGAGGCGCACGTTCAACTCGCCGGATCTCGCACGTCCCCCCTGGCTCGATCGAGGAGGTCACCATGACCCGCCGCCTGGCCCTGCTGCTGCTGCTGGCACCGGTCGCCCTGGCCCGACCCGCCGCCGCCGATTTCACGGCCCGCCTGCACATGGTCGAGGGCGGCCAGACCGTCGAGGGCGAGATCTACGTGAGCGGGCCTCGTCACCGCCTGGACCTGTCGCAGGCCGGCCGCGACCTGGTGGTCCTCGCCGATCGCGAGGCCGGCACCACCCTGCTGCTGGCCCCGGCCGTCCGGGCCTACTGCGCGCTGCAGAGCGACGACCCGCTCCTGCTGATGGTCGATCCCTTCCAGAGCGCGCTGCACGCCTACCCCGGGGCCGTGAGCAAGGTCATCGAGACCGACGAGGTCTCCGGCCAGACCTGCAACGTGGTGCAGGTGAGCGTCGAGGATAAGGTGGTGCTGACCCGCTGGGACTCGCAGGAGCTGGGCTTTCCCCTGCGCGTGGAGCTGCCGGACGGGAGCCGCTCGGTCACCCTGACGCAGATCGAGCCGGGCCCCGTGCCGCCCCAGGCCTTCGCGATGCCGAAGGGCTTCCGGCAGCTCTCCTTCGACGAGCTGGGCGAGCTGCTCTGGGACGCCAGCGCCGAGCAGCCGGCTCCGGCCTCGCCCGCGGTCCAGCGGCGCACCCTCGGCCAGTACATGACGCCGGGCTACGAGCTGATCCTGCGCTGCGGCGCCGGGACGGAGATCGGCGTGACCTGCCGGGAGGGTGCCGATCCGGGCTTCCAGTGGAGTGCGGTCCCGCAGAGGGAGGGCGCGGCGCTGCGCCCCGCGGCCGCCTGCCAGCGGCAAGGGGCCGGAGAGGTGACGGTGGAGCCCGGCGCCGGGGCCGACGCCATCGCACTCACCGACCTGCAGGGCGAGGGATCCCTCAACGTGGAGCTGATCGGCGAGCAGCCGCTGCTCGGCAGGATCGAGACCTACACGCTGGGTGCCCGCTCCAGCAAGGGCCGCAGCATCAACGAGCCCTACGCCAGCCTGACGGTGACCGTCACCGGAGACCGCGAGGAGGGCGACGCAGGAGGAACCACCCAGGGCGACATCCAGATCTCCGCGGACGACGAGACGACCGCCCAGGAGTACGGCCGCGTCCACCTGGAGCTGGCCGACGGCGAGACCTGGACCCGGACCTTCACGCCGGAGCAGAAGGTGACCAGCCTCGACTTCACGGTCCAGGTCGGGCATCTCCGCGTGCGCGTGGAGCAGGTCAATCGCGCCGTGGACTGAAACCGGACCGGGTCCGGCACTGGTGATTCAGCGCAGCCGGAAGTTGAAGGGCACCGCCACCCAGACCGGAACCGGCCGCTCGCACTGCATTCCAGGTCGGAAGACACAGCGACGGGCGGCCGCCAGGGCCGCCCGATCCAGCAGGGGGTGCGCCCCCGCGGCCACCTCCGCCTCCAGCACCGAGCCGTCCGGGCCCACCAGGACGTGCACCAGCACCTCCCCTTCCAGGTGCGCGAG
>Ga0315542_1000692_pt1 | contig 21323 bp, 17 predicted proteins | sample SalMarSW160120MG_FD_202541 | JGI IMG/M metagenome (GOLD analysis project Ga0315542, IMG submission 202541) | Salt marsh sediment microbial communities from the Plum Island Ecosystem LTER, Massachusetts, United States - Salt Marsh Sediment SW1601-20 ... | reverse complement strand
GCCTTCCAACGACCCCTACGATACCAATCCGCCCTACAAGCCTGTCAATTACGACAACAAATTTCACGGACCGGTGACGGTCCGATCGGCGTTGGCCAATTCCTACAACATCCCGGCCGTAAAAACACTGCAGGCGGTGGGTATTTATGACAATCCCGACACACCGCAAATGGACGGGTTGATCCCCATGGCCAAACGGCTGGGGATCTCGACCCTCGTCCGGACGGATTACGGCCTCTCGCTCACCCTGGGCGGCGGAGAGGTGACGCCGCTTGAACTGACCGCGGCCTATGCGGTGATGGCCAATGGCGGCCTGAAACTGCCTCCGGTGGCGATCCTGAAAATACAAACCTTCGACGGGGATACGGTTTATGAATATCAGCCGCCGGCCGGGGAACACGTGCTTAGCGCGGAGCATGCCTTCCTGATCTCCTCGATCCTTTCGGATAACGAGGCGCGCACGCCCATGTTCGGAGCCAACTCGGTGCTGAACCTGCCGTTCATCGCGGCGGTGAAAACCGGAACCACCAACGATTACCGCGATAATTGGGCGGTGGGGTATACGCCGGACCTGGCAGCGGGGGTGTGGGTCGGCAATCCCGACAACGCGCCGATGATCGGGACGACGGGGGTCAGCGGTGCGGCGCCGATCTGGGCGGAGTTCATGGTTAACGCCATCCAACAGATGACCGGAAACAATCCGGCTCCCTTCGTTCCGCCGCCCGGGATCATACAAAAGTTGATCTGCGCCGCAACCGGCGCGGAGCCCGGAAAATATTGCACCACCACGCGCTCGGAGTATTTTGTTGCGGATCAACCGCCGCTCCCTCCCGACCTGGATCTGTGGCGTGATACATGGATCGACACCTTTACCGGTTTGCGCGCCTCTGCGGCCTGCGCGGATCATATGGAACAAGCGCTGACGATTTCGGTCCGCGATACGGATGCCCGTTTATGGCTGGTTGCGGATCCCTTCGGGCGGGAGTGGGCAAAGCTGCAGGGTTTCCCGGATCCCTTGCGGTTTTATCCGGACGGCGAATGCACCGCTGAGAGTCCCCGGCCGATCCTGTCGATTGCCTCGCCCTCCGAAAACCAAACCGTCGGCGATCGGGTCCTGGAGATCCGCGGCCGGGCGGGTGCCACCCGCGAGTTCGACCATTATGCTCTGGAGTATGCGACCGACCGGGATCCGGATGATTGGCGGCCGATCCTGTCCTCTTCCACTACGCCCGTCACGGATACGGGAAAGCTGGCCGAGTGGAATCTCGGGGACATCGACGACGGTTGGATGACCATCCGCTTGACCGTGTATTCCCGGCAAGGGGGCAAGGCGGACGTGAAGGTTCGCTTCCGTTTGCAAAAGCCCGTACCCACGCCGGTACCCACGCGTACGCCGACCGCCACGCCCACCGAGACGCCCACTCCGACGGTAACGAATACCCCCACGGTGACGAATACTCCCACAGATACGAATGTCCCGACCGGCACTTCCACGAACACGCCATCCATAACGCCGACTTGGGCGCCCTCTTCCACAGCCACCGAAACCTCGGCTCCGACAGTCACCCAGACTCCGACCCCGTAGTGTTTTCACAAGCGTACCGGGAGCCTTTATCGATGGCCTGTTCTCCCCGCGCGGAAACGGCGAATATGCACCCCGGCTGATTTGGTTGAGGGGGTTGTCCTGGTTGTATAATCCCGCCCATGCACTCACGGATACAAGGCGTCTGGTTTTTTTTCTTGGTGCTTTCCGGCTGTGGTACAGCCGTTCCAACCGTGATGGACTTTCCCACCCCGGTTCGCTGGCAATCGCCGACTATTTCACCTTCCCGTTTCTTCCCGACGCGAGAGGTATCGCTGACTCCGACCCTTGCGCCGACTCCCACCCCGCAGGTGTACACCGTCCGGGCGGGGGATACCTTCGGTTCGATCGCCGCGAAATTTGGCATCACCGTCGACGCCCTGACCGGCGCCAACCCGGGAGTGGATCCGAATGCGCTTCCGATCGGAACGGCGCTGATCATTCCCGTCAAACCGGTCGAAACCGGAACTCCGCCCCCTTCGCCGACTCCGGTGGGTTTGTTCATCGAGCCGGCAAATTGCTTTCCGGAGACCGACGGAGGGCGATGGTGCCTTGTCATGGTGGGCAATCCGGGACCGGATCCCGCCGCCGGCATATACCTTCGATTCTCGTTGTATTCCTCCGCTGCGGCCGATCCTTCCATTTCCAAAGAGGTCGCGCTGCCCGTCACGGTCCTCCCGGCCGGCAGCCGGACGGTTGCCGCGGCCTACTTCACTCCCGAAGAGGCGCAGGATGACATCCTGCATGTGGAACTCATCAGCGCCATCCGGTCCGCGGAGACTCCGGGCCTCCTGCCGCTGACGATTGTGAAAGAGGAAAACCGCTTCTTTTCGGATGGATTGGAACTTAGCGTTGAATTCCGGGTCGATGCCGGAGAGGAAGAAATCGCCAACCGGCTGGATGCAGCGTTGGTGCTGCTGGATGCCAAAGGCCGGCCGATCGGATTCCGGATCCTGCGCAGCGAAGGGGAGTGGCCGCCGGGCCCGGCGCATAGCCTGACCTTGAACGCGTATGTATTGGGCGGATCCTTCAAGGATTATGAATTCATACTTCAGGCACGATCGGTGGTCTCCGCCGTTTGAAAACGCATCTTCCGATGGGCGGGTTGCCCGGATGTTTTGTACACAGAAAGGGAATACATGCCAAACGAAATCCAACAGGCGGAAATCAAAGAAAAAAACCGATGGTTTTATTTCCTCGTACGGGCGGTCGTAAACCTGCTGGTCCGGATCCTTTTACGGGTACAGATCGTGGGACTTGAGAATGTCCCGGCGGAGGGGCCGTTTCTGTTCACGCCCAACCATTTGAGCCAGGTCGATTCGCCGCTTTTCCTGGCGGCAATCCCGCGCCAGATGCGCGTATTCGCGGCGGAAAAATACAAACGCAATCCGTTCCTGTACATCCTTTTCGAAACCATGGGGTGCATCTGGGTGCGTCAATTCGAGGCGGATCACGAGGCGCTGCGTGAGGCGCTCCATTATCTTCGGAAAGGCGGCGTACTCGGCATCGCACCGGAAGGCACGCGCAGCCGGGAAACCCATGCCCTGTTGCGCGGCCGGGGAGGTGCATCCCTGCTGGCCAGCCGTTCGGGGGTTCCCCTGCTGCCGGTCGGGATCTGGGGTACGGAAACCGCCGTCCGCGACCTGCTGCATTTGCGGCGCGGCTTGGTCACGATCCGGATCGGCAAACTATACCGGCTGGACATTTCCCCGCGGGCCAAGGGAAAGGAACTGGATACGGCGACCGACGACCTGATGTGCGCCATTGCCGCGCTGCTTCCCCCGCAATACCGCGGGGAATACGCCGCGCATCCCCGCCTGGCATCCTGGCTGCAAGCGGCGGACGGATGAGTATCGCGCCGCTTCCCCCGGAAGCACGAACCGGCTTGCGCATGCTCCTGGATCCGGGCCGCGCCGGCGATGCGATGGCGTCGTATTACGCGCTTTCCCATCCCGCCGCCAAAACCAAGTTGTGGGTGCACCGATCCCCCGCCGGCCGGCAGGATGGCTTTATCCTCCGGGCTCAGACCGGCATGGACCTCTTCCGGCCGCTGGTGACTCTGCGAGCGCCGGATGCCGAAGCGGCGGGAGAACTCCTCGCCGCGGCTTTTCCCGCGGCACAGGCGGCGATGTTCTCCTTTCCCGAATCACTGGGGTTGTGGGTGCTGCCGCTCCTTTCGGCGGAGACGATGATGCAGCTTCGGATGCTGCGGCTGAATCCCGCACGGCTGGAACCCCTGATTAACATACTGGTTCAACGCACCAATTCCCCGGGCGGGTCGCCGCGCTACGAGATCCGGAATGAAAACCGGCTGCTTGCGGCGGCCGGCGTGAACTGGCAGTCTGCGGATTGGGCGGAAATTTTTGTCCAGACCGATCCGGACGTGCGCGAACGGGGATACGGCCGGTCGGTGTGCGCCGCGCTCTGCCGCGATCTTCTGGATATGAAAAAATCCGTCCTGTATGCTGTTGAGGAGAAGAATGCCGCATCGATACGGCTGGCGACCGGGATCGGATTTGAAGATACGGGCGAACGTGAGATTCTATGCACCGGTTCCGTGCACCCGGCATCAGCGACTCCGGGTAAAAACTCTCAATAATCGGTATACTGAAAAAGGAATTCGCGAAGGGCACGAAGAACACGGATAAAATTACGGAAGGGTTACTTCCGGAGGTTTTTCCAGTTTCTGTTTTCCTTCGTGTCCTTCAGATCCACTTCGTGCTCTCCGTGGAAAAATCCGGGAGGCCGGCATGATCGAAGCGGCGTTTCATTTTCCAAATGGATTTCTCTGGGGAACCGCGACGTCCTCCCATCAAGTGGAAGGGGGAAACCGCTTGAACGATTGGTGGGCCTGGGAGGGGCAGCCCGGGCGCATCCTGCGCGGTGATCGCTCCGGCCTGGCTTGTGATTGGTGGGGCGGCCGATGGAAGGAAGACCTGGACCGGGCGGCGGCGGGCGGGCAGACCGCCCACCGGCTGTCGGTCGAGTGGAGCCGGATCGAACCGGAGCCCGGACGCTGGGATCCGCATGCGCTGGATTTCTACCGGGAAGTCCTCTCCGGTATGCATGCACGGGGGATCGAGCCGATGGTGACGCTGCACCATTTCACCAATCCCTTTTGGCTGGCGGAGCAGGGCGGTTGGGAAAATGAAAATGTCGTCGCCCGGTTTGAAACCTTCACACGCAAAACGGTCGCGGTGCTCAAGGATCTGACGGACTTCTGGTGCACGATCAACGAGCCGAACATTTATATTTACCTGGCCTATAGCACCGGTGATTTTCCGCCGGGGAAGAAGGATATCCGGGCCGCGTTCCGCGTGATGCGGAATCAGATCTTTGCCCACGCCGCCGCGTATTATGCGATCCATGAAATCCAGCCGGAGGCCAGGGTCGGGATCGCCATCCAATACCGCCCCCTCATTCCCCATACCGCCAATCCCCTGGACGGAGTGGTCGCGCGGATACAATCAAGAATTTCCAACGATCTTTTTCCGAGGGCGCTGCAGGATGGCCGGTTGCGCTTCCCGCTGCGCCGGGAGCACGCGGCCAAGGTCGCCCATACGCAAGATTACCTTGGCTTGAATTATTATTCCTGCGATCACGTCTCGTTCGATCTGAGCAAGGCGGGCGAACTGTTCGGACGCCGTTTTTACCCGGAAGGCGCCGATCTCAGCGATATCGGCTGGAACGCCAACATCCCCGAAGGAATGGCTCGCGCGATCCGCTGGGCAAATACCTTCGGCCTTCCGATTTACATAACCGAGAACGGCATTGAGGACGAGACCGACCGCATCCGTCCGCGGTATCTGGTGCAGCATCTTCATCAGGCGTGGAAGGCGGCGAATACCGGTGTTCCCATCCGCGGGTATTTTCACTGGAGCTTGGTCGATAATTTCGAATGGGAACGGGGCTGGACCCAGCGCTTCGGGTTATGGGCGCTGAATCCGGAGACGCAGCAGCGGACCGAGCGTCCGTCGGCCAGGTTGTACGCCGAAATCTGCCGGGAGAACGGCATCACCAGCGACATGGTCCGGCGTTTCGCCCCGGAGGTTTTCCCGGTTTTGTTTCCCGGATAAATCCCGCACAAGCATCCGGGGGTGCGCGATCATCTCACATTTCATGCTTTAAGGATGGGACCATGCGGACAGCGATTCGGCGGCTTGGCGGATATTTTCTGCTTTTCATCTGCATCGGATTGGACATGGCCCTGGTTGGGCCCACGCTGCCGGCGCTGGCTGCGCAAACCGGGAGTACGCTGGGGGCGATGGGCATGGCGTTCTTCCTCAGCGCACTCGGCTTCTCGCTGGGTACGCTGCTTGGCGGGTCGCTGTTCGACCGGGTTCCGGGGCGGAGGCTGCTGGTCGCCGGACACGGCATCGTCGCGGCGCTCGTGTTTCTGGTCCCGCACGTGCCGGTCTTCGGGGTGCTGATGGCGCTGTATGTGATAAAGGGAATCGCCGGCGGTGTGGTGCATGTCGGCGCCAACACGCTCCTGCTGTGGAGCTATGAAGGCAAAGCCGGTCCGTACGTCAATGCGCTGCACTTCTTCTTCGGGCTGGGAGCATTCCTCAGCCCATTCCTGCTAGGGTTGCTGATCAGCGCCGGCGGTTCGTATGCGGATGCATACCATCTGCTCGCGGTCTTTGATCTGCTGGTGGCGATGGTCATTCTCTTCACGCTCAAGGCACCTGCGCCGCCGCAGAGAAGCGAACAAAAAGGAGCCGCGGCGGGCAGCGGGGGGTTCCTCATCCCGTTCGTGTTATCGGCGATGCTGTTTCTTTTCTTTTATGTCAGCGCGGAAATCACCTTCGGGGGATGGATCTTCACCTATGCGATCACACTGGATTTGGCGGATGCCGTGCGCGCGGCGTACCTGACATCCGTCTTCTGGCTGGCGTTCACGATCGGCCGGTTGATCTCTATTCCCGCGGCCGTACGATTTTCTCCACGGCAGATCATCCCCATTGCGCTGGCCGGAGCCGCCGGCTTTCTCATCCCGCTGATCCTGTTCCCGGCTGCGCCGGCCGTCGTGTGGATCGCCGCGGCGGGCGCCGGTTTTTGCATGGCGCCGGTCTGGCCGACCGGTTTCACCCTGGCCGGCCAATCCGTATCCCTGACGGCCCGCATCAGCGGTTTTATTCTGCTCGGCGACAGCATCGGCGGGATGGTCCTGCCGGGATTGACGGGCTGGATCATGGAGCGGGCGGGCGCCCCGGCGATGGCGCAGCTGGTCCTGGCGAGTCTCGCGGCGACATTCCTCGCGTATCTCGGTATCCTCTACTTCGGAAATCGCAGAAAAGAACCGGGTGGAGCGGCGTAGGCCGTCTTCTTATTTCCGTCCGCAGTCACCGTTTTTTCGGGCGTTAACATTTTTCTGACGCCGGTTATATTTTTTATTAACATTCTGCGCCTATACTCCAGATATCAAAACCCAAAAAGGGATTTTGGAGGTGGCATATGGCAAACATAATTCGTTGGGATCCGTTCCGTGAAATAAGCAACATGCAGGAAGTTATGGATCGGCTGGCGGACGACGGGTACACCCGTCCCTTCAGCGGCGCGCTGTGGGATGTGTCCTCGGTCCCGACCATGGATCTCTATCAGACCGCCGATTCGGTCGTGGTCAAGATGGGCCTTCCGGGGGTCAAGCCCGAAGATATTCAGATTTCCGTGGCCAACGGAGTGCTGACCATCCGCGGCGAGGTGAAGGAGGAAAAGGAAGAGAAAGAGAAAACCTACCACCTGCGCGAACGCCGCTATGGGTCCTTCAGCCGCTCCATCTCGTTGCCGAGCAATGTCAGCGCGGATAAATCGGATGCGGATTTTGAAAACGGGGTCCTGACTCTGACCCTGCCCAAGGCCGAAGAGGCCAAAGCCAAGACGATCGTCGTCAAGGCAAAAAAATAAAATACATGCGTTAATGCAAAAAGGACCGGCCAACGCCGGTCCTTTTTGTTGTGCCTATCAGGCTGTAGGACATCCGCGTCCTGCCGGTCCGTCTCTGGCGGGACTGCGCAAAGGGTTATTCCACCGGCGGAGTGTCGGTCGGAATGGAGGCGTCGTCGGGAATCCGGAGATGCCCGCGAGTAACGGCAGCTTTGGCCGATTGTCACTAAATTTTCATGACATACCGCGTTGATCCTTGACGGTCATCCTGCCCGCCAATGGACAAGAATAACGGTGGAATGTATACGATTAATCCAACCGATATGCTTTACACTCGTATTTGCGGAAAAGCGTTCGGTTTCATACAGAAATTGCGCCAATCCTGTGATGGGCCGGGTTCAGCAGACCCTTGATCCTATTTTTGGATAGCCGTTCCCTTACTGCAAAGGGGTGAGGGAATTAATGATTGCGGATCCAGAGAGTTCCCAAGAGCCGCTTTTTCGGCGCTATACTGTACTCGTCTTTATGGGATTCATTTGTCATGATTGAATCGCCGCTGATCGAGCCGAGTGATGCGATCTTGGTGACCCGGGCCAGGAATGGGAATACCGATTCATTCGGCTTCCTCTACCGGCGTTACGCAGATTCGGTCTATCGCTACTTGTTCGTCCGACTCGGTGAAACCAAGGAGGCGGAAGAACTGACGGCGGACGTCTTTTTCCGGTCTTACCAGGCGCTGGAGACGTATCGTGAAAAAGGCAGGCCGTTTTCCACTTTCCTTTACAAGGTTGCGAAAGACGTGCTGATCGATCATTTCCGTCGGAAAAAACCGGACATCGGGGTTTCCATCCCCGAACCGGCGCTCGAGTCGCTCTGGCCCTTCGATGAACACGATGCCCGGGATGAACAAATCCGGGATCTTCGCCGGGCCATGGATGAGATCCCGTCGAATTACCGCGAGGTGATCATTTTACGGATCATCCTGGCGATGCCGGCCTCCGTGGTTGCAAATTGGATGAACATGACGGAAGGCGCCACCCGCGTCGTGCTGCACCGCGCGCTTACGGCTTTGCGCGGAAGGCTGCAGGAAGCAATGTGAAACGCAAAGAAAGTATTAAGGCCGAACTTCTCGACCGCGCCGTCCAGCGGATGCTGGAAGGGAAAGCGCCGTTTGAGGATTCCGCGCAGGCGGATGCCGGCGCGGAATCCGGGCTGCAGCCGCTGTTGGAAACGGCTTCCCGTGTTCGCATTTTGATTCGAGCGCGCGCCCCGTTGCCGGATTTTGTCGCGGGGGTGGAAAGACGCCTGCTTAAGCAGAAACAAATCCGCCCACCGATTCCGGTACGGCGCAAATCCCCCGTATCGGTCGGCGTCCGCTGGGGGCGGCACCGGACGGCGGCGTTGATCTCCATATTTACCGTGGTTGTCATAATCGGATCCGGATTGGGCGCGGCTTCCGTATCCGCCCAAGCACTCCCAGGTGATGCGTTGTATCCCGTAAAACGGGGATTCGAGGAAATCTCCTTAACCTTTTCGTTTTCCACCACCGGCGACGTCCAGTTGCTGGCGGATTTCGCCGACAGGCGGCTGGCGGAGGTTGAGGAAGTAATCGCGCAAAGCCGGGGATCGGATTTCCTCCCGAGTCTGGAATATTACGAAGAGACGCTCGGCCGATTGGACACCGCGATAAAGGCGCTGACGTCCGATTCCGGATATGCCCAATTGAAGAACCTCCAGACGCGGTTTGCCCGCTATGCCTACGTGCTGTCGGCACTCCGGGATCGGGTCCCGGAACAGGCCCGGCCCGCATTGGATCTCGCCATCGAGCATTCGCGAAAAAGCAAGGAGGCGGTTGAGAAAATACGTCAGGACCGGGACTCGGAATTCGTTCCTCGGGATGAGGAGAAGTCCTTCACCAAGGAATCCGTTTCGAATGAGTCCGGTCCAAGCTCGACCAAGACACTGGAGACCAATCCGGAAACAACAATTCCGAAGCCTTTACACACTCCGGAACCCACATCGACTTCTGAATTCACTGTGTCCCCGACGCCTTCCGAAACCCCGGAATCTACGAAGACGCCAAAACCTTCCAAGACTCAAAAGCCCACCGATGCTCCAAAACCTTCGAAGACGCCGAAGCCCATCGATATTCCAAAGCCTGTCAAGACACCGAAGCCTGTAGAAACTTTAATTCCTTCCTCGATACCGGATACCTCGAGTGCCGCCGCGGCCACTAAAATCAAATAGCATCATGTAGGGAGGAACCTCTTCCAAGGCCATAAGGATCTTTGCCAAGGAGAAAACATTGCTGGACACATGAAAAGGACCGGTGTCAACCGGTCCTTTTCATGTGTCCAATCAGGCCATTGGACGGACGCGTCCTGCCGGTCGATCACCGTGCCGGTCGATCACCGTGCCGGTCGATCACCGTGCCGGTCGATCACCGGCAGTATCGTGCAAAGGATTATCCAGCAGTCTTCGTTGCGGTATCGGTGGGAAGCAGCTCCAATGTCGGGGTATCGGTGGGTGTGGGGGTCGGGATCTCGGTCGGCGTGGAAGTCACCGTCGGAGTTCCCTCCCCGTCATCCGTCTCCGGATGGACTACGATGCCCTTGGCGGTAAACGGTCCGCCGGTCACGTCGCGCGGGGAGATGATCGTCACCCGCCGGCCGACGGCCAGCTCGTCCGCACGGTCCGCGGGGAGGATCTTCGTCTCTTCCGTGATCCGGAAGGTATATTCGTTCCCGTCATGGGCCAATATGGTAATGCTGGCACCTGCCGTATACGCCGTCACTTCCCCTACATGATGCTTGGGGGCCGGTTTTCCGGGCGAGACCGACACCTGAAGCGCGGTGAAGGTGCCGTCTTCTTCCCCGACCGCGCGCACCAGCACGCGTACTCCGACCTGAATATCCGCCAGATTTGCGTCCTTCAGGGTCGGGATTTTCACGCTCGTATCTTCATTAACCTGGAAGGTTATTTCTTCCCCGGTCTCGGATTTTACCGTCAGGCTGGAATCTCCGACCCAGAGTACTTCACCGGAAAAAATTTCTTTCTTCGGTTTCTGAACCTTGGTGGCTTTTTCTTTCGGGGTTTTCGTGACGACTTCGCGGGTGGGTTTGGGAGTGCGTGTCTTGGGAGCCTCGGCTTGGGAGTATGGCGCCGGGGCGGGGGAGATTTCCGCGCCGGCCCAAACGGCGGAAAGCAGGCAAAGCGAAGCGGCGGCAATGGCCAGGGATTTCATGGGAGAGAACTCCTTTCAACTCGGCAAGCTAGTCTTCTTCCGGCTCGTACACGACAATAAATGAAAAGGCGACTTCATTTCCCTCCAGATCACTTGCGACGCACAGGATTTCGTTCAAGCCTTCCTCGAGCGGAACCCGGGCATAAAACATCCCGTCCGCGCCAGCCACCGTGATTTCCTCATTGAGGGTGATGACCGTCTCCGCGGGGGCTGCACCGATCACATCCACACGCGCTTCGGTAACCACGTCGTCTTCCTGCGGTGAAAAGAGGGAAACGTCCGCACCGGAGGGGAAGGTTGCCACGATGCGCGGTTCCCCCATAAGATTTCCCGGCACAGCTCGGGTTTGCGTCACCACGTCGATGGCGCCGTTCGAGTCGGTTTTTCGATTCGGGATCGAATCGAGGAATAGGAAGTTGGAATTACATGGACAGGCAGCCGAAAGCAATCCCAGGATAAGGATCGGAAGGAACCGGACAGAACGGATTTCCCGGATGGTTGTCATGTTTTCTCTGTATGCTATATGTCACCTTCCGGGTGACATCGCGCATCGGACCGATTCCGTCATCCTGCCCGCTATGTGCATCATGGCCTCGCGGCAGGCCGGATGGCTGGATGCAAGGAAAACGGCGAGGTTCTCAGGTTGTTACAGGAGTGTCCCCTTGACATTCGTCATGCCGGGATGGGCGCGGTCCCGGGCAGGAATTCCGAAAACTCCCCGGTATTTTCGAGCCTTTCTCTTGCCATATCGTTGCAAAGGCATCGCTTTTATGGATAATTTTTACTTTCGGCAGTCCCGTCTCCGCGATATACTGTAACAACCCCTGAGGGAATCCGTTTTCATGACTGATACGACTCCGACAGAACAGAGCGATGCGATCCTGGTAGCCCGGGCCAGAGAGGGAGACGCCGAAGCATTCGGATGTCTCTACCGGCGTTATGTGGATCCGATCTACCGCTACCTTTTCGCCCGGCTGGGAGAATCGAAGGAAGCGGAGGATTTGACGGAAGATGTTTTTTTCCGTGCCTTTCAGGCTCTGGGAACCTACCATGAACGGGGCTGGCCGTTTTCCGCTTTCCTTTACCAGGTGGCGAAAAACGTGCTGATCGATCATTACCGCCGGCAAAAACCGGAAGTTGGGCTCGCGAACCATGAACTTGCATTCGATTCGCTTCGTCCCCTCGATGAACGCGTTATCCGGGACGAACAAATGCGTGATCTGCGGCAAGCCATGGAGGATATCCCGCTTAATTACCGCGAGGTGATCATCCTCCGGATCATCCTGGCGATGCCGACTTCCGTGGTGGCGAGTTGGATGAATCTGACCGAAGGCGCGACCCGCGTACTGTTGCACCGGGCGCTCGCGTCATTGCGCGGCAAGGTGCAGGGACGGATATGATCAGCAAAGACCGCCTTCAAGCCGATATCCTGGACCGCGCCTTTCAGCGGATGCTGGAAGAGAATGCGGCGATTGCCGATTCCACCAAGGGTGAAGAGGGCGCGGTCTCTGACGTTCGCCCGCTGCTGGAAACCGCCGGCCGCGCGCGCGAATTGCTTCCCGCCCGCGGCCCATCGCCGGAATTTATTGCGGCGAGCGAAGCCCGCCTTCTGCGGCGGATTAAAGCGTCCGCCCCGCGGTCGACGAAGCAAGACTTTCGCTTGGCGGGCAAAGCCCGCTGGGGCTGGCTCCGATCTGCGGCCTTGGCCGCGGCGATCACCCTGATCGTCCTAAGCGCGGCGGGGTTGAGCGTAACATCCGCATCCGCCAGGGCGCTTCCGGGAGACGCGCTGTATCCTGTAAAGCAAGGACTCGAAGTGATATCCCTGGCGCTTACCGTGTCCGCGTCCGGAGATGTTGCCCTCTTGGCGGATTTCGCCGATGCGCGCGTGGAAGAAATCGAGCAGTTGGCTGCGCAGAACCGCGATGCGGATCTCGTCGCGGGATTGGAAAACTATGACAAAACGCTCAGCCACCTGGATGGCGCCTTGGATCAGTTGCCGCCCGATTCCATCCAACTGGACGACATCCGGGCGCGGATTACACGGCATACACAAGTGCTGCTTTCCCTCCGGGATCGGCTTCCTGAACAGGCCCAATCGGCATTGGACCAAGCCGTTGAGCATTCCCAACAAAGCGTGGATCGGATCTGGAGCTTACAAAAGGATCAGGGGACCGAAGAGATTCCTCCAACTCTGAATAAGGAATCCACCACGGATGCCGGGAAAGGCGATGACGCGTCGTCGCCCACGGAAAAAAAACCGGATACGGACCCTCATACCGACACTCCTGAGCTCACAGAAACCTCGGAACCCACAAATACTTTAGAGCCCTCACAGACTCCAAAGGCATCAAAGACGCCGAAGCCCTCGAAGACCCCGAAGCCCGCTGAGCCCACAAAAACTCCCAAGCCCGCTGAGCCCACAAAAACCCCCAAGCCCGCTAAGCCTACAAAAACCCCCAAGCCCGACTAGTAAAAGACATAAGAATAGTTAGCAAATTTTTATTCTTTCAACGGAATGTTTTCGAAAAACCGGGAGCGCCGTTATGAGGGTTTATAAATGAAAAAATCAATTATCGCGGGTAATTCCGAAACGGGTGTGGACGCATAAACCACAAAGACACGAAGAAGTCAAAGATTGCTATGGCGTCCTCGTGCCTTGGTGGTATGAAAGCTGTAAAAGGGTTCGCCGAGCAAGGCGGACAATTATCCCACAAAGACACAAAGGCGCGAAGAAATCTTATAGAAGTGTTTTTCCCGGCGAATAGTGCCGTATGAACAAAAATCCAATTGCCCGGTTCGGGGCCCCCCCGGTGTTTATTGGGGATCGGAATCGGCTATCGTTTGAAAAACTCATCCACCGAGAAACCCCACTGTGTGTGAATCGTCCGCGGATCATATTGGTTGGCGCGCAGCCATCGGTGCAACGCGCGGGCCTGTTCTTCGCGGGTAAGATCCTTCCCCGGACGGAATCCCTCGTCGTCCATGCGCGCTTCACAGATCGGGCACTGCGACACCTGAAACGGATAAGTGATCGGAGTCGGCGGGCGGCTCACCGCCAGACGGAATCCGCAATGGGCGCAGGGTGTAAACGTTCCCCCTCCTTCCGGGCTTTCCGGCTTTTGAAACACTTCAAGGAAGTCGCGGGGCGGGCTTTCGGTTTTTCGTAAATGCCGGTCCAATCCCCAGAAGATGATGGAACCAAATATCCCGAGTGCCGCCGCCATCCCGCCCAGCCACGGCAGGAGCGAGCCCCAGGCGTCGTACCGGATTTCCACATGGTGCGATCCGGCGGGGAGAGCGATCCGAATTAAATTGTCCCGCACCCCCAAACCGACCTTCACGCCGTCGATAGTCGCGCGCCAGCGGGGATGATACGTGTAAGAGATGAGCGCCGAGACCGGCCCGGCGGAGGCGTAATCGAAAGCCAGGCCGTCGGCGGATTCGGAATACGCCTGCAGAGGGACGGACGGCCATTCGAGGGTTGTGGATACCGGAATATCCTGAAGGATGATGGCGCGGATGTACTGGCGCAGAGCGCTCTGGCCTGTCAGCTGTGTGTAATACAGCAGGTTTCCACCGATAAACCATACCCTGCCCTGACCAACGTCCTTATACCCGAGGACGGGATAGGAAGCCCCGTCCCGGTCCATTACCGCCACGATGGTATCCAATCCTTCATACGATGCTCCGGACCATCCTTCCTCGAGCAGGCCGGAGAAATGCAATTGCGCAGGCAGGTTTGCCGACGGGTCGGACCAGCGCAATGTCATCCGGTCGTCGAAGGCAAGCCGGAATGCGTGCACGCCGAAGAAATCCAATGTGCGCCCGAAGATATCCTCCATTCCGCTTAAGTCCACAACGATTGTCCCGCCGCCGTTGAGGTAGTTGCGCAGGATATCCTCGGTCTGCTTTACATCCACTGAATCCCCGGCGAACCGGTAGAAACCAAGGATGGGATACTCCGTCAGAGCACCGGACTGCTCGCGGATGAACATATCGGGTGACGCTTCTTCGGCGAATGGAAATGCCGTCAGGAAGGGAGCCAGCCCGTCGCCGACGAGAAGCATGTTCTGAGCCGGGAGTTCCTGCACCCGTGCCGAAGGCGCGATCCTGCGCCAAAGCTCATACCGCCCGATGACTCCCGCCCGGTCGAATCCCATTCCCGATACGGCTTCGCGTGCCGGGTCCGCTTCGACGCCGCCCGCAATCACCGCCATACGCACATCCCAGCGGGCGAACAACGCCTCCAGATATTCCGGCCCCCACTCCGGCGCGGAAAGCACCCGGCGCAGGGCGACATGATGCGGCGTATTTTCCAGCGCCCAGCCGTTGATCAGGGGCGAGGCTTTCCCGGCGAAATACACCTCCAGCGAGGTCGGTTCCGGGTAGGTCAGCAGCGCGACCCGACCGCCGTCCGGCGCGGATACAGCCTCAAGCACGGCCTGCTCCTGCGGGTATCCGCCGCCGGGGATGATCCGTGCGGCCGGGACCAGCTCCACCGCAACCAGAATCACCAGCAGCAACGACCGGATCCAACGCAGGTTGCGCCCCATCGGGAGCAATCCGGCGGCGGCGACGGGAATCGCGAATGCGGAGAAATTGACAAACCGTTCCGGGAGGAGCTGGTTGTTTAGGGGGATGAGGTTAAAGAATACCCCGTCGGGGCCGAGGGAGAACATGATTGCGAGCAGCCCGGTCAGATACCACGCGCTCCGGTGCGGATCGGGCCGGGCGGCGATCGCGAGCAGCCCGATCAGCAGCGACCCGAAACCGAACAGGATCTGCCCGTGCGTGAGATCCAGGTAGGGAAGGAAGCCCTCCAGCGTGGAGGAGAACAACGGGATCTTTTCGGCGGGGAGGAACGGAACGTTAGCCAGTTCCGCGCGGCTGTATGCCGGGAGAAGCCAGGGCGCGGCGAACAAAGCTCCCAAGACAACGGAGCCCACCCACGGAGCCAATTGGTACAACGGAACTTCAGGGTCGAGGATCAACCGAAGGATGAGGTAGAAACCGATGCCGATGGCGAAGATCACCGCCTGTTGCGGATGGGACAGAATAGCCCACGTCCAGCACAAGCCGAGGAGTATTGTGATCGGCGCGCGGCGCGAGTTCGGGACGAGCAGGCGATCTGTCAGCAGTGCGATGGCCGGAAGCGCAAGCAGGCAGAGCATGCGCGGCAGATTCCCCTCGAAGAAAACCGTGCGCATTTGATACGGCGCGCCGACCGCGAGCACGGTCCCGAGAAAAGCCGCCCAGCGATTCCAGGCCCGGTCCAGGTAGGCAAAAGTGAGGCCGGAGAAGCCGACCAGGAACAGGGAGATTAAGATACGAAGCGCAATATCGCCATTTTGGGTGAGGTAAACCAGCGGCGCCAGTACGAGGGTTGTCAGCGGCGGGTAATACGTGAGGAACGGATCCCCCATATACCAATTCGGCATCCAGGCGGCGCGGAAATAAGCGCCGGCACCTTCCGTGCCCATGATGCCTGCGAGGTACTCCGCCCGAAACAGATGCCCCCAGGTATCGGCACCGCGCGGCGAACCCGCAGTCCAGACTCCAACCAGCGCGAGAAGGATAAAAAAAGCGACCAGGAGGACTGGCAGCACCTGGTCGCGAAAGGCGTGCTGGGGTTTCACGTCAGCCCGCCCAAAACTCCATAAAATTCCGCAGCCATCCGTTTACTTTCCCTTCTCCGGGCAACCGCAACTTGTCCATCCATCCCGCGGAAGCCGTCCAGCGCGGCGGTTCGGTGAGAGTCTTCAGGTTTCCACTCATCCGGAAAAAGTATACTACCATCCGGTAGAGGGGCAGTAGCGGAAGAAAGACCAGCGAATTGCGCAGGATGCGGCGTTCACTGGGAGCGCAGATGCTCCACGCCGCCGCGATCTGTGCGGCATCGGCCAGAATGTACAATCCGTAGATGAGCGCCATCGCCTGAACCACCATTGCCAGACTGTATCCGAGCAGCGGGAACATCGGCAGCAGGAAGATCCAGATCAGCCGCAGGAATCCCATCGTGTGGTCACGCTGTAGACGGCGCGGGAGTCCGCGCTGCCAGATTCGTTTCTTGCTGCCGAACATGTCATAATGCACGGCCAGCGCCTCCAGTTCCCCGCGCTGCCAACGCACCCGCTGGGCGAATAACGCCCGCCAGCTTTCGGTGGGCGCAAGGTGAATGCGCACCTGCGGCAGGTATGTCACCCGCCCCGGAAAGCGCTGAAGGGTGAGGGTGGCGTCGGTATCCTCCGAGACGGTCCGGCCGCGGTACCCGTGGATCGCCTGCAGGGCGCCGCGGCGGTAGATCGCGCAGGCGCCCGAAAGGGTGAACAACTCGTTGCGCAGGGCTTCCGCGTGGCGGCCGATTCGGAAGGATTGGAAATATTCGATGAACTGGGCCGTGGCGAGGAAATTTTCCATCACGCTCAACTTCATCGGGACCGGCATATCGTCCCGGTCGAGGTGGATGTGCCCGTCCCCGTCGTTCTCCACCAGCAGGTCGCGGTCGATGATCAGGTGGGCCGTGGCCGCCACCAGGTCCGGATCGCGCTGGAAGGCGATCACCGCCTGCTGGATCGCCTCGGGTTCGAGGACGGCGTCGGAATCGATGGTGAAGATCAGATCGCCGCGGCAGTGCTGCAGCCCGGTGTTGACCGCGGCGGGTTTTCCCTTATGGTCGCCATGCAGGAGCGTCATGACGCCGCCGAATTCGAGCGCGGGGATGACGCGGTTATACAGCCGGATGTGCCCGTTCCAGTGCGGTGAACCGTTGATATGGCCGTTGACCACTTCCTCGGTCCGGTCGGTGGATCCGTCATTGACGATGAGGATTTCTATCTTCTCGTGCGGGTAGGTCTGGGCTTTAAGCGAGGTGATACAGCGGTCGATGTTGAGCTGCTCGTTATGGGCCGGGATGATGATCGAGATTTTCGGCAGGGGGGGTTTTACCAGCGGCGGGAACAGCTTGGCGAGCCGGCCGTTGCGCCATACAAGCAGTGCGTCCCACAACGCCTGGCCGATATCCGCCGCCAGCGGAATAAGGATCCACACTCCCCACAGAATCAGAAAATCCACACCGTACGAACCCATTCGCAGCCTCGAATCTACAATGCCGTCCGCCGGGTCACTTCCAGTTCCCGGCGAATCATGGTGAGCGTCGGCAGGGTCAGCATCCGCCAATAGAGGTAGAGTACGCCGACGAAGAAGACCAGCCGTCCGACAATCGCATGCGCCCACGGTACGATCGGTTTGCCGAAGGTCGCGACCATCACGATGATGACCGCCAGCCGGACGAGATTGATCAGGATGGTGGCCGCCACGCCGACGGCCATCCGCCCCAGCCGTTCGTGCGCCGGAAGGCGCGGGTAAAAAAGCATCAGTCCGGCGAAGATCGCGATCTCGATCAGCGCCGAGCATTCGATCCCGACCCGCAGGATCGACCAGCCCGTCGGATCGGGCACGACCAGGCCGCCGCCTTGCACCATTTGCAGCGGGCCGCCGAAGAGCTGGCTGATCAGTACCAGGAACCAGACCTGCAGGGTTCCCAGCGGCTCATTCCACTGTCCAAGCTGGCCGGCGAAAATGATGATCGTCGCCAGGCCGAATGCGCCCCAGAGATAGCCGGTCAGGCCTTTGTGCGCTTTACGCAGGAGAAGTAACCCGGCCAGATAGACCGCGGAGAAGATGGACAATGCCAGCGGACTCACCCGCGGATCCTTTCCAGCACAGGTTCGAATGCCTTGCGCCGACGCCAAAATCCGAAAAGAAGCACCCCCACCATCACAACCGTCAATCCCCAGCCCAGGGTGGGGACGAAATGCACCGTGGTCGTTCTCGGACCGGCGATGTTGCAGTTTTGAGCGTTGCCTGTGCTCCAGCAGATGCTGATGGTGTAATCCCCTTCGGGCCAGTCGGTATTGACCGTTTCCCACTGGTCGTTGCGGGTTTCATACGCACTCATAGGGGACTGGCTGGTGGTGTGGGTGGCATATACCGTGCCTCCCAGCGCAATCGTGTAGTACAAATTGGACGGGCCGATTTTCGAGTCGGTATAAATCGTCGATTGGACGGTTACCGGAGTGTTTGGTGCCCAGCCCCCCCAGGCATTTAATGTAAAGATGCTTCCCGCGGCCAGAACCCTGCCCGGGAAAGCTGCAGCTGATATGGAGAGAAGCAAGGCAAATGAAATTATTTTTCGCATTCTTTTCCGGATATGGACTTGATGAATCTCTCAACCATCCGCAGGGAAAATACAGGCTGGGAAGCAGAGTCAAGTCTCTTCCTTTAGGTTGATTCTAGCGGTGGAGGCCATAAAACCCCGTAATATTTGCATAAGTATAAATGTTCTAATTCAAAAAACTATCAAATCCTATCTTAAGGATACCTAAAAACCCTATCCGAACCCTGATAGACAATGAAAGAAGAAGGTAATTATCCTTTATCAGCCATGACCGGATCTTCACGAATCCCAGGATTCCATAAAAAAACGATTAAGGAACGCCGGCAGGCGCTCATCGACGGCGGCTGGCTGGATTCGTCGAGTGCGCCAATCCTGGACCGCGGCGGGATCGATCCCGAACTCGCCGACCGGATGATCGAAAATGTCGTCGGAATATTTTCGTTTCCCCTGGGGATCGCCACCAACTTCCTGATCAACGGACGCGAGGTCCTGGTCCCGATGGTGGTGGAAGAGCCTTCGGTTGTGGCGGGGGCATCCTTCATGGCCCGGCTGGTCCGGGAGGGCGGCGGATTTTCCGCCGAGGCCGACGAACCGGAAATGATCGGACAGATTCAAATCCTGGATTTACCGGATTTGCCGGCGGCGGAAAAGGCGCTGCTCGCGCAAAAGGTTGAAATCCTGGCCGAGGCCGGGGAGGCCGATCCGGTCCTGGCGCGGGCGGGGGGCGGGCCCCGGGATCTAAAAGTCCGCAAAATCGATTCCCCGCTGATCGGGTCCTTCCTCGTCCTGCATCTGATTCTTGACGTGCGGGATGCCATGGGCGCCAACGCGGTCAACACTGCCTGTGAGCGGATCGCGCCGCGCATCGAGCGGATCACCGGCGGGCGGGTCCGGTTGCGGATCCTTTCGAATTTGGCGGACCGGCGGCTGGCACGCGCGCGGTGTTCCGTGCCGGTCCATGCGCTGGCCTTCGAAGGCTGGAGCGGCGACGCCGTGCGGGATGGGATCCTCGAAGCATACGCATTCGCCGCGGCAGATCCGCACCGCGCGGCGACGCACAACAAGGGAATCATGAACGGGGTGGACGCGGTGGTCCTCGCCACCGGCAACGATTGGCGGGCGGTGGAGGCCGGGGCGCACGCATTTGCCGCGCGCAACGGAACGTACACCTCGCTTTCGAAATGGAAACAGGACGGTGTGGGGAACTTGGCGGGCTTTTTGGAACTCCCCATGGCGGCGGGAATCATCGGCGGCGCCACGCGGGTGCACCCGGCCGCCCGGGCGGCACTAAAAATTCTCGGTGTGCATACCGCGCGCGAACTGGCCGAAGTAATCGTCTCGGTCGGGCTGGCGCAGAATTTGGCGGCGCTTCGCGCGCTGGCCACCGAAGGGATCCAGCAGGGACATATGCGCCTGCATGCGCGCCAGATGGCAATCGCCGCCGGTGCCAGCGGGGAGGCGGTGGATCAGATCGCCGGGCGGATGGTGGCGGAGAAAGCGGTTCGCACCGACCGTGCGGAAGAATTGGTCAATCGGTTGCGGAAGTGACGGAATGACGGACATTGCCCCAACGGAGAAAACTCCTCGTATCGGAGCCCCGATTATGCGGCCGGCGCGCAGCGCAGGTATCATCGGTTACGGCGCCTACGTCCCGCGCTTCCGACTGCCCGGCAAGGAAATTTCCCGCGTCTGGACCGAGGGCAATACGCCGCCGCCCGTCGCCGAAAAATCGGTTCCGGGGCTGGACGAGGACGTCATCACCATGGCGATCGAGGCGGCGCGCAACGCGCTGGCCCGGGCCGGGACGGCCCCGGCCGAAATCAGGGCGGTGTGGGTCGGATCGGAATCCCATCCGTATGCGGTGAAGCCTTCCTCCTCCGTCGTCGGCGAGGCCATCGGCGCTTCTCCCAACCTCCTGGCGGCGGATTGGGAATTCGCCTGTAAGGCCGGAAGCGAAGCAATGCAGGCCGCGATCGGCATGGTCGGATCCGGCATGATCCGTTACGCGCTCGCCATCGGAATGGACACGGCCCAGGGCCGGCCGGGCGACGCGCTGGAATACACCGCCGGCGCGGGCGGCGGGGCGTTCCTGATCGGACCGGCGGAGGACGCGCTGGCCGTGATCGAAGCCTCATATTCCTACGCAACCGACACGCCGGATTTCTGGCGGCGTGATCATGCGCAGTATCCGTCGCACGGCCAGCGCTTCACGGGCGAACCCGCCTACTTCCGGCATGTGACGCACGCCGCGCGGGCGCTGCTCGAAGGCACCGGCGCCCAGCCCGCGGATTTCCGCTTCGCCGTATTCCACCAGCCCAACCCGAAGTTCCCGCAGCGGGCGGCGGCGATGCTCGGTTTTACGAAGGAACAAATTCAGGCGGGCATGCTCTCGCCGCAGATCGGGAACACCTATGCCGGCTCGGCGCTGATCG
>Ga0315542_1000691_pt1 | contig 21323 bp, 21 predicted proteins | sample SalMarSW160120MG_FD_202541 | JGI IMG/M metagenome (GOLD analysis project Ga0315542, IMG submission 202541) | Salt marsh sediment microbial communities from the Plum Island Ecosystem LTER, Massachusetts, United States - Salt Marsh Sediment SW1601-20 ... | reverse complement strand
GCCGGCATGCCCACCAGGATCAGGCGCATGTAGGTGGTTCCGGCGGCGGTGACCGGCGGTGCGGTGTCCATGAACACGAACACCTGGCGACAGAGCAGGAGACCCACCGCGGACACGAGGACGGCGCCCCACACGGCGAGGCTCTGGCCGGCGGCGGAGGCGTCCAGCGCTCCGCGCCGGTCTCCGGCACCCACGGCGGCCGCGAGCACGGCGCCGGATCCGGCGGCCACGCCCTCGCCCAGGGTCTGGGCCAGCCACATGATGAAGCCGGCGGTGGAGGCGGCGGCCAGGGCGACCGCGCCGATCCTTCCGAGCCAGAAGGCGTCCACCACCAGGAAGCCGGCCTGCAGCAGCGCCGCCGCCGCCGCCGGAACTCCCAGGTGGAGGATCGCGCGGTCGATGGAACCGGAGACGATCAGGTCACGGTACGAAAGGACGCCGTCGCGCACAGCGTCGCAGGATAGCAGGACGATCCCGTCCGCCGCTGCCCTACAATCGACTGCGTGGCGGTGCTCTCGATCTTCACGGAGGTGGTGGCCGCAGCCATCCTCGCGGCCGTTCTCTTCGCCGCCGGCGCCCGGATCCGTGTCCTGCTGAGGGTCCCCACTCCGCCCCGTCTGCGTTGGCCCATCGACCTCGCCCTCGGCGCCTGGTCCGCATCGACGCTCCTGCTCCTGGCGGGTCTGGTCGGTCTCGTGGACCGGGTCACGCTCCTCGCCCTGGTCCTCGCGCTCGCGCTGGTCGGTCGCTGGCGGAGAAACGGCCGCCCCTGGGCCACGCTCGCACCCCCCGCCATCGCCGGGCTGTTGACCCTCCCGGTCGCCCTCTCACCGCCGTTCTTCTACGACGCCCTGGTCTACCACCTCGCCCTGCCGTGGCGGGCCCTCGTGGAGGGTGCGTGGCGCGCGCACCCGGAAACGGTGTTCGCGGCGTTCCCGCCCCTGGCCGAGCTCCTGTCCCTGCCCGGGCTCGCCGTCGGCCTCGACCGCGTGCCCGCCCTCCTCCACTGGCTGGCCTGGGTGGTCGCCGGCGCCGGCGTCATCGCGCTCGCGAGGCGGGCGGGGGCGCCACCCGTTGCCGCACGGCTGGCCGGCGCCGCCGTGCTGGTCCTGCCCGCGACACCGCTGGTGCCCGGTTTCCCGGCCGCCGAGGGCTGGCTCCTGGTGGGAGTCGTGCCGGCGGCAGCTCTTGTCACCACGCGCCCCCGTCCGGGCACGGCGCTCCTCGCGGGATCACTCCTGGGGATCGCAGCCGCGGCCCGCCTCCAGGGCCTCCCGTGGGCGCTGGTGCTGCTGTCGTTGGCGGCGCTCCGTTGGCGAGCACGCCCACGGCCCCTGACGGCCGCCGCCGCCGGCCTCGTCCTCGGCGCCGTGCCGTGGTGGGCGGCCAATGGCGTGCTGCTCGGCGATCCCCTGGCGCCCCTGGGCTGGCACCGGGAAGGCCTCGACACCCTGTGGCGGGACTCACACTCGCTGCTGCGCGGCGGGCGATCGGTCCTGGAGTGCATGACCGCGTTGCCACGCCTCCTCTCAGGGGAGTCGGCCTGGCTCCTTCCCCTCGCCCTGGTGGCCGTGCTGGCGCTCATCCAGCGCCCCCGCAGGGCCGCCCCGTTGGCCTACGCATCCATCCTGGGAGTGGCCGCGTGGTCCTGCACCGGCGCTCTGCCCCGCTTCCTTGCCCCCACGGCGGTGCTCCTGCTGGCGGTGGCCGCTCTTCCCAACCGCGGCCGCCTCGTGCGCGGCGTCACTCTGCTCGCCCTGGGCTGGTGCGCCGTCGTCGGGGCGGTCCACGAGCTGCGGTGGTTGCAGCGCATCGACCTCCCCCACCTCCTCGTCACCGACACCGCCGGGGCGGTGCGGGCGATGTCGCCCAACCCTCCCACGGCCGCCTTCGCCGGCGCCGTGTCCCTGCCCACACGCGCCCGCGTGCTGTTCGTCGCCGAGCCCCGCTCCTTCGGCTTCCCCCGCGCCTGCGTGGTCCCCTCCCAGCACGATCCTTCTCCTCTCCGCGACCTGACAGAAGGCGGCGGAACCGTCCAGGAGATGCTCGCGAGGCTGCGCACGGCGGGCTATACCCACCTCCTGGTCAACTGGCGCGAGCTCGCCCGCCTCGGCCCATCCTACCCGGTGGCGCCGTGGCGCTCGGCCGCCGGAAACCGGCGCTGGCGAGAGCTCCTGCGGACCCTCGGCGAGCCGGTTGTGTCCGCGGACGGGGTCCAGATCTTCGAGCTGTCTCCCGAGTCGTCCAAACAGCGCGCGTCGGGGAGGCCAGAGTGGGTGCCAGGCACCGTCGAAAACGCATCGGAACACTCGATCGCCACATCTGCGGCGGTGCCTGGCACCCCCTCTGGTGCTCCCGGAGGGGTGGATTTCAGGAGGACACGGCGCCCAGGGTGGCCACCATCACCGCCTTGATGGTGTGGAGGCGGTTCTCGGCCTCGTCGAAGACCCGCGACCGAGGCCCTTCGAAGACCTCGTCCTCGACCTCCTGGATGTCCGGATACTGCCGGGCCACCTCGGTCTCGAGGTTGTGGAAGGCCGGCAGGCAGTGCAGGAAGATGGTGTCGTCACGGCCGGTGAGCTCGAGGGTGCGGCGGGTGATCTTGTACGGCGACAGGAGGGCGATGCGCTCGGCGATCTTGTCCTCCTCGCCCATGGAGGCCCAGACGTCCGTGTAGATCCCGTGGGCTCCCCGCACGCCCTCCTCGACGGCCGCGGTGATCGTCACCCGACCGCCGGTGTCGGCGGCGATGGACGTCACGACCTCCACCAGCTCGGAAGCGGGATGGAGGGCCTGCGGCGCCACGATCCTCACATCCATGCCGAGCTTGGCGCAACCCACGAGCAGGGAATTGGCCATGTTGTTGCGGCCGTCGCCCAGGTAGGCGAGGGCGCGCCCCTCGAGCGTCCCGAACTCCTCCTGGACGGTGAGGAGGTCGGCCAGGATCTGGGTCGGGTGCCACTCGTCCGTGAGCCCGTTCCACACCGGCACGCCGGCGTGGGCGGCCAGGGTCTCCACCGTCCGGTGGGAGAAGCCGCGGAACTGGATACCGTCGAACATCCGGCCCAGGACCCGCGCCGTGTCGGCCACGGTCTCCTTCTTGCCGAGCTGGATGTCACCCTTGCCCAGGTACTCGGGATGGGCGCCCTCGTCCACGGCCGCCACCGTAAAGGCGCAGCGGGTCCTGGTGGAGGGCTTCTCGAACAGGAGGGCGACGCTCTTGCCGTCCAGCCGGCGGTGACGCACCCCCTGCCGGCGCTCGGCCTTGAGCCGCGCCGCGAGCTCGAGCAGGCCCCGGATCTCGGCAGGTGTGAAATCGAGCAGTTTGAGGAAGCTCCGCCCCGTCAGGTCGCTGGTCACCGTGTCCTCCCGTGGCGCGTCACCCCAGGGAACGGCCGGCCGTGCCCTCGGGGCCCCGGCATCCTACTGTGGCTCTCCCACCTTGCCAAGCGGGAGAAGGGTATTCTGTACCCGTGAGGGTGGGACTTGTGGTGGCCGCGAACAAGTACACCGGCGCCGCGGCGGTGGCGGAGCACTGCTGCCGCGCCCTGCGCGCGGCCGGCGTCGACGCCGGGCTCCTCTTCACGGCGGGCCGCAACCTGGAACGACGGTTGCAAAACGAGCCGTGGGCCCGCGCGGGGCTGGTCAAGGAACGAACCCCGGCGGCGCTCGCGCGCAACGTCGAGGCGGTCCGTGACCTCGCCGCGGAATGCGACACCGTCATCTGCCACCTGCCCCACGATCACGTGCTGGCCGTGGCCGCCAGGGTCCACCATCGGGCGGCGCTCATCCGCAGCTTCCGCAACCCCCGCCACCTGCGGTCCGACCCCTTGCACCGCGCCCTGACCCGGCGGCTGGACGGCTGTCTGCTGGCAAACGCCGCCATGGTTGACCGCCTCGATACCCTGTGCGGTGCGATCCCGAACCTGGCGCTGCCGGTGCCCGTGGAGGAGCGCTTCGCGCCGGCGGCCGCGAACGGCGTTTGGCGTCGTCGCCTCCGCATTCCGGAGCACGCTCCCGTGCTCGGCATGGTGGGGAAGCTGGCGACGGGCCGCGGCTTCGACGTCCTGCTCGCCACGGCCTCCCTCGTCCAGCCTCCGGTCCACGTGCTCGCCGTGGGCCATGGCGAGGCCCGTCCCGCCCTCGACAGGCTCGCCGGGCGGCTGCGCCTCAACGGGCGCCTGCACTGGGCGGGGTACCAGGAGGCGGCGCTGCCCGAGCTACTGGCCGAGATGCAGGTCGTGCTCTTCGCCGCTCCGGGATCGGACCACGGCCACCGGGCCATCAGCGAGGCCCAGGCCTGCGGGCGCGTGGTGGTGGCGGCGCCGCTGCCGGGAGTCGAGGACCTGATCAGGAACGGGGAGACGGGCGTGATCGCCGACGGGCGGCCCGGGGCCCTGGCCACGGCGGTGAGCGAGGTGCTGCGCGACCCACTGCGCGCGCGACGGATCGGTGAGACCGCAGCCAGGGACGCGGCCGAGCGCCGCCTCATCCCCTCCGGCGACCGGCTGCGGACTTTCCTGGATGACGTCTCCGCCGGACGGTTCGCGACCAGGTCCGCATAGCTCGGGTTAGAATCGGCGGTCGCTTGGAGGGTAGATGCCGCTCGAGGACATCAAGAATCGAACCGCCGCCGCTCTGGCCGAAGCCCTCGAGACGGAGCTCGGGCACCGGCCCGAGAGCATCCACCTCGAGATCCCGCCCCGCCGTGACCTCGGTGATCTCGCGTGGCCCGGCGCCCTTCCCCTGGCCCGGGTCCTGCGCCGCGCACCCCGCGACATCGCGGCGGCGGCCGCCGCCGCGGCATCCTGGCCCGCCGAGGTCGAGCGCGCCGAGGTGGCCGGCCCGGGCTTCCTGAACCTGTACCTGCGCCGCGGCCCCGTGCTCGGCCGGTTGCTGGAGAGCGTCCGGCAGCCCCCCCCGAGCACGGGCGTCAAGACCATCGTCGAGCACACCAACATCAATCCCAACAAGGCCGCCCACATCGGCCACCTGCGCAACGCCGTGCTCGGAGACATCCTCGTCCGATGCCTCGGGGCCCTGGGCCGCGAGGTCGAGGTGCAGAACTACGTCGACGACACCGGCGTGCAGGTCGCGGACGTGGTGGTGGGCCTGCTTTACCTCCCCGAACGCGAGCTGGCAGCGGTGCTGGGGATGGAGCCGGTGCGCCGCGACGAGGTCCTGGAGCGGGTCGTCGACCGGCTCCCGGGAGACCGGATCCCGACCGCCTCGAGCGACGACTTCGACGACCTCTGCTGGGAGATCTATCCCAGAGTGACGGCCCGCTACGAGGATGACAGCGCCTTCGGCTCACATCGTTCCACGGTGCTGCACGCCCTGGAGGAGGGCCCGGGGTCCCTCCCTCTGGACGAGGCGCTGCAGCTCCTGCGGGGTGCGGTCATTGCCGGGGAGGCATTCCCGCCGCGGGCCGTCGCGCGTCTCGGCACCGCAGTGGCGGAGGGCAACCTGCGTTGCCACCTCGCCACCATGGCCCGCCTCGGCGTGCCCTACGACCTGCTCCCCCACGAGTCGGACATCCTCCAGCTCGGGTTCTGGCGGCGGGCGTTCGAGCTGCTGGAGAGCAGCGGGGCCATCCGCCTGGAGACGGAGGGGAAGAACGCCGGCTGCTGGGTCATGTCGCTGGCGGCCAGCGCCGAGTTCGCCGACATGGACGACCCGGACAAGATCCTCGTGCGCTCCAACGGCACCGTGACCTACACCGGCAAGGACATCGCGTACCAGCTCTGGAAGCTGGGCTTGCTCAATGATGCAGCCGGTGGCCGCCACGACTTCGGCTACCGGGAGCTGGCCCGCTGGCGGCAGCCACGGCCCGGCCGCCCCGTCGTCTATGATCTTGGCGAGAACATCCTGGCGCGCACCACGGCCGATGGGGCCGACGTCCTGCCGGGGCACAGCTATGGTGACGCCTCCGTGGTCTACAACGTCATCGATGTGCGCCAGTCCTACCCCCAGAAGGTGGTGCGGGAGGCGGTCCGGGTGCTCGGCCATCCCGAGGCGGCGGACAGCTCCATTCACTTCGCCTACGAGATGGTGGCGCTCACGCCGGCCGCGGTGCGGCACATCGAGGAGCGGACGGGCTCCGACTTCGGCCTCGACGCCGAGGAGCTGGCCAAGCCCTACGTGGAGATGTCGGGGAGGCGGGGCATCGGGGTGAGGGCCGACGAGTTCCTGGACGTGCTCACCGAAGCCGCTGAGCAGGCCATCGTGGACCGTGTCGGCCACTCCGGCGAGGTGGCGGATCTCGGCGACCGATCGCGGGACATCGCGGTGGGCGCCCTCCGTTACCTCATGGCGCGACAGTCGCGGAACCGGGTCCTGGCCTTCGACTTCGACGAGGCCCTCGCCTTCGAAGGCGACACCGGACCCTACCTCCAGTACTCGGCCGTCCGGGCCCGCAAGATCTTCGAGCGTCTCGCCCTGCGCCGGGGAGAAGGGCTCCTCGAATCGGACGAGCTCGAGCGCGTGACCTCAAGCCCCGTCCCCGACGACCTCTGGGATCTGGTGCTGGAGTGCGCGCGACGGCATGAGGTCGTCTCTCAGGCGGTGGAGAACCTGGAGTTCTCCCTGCTGGCCCAGCACGTACACCACCTGGCCCAGCTCTTCCACAAGCTGTACCACGCCCATCCGGTGACCCAGGAAGAGGACGCCGAGCTCAGGCGGGTGCGACGGGCCGCCTTCACCCTGTTCGTGCGCGAGATCTCCTATCTCCTCGAGGACCTGCTCGGCATCCCGGTGCCGGAGGAGATGTAGGAGGCTCGCCGTGCCTGACATGCCTGCAGACGGAGGGAGAACCACGCACATGGACGATGCCGCACGGAAAGCGCGTTACGAGCGCATTCGTGAGCAGATCGCGGGTCTCATCGCCGCCACCGACGACGAGACCAGCCACCGTGCCACCACGGCGGCGGTCCTCCACTTCAAGGTGCCCGGGGTGTCATGGACCGGTTTCTACATGCTGCGCGACAATCAACTCGTCGTCGACGCCTACCAGGGACCCGTCGCCTGCCTGGTCCTGGAGGCACATCAGGGAGTGTGCTGGGCAGCGCTCGACCGGGCGGAGGCGGTGCTGGTGCCCGACGTCCACGCCTTCCCCGGCCACATCCCGTGCGATGAGCGCACACGATCGGAGCTCGTGGTCCCGATCATGGGCGCGGACGGGCGACCGGTCGGTGTCCTCGACATCGACTCCCGCCTCCCCGACCATTTCGACGACGTCGACCGCCAGGGCTACGAGTCCGTCGTGACGATGCTCGAGGCCAGGTGGTTCAGAAGCTGAAGGACAGCCCGACCGCGACCCCCAGGCCGCCCGCATCCAGGTCCACCTTGCCTGCGGGGCCGTAGTCGGCGGTGATGTCGGCGCTCCGGTAGATCACCTCGCCGAAGACGCGCACCCCCCGGGTCTGCCCGAGCACGAACCCGCCGTTCACGTAGAAGCCGAGCTCGTCGTCGGCCTCCCCCACCCTCGTCGTGACGAGGAAGTAGCTGAGGCCGGCGCCGACATAGGGCCGGAACTCGCCACCGGGAGCGAACAGATAGCGCCCGCCCAGCTCCACCGGGGTGAGGGTGATCTCATCCGCAACGGGCGGCGCTGTCGTGCTGGCCTGGCGGAACCAGGTGCTGGTCAGATCGAACTTCGCACGCTCCCCGCCGAGGCTGACCCGCGCCCCCAGGCCCAGGCTGGCGTTGGTGTCCACCGTCTCGCCGTAGGCCCCGAACACCGCCACATCGCCGCCGGCCCACGCCGGGGCCGCCAGTGCACAGACACAGCCGAGCACTATGAGCATTCTCCGCATCTCGTACCTCCTCGCCTTGCTCCCGCACATTGTGTGCCCTCTCGGAACGATTGTAGTACAGGAGGTGCGCGATCCGGGCCGGGGAGCCGCACTCGCGGCGCAGCTCACGCGGTGTGGCGTTCCTCCAGGATCCGATCGTGAAGGTCCTCCAGGAGCCGCATGTGGAGCTGATCGTCACCCCCCAGGGCGGTCATCAACGCGGCCAGCTCCGGATTCGCAAGGGCCACGACGGACCCGTGGATCCTCTCCGCCAACGACCCCTCAAGCTCCTTGGCGAGGTCGATGGCGGCGGCGAGGGGCGGACGATCGCCGCCGTTCCGGAAGGCATGGATGGAGTCCAGCGCCGCGTCCAGGCCGCCGAGGTCGACATCCACATCCTGGAAGCGAGTGGGGTTGTGAGCGACCAGCCGTCGTTGGTAGCGCACGAGGTTCGCGTGCCGCTCCTCCTGGGCTTCGAGACGGAGGAACAGGGCCGCCACGTCGTGCTCGTCCCTGAACGCCGCCGCCAGGAAGCCGTACAGGTCCCGCATCGCGATCTCGAGCTGCAGCAGACGGTCCAACAGCGACTTGATGTCCATGGCATGTCCTTTCCTCGCACAGCGGGTTGCACCGGGGCGCGTCAACGCGCGCCGCCTCCGTCCGTCGAGCAAGAGCCATGCCGCCTCCGAGCCCGACGCTCCCCGTCGGCCGGGCCCGCCATTGGTCCAGATCGGGACAGTCGCGGCACATCTCCGGTCGATGGAGTTCTACGAGCGCCGCCGGAGCGCGTGTGGCAGCTTGTCACCAGTCCTCATCGACGGCGGTCGAGTGGGCGGGCGCCCGGTGCCTCGCGGGTTAGGGCAGCGTGCCCCTGTAGCCCTTGCGGGTGGTCACCTCATAGCCCTTCACCCGGACCTCGATGGTGCGCCACTTCCTGACGCCGATACCCGACGTGGAAAAGGTCAGGATGTATCGCGACGACAGCTCCTCGAGCAGGGTGCGCACGGCCTCGGGCATGTCCCCGGTGTCCGGGATCCGTCGGTAGTGCCCGCCGGACACATCGGCCAGCAGATCCAGGATCTCCTCGTAGGAGGGACCTTCATGTCCACCCGTTCCGGGTGGAGGCTCGACGCCGAGCGCATAGATGGGCGTGGTCAGTCCCCGGGCGATGCCCGTGGCCTCGTCCGCGCTCAGGCGGGAGGCGTTGTCGACGCCGTCGGTGAGAAGCACCACCGCCCGCCGCGGGTGCACTGCTTCGGCCATCACATCCGGAACGCGTTGGATCATGTCGTACAGGGCAGTGGTGCTCCAGGGACGTAGCGACTCCAGGATCCTGGGCAGGAGATACCAGGGCATGCCGAACGGAAACCGCTCCAGGACCCGATCGTCCGCGAAGGTCCACAGCGCGACCTCGTCCTCGGGGCGCCGTTGGTCGAGGAACGCGTTCACCAGGGCTCGGCACGAGGTGATCTTGCGGCCCCCCATGGAACCGGAGGTGTCCACCACGAAGCCGAGGCTGAGGGGGAGCTGGCTCTCCAGCTCCAGGTCGTGGATCGGAACCTCCATGCCGTCCACGTACAGGTGGAAGCGCGACGGCTGAAGGTTGGTGACGATGCGCCCGGCGGCGGTCCGCACCGTCACCGGCACCACCACCGCCTCCACCTCGACCTCGCCGCGGTACTGGCCGAGAGCGCCACGACCGCCGAGAAAAAGCAGGCAGACGCCGAGGAGGACCAACGCCAGGCGCTTCGGGCGCCCGCCCATCGGCGGCCGGCGGCGGCCGCCCACGTCCGCGGCCGTCACTGCGGCACCTCGGGTCCGAGCAGGGCCTCGCGCACATCCCGCCCGCAGGCTTCTGCATAGCGGTCGCCGTACCCTTCAAACACCCCGCTCGACTCATCCAGATCGATCCGCAGGAGGCGGTGGGCGGGCACGAAGCAGGTGGACGGCGCGATCAGAGACGGCCCGTCCGTCCGCTCCTGGCGCAGCCAGTCCTCCACCGACGCCAGGTCGAGGCCGCGCACCTGGGCTCCGGCGGCATCCAGGCGCAGCAGGACGCCCCAGAGCTTCTCCCTCGGGTTCGTGCAGTGCACGATCACCAGCGATCCGGCGTCGATCCCGACCACGCCTCTAGCCTACTCCGGATCCCGACGGTGCGGTGTGACCGCACGCGCTCATTCCCGGTCTCCACCCGGTTGAGCCAGCTCGATGAGCACGCCGTGGGCCGAGCGTGGGTGCAGGAAGCACACCTGGCTGCCGTGGGCTCCGGGCTGCGGCTCGTCACTCAGGAGCTCGTACCCGGACGCGCGCAGCCGTTCCATCGCCGCGCGGACATCCGGGACCGCGATGCACACATGGTGCAGGCCCGGCCCCCTGCGCTGGAGGTGGCGAGCTATGGGCGACGCGTCATCCAGAGGTTCCAGGAGCTCGAGCCGGGGCCCTCCCAGGGGGATGAACCCGACCCGCACCCCCTGCTCCCGCACCTCCTCCACCCCCGTCAGCTCGAGGCCGATCGCCTGGTACAGCTCCGCCCCCTCCGCGATGGACCGGACCGCAACTCCGATGTGATCGAGGTGCGATCCGGTCATCAGCCGGCCGACACCGTCAGCAGCTCTCGCGAGATCACGAGGCGTTGGATCTCGGAGGTTCCCTCGCCGATGGTGCAGAGCTTGGAATCGCGCCAGAAGCGCTCCACCGGGTAGTCCTTGGTGTAGCCGTACCCGCCGTGGATCTGCACCGCTTCCTCCCCCACCCGCACCGCCACCTCGGAGGCGTACACCTTGGCCATGGCGGACTCGCGGGTCGTGATCTGCCCGCGATCCTTGAGGACCGCGGCGCGTAACGTGAGGAGGCGGGCGGCATCGATCCAGGTCGCCATGTCGGCAAGCTTGGAGCGGATGATCTGGAAGGCCGCGATGGGTCGCCCGAACTGCTCCCGCTCCCCGGCATAGGTCACCGTGGCATCGAAAGCGCCGCGTGCGATCCCCAATGACAGGGCGGCGATGGAGATGCGGCCGCCGTCCAGCACCTGCATGGACTGCACGAAGCCGGCCCCCTCGTCCCCCAGCATGTGGTCCTCAGGCACGCGGCAGTCCTCCAGCACGAGGGACGAGGTGTCGGAGGAGCGCATGCCCAGCTTGTTCTCCTTCCTGCCGGCGCCCACACCGGGGCGATCGAAGGGCACGAAGAAGGCGGAGATGCCGTGATGGCCCCGCTCCTTTGAGGTGCGGGCCATGACCACGGCGGCGTCACCCACCGAGGCATGGGTGATGAAGTTCTTGGAGCCGTTGAGCACCCACTCCGAGCCGTCGCGCACCGCCACGGTCCGCGTGGCGCCGGCGTCCGAGCCGGCCTGGGGCTCGGTGAGGCCCCAGGCGCCGATCCACTCGCCGGTGGCCAGCTTGGGGAGGAAACGCCTCCTCAGTTCGTCCGATCCGTACTGATACAGGTGGTTGGTGCACAGCGAGTTGTGGGCGGCCACGCTCAGGCCCACGCCGCCATCGGCGGCTCCGAGCTCCTCCAGAATGGTGGCGTACTCCACGTAGCCCAGGCCGGCGCCGCCGTACTCCTCCGGGATCAGGATGCCCAGCAGACCGAGCTCGCCCAGCTTGCCGAAGACCTCACGGGGAAAGTGCTGCTCCTCGTCCCAGGCAGCCGCGTGGGGAGAAATCTCGTTGCGCGCGAAATCGCGCACCATGTCCCGGATCGACTCCTGATCCGAAGCCAGCTCGAAGTCCACGATCACCTCCCACAGCGCGTCAGGCGCCGGCGACGGTCATTCTAGCGTGTCGCTTCCTCACCGTGCGGCCACGAGACCAGCGAGATCCCACGGTAGTAGGTGGCGAGAATGGCGGCGTAGTCACGCCCCGCCCGGGCGAGGCCGTAGGCTCCGTTCTGACACAGGCCGACACCATGGCCCCACCCGCGGCCCAGGAACCGCACCACGCGCTGCCCGTCGGCACGGGTGAGGACGCTGAACGAGAACAGGTTCTCGGGCAGGTCCAGGGCGCGGCGGATGGGAAATCCCTCGAGCTCCCGCACCGAGCCCGACCTGCCGGTGGCGACGAGTCCGATCACCCGCCCCGAAGGGGAGCGCCGCGTCACCTCGATCCTGTCCAGGTCCGGGAGCTGGAGGTTCGCGGCCAGCTCGTCCCAGGTCCGCTCCCTGGTCCAGCTCCGCCACGCCGAACGCCGGTCGGCCTCACCGGCCCCGCCCGAGCGCACCACCACCAGGGCCAGCAGCTCATCCCCGCGACGGTACCGCTCCACCGCGGTCCCGGGCAGCACCGACAGCTCGCCGGCCCCTTCATAGCGGCTCTCCCAGCGCCAGAAGAGCGGCATGGTGGTGGGCAGCGGCTCCGACCGGGAGGCGCGCCGGGGGTAGATGGCCGCCCCCTCGGGATGGGGGACCAGCTCGCCCCGGTCCTCCTGGACCACCCCTGCGAGCTCGAGCACCGCCAGCGCCGCTCGCAGGTGCCACCCATCGCGCCATGACGTCGACGGCGGCTCGAGGGGCAGGTCGAACAGGTCGGCAAGCCGCACGAGCTGCTCCGCTCCTTGGGCCCCGTCCACCAACGCGGCGACACCCTTGAGCGCCCCCGCCGCCACGAGTGCCTGCGCGTAGGCGTCCACGTCGGTGTCGACACCCGAGAGGGGGGGCGGCGGCGCGGAGCATCGCCCGGCGACCCGAGCCACCACCTCCGCGACGGATGCGCCTGCCCCGTCGAGGCCCAGGGCCGCCCGCGCCAGCCAGGTCCGGAAGTCGCTCCCCGGACCCGGCTGACCGGCGCCCGCGGCGCCATGGAGCACCAGCGGCCGCTCCCAGGCGCACGCGACCCCCACCAGGTAGGGCTGGGCGCGATCCGGGAAGAGCAGGCCCGCATCCTCGGTGTGGCCACCGCAGGTGGAGGTGTACATGGCGTCGATGGGCCTGCCCCCCCAGGTCGCCACGACCCCGGCCGTCTCCGCGACCGCGCGGTCGCTGAGGGGGTGCTCGGCATCCACTCCCCCGTACACCTGGCACGCCGGCGTGGCGCACAGGTCGTAACCCTCCTCGGCGTGATCTCCGAGATGGGCCACCGCATAGGTGCGGGCGGCCACGGCCTGCGCCTTCAGAGCCTCCAGCTCGGGGAACTGCGCCGGCCCCATCTCCGCCGGCACCACCCCCCGCAGGTAGCGCTCCAGGTTGAGCTCGTTGACCAGGAGCGCCTCACCACCCCTCGCCAGGACCTTCATGCGACCCCGGTAGCGTCTCCCGGCCACGGCGACGGGCCAGTCCGCCTGGGGATCCAGCGTCACCTCCGAGGGGCCCTCCACGACCCCGTCTCGACCCCGGATGACCACCTCGCCCGCGGACGGCACCTCGAAGGCGGCATCGAACCCGAGGGCAGCGAGGAGGGACGCCGCGTCCGGCGGAGGCGCCCCGCGCCACGCCGCCCGCACCCGGACCAGACCGCCCGGTGCGGTCTCGGTGGTCGCCTCCAGGGCGTCGCCCAGGGTGGCCTCGAGCCGCGCCCGCGCCGCCGCAGCGGCGGCGCCGTCGCGGAAAGCGCCCACCTGCCAGACGTGCCGCTGCCGCGCCGACACTTCCAGGGGCCCCCACAACCAGGTCGCGCCGCCGTCCCAGCGGGCGTGGTAGACGCGGCCCGGCTGGGGCAGGCTCAGCGTGTCCCGTGAACGCTGGAGCAGCACACGCACCAGGGGCGGCTCGGTGTCGCTGGCCGGGAGGGGCGCCGGCGGGGGCACCGCAGGTGGGGGCGACGGCACCTCTTGCGGGGCGCTCGGCGACGGCGACGGGACAGGCGGCGGCGGCTCCGGGGAAGGAGCAGAGGGAGGGAGTGGAGCACTGGCGCACCCCCCCACCAGGAAGAGCACGGCGGCGAGGAGTGGACGGAGAGTCACGGCGTCCTGCGCTCCGAGGCGTGGGCCAGGCGCTCCCGCCGGTAGTCACCGCCCCGCAGCTCCACCCGACGGCACATCTCGAACAGGCGCGACCTGATGCGCGCGGAGACACGGTCGGTGAGCGAGTCCTGGCCCGCGCCGGCCGCGAAGTCCGAGTAGTTGGTGGTGAAGACCGTGGTCCGACCCTCCAGGTAGCGGGTGTTCACCAGGTAGTACAGGAGATCCATCACCCACGGTGTGGTCTTGCCGGCGCCGAGCTCGTCCAGCACGAGCACCTGGGTCTCCGTGAGGGGCTGCAGCAGCTCGCGGCTGGACCCTTCACCGTCGAAGGTCATCTGGATGTTGAGCACGAGCGACGTGAAGTCGGCGAATCGACCCGTCACTCCCTTGCTCTCGATGAGCTCCTGCAGAGCGGCCACGGCCAGGTGGGTCTTGCCGCAGCCCACGGGCCCCATGAGGAGGAGACCGCGATCGACGTGCGGGAAGAGGTCCACGAACTCCTGCACGGCCCGGCGGGCGCGGCCCAGGGTCGGGTCGTCGGGGTTCCAGAGCTCGAACCCGGCGAGGGTGCAGTGGCGGTAGCGGGCCGGGATGCCGGCCCGATCCAGGAAGCGACGGCGCCGGGAGACGTCGGCGCACTCGCACCGTCGCACCAGCCCGCCGCCCTCGCTGGACACCAGCCGCCACCCGGTGCCTCCGCAGATCGCGCAGACCTCGGACGTCGCCTTCACCGTCACCACCCGGACAGTATAGGGGGTCCGGCGCCCCGTCGGGGGCGCTGGCGGGTCGACCTACATGCCGTAGCTCTCGATCTCGATGATGCCGGCCGTAACCTCCGACCGCGCCACCTCCAACGCCTCCCGGATCTCCGGCCGTCGGCTCGCCTCGAGGGAGGGGCTGAGCGTGACGTCCAGCACTCCGGATGCCAGGTCGAAGGTATAGGTGCGGCCCGCGAAGGTGCCGTCCAGTGCCTCACGCGCCACCCGCACCATGGCCTCCGGCACATCCACGTCCATGGTCGCCATGACCAGCTCAGGTCTCCTGGCCATGAGGTCCGCGTCGACGGCGAGCAACCGGATCCCAGCCTTCTGCGCCGCCTGCAGCACCTGCTCATCCACCTCGTCACCTGCCAGCAACGCGAGCTGGGCGCCCTGCTCCGCCAGCCGCCCCGGGCCGGCGGGACCGGCGACGACGACCGGCTCGGCGTTCCGGTGCACCGACTCGAAGCCCTGCAGGAAACCGCCCTCCAGGTCCTCGAGCCATGACCCACCGGCGCCACGGATCACGCCGATCACGGGGGTCGAGCTCAGCCGGCCCGCTACCACGCCGGTGACGTACCCCGCACCCTGGGACAGGAACTGGATGCCGGCAAGGTTGGCGCCCCGCTCCTCGCCCGGCAGGAGCACGAACCGGGTCTGGGGGTAGGCGGGCGCCTGTGTGTAGACGATCCGTCCGAAGTCGGCGCCGACGCAGAAGACGAGGTCGACATGCGCCCTCCCGAGCTCGTCGATGAGTCCGCGACGTTCGCTCTCGCTCGACGCCCGGAGGCGCGCCACATCCGCACCGAGCTCGGCGGCGAGGCGTCCCAGGCCGCGCTCGGCGGCCCGCTCCCAGCGGCCGCTGCCCGGTGCCGAGGTGAGCAGGCGAACCGTGAAGGCGGGGGCCGCAGGCGCCTCCTCCCGCCGGCAGGCCGAGCACGCCAACCCGAGAAGGGCCAGGGCGGTCCCGACCGCGGCCAGGTGCCTGACGCGCACGACCAGTCCATTCTATCCTCGCCGCGCCCATCGATCGGGCCATGGAAGTGACCGCCGCCACCCCGCCCCAGCCGGGAGCGTGCGGGTGCCAGGCACCGCCGCACTTGAAGTGACAGGGCTTCTCGAATCGTCTTCGACGGTGTCTGGCGCCCGCTCTGGCCGATCCGGCGCGCTCGACCCGGCGAGGGGGAGTTCGCTAGGATGTCCCCATGAACCTCATGCGACTGGTGGCGGAGCTGGACGAGCTGTTGGACGCCGACGAGATTGCCGATTACTGCCCCAACGGCCTCCAGGTGGAGGGGAAGGCGGAGGTCCAGCGGGTGGTGACGGCGGTGTCGGCATCACGGGCCCTGTTCACCCGGGCGGTGGACCACGAGGCCGATGCGGTGCTGGTGCACCACGGCATCCTGTGGAACGGATCCCATCCCCAGCGGGTCGTCGGCTCCTTCCGGGAGCGGCTTCGGCTCCTCATCGCCAACGGCATCTCCCTCATCGCCTACCACCTCCCCCTCGACCGCCATCCAGAGCTCGGCAACGCCGCCCAGCTCGCGCACCGGATCGGTCTCGAGGAGCTGGAGCCGTTCGGCGAGCACCAGGGGAACTCGGTCGGCGTCTGCGGCGTGTTCCCGGAGCCCATCGAGGCACAGGAGCTGTTCGCGGCGGTCGCCGACGCCTGCCTGCGCGATCCCCAGGTCTTCGAGGGCAGCCGCAGGCTGGTGTCGTCGGTGGGGATCGTCACCGGTGCCGCCCAGCGGGAGTACCACGAGGCGGTGGCGGCCGGCCTCGACGCGTACATCACGGGCGAGGCGTCGGAGTGGGTGCTCCACCAGGCCGCCGAGGACGGCGTCCACTATCTCGCGGCCGGCCATTACGCCACCGAGCGCTTCGGCATCCAGGCCCTGGGACGCTGGATTGCCGAGCATCTCCAACTGGAGGTGGAGTTCATCGACCTTCCCAACCCGGTGTGAGCCACACCGTCTGCCGCCGTGGCCTGGGTCCGGAAACCGCACGGCGATCGCGGATGCACGGTGTGTGGCACTGTCTGCAGACGACCATGTGCGAGCGACCGCGACCCGGGTCCCAGGTTCGCGTCGTGTTCACTGGAGGCGCAACCCGGGTAGGATCGGTACCGAGAGGCGGCGACCATGAAGATCCTGCGACGACCGACCCTGCGCTTCACACGCCGACGCCACGATCCGGGCACCGCGCCCGGCACCATCCACGTCAGTGAGGAGCCGGCCGCTCCCCTGCGGATGCGGCTCGTCCGCTACGACCTGGGATCGATCCACGAGGCGGATCTTCTCGATCTGGGGGGCATGGACGAGGTGGCGGAGGCAGCGGTCAGCTGGCTCGACGTCGAGGGGATCGATGGTCGAGTGATCGCTGCCATCGGCTCCCGCTGGAACGTCCACCCTCTCGCGCTCGAGGACATGGTGAACGTCGGCCAACGACCCAAGGTGGAGGACTACGAGGACTCGCTGTTCATCGTCTTGCAGCACTTCTTCGTCGACGACGGGCACGAACACATCTTGCGCGAGCAGATCAGCCTGCTGCTGCAGGAGGGACGGCTGTTGTCGGTGCAGGAGCGGTCGAATCCAACCTTCGACCCGGTGCGGGAGAGGCTCCGCGGCGGCAAGCAGCGGATCCGCGGCGGCGGTGCCGGGTACCTGACCTATGCGCTGATCGACACCGTCGTGGATCACCTGTTCCCAGTGCTGGACACGCTCGCTGATCGGATCGAGTCCACCGAGAACTCCTTGCTTTCCTCACCCACCCGCAACGACCTCGACTCGCTGCACCTCATCAAGCGTGACCTGCTGCTGCTGCGCAAGTCCGTATGGCCGCTGCGGGACATGATCAACACCATCATGCGCCTGGAGATGGGACTGGTGGGGACGGACACGCATCTCTACCTGCGCGACGTGGCCGACCACGCCTCCCTCGCCCTGGACATCATCGAGACCTACCGCGAGATGGTGGCGAGCCTGACCGATCTCTACCTGTCCAGCGTCTCCAACCGCCTCAACGAGGTCATGAAGGTGCTGACCATCATCGCCACCATCTTCATCCCCCTGTCCTTCATCGCCGGCGTGTACGGGATGAACTTCAGCCACCAGGCCAGCCCGTGGAACATGCCGGAGCTGGAGTGGCACTACGGCTATCCGGGGGTGCTGGCGGTGATGGCCGCGGTGGCCGGAGGGCTGCTCCTCTACTTCCGCCGCAAGGGGTGGCTGTGACCGCCGGCGATCCCCGGCCCGCGTCGCGGCCGCCGGCTGCTCGCGGCGAGCCCATGCGTCCGGCCACCATCGACGACATCGAGGCGCTGGTCGCCCTGGAGCAGCGGAGCTTCCCCACCGACCGCCTCAGCCGCCGCAACTTCCGGTACATGCTGACCCGGGCCAACGCCACCACCCTGGTCCACGTCACCGATGTGGCCATCGACGGGTACGCCATGGTCCTGTTCAGCCGTGGAACGGCGCTGGCTCGGCTGTACTCCATCGCGGTGGACGAAAGCTGCAGGGGACGGGGCGTCGGCCGCGCCCTCCTGGCAGCGGCCGAGCGCGCCGCCACGGACCGCGGCTGCGTGTCCATGCGCTCGGAGGTGCGGCGCGACAACCACGCCTCCATCGCCCTCTTCGAGGGGGCGGGCTACCACCAGTTCGAGGAGCTCGAGGACTACTACGAGGACCACATGGACGCGCTCCGCTACGAGCGCACCCTCGCTCCCCAGCTCGCCCTCACCCAGGTCCGCGTTCCCTACTACCAGCAGACCACGGAGTTCACGTGCGGACCGGCCAGCCTGATGATGGCCATGAAGGCCTTCAACCCCAAGGTCAGGCTGGACCGGCGCCTGGAGCTGAGGCTGTGGCGCGAGGCCACCTCCATCTTCATGTCGTCGGGCCACGGTGGCTGCGGGCCGTACGGCCTCGCGGTGGCCGCCTATCACCACGGCTACGACCCAGAGCTCTACGTCAAGCAGCGCGGCGTCTTTCTCGCCGACTCGGTGCGCCACCCCGACAAGAAGGAGGTGATGCGCATCGTGGAGGAGGACTTCAGGGAGGAGATCCGCAAGCTCGGTCTGCCCCTGTACCTGCGGACCATCCGCTTCCGCGAGGTCCAGGAGAAGTTCGAGCAGGGCGGCATCCCCCTGGTGCTCATCAGCTCGTGGCGCATCTACGAGGAGCGCTCACCCCACTGGGTGGTGATCACCGGGTTCGAGGAACGCTACATCTACGTCCACGACCCCTACGTGGACGTCGGCGAGGGCGAGACCGTGAGCGATTGCATCAACATGCCCATCGCCCGCCGCGAGTTCGAGCGCATGGCCAAGTACGGGCGCAGCGGGCAGGCCGCGGTCCTGGTCCTGTGGCCGCGACAATCCCGAGCACGGCCACCCGAGCCGCGCATCACTCCCCCTGAGCCGGAGGAGGAGAAGCGTGGGCACTCCTGATGACGCACACGTCTGCGGGACAGCCCGCGTCCAATGGGAGGTCCGAATTCCGGAACGGGCGCGGGGCCACGTCACCGTCCACCACACGCTCTGTCATCGCACGTGACACCGCCGCGAAGAGGCGTCGGGAGGCTCAGGGTGATCTCGTCCCGGCGGTCACCTCCTCCAGGCGACGCAGGAAGGACCCCATGATCCGCCGGTAGATCTCGTCCTTCAGCACCAGGTCCTCCACCTGGTGCTCCACGTTCGGGTTGTCGTTGATCTCGATCACCGACCACCGCCCGTTCGACTCCTTGAGGTCGACGCCGTAGAGGCCGTCTCCGATGAGGTTGGCGGCGCGCACTGCGAGCCCCACCCCCTCGGCCGGCGCATCCTCGACCCGCAACACCTCCCAACGGCCCCACCGCATGGCCCCGGTCTTCGGCTCGTGCTTGATCACCTGCCAGTGGTGGGGCGCCATGTAGTACTTGGCGACGAACAGGGCGCGCCGGTCCAGGACCCCGACCCGCCAGTCGAAGGCCGTGGGCATGAACTCCTGCACCAGCAGCAGGTCGGAGGTGGCGAAGAGGCGGTTGAGGAGCTCCTGCAGCGCGGCCGGATCGTCGGCCTTGTGGACCCCGAGGGAGGTCGAGCTGTCCGGTTGCTTCACGATGCACGGAAAGCCGAGGCCGTCGGCGGCCGCGGCGCGCCCGTCGCGGTGGACGATCCGCGTCCGCGGGGCGGGAATGCCGTGCCGCGCCAACAGCTCGGCCAGGTAGACCTTGTTCGTGCACCGCAGGATCGACAGGGGATCGTCGATCACCACGAGGCCCTCCGCCTGGGCCCGGCGGGCGAACCGGTACGTGTAGTGGTTCACGGCGGTGGTGGCGCGGATGAAGAGGGCGTCATACTCCAGCAGGCGGCCGTAGTCCTCCCGCCCGATCACCTCGGCTTCGATGGCGAGCTGTTCGGCGGCGCCCAGGAAGCGCTCGATGGCCGCCGGATCCGAGGGTGCGGTGAGCTCGCCGGGCTCGTACAGGATCGCGAGGTCGAATCGGGGCGGCGGTGCCGGACGGCGCAGTCGCGGAGGCCGCGCGAAGAAGCGGGCCGCGCTGTCATAGGCGAACGCCCGCTCGTCCTCGGGGATCGAGCTGGTGGGGATGGCGGCGATGCGCTGGAGCTCCCACTCATCGCCGCGCAGGAAGCGTGCACGCAGGAACGGGGCGGGGAACTGCTTGAAGAGCGCCGTGGCCAGCCGCTCGAGACGACTGTCCGCCGTCCGTCCGAAGTAGATGTCGACGACGAGCGGTCCCGGGTCGTCGTCGGGCAGGCTCTTCTGGATCAGCTCCTCGAGCTCGTCCGAGGCCATGCGCACCAGGGCGGGTGACCGCAGGTCCTGCATCGTGAGCACGCTGGGGAAGGGGCGGTGACCACGCGCCTCCGCCAGCAGCGACACGTAGTAGCCCCGCGACTGGTACCGGTACTGCCGGCACAGGTTGAAAACCTTGGCATGGCGCAACGAGCTGAGGTCCGGGGAGGTCAGGTACTCCAGATCGGTCACCAGGCGGGCATCGGCGAGCTCCAGGGGCCAGTCACCGCGGTGGGTGACGACCACGAGCGTCTGCATCAGTAGTCGTCCTCGTCCCGCTGACGGTGGCGGTCCCTGTCCTCGGGCCGCCGGCGCTTGCGACCTCGCTGGCGCCGCTCCTCGCGCCACTCGTCGTAGTCTTCCGCCTCGCCCGGGTCCACCCGTTGCCGGGGCGGTCGCTGGTCGTCGAAGTCCTCGAAATCGTCGGGCTCGGGGTGCCCGGCCCGATCCTCGGAAGCCGTGTCCTGGGTCATGGCCTTGACCTCATCACGCGATCGCCGGGACGCCCCGGATCCACGCCACCGAACATAGCAGACTGCTCCGGATCTGCGTAGAGGCCTCCTGGCAGATGGATTGCAGCACGAATGGGATCCCGGCTCTCTTTGGGGAGCCGACCCGGGAGGCGAGCATGAGCAGGAAGACCTGGCTGTGGCTCAGCACCGCGCTGGTAGTGGCAGGGATCGTGACCCTCGCCTCGTGCCTCTGGCGCCCGGACCGCCGATCGTACCGACTGTGACTGTCGCCGGCTGTCCGGACGCGGCTCCGAGGAGCCTCACGCCTGGGAGGGGCCCGTCGGAGGGCGTCGATGATGGCCGAGGAGCACCATCGCGGCCCCGAGCAGAACCATCCCTCCACCCACCCACAGGTAGGTGGAGCCGTACGCGGCGGCAGCCATGGCCAGCGGTGGCACCGCGAAGCAAATCAGCAGCCAGCCCACGACCGTCGATCCGGAGGTCTGGGGCCGTGGACCGCCACCGGCCGCGATGTGAGGAGGGGTTCTCTGGCTCGTGGTCATCGTCGCGTCTCCATCGCCGCATCCGTCACGCGTGCCGGGTCATCGCTTGGGGAGACGCCCC
>Ga0315542_1000690_pt1 | contig 21330 bp, 18 predicted proteins | sample SalMarSW160120MG_FD_202541 | JGI IMG/M metagenome (GOLD analysis project Ga0315542, IMG submission 202541) | Salt marsh sediment microbial communities from the Plum Island Ecosystem LTER, Massachusetts, United States - Salt Marsh Sediment SW1601-20 ... | reverse complement strand
GCACGTGGTTTCGAGCGATCAAATAAACGCCTGCGGTCACCATCGTGGCGGCGTGAATGAGTGCACTCACCGGGCTGGGTCCGGCCATGGCATCGGGCAGCCACGTCTGCAGGGGCAGCTGGGCGGATTTCCCCACCGCGCCGCCCAGGAGAAGCAGCGCGGCGACCGTCGGCAGAGTAGATCCAGCGGGCCACAACTCCCGGGCGCGCAGCATGGTATCTTGAATCTGCAGAGTCCCCAAATGCGTAAAGATGAGAAACAGGCCGACGGCCATGGCCGTGTCTCCGAAGCGGGTAACGATAAAGGCCTTGCGGGCGGCATACCCGTTTTGGGGTTCCTCGTACCAGAAGCCGATCAGGAGGTAACTGCAAAGACCGACACCCTCCCACCCCATGTAGAGCAGCAGAAAATTGTCCGCCAGCACCAGCGTGAGCATGAAGCCGATGAAGAGGTTCATGTAAGCGAAGAAGCGGCTGTAGCCTTCCTCCCGGATCATGAATTCGGTGGAATAGAGATGAATGAGAAATCCCACAAAGGTGACCACCAGGATCATCACCAGGGACAGGGGATCCAGATAGAAGGCGACAGCCGGGCGGAACTGCGCGGTATCCAGCCATACCCAGAGAGTCTGGGTGAAGGCATGACCCCGTGGAGGAGCGGCTATGAATCCCAACGCCACCATTCCGGCCACAGCGGCGGACAACCCGATGGAGCCGGCGCCCACGAGAGCGATTGCGCGGTGTGACAGCCTTCTACCGGCCAGCGACAGGACCAGAAAACCCGCAAAGGGCAAAGCCGGGATCAACCATAAACATTCGAGCATGTCAACCTCGCAGGGTTCGGGCCGCATCCGTGTCCAGGGTCTTCAGCCGGTGGTACAGCTGAATCACGAGGGCCAGGCCGACCGATACTTCCGCCGCGGCCATTGTAATAATAAAGAGGAACATGACCTGGCCGTCCGGACTTCCCCAGCGGGAGCCGGCGGCCACGAAAGCCAGCCCGGCGGCATTGAGCATGATTTCGATGGACAACAGCATGAACATAATGTTGCGGCGTACGAGAACGCCCACCAGTCCCAGCGAGAACAGCAGCCCCGCCAGCATCAGCACTTGTGCTAAAGGTGTCGAGGTCATGAGGTTTCCTCCCCGGGCGATTTTATATCGGGAGCTCGCCGCCCCAGGTGATGTGCCCCTACCAGGCCTGCGAGAAGCAGCATCGAGGCCAGTTCCACCCCCAGCACGTAGGGACCGAACAATGCCAGTCCCACAGCTTTCGATCCTACGATGCTCCCTTCAACCGGATGGCTGCCTCCTTGAGCCAGTATATAGACCAACTCGATCATCAACACCGCCACCAGCAAGGACGGCCCCAGCCACATGCGCGGGTTCAGTAACTGCTGTTCCTGTTCGACGGCCAGGTGCCCCAGGTTGAGCATCATGACCACGAACACGAACAGCACCATGATCGCACCGGCATAAATGATCACCTCCAGGGCGGCGGCAAAAGGTGCGCCCAGCAGAAAGAAGATGAGCGAAACCGACATCAGTGAAACGATCAGATAAAGCAGGGCGTGGACAGGATTGAATTGCGTGATCACCAGCACCGTGGAGACCACAGTCACGCCCGCCGCTATGTAAAAGACCGCGTTCATCGTATTCCCCCATTTGGCAACACCATGGCGTCCTCCGCATTTACCCTTTTCAGGCCGGGCTAGGGCAGCAGGCTGTAGATATCCACCGGTGGGGTTTCGCTTTCCCCTTCGCCCTTGTCTTTGCCTTCGACGGCCTGGCCGGCCACCCGGTAAAAGTTATAATCGGGATACTTCCCCGGACCTTCGATCAAGAGGTCTTCCTTTTCGTAGACCATGTTCTGCCGTTCGTACTCGCAGTACTCAAAATCCGGGGTGAGCTGGATGGCGCAGGTCGGGCAGGCCTCCTCGCAGAACCCGCACAGGATACAGCGTGAGAAGTTGATACGAAAAAACGCCGAATAGCGGCGGCCGTGCTCGTTCCGGGCGGCCTGCAACGCAATGCAGTTTGCCGGGCAGGCCGCGGCACACAGGTAGCAGGCTACGCAGCGTTCTCTACCGTCGGGGTCACGCGAGAGAATGATCCGTCCTCGAAATCGCGGCGGGAGATATATCTTCTCCTCGGGATACTGGACGGTCTCCCGGCGCCGAAACATGTGCAGCAAGACGGTCCATACGGTTCTTAAGATGCTGAGCACGAATGTCCCTCGATCAATTGATTTATGTGTCCATCCATGGGTGTGGTGATGACTTTTTGCGAAGTCATCACCCGTGGGCCAGCAGGACTCCTGCGGTCACCAACAGATTCAGCAGGGACAGCGGCAGCAGGATCTTCCACGCGTAGCCCATGAGTTGATCGTAGCGCGGCCGCGGCATGGCCGCCCTAAGTAAAATGAAAACGCAAATGAGGACAAAGGTCTTGCCCAGAAACCAGACCATGGGCGGAAGAACGGGACCCAGCCATCCGCCGAAAAAGAGGGTGACCATCAGGGCGGAAACCAAAGTGATGCCCACGTATTCGCCGACGAAAAACATGCCGAACTTCATCCCGGAGTACTCCGTGTGATAGCCGGCCACCAGCTCGCTTTCGGCCTCCGGAAGATCGAAGGGCAGCCGATGGGTCTCCGCTAGACCGCCAATAAAAAAGATGATCAGACTCGGAAATTGCGGAATGCAGAACCACAATCCCTTCTGGGCCTCTACAATGGTGTGCAGGTTGAATGAACCGGCCAGCATCACCACGCCCATCAGCGAGAGTCCCATGAAGACCTCATAACTGAGCAGCTGGGCCGTGGCCCGAAGACTGCCCAGCAGCGCGTATTTGCTCCGGGACGACCATCCGCCCAGAACGACGCTGTATACACTGAGCGACGACATGGCCAGAAAGAAGAGCAAGCCAACGTTGAGGTCCGAGACGCTGATGCCGGGAGAAAAGGGAACGATGGCAAAAGAGATCAGGGTCGTTGCGACCACGATGGCCGGGGCAACCACGAATACCGGCCGGTCGGCAAAGGGCGGCACCCAGTCCTCTTTGAAGAAAATCTTGATCATATCCGCCACCACCTGGAGAAGGCCGAACGGTCCGACGCGGTTGGGTCCGTAACGGTCCTGCCACAGGCTCAGCAACCGCCTCTCAAGCCAGATCAGGCCGCTGCTGATGCCCATGACTCCCGCCAGAACACCGAAGAGGATGATCAAAGGCCGCAGGACCTCACCCATGGTTTTCTCCTCTTGAAATCATTCCCGACGCAGGCAAACTGATGGTCGGCAGCCCGGGGAGACCCATCGGCAGACCGGCAACCCTTGGGGGCAGCGAGGGCTCCGGCCTAACGGGCAGCCGGAGCACGGTATCGCCCACGATTACCGTTGCCAGGTCGCCGTCCGCCATTTCCAGAGCGGCGGCATCCGACGGATGAAGGGCCACATAGGGTTTCGGACACCGCTCGGCAACAGCGGGGGCCATAGCGCTCAATTCCTCGGAGCCGAAGATGTGGTGGATGGGGACGAACTGCCACGGGTGCTCCTCCGGGGGCCGCCGTGGAGGGATGTCCGTGAAATAGGCCCAGCTTTTCTCCCTCCGGGATTCGATCACACGCCGGTCCGGGGCATCCCGGCGGAGCGGGCCACCGACCCGGCTTTGAAATTTGTTGAGCGACTGCACGGAATTCCAGCCCGGAATCCAGAACCGTGGGATGAGGTCCGCAGGGGGTATGCCGTCATCTCCCTCCATGGAGAAGGCCAGGGGGGTGTCCGCATCCTCCGGAGGCTTGGGTTCATGCACGTCGATGTGAGACCGAACCGCCGTCCGCCCGCTGCAGCGATGACTCTGGCGCGGAACCTTGCCGCCCGTGGCCCGGTAGCCCGCGTCGGGAAAGGCCGCCGAAAGAGTGTCCAAGGCGGGCATTGTCGCGGCCATAGCCCTGTTCAAGTCGTCCAGGATGTGCCACTCATGGACTTCCGGGCGCCCGGCCGCGGTCATCAGGTCAAGCAGCCAGCGCCAGCTTTCCTGCACCATCCCTTCCGGAATTAAAACCCGGTAGAATCGCTGGGCCCGTCCCTCGCAGTTGACCAGGGTGCCGGAGGCCTCGGCAGAGGCGGCTGCCGGCAAAACGATGTCAGCCCGAAGCGTGGTTTCATTTACTAAATGATCCATGGCAACTACATGTTTGGTGGAGTCGAGAAAGGCAGTCACTAATGCAGGTTCGGCCCGCCGGTACAGGTCGTTTTCCAGGATGATGACCGTTTCCGCAATCCCGTCCCGAACGGCCTCAGCGGCACTCTCCAGGCCGCCCGCCGCGTCCAAAATCCCGAGCCCCAGGCTGTTGCACTCCGGCACCGTGAGGAAGATTTCCGCCGGATGCCCGCAGGCGCAGAGAGCCCGGGACACGTTGGCGGCCGCATGTATGACGGCCAGATTGCCGCATCCGGCACCCGAGACCACCAGCGGTCGTTCGGCCCTCTTCAGGGACCGTGCAATTTCGTCGGCCAGCGAACGCTCCTCGTCCGTCAGGTCCTCCACTTCCGGCGCCGAAGGATCCAGAACGCATGCCACCCCGAAACCCAGACGGGCCAGATCATCGGGAGCGGCATGGTAGCTCCTCAAGGCCAGGTCGTCCAACGCGGTTCCGTGGGGTGAGGCGATGAAGAGCATCTCTTTTTCGTGCTGGACCACCTCCCGGATGCCGGCGTCGTTCCAATCAGGTATCTGTATGCGTTCAGCGACCCGGGCCGCCTTTCGGTGCACCAGCTGGCGCAGGTTTAGGGAGAGCAGCGGGGCCGTGTTGGTCACGTCTTCTCCCAGCACGAAGACCACGTCGGCCGCCGAGGTTTCTTGCAGCGATGGTGTGCGCGCCGGTCCGTCCCGCAGGACGGACAGCACGGTTCGGATTAATCCAAAATCGTGTTCGGAAAGCCCTGCATAGAATTGCCCGGGGCCCACCATCGTACGAAGGGCAAAGTTGGCCTCCATGGAGGCCCGAGGCGAGCCGATACCGATCATTCCGCGGGCATCGGTTTGAAATGCCGCCGTCTCCCTGAGCACCGCTTCCACGGACACCGGCTCCAGATCAGAATTCCCGCGGCTGCGGCGAAGCGGCAGGCGGATGCGTTGCTCGCTGTTGACGAATTGGTATCCGTATCGCCCGCGATCGCACAGAAAATAGCCGTTGACCCGGTGGTTGTACCGGTTGCGGATTCGCCGCAGTTTCCCGTTGCGTTCCCCGGGGATGGTGTTGCACCCCAGGCTGCAGTGCACACACACCGACGGCGCCGTCTGCAGATCCCATTTACGGATGTAATGCTCCATGAAAGTCTTGTCGGTGAACACCCCTGTAGGACAAATCTCCACCAGATTGCCGCTGAACGGGTTCTCCAGGACGCCATCCCGGTGGCGCCCGAAATAGACGTGATCGTGGCAGGCAAAGACGTTGAAATCCCGGCCCCCGGCGTAATCCCGGTAGTACCGGACGCACCGATAACACTGGATGCACCGGTTCATTTCGTGGTTGATGAACGGCCCGAGATACTGATTCCGGTGTGTCCGTTTCTTGAAACGGTAGTCGCGGAAGCCGTGCCCCGTCATCACGGTCATGTCCTGCAAATGGCACTCGCCGCCTTCGTCGCAGACCGGGCAGTCGTGGGGATGGTTGGCCATCAGCATTTCGATCACGCTGGATCGGAACATCACAACCTCCGGGTCGTCGATGGAAATCCGGACACCCTCGACGGCTGGCGTCATGCAGGCCATGACAATGTGTCCCCGGGTGTCATCCTCGTCTTTGAACTGCTTGACCGCACATTGGCGGCAGGCCCCTACGGATCCGAGCGCCGGGTGCCAGCAGAAATAAGGCAGGTTGAAGCCAAGGGTAAGGCATGCCTGGAGCAGGTTCTGTCCGTTCTCGACCTGGTAAGGTTTGCCGTCTATATGAATCGTCGCCATCGGCTATCTCCACGGGCAGTGTTTTTCATGAACGTGACGAAAAAAATCGTCTTTAAAGTATTTGAGTGCACTCTGCAGCGGTTCCATGGCGCCGGGGGCCAAGGCGCAGAAGGTATGTCCCGGCGCCAGAAGCCGCGTGTGCCTTTGGAGCCGCTCCACATCCTCAGGTCTTCCCTGACCGTTCTCGATGGCCTCCAGTATCCTGACCGTCCACGGCAGTCCTTCGCGGCAGGGAGTGCACCAGCCGCAGGACTCTTGTGCAAAGAACCGCATCAGATTGAGCACCAATCCGACAGGGCAGGTGCGGTCATCCAGTACGACCATGGTACCGGTTCCCAGCCGGCTTCCGGCAGCCTGCATGGAGCCGAAATCCATTCTTACATCAAGATGCTCTTCCACAAGAAAGTCGGTGGATGCACCGCCGGGAATCACCCCGCGAAACTTGAAGCCGTCGGCCATGCCACCGGCATGCTCTTCCAGTACCTCCCGGATCGTGGTGCCCATGGGCAGCTCCCAGGCCCCCGGTTTTTTGACCCGGCCGCTTACCCCGTAAATCTTGGTACCCCCGTCCATGGAGTGGCTCAACCGGCGGAACCACTCGGCGCCGTGTTCCACGATGTGGGGAACGTTGCACAGGGTTTCCACGTTGTTGGCGATGGTGGGTTTCCCCCAGAGGCCGACCACGGGTGGGAAGGGCGGCTTGGAACGGGGGTTGGCACGGCGACCCTCAAGGGCATTGAGCAGGGCGGTTTCCTCGCCGCATATGTACCGTCCGGCGCTGTTGTGTACATACAATTGCAGGGCGAAACCGGTGCCCAGGATCTTCCGGCCGAGATATTTTCGATCGTAGGCCTCGGAAATGGCATGGGTCAATCGATGCGCCGCCGTCACGTACGCCCGTCGCAGGAAGATGTAAGCGATGTCGGCTTGAATAGCGTAAGCAGCGATAATGATTCCTTCGATCAGCTGGTGAGGGTCTCCTTCCAAAAGCAGCCGGTCCTTGAAGGCCCCCGGCTCCATCTCGTCGGCGTTGACGATCAGGTAGGTGGGGTGGACGGCATCCTTGCCCCGGGGCACGAAGCTCCACTTCTTACCCGTGGGAAAGCCGGCGCCGCCACGGCCGCTCAGATGCGAATGATCGACCACCTTAACCACATCTCCAGGTGTCATGGTTTGCAGGGCCTTGCGCAGTGCCCTATATCCCCCGGTCTTCTCGTAGGCATCGATAGGGAGGGGTCCTGTCCCCGGGCGGATATTTCTGGTGAGAGGTCGTTCCATTCCGAGAATTTCCTATTCGTACTGTGCGAGAATCAGGTCGATCTTTTCCGAATCCAGGTTTTCATGCAGATCGTCGTCAATCATGATCACCGGCGCATGATCGCAGGCGCCCAGACAGACGTTGGGCAGCAGTGTGAAACGGCCGTCTGCGGTCGTCTCGCCCAATCCGATCCCCAGCCGCTCCCGAAGGTGCCGCAGTATGGACTCGTAGCCCACGATCCAGCAGCTGACGCTGGTGCAAACCAGGATTACGTGTCGAGCGACGGGTTTGCGAAATATGAAATTGTAGAAGGTCGCCACCGAGTCCAGTTCGTCCGCGGTCATTTCAAGGAAACCGGCGAGGTCGACAAGGACCTCGTCGGACACCCAGCCCCGGTGACGCTGAACGATTTTCAGGGCATCGATGGAGACGGAACGTTTCCGTTCATAACGTACGAATTCGGCTTCGATCTCGGCGACTTCTTGTTGTGTAAGCATTATTCATCCTGTTCCGTAAACACCCGGTCTCAGCGGTCCACGTCCGACATGACGTAATCGATACTGCCCAGAATCGCCAGCAGGTCGGGGATCATGAAACCCCTGCTGATGAACGGAATCATCTGCAGATGGGCGAAAGAGGGCGCTCGAATCCGAATCCGATAGGCATGAATGTCGCCGTCGGTTGCCTCGATACCGACGAAGACTTCCCCCGGAGGGATGACTGGTCCCCAGCTGACTCCCAGAAAATGGGTGATAAGGGTTTCGATGTCCTGCAGCGTACGCTCTTTGCGCGGCGGTGTGGCCAGATGATGGTCTGCCTTGTAAGGGCCGGAAGGCATGTTTTCCATGCACTGCTCGATGATCCGGAGGCTCTGGCGGATCTCTTCGACCCGGACTTTCGCGCGGTCGTAACAATCGCCGTGCTGAGCCGTAGGGATGTCGAAGGCCATCTGATCGTAGCCGGAATAGGGTCGTTTCTTGCGGAAGTCCCACTCAAGCCCGCAGGCCCGCAGGCCCGGACCGGTCACTCCCCAATCCACCGCCTCATCCAAGGTGTAGCTCCCGATCCCCTGCGTGCGGGCCTTGAACATGCGGTTGCGCATGACCATGGCGTCGTATTCTTTCAAGCGGCGGGGCATGTACCGCAGGAACTCCCGGACTATGTCTTCCCACCCCTCGGGCAGGTCCTGGGCCACCCCGCCGATGCGAAACCAGCTCAGGTGCATGCGGGCTCCGGTGACGGCCGTCACGATGTCAAGTATCCGTTCACGGTCGTTGAACATGAAAAATACCGGCGATAACATGCCCACGTCCTGGGCGAAGGTCCCGTACCAGACCAGGTGGCTGGAGATGCGGAAGAATTCCGCCATCATGATACGAATGATCTTGACTCGGTCGGGAACTTCGATTCCGGCCAGCTCCTCCACGGCGAGCACATAGGGTAGGTTGTTCATGACCCCGCCCAGGTAGTCGATGCGATCCGTGTAGGGGATAAAGGTGTGCCAAGTCTGGCGTTCCCCCATCTTTTCAGCGCCCCTGTGATGAAATCCGATTTCAGGCACGGCGTCGACGATTTCCTCGCCGTCCAACTGGAGCAGGATACGGAAGACGCCGTGGGTGCCGGGATGCTGCGGTCCAAGATTGAGAAACATCAGGTCCGTGTCCTCTCCGTGGCTCAGCATCCCCCATTCTTCAGGACGAAACCGCAGCGCCTCCTGTTCCATCTTCTGGCGGTCCGGCGGCATGCTGAAAGGCCCCATCTCCGTGGCCCGGGCCGGGTGTTCCTTACGCAGGGGATGGCCTTCCCATGTGGCCGGCAGCAGAATGCGTCTCAGATGGGGATGCCCTTCGAAGGTGACGCCGAACATGTCCCATACCTCGCGTTCATACCAGTTGGCCGAGGGCCACAAATCGGTAATGGTTAGAAGAGAGAGGTGCCCTTCTTTGAGCGCTACCTTGATTCGGATGTCCGTGTTGCGGTCGAAGGACAGCAGGTGGTAAACGACGCTGAAGTCGCTGTGCGGCTGATGATCACGGTGCACGCGCGTTCGCTCGTCAATGGCGGTGAGGTCGTAGAGCATCCGGTAAGGTTCCCGGGCCTCGCTCTTGAGATATCGTAAAACGTCGTGGACCCCGTCGCGCGAGATCCACACGGTGGGGAAGTGGTCCCGGGTGGGCTGGGCTCCGATGACGGCTGCACCGAAATGATCCTGCAGCTCCTGAATGATGATGGACGGATGGTCCATGGCCTCTATCCCGACTCAGGTTAGACTTTATTGGGAGGACGCAGCACTGTTGTCTTTCGCCGCTCTTCGCGTTTCAAGTCCCGCATGGAGGGATGGGGCCTCCTGACAATGCCCTGGGGGCCCGCCACCCAACTGAGCGGCCGCCGTTCTTTCCCCACCGCTTCCTGAAGCAGGGTGAGACCCTGCATGAAGGCGCCGGGATTCGGCGGGCAGCCGGGAACGTAGACATCCACCGGCAGAATCTTGTCCACACCCTGTACGACGCTGTAAATATCATACATGCCGCCTGAGTTTGCACAGGATCCCATGGAAATGACCCAGCGCGGCTCCATCATCTGTTCGTAAAGCCGCAAAATGATCGGAGCACATTTGATAAACGGCGTTCCCGCGATGATCATCAGGTCCGCTTCCCGGGGGGTGCCTCGAATTACCTCGGCACCGAATCGTGCAAGATCGTATCGACTGGTCAAGCTGGTGGCCATCTCCACGAAACAGCACGACAGGCCGAAATTAAACGGCCAGATGGAATTCTTGCGCCCCCACGCCAGCAGGTCCTGCAGCCGGCTCAGTAGCAAATGCCTGCCCACCGTCTCTTCCAGGGAACCGGCTTTAGGGTCGGGTGAAGACGATTCTCCGGGATGGCTCAGCCACCAGTGCATGGTTCTCAGCTCCTTATGCGATTACGTGTATCACAGATATTCGGATTCTTTCGGTCATACGGCCTTCCCCTTGGGTCCCGCAACTTCTGAAAAAAGGATATGATCGCCGGGGAAAAACGTTCCAATCGGCAGGAAAATCTTCGGGATGCGATCCTACCGCCACCCCTTGATATAGCCTTCCAGTTGCGCGATGATGTTTTCCTTGTGGCCTATGATTCCCTTGATAATGTCCCCGATGGAAATGATGCCGACCACACGGTCTTTTTCGACTACGGGCAGGTGCCTCACTCGATATTCGGTAATCAACTCCATGCACTTCTCGAGATTCGTATTCTGCGTCACGGTAACCACGTCGACGTTCATGATTTCCCTGACGGCCGTCTCCGTTGAAAGCTTGTGCTTCAGAATAACTCTCCGGGCGTAATTACGTTCCGAAATCTTTCCCACCATTCTATCGCCGTCAAGGACGATCAGGGCACCCACGTTCCGATCGGCCATCATCTTCAAGGCATCGTAAACGGTGGCGTCCGGAAGAATGGAATAGACAGCCGTGCCTTTTTCTCTCAAGATGTCCCTTACCGTCCTCATGATCCGAACCCTTTCGTGTTGTATCTCTCCGGTTGATTCCGTCTCCGATGCCTCGATGTTCCCCACTCGAGAGCCCCGAGCCGCCAGACGTAGAAGAGTGCACCCATGAGAATGCCGATGAAGGCCAGAATTTCCATATAGCCGGTCCACCCCAGCTCGCGAAATGCGATAGCGTAAGCGTAGACAAAAGCGGCTTCCAGATCGAAGATAACGAAAAACATGGCCATCAGGTAAAACTTGGCATCAAAGCGCAGCCGCGCGGAACCGGTGGAAACGATACCGGATTCATACGGCTCGCCCGTAGCCCCTTCCCGGTGCCGCTCGCCCAGCACGGCAGACAGAATGAGCATAAAAACAACCAGTGCAATCACCACAAAGATATAAGCGGCCAACGGCCAGAGATCGCGTGAAAAATGGGCAGCGGCATCCATGGTGCATCCTTTCATCGAAGAAAGAAAGTGGAAGCCCCTTTTGCCTTGAATTGGAATCCAATCAACGCGCAAAGGCCTGAAATAATATTGTCCGAGGTCCGTCTCCACTCATTGAGATATCGGGCCATGGTGCTTTTGGTCGATAAGAGTCTGCTTTTTCAGAAAAGGGATATCGTTGAGTAGGTAAAATTTTGCTTTTTTGTCAAAAAAAGTATAGTTAAGTTGGTAAGATTTTGCTGTTTTGTTAGTAAAAAGTGTAGAAAAATTGATCTTGTGAGTCAAGAAAAAAAGCGACACAATTGACGCAAATTCTGAATCTACTTCTATTCCTCCACATTGGTTCATGACCCGCTGTGACTGAAATGAAGCACCGTTAGTATGGAAAGGAGCATCTTTATGAAATCTGAAAATGCAAAAAAACCGATTCCTGCCGAGGGCGGCCAACTTGATCCTGATATCGTTATTACAGGCGGAATGCTATTGACCATGGTTGAGGGAGAGGAGCCTCTCAAAAACGCCTCCATCTTCGTAAAAGATGAAAAGATCGTTCAGATAGGGAAAAACGGGGAGATGCCCATCGAGCATGGAAAGGCCCATGTTGAAAGGATAGATGCCTCAAGGGGTATCATCTTGCCCGGCCTTGTCAACGCACACTCCCATGCCGCCATGACCCTTTTCAGGGGTTACGCGGATGATCTGCCCCTCAAGGAATGGCTTATTGACAAGATCTTTCCTCTTGAGGCCCGATTCTTAAATGAAAAAACAGTCTACTGGGGAGCTCTCCTGGCCTGTATGGAGATGATTGCTTCTGGCACCACCTGTTTCCTGGACGGCTATTTTTTCCAGGACGGGACGGTTCGAGCCGCTCAGGATGCGGGGCTCAGGGCACTTGTTGCTCAGGGGGTGATTGATTTTCCTGCCCCCGGCGTTCCGGATCCGGGAGAAAATGTGGCTGCTGCAAAGGCCTTCGTAGAAAAATGGCAGGATTTTTCCAGCCTGATCATGCCGGGCATATTCTGTCACAGTCCGCTGACCTGTTCGGAGAGGACCTTGCGAATGGCACTTGAAGTCTCTTCGAAATTCGGAATGCCCCTCCAGATTCACCTTTCTGAAACGCGTGAAGAGGTCCTTGCCGTTGTTGCAAAGACAGGCATGAGACCGGTCGAATACCTCAAGGACCTGGGATGGCTCGATCGACCGTTGATAGCCGTACACGCCATCCATCTGAACGACGAAGAAATAGCCTTGATGGCCAAGCATCGCGTCAGGGTGGTGCATGTCCCGGAAAGCAACATGAAACTGTCTTCAGGCATCGCTCCTGTTGACAAGATGTTGAAGGCCGGGCTGACGATCGGACTTGGAACAGACGGGAGCGCATCAAACAACGACCTGGACCTTTTCCTGGAGATGGACTCGGCTGCAAAACTGGCCAAGATATCGTCCATGGACCCGGTTTGCCTGAGTGCCGGTGAGGCCTTAAAGATGGCTGTCAGAGGAGGCGCCTCTGTACTGGGGCTTGAAAGGGAAATCGGAACAATCGAGGTAGGAAAGCGCGCCGACATCATTGTGGTTGATCTCGATGCCCCCCACCTGACACCCCTTTATGATCCTTGCTCCACGCTGGTCTATTCGGCCAGCGGATCTGACGTGAAAGATGTCATTGTCAATGGCCGGGTACTTATGAAAGACAGAACTTTCACAAGCCTGGATCCGGATGAGATCAAGGGCAAGGTCAGGGAAATCAGCAGGGCAATAGGACTGTCGGTGTAGAGGACTGATCACGGGGTTAGACAAGTTTCGAGTCTATCAATGACTCCTTCCGGATCAGCCGCGCTCAGCATGCCTTCGACATCTTCAAAACTCTGAAGGCCGATAACCTTTTTCCCGTTCTTCAGGGCCAGTGCAATCTCTGAGAGTGTGCCATAACCGCCCGATATGGCTACGAGGATATCTGATGCCCGTACAATCATGAGATTCCTGCCGTCACCCAACCCAGTTGGGACGGCTATACGGATGAAAGCATTGGCCCGTTCTCTGTGGAGCCCGGGAAGGAGGCCCACCGTCATCCCCCCTGCCTCCGCGCACCCTTTGGCGGCCCCCTCCATAACACCGCCCAGGCCGCCACATATGAGCGTCCACCTCCGTTTTCCGATTTCAAAGCCCACTCTTTCAGCCAGGGCATAATGTCCAGGGGAGCAGGCACCGGATCCGATAACTCCGACGTGATAGGGTCTATTCATAGGTTTTCCTCACCGGTTTGGGCAAAAATAATTGCTATAATGATCATTTATTGCTATGGAGTGTTGAACGAAAAGAACGCATGCTTATGACTGAGGTTTCTTAACATTTCAAAAAATGCCTCGACGCACATAGCTGCCGGTATTTTATAACCAAACGGCTGGTTTTTTGCAATCCCACTAACGGTAAGAAAAGACAGTCCACAGGTGCATTCATACACGAATTCACCGGACCTTGGTATTACGAAGAGGAGATCATTTTCCCATGCATAAAAAAAAGAGGATAAGCGTTTTGATCATTGTTTGCGTAGCCCTGGCCGCCGTTGGGGTGCTTGGGTGGTTCCTGGCCTGTATCTTTGAAGGGGAGCCGCCCCATATCACTGTCGAGCCTCTTCCGGAATTTCTTGCGAGCAGTCAGAAGCTCGTGATTCAGGTGGAAGACAAGAACAGGGGTCTCAGAAGGCTGAAAATCTCCCTGGACCAGGAAGGAAGAAAGATCAGTATCCTGGAAAGAAAGTTTCCCTTCAAAGGCATCCTGAATCGGGAAGGGGTCCACACATTCAAAACGGAAGTCCTCATAGATCCACGAAAACTGAGCCTCGCCCAGGGCCGTGTGGATCTGTACGCCCGTGTCTGGGATTACTCCAGACGTAATGGCGGAGATGGAAATCTTTCCGTTTCACATCAAAAATTATCCGTCGACACGGTTCCTCCAGCCATACGGGTTATATCCAGGCTGCATTATATCAATATGGGAGGCACCGGACTGGTCATTTACCGGGTTTCTTCGGACACGGATCAAAGCGGCGTTTTTGTCAATAATTATTTTTTCCCCGGGTTCCCGGCAACGAGCGGCAAGGAGGAGGGGACCCGTGTATGCTACTTTGCAATTCCCCAGGATATGGTCACCCAGCCTTCCCTTTATCTTTGGGCGAAGGATAAGGCAGGCAATCGGTCCACGACGACTTTTAACTACCATATCCGAAAAAGGAAGTTTCGGACTGAACGTATGAACATCAGTGATGCTTTTATTTTAAAAGTATTGCCCTATTTTTCCTTCTACCCCCTTGATCCGAACGCTACTCTCCTAGAGAAATTTCTAAAAATCAACAACGATCTCCGAAAAAAAAATACGGCTTTCTTTCATGAGTTATTGAAAAAATCCAGCCCTGAAAAGCTTTGGGACGGGCCTTGGGTCGGGCTCAAGAATGCGGCCGCCATGGCCAGATTCGGAGACCGGAGACGGTACTATTATAAAGGCAAGCTGGTGGATAAGCAAGTTCATCTCGGATTGGATCTGGCCTCGCTGGCACACTCAGACGTGCCTGCCTCCAACAGCGGAAGGGTTGTCTTCGCCGGTCGGCTTGGCATCTACGGACAAACAGTGATCATCGACCACGGACAGGGATTGGCCTCATCCTACTCCCATTTGAGCAATATTGCCATTGCTGTGGGAGGCACTGTTCAGAAAGGTGACACAATAGGGCAAACCGGGCAAACCGGGCTCGCAGGTGGGGATCATCTTCATTTCGGAGTGCTCGTTGACGGCATTTTCGTCAATCCTGAGGAATGGTGGGATAAACATTGGATTCGGGACAATATCAGCAAAAAGCTCGCGCTTCTTCGGTGAGGTGTGAAGCGGGGGAGCTTGCGCCCGTATCTCTCTTCAATCGGTTTTGACCAGCAGGATTTGCCCGGGGAATATGGTGCTCCTGGGCGTGAGTTTGTTCATTCTCAGAAACTGAGAGAGATCCATTTGATGCTTCTGGGCGATTAAATAGGGAGAATCACCACCTCGAACCCTGTATTTTCTTGCGTCGATATTTTCCATTGAAGGGGTGGGGGCTGCAGGGGAAACGGTAAGAATCTGCCCGATACTGAGATGTGTGCTGCTGAGTCGATTGGCCTTTTTAATGGCGTCTGTGGTGGTGTTAAAACGCCTGGCGATTTCCCAGAGGGAATCGCCTTGTTTCACGGCATACCTTCTAATGACTCCCTCAGCAGACTGAACGGAAGACTTTGATGAAACGCTGGGCCTGTCTGGCTGATATCTCCTTCCTGTAGGAACCTTCAGCTTCCATCCCACCCTCAGATAGCGGCTGCTTCTAAGGTGGTTCGCCTCCATAATCGCACGGACGCTTGTCCGGTATTTCCTGGCGATAAGGGATAGGGCCTCACCTCTTTTCACCCTGTGAACGACAAAGGCGGGGATCCGGGGGTTCCAGGTCGGAATGCTTGGCAGTTTTGCGATGAGCATGGGCCCCATGCCTCTCGGAACTTTCAAATCGTGAGAAGCGGCGGGCGTTGCTTGGCGTTTCAGTTCAGGGTTCAGGCGCAATAAGATCTCGTAGGGAATATCCAGGCTTTTGGCAATGCTCTTCAGGCGCATAGGCTTGTCAATGGTGACCCTTTCAAATTCCTCGGGCGGATCTAAGGGTGGGAGTGTCATACCATATTTCTTGGGATCCTGCAGGATGTGCAGCACAGCGAGGAACTTCGGAACATAGTAGGCTGTTTCCCTTGGAAGCTTCTCATAGAGGTCCCAAAAATTGTCCAGATAGTTCGCCCTCTGGGTGCGTATGGTTCTCAGGACCGTTCCTTCTCCACAGTTGTAAGCGGCCAGAACCGTGGTCCAGTCTCCAAAAATCTGGTGCAGTTCCTTCAGATAGGAGATGGCGGCCAGGGTCGACTTTTGCGCATCCATTCTTTCATCGATCCAACGATCCCTCTCCAGACCAAATTTGTAACCCGTGGAGGCAATGAACTGCCAAAGCCCCAGTGCCCTTGCTTTTGAAAAGGCCCGAACACTGAAACCGCTTTCAATAAGGGGCAGCCAGGAAAGCTCGTCGGGCAAACCCGCTTTTCTCAGGGCCTTCAAAATGGCTGGACGGTACCGCCCGGAGCGTTTGTAAGATTGAAGAAAGAATTTCTTCTCCCTCTGCGTAAACTGGCGGATAGCCTTTTTAACATACCGGTTCATGGAAAGCGGTATGGCCTTGTGATAGCCGTTCGCCACGGTGAACCTGGATGAATAGACCTCGATAATTCGTTTGGCGATGGTAAAGCGCAGGTCTTCTCTCTGCTGAAGTATTTCGGGATTATCATCCGGTTGCACCTGGAGTACCAGGGAATAGGCCTGATCCAGGGCATCCAGGGCATTGTCCAGGTCGCCCCTCTTCCAGAAATCGTTTGACGCCTGGCAAAATTCAAGGGCGCCGTCAAGCAGTTGTTGGTCGGATTTCTTGGGAATCTGTTTTTCAGGGACTGCCGGAGAAGCCGCTCTTTTTTTCCCGTCACTCGGGGAGGAGGGTGTCTCGGACTTCTGGATATTTTCCGTACTGTTCAGTAAATCCTCAACATACGCTTCAGAAGGCAAGGGTTGCGTGCCTTGATTCTCCTCGCCAGCTTCCGGCCTTTCCCCAGGCAGGGACGCCAGGATCATGGGAGCGTTGCTTCCCTTTGATGTTCCGGTAAGCTCATTCGGCTCGTCACGCCTGCCGTCCGGTGGGGGGGCGGGACGGTTCGCATTGGCGCCGTTTTCGGTCAGTAAAGAATCAACCGGGTCTCTTTTCAATTGCCCGGTCTTATTGGGTGCACAGGCCGAAAACGCCAAGAAAATGACGCTCAGGAAGAAAGCAACGCATATTCCGGGTAAATATTTTTTTTTCACTGGGTATCCACGACTCCGATTCAGGTTTATGCGGCCCATTGGGCGGCTGCTCTTGGCTTAAAGTTCAGACTCGGGAGGGTTATCTTGCAATTACCATTCCACAACTCGAACTTCAGCATGTCCACTGGTGAAGCCTGCGAATCCATGCTCGGGAAACCTTTGTGTGGGAAGTTTTCAACGGACCCTAGGCTCCACCAGAGACAGCATTATAGAGAATGAGAAAAAATTGGTCAAGGTCAAAGGGTTGATGGCTTTGTAAAAAGTCATCAATGTGCCCATGGACGGGCACACAAATCAATGGGGTGCCTTGCAATCCGTTGGTTTGTAAGGAAACCGAAAATCACATTTTTCGGTTTCCGTTAGTAAAAAGTCCAAGGACGGACTTTTTACGATTCCATCAAAGGTTAGTCCCCCTTCATTTTGAGCAGTATTTCTATCAAGTCTCTTTCATTGTTGAGGCCTGGCCTCTCAGTAACGACTTCAAGGAGTTCATCAAGACACCTTCCGACCATCGGACCGCTTCCAAGATTAAGAACCCTCATGACAGTGCGGCCGTTGACGGCCAGGTGGGTAAGGCGGGTGACTGCCTTTTCACGAATGAGTGAGTGAGTCCTTTGTTCAAGGTCGTTCAATGGTCCCAACGGTTCTGGAGACGTTCCATGGGCCTGTAAGTCAGCCCTGCGGAGTGTCAGGAGGTCGGGAATATGCTCCGACCCCACCTTTCTGAGAAGGCGCCTGACGGCGGGGTCCCCCCATTCCGGGCTATATTGGATCATATGGTATCGGACCAGTCGGACAACGCTTTTAATCAGCGAGCGGGACACCCTCAATCGTTCCATGATCTCCTCGGCAAGAACGGCGCCTGCCTCCTCATGTCCGAAAAATCGCCATTGGCCGTCATCATGGGTCCGCACTCGGGGTTTGGCGATATCGTGCAGCAGGGCGGCCAATCGCAGATGAAGAACGGATGGGACCCTGGCTAGGGTTTCCATGGTATGGGTGAAGACGGTATAGCGATGGTAAGGATTTTGCGCAACATCCCTTCCTTCCGCGAGTTCCGGCAGGACGAAGCCGAGCAGGCCGGTTTTCATCAGCGTCCTGAAACCCCTGGAAGGCCTGTCGCACAATAGAATCTTGAACAATTCATCTCTGACACGCTCTCGAGGCGCATGGGAAATGTTTGATGCCATGGAATGCATGGTCATCAGCGTGTCTTCATGTATCCGAAAGTCGAGCTCAACCGCCAGCCTGACGCCTCGCAGAAGGCGGATGGGGTCTTCCTGAAAACGTGATTCGGGGTTGCCTGTGGCCTTGACCATCCTCCTTTCCAGATCTTTTTGGCCCTCCCATGGGTCTATCAAGACATGGCAAACAGGATCGTACGCCATGGCGTTAATGGTAAAATCTCGCCTGGCGAGGTCGCCCTGAAGCGTTTTTTCGGGTCCCCTGAATGGTGTAATTTCTACCCGGCGTCCCTGGACGATAAGAGTCACCGTCTCGTGCTTCAGCCGGTAGCTCCTGGTGTCGATAAAGAGGGCCCCGATCTGGTCAGAAGTGGCGGATGTGGAAATGTCCCAATCTGGAACGGGTCTTTCAAGGAACGTGTCCCTCAGAGCGCCGCCCACAATATGGACCGCGTGGCCCGAATTGCGCAAGCGCACCAGAACGCCTGCAACAAAGGAAGGAAGATGTAGGTCAAACGGGATCGTGAAGTCTCCCATACCCTGATGGTGTTGAAGGTTTTAGAGGAAAACATCCGGAGTTATCAGGAGAGCTTGATTGCAACGTTCTCTCACGCCTTTCCATAACTGTGCAATCCGGCGAGGTAATTCACCCCGAAATAGGTAAAGAGGACACAACAGAAACCTACCATACAGAGAATGGCGATTTTCTTTCCGTGCCAGCCGCGAACGAGGCGTGAATGGAGAACGGCGGCGTAAATCAGCCAGGTGATCAGCGACCACGTTTCCTTGGGATCCCAGCTCCAGTAGGTCCCCCAGGCGGAGTGGGCCCATACGGAACCCGTAATAATTCCAAGCGTCAACATGAGAAAGCCTATGACCACCATCTGATGGTTGAGATCGTCAAGTATCCCTGTATCAGGGATCAGTTTCAAAAAAATACCCCTCTCGGGGCCACGGTCCAACCTTTTCAAAAGATACATAATACTGATTGCGAAGGAGAGGCCAAAAGCGGCATATCCGAAAAAACAGGTAATGACGTGGGTGATGAGCCAGTTGCTCTTCAGAGCCGGCAGAAGTGGTTGGATATGGCTGCTGATATTCGGTGAGAAGGAGGCGTAGGCCATCGCCAGAGAGGCCAGGGGAGTCACAAAGACCCCGAGTGTCCTGTTTTTTGTCCGCCACTCCACGATCAGGTAAAGCAGTATGACGGTGAACGAGAAAAAAATGAGCGATTCATAGAGGTTTGAAAAAGGGGCATGCCCGATTCCGAGTCGGTACGATTCAATCCACCTCAAGGCGATGGCAAAGGTATGTCCGGCTAGCCCTGCGACGCAGATCCCCGTGGCGATCTTGCCGAAAAAGCCTTTGCCCATAACCATCATGAGCAAATAGAAAACAAAGGACCCGAAATATACAAAGGTGATATAGCTGAGGATAAGAGAATTGTTCATGCCTTCAGTCCTTTCCTGGATACGTGTTCTTCAAGGGAGCGCGTGAGTTGTGTGAGTTCTCTTTGGAGCCCCACTGGATTTTTACTTGAATGACCCGCAATGCTGACCGTGGTACCACCCTTTTCCATTGAGATCCGGATCCAGATCCGCCGGTGAGACATGAAAAAGGCCACGAAGAAACCTGCGACCATGAGAAAGCACCCGGTCCACACCAGGAATACGCCAGGGTCCTTGTTGACCTGAAGGCCCGTGTAATAACGGGTTTCGATATGATCCAATACAAAGGTAAAAGGTTTAAAAGCGGATGGGTTGAGTTTTCTAAATCTTTTTTCCAGACCGGGAAATCGTCTCTGGATATCTTCCTGGTCGCGAAAGATCCAGAAGCTTGTTGGTTCCCCCTGATCCGGCTGGACACGAATGAGCACGGCAGGCCCCATATTCATGAAATTGTTCCTGATTTCATCAACCTTGAAATGCGCCTTTGCCCCAGGCAGGGGAGACGATTCACCTAACTGCATCTTCAGCAGGGGGGCCGTTTTCGGGTCGGTTGCCGATTTCCGTATCTTAAGGGTCACTCTGTTTCCTGCCACGGAACCATAACTGGCCTGGTAAAAGGTAATGCCTCTGAAACGGACAGGGTGGTTCACGAGTGCGTTTGCGTTCAGGATGACTTTTCCGTTCTCAAGGAAGGTCAGTTTGGAGCGATATTCCTTTGGAGTACCGTTCTTGTAGAAATGGACGGAAAAACTGTCGCAGCGGACATCGAATCCCAAAGGAACAGGCCCCCTGCTGTCCGTACGTGTTGCCGAATTGATTGTTTCGCCTTCCTGGATATTGACGAAGGCTTCAAAACCGAAGATTGATCCCAGGATGGCCCCAATGATAATGATCAGAATGCTGAGGTGGATCAGGTAGAAGCCGAAGTGCGTCAGTCGACCTCTCTCCCCGTAGATGAAATAGCTTCCATCGGATTCCCTGGATTGAAAATACTTGTATCTCTTCCTGAAGTGCTGTTCCACTGAAGTGATGACCTTTTCCCTCGGCACGATCGTGACAAAACACTGCTCCGAAGGTAAATCCTGGAAGGGTTTCAACCTGTCGGGCCTTGGTGTTGTGCTGATCCTCTTCCAGATTGCAGGAAATCGGTTGATGGAGCAAATGATGAGGTTCAATGCAAGCATCCCTATGAGAAGCCTGAACCAGAGGGAATGATACAGGTCGAAAAGGTCAAGAGTAATAAAGACCTTCAGAGTCCCTGGCGCGAGATGTTGCGAAAACGCCAGAGCCTCTTCGCGCTGGGGGATCAGAGTCCCGGCAATGGACACAATAGCCAAAATAATCAACAGAACGATGGTCAGCCTTACAGAACTGAAAAAATGCCACACCAGGTTGGGTTTTCGATGAGATTCAGAAGGCGACATGTTATCCTTTCTAAAATTCATATGAATATTTGAATTTGATGGCTTTGTAAAAAGCTGGTTTATGCCGCAAGCGGCAGTCTATGAGCAACGAAGTGGAGGAGAGCCTGACACTCTTTTTCAGACCCTTTCTAAACACTCCGGAGGGGATGGACGCCCATTTGGGTTTAAGGGTAGCGATTAGAGAGCGCCAGGGCTTCTGGAGGCGTAAACCCCAAATAGC